>Ga0172374_1002837_pt1 | contig 10734 bp, 10 predicted proteins | sample LakKiv3m_FD_114536 | JGI IMG/M metagenome (GOLD analysis project Ga0172374, IMG submission 114536) | Freshwater microbial communities from Kabuno Bay, South-Kivu, Congo - kab_092012_10.3m | ecosystem: Environmental > Aquatic > Freshwater > Lake | place: Democratic Republic of the Congo... | reverse complement strand
TCGGCAATCAGATCACGTGACGGCAAGGAATACAGCATACCGTCATGACCCATGGCGATGCCGTCATCGACTGCAATGGTATTGAATTCTTTGGCTACACCACCTGACGCTTCAATTTGACGTGCCACCAGCTGACCCAGGTCTTTTAAATGCACGTGACCCGGTACAAACTGGGTAAAAGAGTTGACCACCGCAATAATCGGCTTGCCAAAATCTTCATCTTTCATCCCGGTCGCACGCCATAAGCCACGTGCGCCCGCCATATTTCTTCCGTGTGTCGATGTTTTTGAACGATAGTCAGGCATGTGTATTTCCAACGAGTTGTGCTTGAGAGGGTGAATCCCCATCTCTGGCTAAAATGTACTGATCTTCAGGTTATCAGTTGAAATTTCGTCACATCATACTACAGCTCAATCTGTCAGCGTGCTGGGTGATCGGGTCTTTTGAACCTTTTATTCTGCGATCTTTCAACTGATGAAAACTGGGGAGACTCGCCTATGGAGCCGATATGATTTGATCATAAAGCATTAGCTCCGGCATTTTCATGAATAATTTTTACCTTTTATATAAACAAAATTTATTGATATTAATTTTTTAAATAAAATTTTGTTTGCAAAGAACAGCACCCAGCCAAACTCATGCAGATGCAATCTCTATTTACATGACAATTTAGGCTTAAAAAGGCTTTTCGCATATAATGTGGGGCAAGTTTATATGGAATCTCATGTGTGAAAATTATCTTTGCGGGAACACCAGAATTTGCAGCTGTAGCGCTCGATGCCTTATTAAAAACCGAGCATGAAATTGTGGCGGTCTATACTCAACCTGACCGCAAAGCAGGCCGCGGACAAAAACTTACGGCCTCTGCCGTAAAACAACTGGCGCTGGCGCATGATCTTCCGGTGTATCAACCGTTACATTTTAAATCATCCACACAAGAAGGTCTGGCTGCGCAGGCAGAACTGAAAGCCCTAAATGCCGATGTAATGGTGGTGGCAGCCTATGGCCTGATTTTGCCGCAAGTGGTGCTGGATACACCCAAATATGGCTGTCTGAATATTCATGGTTCGCTGCTGCCACGCTGGCGAGGAGCGGCGCCCATTCAACGCGCCATTGCCACCGGTGATGCTGAAACCGGCGTGACCATTATGAAGATGGCGGCCGGGCTGGATACCGGCGATATGATGTATAAAACCCTGTGCCCGATTACAGCTGAAGATACCTCTGCCAGCCTGCATGACAAACTGGCCATTCAGGGTGCAGAGGCGATTGTGGCGGTACTGGCTTCGGAGCAGACTTTACAACAGTATCTGGAACAGCGCGAAGTACAGGATGAAGCTTTAACGGTATATGCCCACAAGCTGTCTAAAGCCGAAGCGAAAATTGACTGGTCTCAGGATACAGTGACAATTGACCGCAATATTCGTGCCTTTAACCCATGGCCGGTGGCATTTATTCCGCTGGATGAACAGCGTAATTTACGGGTCTGGGGATCTGTGCTGTCAAATGAAGCGGTCAATGGCCAGTCGGCAGGGACCATTCTGGCGCTAGATAAACAGGGCGTGCATGTGGCCTGTGGCGATGGCAAAGCCATCTGCCTGACCAGCCTGCAATGGCCGGGCGGTAAAGCGCTGAATCCGGTCCAGATTGCACAAACCCAGAAATTAAGTATTGGGCAGGTGCTGGCATGAATCAACATCCATCCGGTCAGTCACATCTGAACTTACGCGCCCAAGTGATTCGTACTTTATTGGCCGTCCAGCAGGGCCAATCTCTGGCCAGTATTTTACCGCTGCATCTGACCAAGGTCGCCGAGCGTGACCGGGCGCTGTATCACGAACTGGTCTTGGGCACCTTACGTCAATGGTATGGCCTGAAAAGCATTACCCTGCCTTTGCTGGTCAAACCGCTGAACAATGAAACCGTCGAAACCTGTCTCTATGTCGGGCTGTATCAGATTTTATGTACCCGTATTGCCGACCATGCAGCCATTTCAGAAACCGTGACTGCCACCAAGCAGCTGGGCTTTCAGGCACTCAGTGGTGTGGTCAATGCCATCCTGCGACGTGTTTCACGTGAAACATCGGTCTTTGAGCAGGCCCTGCAAGCGGCGCATGGTTTACCTAGCTGGCTGTTTAAACGTCTGAAAAAAGACTGGCCGGAACAGCTGGAGCAGCTGACCCAGGACCTGAAACAGACAGCGCCACTGACCTTAAGGGTCAATCAGCGCAAGATCAGCCGTGAAGCCTATCTGAATAAACTGTTGGGTGCCGGTATTCAGGCTCGTCCAGGTGAACGTTCCGATGTGGCAATTATTCTGGAACAGGCGGTGCAGATTCCGGAGCTGCCGGGCTTTGATGCCGGCTGGTTCTCGGTACAGGATGAACATGCCCAGCTTTGTGCGCAGTTACTGCCAGATTTAAATGGCAAAGTGGTGATTGATGCCTGTGCAGCACCGGGTGGAAAAACTGCACATATCCTGGAAAAATTTAGTCCGTCCACTCTGGTGGCGCTGGATCAGGACCCGAAACGGCTATTACGGGTCACAGAAAATCTGGAGCGCCTGCAACTGACCGATACACAGCAGGTCGAAATTCTGGCGGCAGATGCTACACGCTGGACTGCAACCGAGCCGGTCGATTGTATTGTGCTGGATGCACCCTGCTCTGCCATTGGGGTGATGCGTCGTCATCCGGATATTCGCCTGTTACGTCAATCGGCTGACATTCAGCAAACCGTCGAGCTGCAGCAGCAGATTCTGGAACAGATGTGGTCCCAGTTAAAAGTCGGCGGCACTTTGCTGTATATCACCTGTTCCATTTTAAAAGCAGAAAATGAGCAGCAGATGCAGCAGTTCTTTGCCCAGCATGCCGATGCCAAAGAAATTAAAATTGCCACAGACTATGGCGTCGAACATCAGTATGGTCGCCAGCTGTTACCGGAAGCCGGACGCGGCGATGGCTTCTATTATTGCCGGATCGAAAAAATCTAGACGATAAAAAAAGGAACCCTCAGGTGGTTCCTTTTTTATTCTACAGCGGCTTAGTCTGCACATGCATGTATCACAGACTTAATCCTCTGGTTCATCTGGATGTTTGCTCAGATGAATCATGGCCAGGATTAAACCGCCCCAGAGCAGGACAGTCGAGATGATCATCATGATAATTGCTTCAGTATTCATCTTAGTTCTCCTCTTCCGGGACTTTGTCTTTCAGACAGCTCAGTACAATGGCACCCACAATAAACAGGGCCAGCGTACCGCCACCTACCAGCCATAAGATTTCAGCCGGATAACCGCCATAACCTTCTGCAACAATCGACTTGATGGTTAGGCCTAAAGCCACCAGCAACGATAATGGAGTCACAACGGTTAACAGGAAGTTCCAGCCGACACCCAGTTTAATACTGGCATACTGGTTGATATGCGCCTGTAACTGTGACAATAGCGGACGACGGAACCATGACACCAGAATAATCGACAGTAAACCACCACCCACAATACCAATGTTATTGGCAAAGTAGTCAATGATGTCGACAAAGGTAATCGCGCTATGGGTCGAGAAAATCAGGGTCGAAACAATGGCGGAACCACCGGCAATAATGCTAACCGATTTTTTACGTGACCAGCCTAACTTGTCCTGGAAAGCTGAAATCGGCACTTCCAGAATACTGACCATCGAAGTAATCCCGGCAACGGTCAACGAGGCGAAGAACAGGAAGCCAAATAAGTCGCCGCCTGCGCCCATGCTGGAAATAATTTTCGGGAAGGCAATAAAGGCCAGACCAATACCGCCAGATACCACTTCTTCCACGGTTGAGCCTGAGCTGAACGCCATAAAGCCCAAAGCCGCAAATACCCCGATACCGGCCAGAATTTCAAAAGACGAGTTGGCCAGCGCAACCACCGCACCGGAGCCGGTCATATTGGTTTTACGCTTTAAATACGAGGCATAGGTCAGCATGATCCCGAAGCCGACAGACAGCGAGAAGAAGATATGACCAAATGCGGCCAGCCAGACTTTATAGTTGCCCATCGCTTCCCAGTTCGGAGTGAAGAAGGCATTTAAACCTGCGGTTGCGCCCGGTAAACGGATCGCCTGAATCACCAGAATCGTGAACAGTACCACCAGTAACGGCATAAAGATTTTATTAGCCAGTTCCACACCACGACGTACACCGCCGTAAAGAATGAACATCACCACTGCCCAGACAATCACCAGACCAAAGAATAAGGTCGGTACAAAACCCAAGGCCAGCCCTTCGCCATTTTGCAAATAGGAATTAAAGAAGAAGGCCTGGGTGTCTGCCCCCCATTTCTGGCCAATTGCGTAGTACATATAACTACCGGCCCAGGACAGAACGCTGGCATAGTAAATCCCGATGACCAGGGTCACCATCACCTGCCACCAGCCCAAGGACTCACTGTTCATGAGCTTTTTATATGCCAGTGGCGGCGCTTTACGGAACTTATGTCCGACCGCGTAATCTAAATATAATAACGGCAAACCGGCAGCAAAAATTGCCACCAGATACGGCACCAAGAAGGCACCACCACCATTTTCGTAAGCCACATAGGGAAAACGCCAAATATTCCCCAAGCCTACAGCTGAACCAATCGCTGCAATAATAAAGCCTGATCGCGCGGACCAGTTTTCACGATTTCCTGACATAAAACACCTAAACCTAGATGCTTTTTTCACTGCTTTTTATGTGGTTTTCTCGCAAGCAAAAAAGCACCATGCAATATTAATCTTGAGTGTTTGATTTAGCCTTGACCTTTTGGGTACTGGTTTCTAAATGACAAACAGGGAGTGGATGACGAAAACTTGCTTAAAGTGCATCGTGAAGACTCCCTTTTATATGGTTCAACAATACTCACTTTTAAAAAATTATTCTGTAATTTCTGCTCCAAATCTTGGTTTTTTATAATCTATCCTGATTCAACCGCTCAATTAATCAGCTTATTTATTGTACAATTTTGGTTATGAATTACCAAACTTTTTGGAATATATCATGAAGTAAAACTGAAAACTCAATTGCCATCCTTTAAACGGTCATTTATACCCGATGATATAAAATGCCTATCGCCTACCCGCAGCGCTTTCTTCAGAGGCCTGTTTAATAAATAGATTGCCGTGATCTATAGATAAGGATGCATCAAGTTCAATATTGCCCTTGATGCATCCCCAAGCCATCAACCTGGTTGATGGATCACCAGTAAACGTTCTTCCTGCATATCACGAATTGCCGATTGAATTCCCTCACGGCCCAGACCTGAATCTTTGACCCCGCCATACGGCATATTATCGACCCGGAACGATGGAATATCGTTAATAATTACCCCGCCAACATGCAGCTGGTCCCAGGCATATAGCATCTGCTGCAGATTCTGGGTATAGACCCCGGCCTGCAAACCAAAGCGGCTCTGGTTAATCCGTTCAATGCCCTGCTCAAACTGTTCATACGGCTCCAGAATAGCCACCGGACCAAAAGCTTCATTCTGGTAAATTTCCGATGTTGGCGAAACCTGCTCCAGTAGTGTCGGCTCGAACATCACCCCCTGCTGTTCGCCGCCCACCAGTACCGTCGCGCCTTCTGCCACGGCCTGATCCAGCCATTTTTTCAGGCGCACGGCTTCGTTTTCTTTAATCATTGGCCCGACCAAAGCGCTGTCCAGCCGCGGATCAGCCGCCCGTAATGACTGTAAACGGCTGACCAGTTTATCTTTAAGCTGTGTGTAAATCGCGCGATGCACCAGAATACGCTGCACACTAATACACACCTGTCCGGCATGGTTATAGGCACCGCCAATTAACCGGTCAACCAGCGCATCATTGACCTCGGTATCGGCCTCAATCATCACGGCAGCATTGCCGCCCAGCTCCAGCGTGACCTTTTTACGTCCGGCACGCGCTTTCATATCCCAGCCCACCACATCAGAACCGGTAAAGCTCAGCAGTTTAAAGCGGTCATCGGTGACCAGCACATCGGCCTGCTCACGCGGACAGGGCAATACCGAAAAGGCCCCGGCCGGTAAATCGGTTTCTGCCAGAATCTCGGCAATTTTTAAGGCAGAAATCGGCGTCAGGCTGGCCGGTTTTAAAACAAAGGGACAACCGGCAGCAATCGCGGGTGCAATTTTATGGGCGGTCAAATTCAGAGGGAAATTAAACGGACTGATCAGCGATACCGCGCCAATTGGTACCTGTTTGCTGATGCCCTGATAACTGCAAGCCGCGGCAGTCACCGCCAATGGCATCATCCGGCCCTGATCCATCTGGGTTACCGCATCTGCAGCCAGTTGGAAGGTATTGATTAACCGCTCTACTTCCGCAGCGGCAGCCCTTTTCGGTTTACCGCCTTCAATAATCAGCAGTTCGGTGAGCTCGGCCCGGCATTCCTGAAAACGCTGCACACAATGCAGCAGGATTTTCTGTTTCTGAAACGGTTTTAACGTCTCCATCGCCGCTTCCGCCTGGACTGCGGCCTGAATCGCCTGCTCCAGCGTCTCTGCATCGGCCAGTGCCACACGTGCATAACAGCGCTGCAGATACTTATCTTCGACCTCTAGCCACTGGCCGGTCACATGCGGCTGTCCAGCCAGATATAAAGGATAATCGTGCGGATGATCAGTGTGCGTAGCCATGTACAGGTCCTCTATTTTTTGCATGATGCGTCAATGCAATTTATACCAATTCCCGATATGATGCGCCGAGATGTTTCCCGGTTCCATCCTCCACAATAAATTTATTCTGAGAATATACAAGCTCTACAGGGATTTTTATGCGTACACGTCCAGCATTGTGTTTCATCCTCGGTCTTGGCTGTTTTAGCGCCGCACAGGCCGATATTATTGGTGTAAAAGGTAGCGTCGATTACTGGAAGTATAACAGTGACTTATCGAGTGCCTTGGGCCAGCCCGAGATGAAAGATGACGCCAGTTTGTCTTTTGCCTTGGCGGTTGAACATCCAGTACCGTTATTACCAAATGTCAAAATCAAGCACAGCACACTTGAGGCAGAATCGGAACGCGAAGTTTTGAATGAAAAAATGGAGCGGATTGATCTCGTTTATTCCGACTTCATTGTCTATTACGAAATTCTGGACAATATTGTCAGTGCCGATATTGGTGTAGGTGCCAAGGTACTGGACGGTACAGTGCAGCAGAATTTAACCGAAGTGGAACAGGTCAGTGAAACCTTGCCAATGCTGTATGCTGAAGCTGGGGTAAAACTGCCTTTTACCGGTTTAAGTGCCAAAGCCGAAGCCAGCTATGCCAAGTTTGATGATACTGTCATTAGCGATGCACAAGCAGAACTGAAATATAATTTTATTGATAATTTACTGGTCGATGTCGGCCTGAAAGCCGGTTACCGCATTTTAGATGTGGAACTGAACGAAGGTGATGAACGTAATATCCAGCTGGATTTTAAAGGTCCTTATCTCGGGCTGGAAGCACATTTCTAAGCCAGGCAAATCATCTTTATACCTGTCTAGTCCTAAAATAGGTTGACACTTATTTTTAATAAAACGCTCGATGTACCTCATCGGGCGTTTTATAGTTTAAGGCCTGATGTGGCCTGTAATGATTGTACATACGAATCGAATCTGCCACCCACTTTTTTGCTTCATGTAAGTCCTTAGGCTTGCGAAGTAAATACTCATTTTTCAGGATGCCATTGACTCGTTCTGCTAATGCATTCTGATATGAGAAACATCGTTTCGCAAGATAGCCATCTGTCATAGAACAGGTGACCCCATATTTAACATGCAGCGCCTGATAAAGCTTGGAACAGTACTGTATTCCTCGATCTGAATGATGAATGAGCTCTCCTACATCATGCCGCTGTTTCAACGCCTGCTTATATGCTTGTAATACCGAGAATGCCGTTAAGTCGGTATGGACATGATAACCGACGATCTTTCTCGAACAGGCATCTGTCACTAAACTCAGATACGCTTCACCCTCCTGTAAGGGTAAATAAGTGATATCAGACACCCAGAGTTGTTCAATGCGCTCTACTTGTAATTGCCCGTTCTTGACCAAGTTAGGGTGACAATGAAAGCGGTGATGACTTTGTGTTGTCTTATGATACGCTCGTTTTGGTTGTATTAGTAATCGCTGTTCTTTCAGCAACCTAAACAGATGATCACGGCAAACCTGTATGTGGGCTTTATGCTGTAATAAGTAATGTAATTTACGTGTGCCCATCCGTGGATGTAAAGCACGTTGTAAATGTACATGGCGAAGAATTAAACGATCTTGATCAGCTTTTAAAGCCGCATGTTTACACTGCTTATAGAATGCTTGTCGACTAAAGCCAGCATAGCGACAACACTGTGAAACGCTCAAGCCTACTTCTTTTTGCTTCTGGCAGATAATATACCTTTTGGCTTTTTTACGAGTTTTACTCCGTATTCTTTTTCAAGTACATCAATGACAGCTCCAAAGAACTCAGCTTTTCTTTGGGTATCGAGCAATTCTTTTTCTAATTGTTTGATACGTTGTTCAGGGGTTAAAGGAAGTGGATCAGACATGGCCTGTACTCCATTTGAAAAAGGGGAACCTTTACTCCAATCTAATCTACCATGCTTTCTAAGCCAAACTAAAACGGTGGAACATCCTTGGATACCATAGTGATCCTGTGCTTGTTTATAAGTCATTTCACCATTTTCAACCTGGTCTACAACTAACAATTTAAAGGCGAGGCTATAATCTCGTTGGGTTCTCTTGATGATTGTTTTCATTGCACTCTCCAAATTTAGGTTTAGAAAGTGTCAACTTTATTTAGGACGGGACAACCTTTAAACAAAAAGCCTCTACTGAGGCTTTTTGTTGGTTTAGATGAATTACATCGGTTTAGCTATAAGAGCGAGTGGCCTTAGACACCACCGGTGGCGTTTCGGTAACCGGCTCTGAGGCTTTCTGGATACGAATCAGGGCAACTGCAATTGCACCAATCACCGCTGGAATTGCCACCGCCAAGAAATTCAGTTTATGCGGTAATTCCATGCCCAATAACACCCCAATAATAATCGGGCCGACAATTGCCCCCACACGACCAACCGCAGAGGCACAACCAATCCCGGTTGAACGTACCGCCAGCGGATAATACTGCGCTACAAAGCTGTATAGCAGAATACTACTGCCAATTGCGGAAGCCCCAGCCAGCGCCACCAGTAGGTAAATCACCGGTTGTGGCGAGTTAAAGCCTAATCCAACCAGCGCCACAGCCCCCATCAGGAACATGCCAATAATCACAGGTTTTAAATGGAAACGGTCTGCCAGAATCCCGCCACCAATGGTACCAATTACTGCACCAATATTCATCGACATCAGGAACATCAGGCTGCTGCCCAGTGAGTAACCAGCGGCCATCATCAGTTTTGGTAACCAGCTGCCCAGTGCATAGACCATCAATAAACACATAAAGAAGCAGCACCAGAACAATAAGGTACTCATGCCACGGTTTTGCTTAAATAAAGCGGCAATAGAGGCATCCGGCACCTGTACTTCATTTAAGACCAGCTGGGTCTGCGCACTGACTTTTTCTTCTGGCGTGATTTTCTGAATAATCTGGCGTGCTTTTTCATCCTGCTGTTTTTTCACTAAAAAGGTCAATGATTCAGGTAAAAACTTCCACAAGATCGGTAACAGCAACAGTGGAATACCCGCGATATAAAACATCACTTCCCAGCCAAAACTTGGAGTTAACCAGGCACCCAGTAACGCAGCCATAATACCGCCGACCGCATAACCACTAAACATGGTGGTCACCAAGGTACTGCGCAGTTTTTGTGGTGCATATTCAGAAGTCAAGGCCACCAGATTCGGTAACACCCCGCCAATCCCTAAACCGGCAATAAAGCGTAAAATCCCAAATTCGGTCGGGTTAGACGCAAAACCACCCCAGAAGGTAAAACCGCTAAATAAGGTCACACAAATTAAAATAACATTTTTACGGCCAATCTTATCGGCCAGCATGCCAAAAAACATGGCACCGAACATCATTCCGGCCAGGGCGGTACTGGCCAACATGCCTGCTTGCACAGCAGTCATATTCCATTCTTGCATCAGTAGTGGTAGGGCTACGCCATTAATCGCCAGGTCATAACCGTCAAAGATGACTACAAATAAACACCAGAGTACGACGTTTAAATGAAAAGGTTTGAACTTCGCCTTGTCCACTACAGCATTCACATTCATTGTTGTTGCTGTCATTAATCCTCACCTCCAATTGTGAGATTTTATTCTTAATATAAAAAAATGAACAATAATTCACTTTTGTCTATAAAATGAATGATTATTCATTTTTTGTCTATGGATAAAAGGTCTAAATGATAAATTTTTCTTAAAAATCAGATTTAATTTAGCAATAAAGCTCAATTTCAGCGCAGAAAATTTACTTATAAATCTTATAATTAGTGGAAATTTATTCTATTTTTTTAATTTTTTATATTACAAAACAGTGAAATAAAAGCTTCATTATTGCAATTTTTAAGACAGGCTTAAATGACAACTTCTACCACACAAATTTGCAAATAAATGTAAAAATTGTGTCATAAAAGCTAAAAAACGCAATCAAGGCGTAGATGTAGAAACTAGAAATTACGCCCATAAAAAATCCCCCTGCTGTTTAAGCTCGGGGGATTTTGAATAATGAGCTGGCGATGACTTACTCTCACATGGGTAACCCCACACTACCATCAGCGCTAAGAGGTTTCACTTCTGAG
>Ga0172374_1002835_pt1 | contig 10737 bp, 9 predicted proteins | sample LakKiv3m_FD_114536 | JGI IMG/M metagenome (GOLD analysis project Ga0172374, IMG submission 114536) | Freshwater microbial communities from Kabuno Bay, South-Kivu, Congo - kab_092012_10.3m | ecosystem: Environmental > Aquatic > Freshwater > Lake | place: Democratic Republic of the Congo... | reverse complement strand
TTTTTTTCAGACATGGGCGACGCTCCGATTCCTAAGACATGATATCCCCCTCGCCGGACACAACCCTTGCGTTTCTGCATCTGAGGCGGGATCTACACGTATGCACAATGTCATTGTTCAACCGCAGGAATGGATGTGATCTTCATGGCAACAAAGTGTAACACGGTCACGCCCCCTGTTCAAGGTTATATTTTGAGTGCGAATCAGGGGGTCGCCGGCACATGGAAAAACCTGAGACTTTTTTTATTGACAGCATACAGAAATCATGAGAAAAGGACTGAACTTCAAATCCTGGCCGATGCGCCGTTTCAAAAAATTCCCATAAGGAGTCTCTCATGCCCGGAAAAACCGTTGGATCCGTCATGGTGGTAGGGGGCGGAATTGCAGGGATGCAGGCCGCTTTGGATCTGGCCGATTCAGGATACCTGGTTCACCTGGTGGAGAAATCATCTGCCATTGGCGGGGTCATGAGCGAGCTGGACAAGACCTTTCCCACCAATGATTGCGCCATGTGAATTATCTCACCCAAGCTGGTCGAGGTCGGCCGGCATCTGAACATCAATCTAATCACGTGTGCGGAGGTGAAGCAGGTTGAAGGGACCCAGGGGAACTTCCGGGTGACCTTGCACAAGACCCCCCGTTTTATCGATGAAAGCAAGTGTACGGCCTGCGGCGACTGCGTCGAGGCATGCCCCGTGAGTCTGCCCAATGAATACGATCGGGGTCTCAACCATCGCAAGGCCACATTTAAGAAATACGCCCAGGCCATTCCCGGGGCCTTCTCCATCCAGAAAGCAGACAAGGCCCCCTGTCGACTGGCCTGTCCGGCCGGGCTGAACGTCCAGGGTTATGTGCAGATGGTCCGCCAGGGCAGGTATAAGGAAGCCCTCAAGATCATCATGGAAGACCTTCCCTTGCCCGGAGTCCTGGGCCGGATCTGCCCCCACGGCTGCGAAGACGCATGCCGACGGTGCGAGGTGGATGATCCCGTGGCCATACGGAACCTCAAGAGACTGGCGGCCGATCAGTTTGACCCCAGAGCGATAGACATCGCGTGTGCGCCCCGGAGGGCGGAGAGGGTGGCCATCATCGGGTCCGGACCTGCCGGGCTTTCGGCAGCCTATCACCTGGCACGAAAAGGGGTCCTGTCCACCATCTTCGAGGCCTTGCCGGAACCGGGAGGCATGTTGCGGGTCGGGATCCCGGATCATCGCCTTCCGAGAGAGATCCTGGACAGAGAGATCGAGGTCATCACCCAACTGGGTGTAGAGATCAAGACCAACACCCCGTTGGGCCAGGACCTGACGGTGGACCGGCTCTTGAACACCGGGTACAGCGCCGTATATCTGGCCCTCGGCGCCCATAAGGGGATCGAGCTGGGAATCCCCGGTGAAAAGGCCCAGGGGGTCCGCCAGGGGGTGGACTTCTTGAGAGAGGTGAATCTCAAGGGAAAAGCAGCGGTCGGAAAGAAAATAGCGATCATCGGCGGGGGCAATGTGGCCATCGATGTGTCCCGTTCCGCCATCCGGCTCGGAGCGAAAGAGGTAACGATCCTGTATCGTCGGACCCGTGCTGAGATGCCTGCCTGGGAAGAAGAGATCCAGGCCGCGGAGGCGGAAGGGGCCCGGATTACCTATCTCTCGGCCCCCCAGGAGGCCCTGACCGAGGAGGGCGCCATCGTCGGACTCAGGTGCATCCGGATGGACCTGGGCGAACCCGATTCCTCAGGCAGGAGACGCCCCGTTCCGATTCCAGGGAGCGAGTACGATATCGAGATCGATCAACTGATCCCGGCCATCGGGCAGCGTCCCGATCTCTCGGCCCTGGAAGACATTGCCGACCTCAGCTTTACCAAATGGGGCACCACAGAGGTGAATCCGATCACCTACGAAACCGGCCGCAAGGGCGTCTTTGCCGGGGGCGATCTTCAAACCGGGCCCTGGGTGGCCATCGGCGCCATCGCCGCAGGTCGGGAGGCCGCTGAATCCATTGTCCGCTATCTGGACGACCGTGATATGGCCGAGGGACGGGAGCCCATCACCATTGAAACCCCCATATACCGTCCGATCCCGGAAAACCAGCTCAGGCAGTCCCGCGCCAAAATGCCGGAACTCCATATTCAAGACCGGCGGGGCAACTTTTCTGAAGTTGAGCTGGGCTATGATAAGGAGACCGGGCAGCATGAAGCCGACCGGTGTCTCAACTGCGGCTACTGTTGTGAGTGTTTTCAGTGTGTGGAGGCCTGCGGGGCCAAGGCGGTCACCCTGGAGACCCATGCCCAGAGACCCGAGGACATTGAGCTTGACGTGGGATCTATCATATTGGCCCCGGGGTTCCAGCCGTTTGATCCATCCCGATTTGTCACCTACAATTACGCATCGCACCCTAATATCATCACCTCCATGGAATTTGAAAGGATACTGTCCGCTTCAGGACCGACCCTGGGGCATCTGGTCCGGATGTCCGATCACAAGGAACCCAAAAAAATCGCCTGGCTCCAATGTGTCGGATCGAGAGATATCAACCGGTGTGACAACGGTTTCTGTTCTTCTGCCTGCTGCATGTATGCCATCAAGGAAGCGGTCATCGCCAAAGAGCACGGGAGAGGCGACCTGGACTGCGCCATCTTTTTCATGGATATGAGGACCCATGGAAAAGACTTTGAACGCTACTACGACAACGCGAGGGAAAAACACGGGGTGCGCTTCATCCGTTCAAGGGTCCACACCATCGATCCGGTTGAGGAGACGGATGACGTCATCATGAAATACGCCAATGAAGCGGGAGAGGCGATCGAAGAGGAGTTCGATATGGTGGTCCTTTCGGTAGGGCTTGAAACCTCGCCGGAAACCGTTTCACTTGCCAGAGAGTTGGGCATCGATCTGACCGAGGGTGAGTTCTGCCGGACCCCCTCATTTCGACCTGTGGCCACCTCCCGGGAAGGGATCTACGTCTGCGGGGCCTTTGCCGGACCCAAAGACATCCCCCAGTCGGTTATTGAGGCCAGTTCCGCGGCCGCCGAGGCAGGGGCGCTCCTGAGCGACGCTCGAAATACGCTGACCCGGACCCGGGAGGTCCCTCAAGAGCGGAACATTATCGGTGAACGCCCCCGTATCGGCGTGTTTGTATGCCAGTGCGGCATCAATATCGGCTCTGTGGTAGATGTGCCGGCAGTGCGCAGCTATGCCGAGTCCCTCCCCTATGTGGAATATGTGACGGACAATCTCTACACCTGCTCACAGGATACCCAGGATGCCATGACCCGTGTGATCACAGAAAATCATCTCAATCGTATCGTCGTGGCCGCCTGCACCCCGAAAACCCATGAACCCCTGTTCCAGGAAACGCTCATCAATGCGGGGCTGAACAAATACCTCTTTGAGATGACCAACATCCGGAACCAGGACTCCTGGGTGCACAAGGGTGATCCGCTCATGGCCACGGAAAAGGCCAAGGACCTCGTCCGCATGGCCGTGGCCAAGGTGGCCATGGTGGAACCTCTTCAGGAAGCCGAAGTGGATGTGGATCAGAAGGCCCTTGTGGTGGGGGGCGGGATCTCGGGAATGTCCGCCGCAAAGAGCCTTTCCAGCCAGGGATATGAGGTATGTCTCGTAGAGCGGTCATCCGCACTGGGCGGTCAGGCCCTGAACCTTTTCAAGACCTGGAAAGATGAGGATATTCAGCAGAACCTCTCCGATCTCATTGCGTCGGTAACATCCGACAGCAACATCCATGTGCGTCTTGGGACGGAATTGACGAGCGTTGACGGGTTTGTCGGGAACTTTAAGACGACCCTGGGAGCTGGCGGGAAGGAAGACCTCTTTGAACACGGTGTGGCCGTCATCGCAACCGGCGCCGCCGAATACACGCCGGATGAATACCTCTACGGCCGGGATCCCAGGGTGGTGACCCACCTGGAGCTGGACCGAAAATTCATGAACCACGACCCCTCTCTGAAATCGATCGGAACCGCCGTATTTATCCAGTGTGTCGGGTCGCGCGAGGCTGAAAGGCCCTACTGCTCGAGGGTATGCTGTACCCACTCCATGGAGAGCGCCCTTCATCTCAAGGAGATGAATCCGGATATGAATGTATACATCCTGTATCGGGATATCCGGACATACGGGGAACGGGAATATCTCTACCGCAAGGCCCGGGCTGCCGGCATCCTCTTTTTCCGGTTCTCCGTGGATCAAAAGCCCCAGGTCACGGCCGGTCAGGACAGTTTGCAGGTGAAGGTCATGGACCACATCCTTGGACGTCCTGTTTTCATAAATGCGGACCTCGTTTCCTTAGCCACTGCCATCGTCCCATACCGGGATGAAAAACTGGCCCAGTTTTTCAAGGTGCCGATGAATGAAGACGGCTTTTTTGTCGAGGCCCATGCCAAACTGGGTCCATCGCAATTTGCCACGGATGGGGTCTTTCTCTGCGGCATGGCCCACTATCCCAAGCCGATCGATGAATCCGTGGCACAGGCACAGGCTGCGGCCTCCAGGGCCGTCACCCTTCTGGCCAGGAAGAAGATCCAGGTCAGCGGCACCATCGCCCAGGTCAATCCGCTCATTTGCAGCGGTTGCGGGGTCTGCATCGATGTGTGCCCCTACTCCGCGCCGTCGTTTGTCAAGGAAGGCCGTTTTGCCGGCAAGGCGGAGATCAATCCGGTACTGTGCAAGGGATGCGGGCTATGCGTCGCATCGTGCAGATCGGGCGCCCTGAACCTCAAGGGATTCGGCGAAGACCAGATCATGGCCATGATCAATGAGATCTAATTGGGGAATTTAGGGATTGAGGAATTGAGGAATTGAGGAATGAATAGAAGCTGGATGGGTGGATGATTTGGATGACGAGATGGATGAGTCATAGTCGGTAGAAAGGGGTTTGTGGTTGCGGATCTCATACTCATACTCTTGAGCCTTGTGCCTTACGCCTTGAGCCTCTTACGAACAAACGGACCAGGAGAAAATCATGAGCGACTGGGAAGCGAAAATTACAACTTTTCTGTGCAACTGGTGCAGCTACGGGGCGGCTGATCTGGCAGGGGTGAGCCGCTTTCAGTATCCGCCCAACTTTCGGATTATCCGGGTGCCCTGTTCGGCCAGGGTCAGTCCCAAGTTTGTGCTGGCCGCCTTCCGACACGGGGCCGACGGGGTCTGGGTATCCGGGTGACACCCGGGGGACTGCCATTACCTGGAAGGTAATTACTATGCAAGGAGAAAATTTGCGCTCTTGAAGGGCCTGTTGGAGCATGTGGGCGTTGAACCGGGGAGGCTCCATTTTTCATGGATATCCTCGGCCGAGGCCACCAAATTTGTGGATGTGGCCAATACGGTGGCAAAGGAAGTAAAGGCCCTGGGTCCAGCGAGGTATTTTATCAAAAAGAGAGCCGAGGTGGCATAATGCTCAAATATACTGAAAAAATCCAGGAGACCGCGAAGAGACTGCTTCAGGAGAAAAGAGTAGATGCGTTCATCGGTTACGGAAAGGGGTCCGTGCCGATGATGAACCAGCCCCTTCTGGTCAGCGATCCGGGCAGGGTGGACCGGCTCTACTGGGACAACTTCTGCGGTCTGAACCTGTGCAACTATCTGACCAAGCGGACCGACAAGGTGGGGATCGTGGCCAATGGGTGCAATTCCCGAAACATCGTGACCCACATCATCGAAAACCAGATCAAACGCGACCAGCTTTACATTGTGGGGATTCCGTGCGAGGGGATGATCGATCACCGGGCGGTCATGCGCGCGGTGAAGCAGAAAGAGATCCTGGATATTCAACAGAATGGGAAGACCTTTGTGGTAAAGGGCGCCGACTTTGAAGAGACCTTTGAAAAGGAGAAATTTCTTCAAAGCAACTGCGCCGTGTGCATCCATCGCAATCCGGTGATCTACGATGAACTCTTAGGCGACTTAGTGGAAGAGCAGACCGGGGTGTCGCCCTATCAGGATGTGGAAAAGGTGGAGGCCATGGACCCTGAAAAGAAACAGGGGTTTTTCACCCGGCTCATCTCCCGGTGCATCCGCTGCTATGCCTGTCGAAACGCCTGTCCTTTGTGCTACTGTCCCACCTGTTTTGTGGATGAATCGAGGCCCCAGTGGGTGGGAAAGAGCAGTGATCCGACCGACACCCTGACCTTTCACTTTCTGAGGGCCTATCACTGTGCGGGACGGTGCACAGACTGCGGGGCATGCGAGCGGGTCTGCCCGATGGGTATTTCCATGCGGCAGTTCACCAAAAAGCTTAACAAGGACTGCCAAGAACTCTTCTCATGGGAAGCAGGATTGACCCTCGACCAGAGACCGCCCCTGGATGTGTACCGGCCGGACGATTACAACGATTTTATAAAATAAGTGAATGAAATGCCTAAAATGGTCTCACACAAAGCCACGAAGCCACAGAGGGATACTATTTCGGTTTATCATGTGCCGAATTTTATTTTTCTTTGGTGCCTTTGTGTCTCCGTGTGAGTCATGTGCCAAAACGAAGTTTCACAGAGGTCTATGATGACAGAGAGAGTCTACACCAAGGAAGAATGGATAAGGGGCCTGGAAGGTCTTAGAGAGGACTACACCCTGTTTGTGCCGGTGAAGGACGGAGATTTTCACGCCTTCATGCCCATGAATGGGGAAAAAGTGCCCGATTTTGATTTTCAGAACACCCGGCTTTCCCCGAAATCCGTGATCTACCCCCGGTCGGAGAGGTTGTTTGAATACATCCTGGGCAACACCGACCCGGAGGCAAACATTTTACAGGAGTCTTCGAAGGACTTTTCCCCCAGGGCCATTGTGGGAATACGCCCCTGCGACGCCCAAGCTTTTCAGATCGTCAGACGCAACTTTGACAATCCCGAGTACCGTGATCCCTGGTGGGTGAGGCATTTTGAATCGACCACCCTGGTGGGTCTGGGGTGCAGCGAGCCCTGTTCCACCTGCTTCTGCACGGCGGTGGGCGGGGGGCCTTTTCATGAAGACGGGCTGGATGCCCTTGTCTTTGATCTGGGGGAGCGGTACCTGATCAAGGGATTGACCGACAAGGGGGAGGCATTTCTGGCCAAGATGAACGGGGGAAAACCGGCGGGTGAGGCTGTATTGAAAGCGGCCGAAGACCTAACCGCATCTGCATCCCAAAAAATCACATCATCCCCTCCCACTGACCCATTGAAGGAAAAGAAAATCAACGACCTTTTCAATGCCCCCTTCTGGGAAGAGGTGGCCTTTGGGTGTCTCAATTGCGGGACCTTCACCTATCTCTGCCCCACCTGCTGGTGTTTCGACGTCCAGGACGAGGTCTTGGGAAAGGAGGGGGACCGGATACGAAACTGGGATTCCTGCATGTTCCCCCTCTTTACCCTTCACGGGTCGGGACACAACCCGAGGGACAAGAAGGTCCAGCGGGTTCGCCAGCGGTTCATGCACAAACTGAAATACTACGTGGACAAATATGACAACGGCGTTCAATGCTCCGGCTGCGGACGCTGCGTCCGATACTGCCCGGTCAACATCGACATACGAGACGTCTGTGAACGGATGAACAACTATTAAAAGAAGTGCCTAAAGTGACGAAAGTTTGAAGTGCCTAAAGTTAAGGAGGTCGTTCCCTTGGAAAATCCGTATTTGCCCTATCCGGTTCGCATCGACAAGATCACCGTCGAGACGGAAGATAGAAATCTCAAGACCTTCCATTTTGTCTTCCTGAACCCCGAAGATGAAGCGAAATTCGCCTATACGCCGGGCCAGTTTGCGGAGCTGTCCATCGCCGGGAAGGGGGAAATCCCCATCGGTATCGCGTCCTCGCCCACAGAGAAGGGATTTGTCGCCTTTACAGTGAACAAGGTGGGGCTTGTCAGCAGCTATCTCCATAATATGAAAGAAGGGGACGTCATGGGGATCCGGGGGCCGCTGGGCAACTGGTATCCGTGGCATGAGATGGAAGGGAAAAATGTGGTTATTGTGGGCGGCGGGTTCGCCTTCACCACCTTGCGATCCAGCATCATCTACATGATACATCCCGAAAACCGACCCAGATTCAAGGATATCACGGTGGTCTATGGGGCCAGGACACCGGGCATGCTTCTTTACAAAGACGAACTGGCGGCATGGGAGCAGCGGGATGACATCCATATGCACATCACCGTAGATGGGACAAACGACCCTGCCTGGAAATACAACATCGGCTTTGTCCCCACGATCACCGAGCAGAAAATCACCAGCGCAGATAATGCCATTGCCATTGTGTGCGGTCCGCCCATCATGATCCGGTTCACCCAGCCCGTCCTGGAAAAGCTGGGGTTTCCGCCGGAACGGATTATCCTCTCTCTCGAGATGCGGATGAAGTGCGGCATTGGCATGTGTGGCCGCTGCAATATCGGGGACAAATACGTGTGCAAGGACGGCCCTGTCTTCTCCCTGGCCCAACTCAAGGAAATGCCGCCGGAGTATTAGCCGAACCAACTATTCCTCTGCTCCAAAGTCTTTTTTCTGAGCCTGCCCTGATGTTTTTGAATACTGAGGGGGTCAGGCTCAGTCTTTTTCTGCCCAACCGTCAATAAATTTCCTCCTGCTTGCTTGTATCAATCCTGATGTTAGGTTAGAATCCATGTAACCGTTCACGGGTTCAAAGGTTCAGGGGTTCAAGGTTGAATTCTCGGTCCAGGATTCGATTTTTTAGGCGTACTCGCACGAGAGTCGATTGTGTTCGGCATTTCAGCCCTGAAATTTGCAGCCCACAGGACGGCATTTGTGCCAGCAGTCCTGCTTTACAACTGGATTTAGAAGGACGTTTGAGGTCTTCAATTGCGTCAGTGTCCTTAACCTTGAACGTTGAACCCGGAACCTGTGAACCCTTACGAATCCATCTTTAAGGAAGTAGCGTGCGATACATCAACCGGGTTTGAACTTAGGGGCTTCGCCCCAATTGGTCACGCCAAAGCCCGATAGAAATTCCGAGATGTTTGATTAGTGCCTGAACGAAAACCCCCCTTTTTACCCAAAGGGGGACTATCAAAGAATTTTGCTGGTTTCCGTTCAGGCACTAAATAATTACCCGGCCACGCTCATTGGCAAAGACGGCCAGGAGGTGGAGATCAGCCTCTCTTTAGCCGAGCTGCGCGACAGGTCGCGCACACAAGCACAAGCCCAATAAACATCAAGTTTCATATAAGGCGCTCAAAGACCACGAGCCTTCGGCGATGGGGGGAATGGGGAATGGCATAGGAGAAGTCCTGCACCAGGGTGTAGTCGCCCGGGAAACGGGCCAGGCCTTCGTGGATCTCCGTGTCGCAATGGGGGCCCTTCATGAAGATGGCCCGGCCGCCAGGCGCCAGGCACCTGCGCACCCGGGCCAGGGTGCTTCCAATCGCTTCCACGGCACGGGTGATGACGCCCTGCACGGGACGATCGTAGGATGCGTAGATCTTTCCCTCATGGATCTCGATCCCTTTCAGGCCCAGGGTTTCAACCGCCTCCTGGAGAAATCGCACCCGCCGGTGTCTCCCCTCGGAAAGGATCATGTGGGTATCCGGACAAACGATCTTGAGGGGGATGCCCGGAAGACCTGCGCCCGTGCCGATATCCAGAAGCGGTGAAGGGAGCCGCCGCCCCAGCAGGCTGGCCGGAAGCACCGAATCGATATAGTGCTTCTGGACCATGTTGTCGAACTGATAGAGCCGCGTCAGGTCGTATTCTGCATTCTTTTCGCGAAGAAGGCTATGGTATTGCCACAGCTTCTGGTATTGTTTTTCGGTCAGGGGTAGACTGCTCCTCTCAAACCATAATTTCAAGGCAGGGAGTCCCGGAGGCAACCTCTTCGGCGAGGGGCTGCGTCTTTGGTGAAGCCTCATTTTCCGGCTATTGGACCGAGGTCCCATGGATCATCCGATATCCTTTCCAAAACGGTCTCTATCAACAGACGCCCTCGAGGTCCTCTACGAAGACAACCATCTTATTTCGGTGAACAAACCGCCCGGCATGCTGGTGCAGGGGGACAGATCCGGAGAAGAGAGCCTCATGGATGTCGTTAAGAAGTATATCAGAGAGCGCTATCAAAGACCAGGGAATGTCTTCCTGGGGCTGGTCCACCGGCTGGACCGCCCTGTCTCAGGAGTGGTCCTCTTTGCGAGGACCTCCAAGGCGGCCTCCCGGTTGATGAGACAGTGGAAGGCCCATGAGGTCAGGAAGACCTACTGGGCCGTGGTGGAGGGGGCGCTAAAACCGGAACATGGGAAAATCGAGGGGCATCTTAGAAAATCCGGGAAGCGTGTCCGTTCTGCAAGGGAGGGTCAGCCGGGGGCAAAAGAGGCGGTGCTGGAATACAGGACCCTTGCTCATGCAAGGGGATTTTCCCTTGTGGAAGTCGGCCTGATCACCGGCCGAAAGCACCAGATCCGTATCCAGCTCTCCCAGTCCGGTTGCCCGGTGGTGGGAGACGTCAAGTACGGGGCCCATGGATTTTTGAAGGACAAGACAATCCGTCTTGTGGCCCGTTCCTTGAGCTTCCGGCATCCAACGACGGGCCAAGAGATGACGATTTCCGTTGACACGAAAGCTATTGAACAGGAATTCTCCATGTCCTAAAGCGGCATAGCCGCAACCCATCCCGCGGGACTCACACAAAGACACGAAGGCCCAAAGATTTTTTGTTTAAAGGGCATTAACGAAGTAGCGCCCGTCAGGGCTTGGTCTGCTCTGACCCTGAATCTTTCCTCCAGGATCAGAGCGAACCAACCCAAAGTTCTTCGCG
>Ga0172374_1002834_pt1 | contig 10740 bp, 9 predicted proteins | sample LakKiv3m_FD_114536 | JGI IMG/M metagenome (GOLD analysis project Ga0172374, IMG submission 114536) | Freshwater microbial communities from Kabuno Bay, South-Kivu, Congo - kab_092012_10.3m | ecosystem: Environmental > Aquatic > Freshwater > Lake | place: Democratic Republic of the Congo... | reverse complement strand
CTGCAGGCTGCGCAGTGCCTCGAGCATCACGACGATGCCCGCCTTCATGTCGTAGGCGCCGGGACCGCGGACGACATCGCCCTCCGTCGACCAGGGCACATCGGCCTCGAGCGTGCCGACGGGCCACACGGTGTCGGTGTGCCCGATCAGCAGGACGGGGTCGCCGCTGCCGGGGACATCGATCACGAGATCCGTCCCGGCGGCGGTGTCGGCCCGCTGGACGGTGCCGCCCACCTCGGCGAACCGGCGGCTGAGGATGTCGGCGATCCGCGCGCTCGCCACCGTGTCGCGGCTCGGAGTCTCCACGAGCACGAGTTCCCGCACGAGTGCGATGATGTCGTCAGAAGAGTCGTCCGCTTCGCGATCTGCCGGAAAAGTCGTCACGGTTACGAACCGTATCTGCCTCTTGATCCCGCCGCAACCCGCCGATAACATCGCTCACAGCAACAGATTCCTTCGATCTTAGGAAACGTATCGTGCCTCATCCCTCGGTGGCCGCAGACGCGGGCGTCGGCTTCGGCTGCCGCGAGCTCACCCAGTACACCGAGTTCCGCGAGGCGTCGGCGCTGTATGCGCGGGTCTTCGCCTACACCGAGAGCGAATACGCCCTCAACGCCAATCTGCTCACCGCGCTGGCCCGCAACGGAGGCTCCGCCGTCGGCGCCTTCGCGGAGGACGGGACCCTCATCGGGTTCGCATACGGTTTCGCCGGATGGGAGGGGCGCGGGGAGGTGTTCCACTACTCGCAGGCCGCCGCGGTCGATGCGGCGTATCAGGGACGCGGCGTCGGGCGAGCCCTCAAGCAGGCGCAGCGCAGCGTGGCGTTGCGCTGGGGGCAGCGGAGCATGCGCTGGACCTTCGACCCGCTCCTCGTCCGCAACGCGCACTTCAACCTGAACGCCCTCGGGGCCGTCGGGATCGCGTTCGAGCGCGACTACTACGCCCGCCCGGACACCGACCGTCTCGTGGTCGCCTGGGATCTCATCGACGACCGACCGGTGCACCGCCCCGGATCCACCGCGCCGGCACTCGGACGCGAGGACTGGGGACGCGCCGTCGAGGTCGACGGGGAGGCGTGGATCGCCGTCCCGACGCGGCCGGACGGACTCGGCTCCGGAGAACGCGCCGTGCTGCGACAGCGGCTGGACGGGACTCTGACGGATGTGTTCCGTCGCGGCGGCGTTCTGACCGGCGCGGCGCGCATCGACGACCAGACGGCGGCCTACCGAGCCACACCAGGGGAGAGCACGAGATGACCGACCAGGACCACGAGGACCGTGACCTCGTCTCGCCACGGGATCGCTTCGGCGAGCGCATCCGCACCAACCTCTCCGCCGAGAGCATCCAGGCGCGCATCATCGAGACGGAGCAGCGCACGCTCGCCCAGACCTTCGAGGAGCTGAGCAGGTCCGCCCAGGTGCCCCAGGCGGCCGCGCTGCTGCTCGGTGCCCGACGTCGGTACATCGCCGGCGAGGGAAAGGCCGCCGCCTACGCCCAGCTGCTGAACGCGGATCTCTCGGCGACCCTCTCCAACGTCTTCCTGGTGGACGGCCACGCCCTGCAGCCCCTGACCGTCCTCACCGACGTGCGCGCCTCCGACGTGCTCATCGTGTTCTCTCTGCGCCGCTACCGGGAAGAGACGGTGCGCCTCGGCCGACTCTTCCACGAGGCCGGCGGTCAGCTCGTCGTCATCACCGACAGTGAGGACGCGCCGCTCGCGGCGATCGCGACCTCCCTGATCCGGGTGCGCACCGGATCGGCGTCCTACGCGGACTCCCCGACCCCGGTCGCCGCCGTGTGCCACCTCCTCAGCGCGCTGACCACGGCGAGCGCCAAGGGTGCCCGGCGACGGCTGGCCGAGCGGGACCGCCTGGTCGCCCGGCTCGGGCTGTACGGACCGGAGCAGCCGCGTGCGCGAGCGGAAGCGGAGACCGAGGAATGAAGATCGCACGGATCCGGCTGTTCCTGCTGCGGCAGCCGCTGCGGCACAGCTTCGAGACCAGTTCGCACCGCAAGTCGGGCATCGAGCACATCCTCGTCGAGCTCACCGACGCGGACGGGCGCACCGGCTGGGGGGAGATCGCCGCACCGAGCGACCCCTACTTCGGGCCCGAGACCACGATCACGGCCTGGGAGATCGCCACGCGGTACCTCGTGCCGGCGCTGCTGGGCGCCGAGGGGGACGAACCCGGCGACCTGGAGACCGTGTGGGGCAGGATCCGCGGCCACGAGTTCGCGAAAGCCGGATTCTCGGGCGCCGTGTGGGACCTGTTCTCCCGCACCGAGGGCATCGCGCTCGCCGCGGCGCTGGGCGGCACCCGCAGCGAGGTCGTGGCGGGGGTGTCGCTGGGGATCGAGCCCTCGATCGACGAGCTGCTGGCGCAGGTCGAGCTGCAGCGCACCGCCGGCTATCCGCGGGTGAAGCTCAAGATCGCTCCCGGGTGGGACGTCGAGCCGGTGCGCGCCGTCCGTGCCGCCCATCCCGACCTCGATCTGCACGTGGATGCCAACGGCGCGTATCCCGACGACGCGGATTCCGCGGCGGTGTTCGCCCGGCTGGACGACGAAGGCCTCACGATGATCGAGCAGCCCTTCGCACCGCGAGAGCTCGTTGCCCACGCTGCGCTGCAGGCGCGCATCGGCACCGATGTCTGCCTCGACGAGTCCGTCGTCGCCCTCGGCGATCTGCGCACCATGATCCGCCTCGGAGCGGCGCGCGTGCTCAACATCAAGGTCTCGCGGATGGGCGGGCTGAGCGTGGCGCGCGCGGCGCACGACATCGCCGTCGACGCGGGCATCCCCGTCTGGTGCGGGGGAATGCACGAGTTCGGGGTGGGCAGGGCCGCGAACGTCGCGATCTCCTCGCTGCCCGGCTTCCTGTTGCCTTCGGACGTCTCCGGGTCGGACAAGTACTACACCGCCGACATCGTGGACCCGCCGGTGCGCGCGGAGGCGGGCCGCGTCGCGGTGCCGAGCGGTCCCGGCATCGGCCACGAGGTGCTCGTCGAGCGCATCGAGCGCGAGGCCTCCCGCTCCTTCGACACCGCGGCGGCGGATGTCCGCGACGCCGCGCTCGCCCGCGGCTGACCCGTCGCCTCCGGATCGGACTCCCATGCGTGCACTGCTGCTGTACCGGCTCGACCTCTCGGGCTCGGCCTCCGTCGACGAGAGCATCCACCCGGTCGACCCGCGCACGCCGATCGTGCGTGCGACCGACCTGGGGGTGAACCGCGGCGACGGCGTCTTCGAGACGGCGGTCGTCCGACACGGCAGGCCCCAGGCGCTGGATTCCCACCTGACCAGGCTCGCGCGCTCCGCCGGTCTGCTGGAGCTGCCGGCACCGCGGCGGGAACTGTGGCGCACCGCCGTGCGTCGGGCGGCGGCGGCGGTATCGGTCCCTGGCGTGCTGCACGCGGGCGAGCTGGCCTCGATCAAGTTCGTGATGACGCGGGGCGACGAGATCGATCGCGGGGCGCCGACCGGGTGGGTGCTCGGCTTCGCCGGGACGGACCCGACGGCGGTCCGTGCGGCCGGGACCCGCGTCGTGGTCCTCGACCGTGGATACCGGCACGATGTGATGCAGACATCGCCGTGGCTGCTGCAGGGCGCGAAGACCCTCGCCTATGCGGTGAACGAGGCCGCGCTGCGCGAGGCCACCCGTCGCGGGGCCGACGATGTGATCTTCGTGAGCGGCGACGGCTTCGTCCTGGAAGGGCCGCGGTCGACGCTGATCGCGCGTCTCGACGGAGAGCTCGTGACGCCGCCATCCGAGTTCGGGGTGCTCCCCGGCACCACGCAGGCGGACGTCTTCGACGGCCTCGCCGACCTCTCCGTGCGGACAGCGGCGCTCGCGCGCGAGGACCTGGACCGGGCGGATGCGCTGTGGCTGTGCTCCAGCACCCGCGGGGCGGTGCCCGTGCGGGAGCTCGACGGCGGGGAGCGGACGATGGACCACGCGCTGACGACGCGGATGAATGCGCTGCTCGATGCGCGCGAGGACTGACCGGAAGGGTGCGCAGCAGATGATCGACGGTGTGATCGACGGACACAACGACCTGGCGTGGGCGAGCAGGACGCTCCTCGGCTACCGCGTGGCCGAACTGGGGGGAGACGTGAGCCGGACGCAGACCGATCTGCCACGGCTCACCCGTGGCGGCGTGGCCGGCCAGTTCTGGTCGGTGTGGGTCGACCCGGTGCTGGAAGGGGCGGAGCAGGTGGTGGCGACGCTCGAGCAGATCGATTTCGTGCACCGTCTGGTCGACGCGCATCCCGAGCGCCTCGCGTTCACCCGGACCGCGGCGGAGGTGCGTGCGGCGATGGCACAGGGCCGGATCGCCTCGCTCATCGGCATCGAGGGCGGGGATCAGCTCGGCGGCTCGCTCGCGGTGCTGCGGCAGTTCGCCCGGCTCGGTGCCCGCTACATGACGCTCACATGGTCGAGGACCATCGCGTGGGCGGACTCCGCCACGGACGAGGCGCGTCACGGCGGGCTCACCGACTTCGGGCGCGAAGTGGTGCGGGAGATGAACCGCATCGGGATGCTGGTCGACCTCTCCCACGTCGCCCCGACCACCATGCGGCATGCGCTCGAGGAGACGCGTCGCCCCGTGATCGTCAGCCACTCCGGGGCGCTGGCCCTGTGCGACCACCCCCGGAACGTCCCCGATGACGTGCTGACCGCGATCGGCGCGCAGGGTGGGGTCGTCATGGTCCCGTTCGTCCCGACGTTCCTCTCCCAGGTGCGCCGGGACTGGTGGGAGGCCGGGGGTGAGGGCGACGCTCCGCGCGTCGGGGTGCGCGATGTCGCCGATCACGTCGATCACATCCGCCGGGTCGCCGGGCTCCGTGCCGTGGGCATCGGCGCCGACTACGACGGCTCCGACGCGATGCCAGAGGGCCTCGAGGACGTCTCCGGCTACCCTGCGCTGTTCGCGGAGCTGCGCGGGCGCGGCTGGACGGACGACGACCTCGCCGCGCTCGCGCACGAGAACGTGCTGCGCGTGCTGGAGGCGTCCGACCAGGACCACGCCGCCTTCCTCGCCGGACGGGCGGGGGAGCCCTCGGCCGCAGCGCTCGCCCCCGCGGTGGATACGTCGGCACGGGAGGGAGCGCTGTGAGCGCGCGCGTGCTGGTCGTCATCAACTCCGCGGCCTCCGGTCCGCGCCGGCTGGGAGTCTGGCTCGCCGACAGAGGAGTCGAGGTCGAGGCGATCGTCGCCGCGGACCAGGAGCTTCCGTCGACCCTCGACGGGTATGCGGGGCTGGTGCTTCTCGGGGGCGGGCTCATGCCGGACGACGATCACCGCGCGCCGTGGCTCGCGTCGGAGCGGGCGCTGGCGGCCGAGGCGATCCGTCGCGACCTCCCCACCCTCGGCATCTGCCTGGGCGGGCAGCTGCTGGCGCACGTGGCGGGCGGAGAGGTCGCAGCGAACACCGGACCCGTCGAGCGGGGTGCGACACCCATCCACCCGACGGCGGCGGGACGGGACGACCCGGTCATCGCGACGATCGGCGACGGTGCGCCGATGATCGAGAACCATCAGGACATGATCACGCGCCTGCCCGCGGAGGCCGTGCTCCTCGCCTCCAGCGACGCCGTCGCCCATCAGGCGTTCCGACTGGGAGCGCACGTGCGGGGTGTGCAGTTCCACCCCGAGGCATCCGCCGGGGACCTCGCCCGCTGGGACGACGCCGCCCTGCGCGGAGAGGGGCGCTCGCTGCCGGACCTGATCGCCGCCGCCGAGCACGTCGACGCGCACAACACGGCCGCGAGCCGCCGCCTCGTCGACGCCTTCGCCGACGAGGTGCTCGCGGGAGTGACCGCATGACCGCGGCTGGCCGGAAGAACCTGTCCGCGGTCGCAGCAGCGGACGGCGTGCTCGACCGCGCGCTGGACGACCGTGCGCGTCGGGTCGCGCCGGCATCGATCGCCGCCGTGTGCGAACGCGGACAGGTGCAGGGCGTGCGCACGTTCGGGCATCCGCGCGGCGACGCGGCCGTCACGACGCGGGACACCGTGTTCCGGATCGCCTCGATGTCGAAGAGCTTCCTCGCCGCGACCGTGCTGGCCCTGCGCGATCGCGGCGCGCTCGACCTGCACGCGCCGATCACGGAGTACGTTCCGCAGGTCGTCGCCCGGCACCGGGGCCGGGCTGCCGTGCTGACCGGCGATCTGCTGCTGTCCAACAGGTCGGGGCTCGGAGAGGACAACGCCTGGGTCGACCGTCACCTCGGAGCGAGCCGGGAGGAGATCGCGGCGCTGTTCGCCGAGGGAGTGCTCCTCGCCGCCGCGCCCGGCACCGTCTATCAGTACTCGAACGTCGGCCAGTCGCTGCTCGGGCGGGCGGTGGAAGCCGTCACCGGCCGCCCCGTGGAGGACGTGATCCGCGAGACGCTCCTCGAACCGCTGGGGCTTCGGCGCACGGCGCACGTGGCCGGAGCGTACGCCCCGGACGAGCTCGCCCGAGGGTTCCGCACGTTCGACGACGGAGCGAGCTTCGTGTCCGAGGCGTTCGTCGGCTCCGGAGCACTCGGCTGCATCGGCAGCATGTTCAGCACCATCGACGACATCGCGACGTGGATGTGGTTCCTCGGGTCCGCCTTCACCGACGAGCCGCTGGCACCGGACGTGCTCGCCCCGGCCTCGCGGATCGAGATGCAGCAGCCGCGGACACCCATCCCCGTCCCGTCCGGCATGTTCGACGGTCGCGACGTCGCGGCCGCCGGGTACGGCTACGGCCTCTTCGTGGAGGAGGACCGCCGCTTCGGCCGCGTCGTGCAGCACTCGGGAGGCCTTCCCGGCTTCTCCGCGCACATGCGCTGGCACGCCGCGACCGGCATCGGGGTCGTCGCGTTCGGCAACTCCGACGAGTTCGGGGCTCGTCGAGTGGCCGGGACAGCGCTCCACGACGTGCTCGGGCGCATCGACGCGCCGTCCGCCGAGGTGCACCCGTGGCCGGAGACGGTGGCGGCGGCGCAGGCCATCGACACGGCCGTCCGCCGCAGCGTCTCCGCGGCCGAGTACCCGTTCCTCGCCGAGCACGTGCTCGAGGATGTGCCCGCGGCGGTCCGCGACGCGCGTCTGTCCGCACAGCTGCAGGAGATCGGGGGACTGCGGGACGAGCAGCCGCCGTTCGCCCAGCGCATCGTCGCGGCGGCGACCGAAGCCGAGGTGCGGTGGCGGCTCGCCGGCGAGCGTGCTGATCTCCGGATCGAGGTGCGTCTGGTGGGGACCGCCGAGCCGCTGGTGCAGAGCGTGAGCACCGCCGTCGTCGCGCCCGGGGAGAGCCGCACTGCGGAGGAGCCGCCGTCCGCGGCCGACCACCACCGCGTGGTGCTTCCGCGGCCGTGACCGGGCCTGCGGGGAGCGTCGTCGCTTTTCGACCCCGTCCAAGAAATCGCCCTAGAATGGAGGTATCCCGACCGCTTTTCTGAGGAATCGTCATGCCCGCAACCCCCGTGCGTCGTCTCCTGCCCTTCGCCGCGCTCGCCGCCGCCAGCGCCCTGCTGCTCAGCGCCTGCGCTGCGCCCTCCTCGAACGGCGACGGTGACGGAGGCGGCGAGCTCGTGTGGTCGATCGAGGGCGCCAACCTCGCCGCCGGGCACATGGACCCGCAGGTCAGCCAGCTCGACGTCTCGGGCATGGTGCAGCGGGCCGTGCTCGACTCGCTCGTGTTCCAGGAGGCGGACGGCACCTTCTCGCCCTGGCTCGCGACCGACTGGGACGTCTCTCCGGACAGCACGGAGTACACCTTCACGCTGCGTGATGACGTGACCTTCACCGACGGGGAGAAGTTCGATGCCGCTGCGGTCAAGGCGAACTTCGATCGCATCGTCGATCCGGCGACCGCCTCGAAGCAGGCGGCCAGCATGCTCGGCGGCGATTTCTACGAGGGCACCGAGGTCGTCGACGACCACACGGTGAAGGTGACCTTCAGCCAGCCGTACGCCCCGTTCCTGCAGGCCGCGAGCACGCCCCAGCTCGGCTTCTACTCTCCGGCCGTGCTCGAGGAGTCGGCGGACCAGCTGAAGGCGGGCGGTCCCGGCATCACGGTGGGCACCGGTCCCTTCGAGCTGACCGAGTACACGCCCGACCAGGAGATCGTCTACACGCGCAACGACGACTACGCCTGGGGGCCGCACGACGAGAAGGCGCCGGCGATCGAGACCCTGCGCGTCGAGATCCAGCCCGAGGCGTCCGTGCGCACGGGCGTGGTGCAGAGCGGCGAGGCCGACCTCGCCAGCAACATCCCGCCGAACCTCGCCAAGGACCTCGGCGACGGGATCACGGTCGATTCCATCGAGTACCCCGGACTGCCGTACTCGCTGTACCTGAACGAGAAGTACGGGGTGTTCGCCGACGAGAAGGTGCGCCAGGCGTTCGCACGAGGCATCGACATCGACGCAGCCGTGGAGGAGATCTACTTCGGACAGTTCCCGCGCGCGTGGAGCATCCTCGGATCGACGACCCCCGGGTACGACGCCTCCCTCGAGGACAGCTGGCCGTTCGATCAGGACGCTGCCAATGCGCTCCTCGATGAGGCCGGCTGGACCGAGCGCGACGCCGACGGGATCCGGATGAAGGACGGCGAGCGCCTCTCGGTGCGCTGGATCGCCTGGACGCCCGTCCCCGACGACCGTGCGGCACTCGCGAACGCCATCCAGTCGGACCTCAAGGGGATCGGCTTCGAGGTGAAGCGCGAGGTCCTCGAACCCGGGGCATACAACGAGCAGTACGAGCCGAAGACGTTCGACCTCACGGACTGGGGCTTCTCCGGGGTGGACGCGGACTTCCTGCGCAACCACCTGCACACCGACGGCTTCCAGAACGCCTCGCAGGTGAGCGACCCGACCATCGACGCGCTCCTGGAGCAGGCCGTCGCGAGCAGCGACCAGGAGGAGCGCAACGCGCTCTACACGCAGCTGCAGGAGTGGAACGCGACCTACACGGCGATCGTGCCGCTCTACACGCCGTCGGCGATCACCGCGGTCGGCGAGCGCGTCGAAGGACTCGAGTACGACCTGTACGGTCGACCCCTGTTCTACGATGTGACCGTCGGCTGATCCGTCGGCTGAGCGGAGGGCACGAGTGGTGAAGGCTGCTCTCGTCCGCGTCGCCGGCCTCGTCGCCTCGGTCGTGATCGTCCTGTGGGGTGCGGCGACGGTCGCATTCCTCGCCTTCCGGGTCATTCCGGGCGATCCGGTGTCGGTGATGCTGGGACCGCTGGCTCAGGTGAGCGACGCCGTGAAGGACGGCATCAGAGCCGATCTGGGTCTGGACCGACCACCGCTGGAGCAGTACGCGGTGTTCATCGGACAGCTCGCCCGCGGCGATCTCGGCGAGTCGTACCAGCTGCGGATGCCGGTGGCCGAGGTGATCGGCAGACAGCTCGGGGCCACCGTGCAGCTCTCCCTCCTGGCGCTGCTGATCGCGGTCGTGCTCGCGCTCGCCGTCGCGGTGTTCGTCCGAGGACGCACGGGCCGGGCGGTCGCCGCCGGTGTGGAGCTCGTCGTGCTGTCCTCGCCCGTGTTCTGGATCGGACTGGTCCTGCTGAGCGTGTTCGCCTTCGGCCTCGGCTGGTTCCCGGTGTCGGGGGCCCGGAATCCCGCGACGCTGATGCTGCCGGCGATCACCCTCTCGCTTCCGGTCGCCGCGCTGCTCAGCCAGGTGCTGCGCGATGGACTCACGCAGGCGGAGCGGATGCCGTTCGCCGAGACGGTGCGTGCGCGTGGAGCGAGCCCGTCGTGGTTCACGCTGCGGCACGGGCTGCGCCACGGCGCGGCGTCGGCCGTGACGCTCGCCGCCTACCTGACCGGCTCCGTGCTCGGAGGCGCCGTGCTCGTGGAGACGGTCTTCGCCCGTCCCGGCCTCGGCAGGGTGACGCTCGCCGCGATCAGCGACCGCGACCTGCCCGTGATCACGGGGATCATCCTGTTCAGCGCGCTCGTGTTCGTCGCGGTGAACCTCGTCGTCGAGCTCGTGCATCCGCTGATCGACCCGCGGGTGCGCCTCGCCCGCGGCGGCGGTGTCCGATGAGAACCGCACAGCGCGTGCTGATGGGGGCGGCCATCGCGGTCCTCGCCCTGATCGCCGTCGCCGCCGTCTGGCCCGGTCTGCTGGCTGCGGCGGATCCGCTCCAGACCGACGTGCGCTCGGCACTGCTCCCGCCGAGCCCCGAGCACCTGTTCGGCACCGATCAGAGCGGAAGGGACGTGTACTCCCGCGTCGTGCACGGCGCAGGAAGATCGGTCGGCATCGGACTGTTCGCCACCGGGATCGCCCTCGCTGTCGGCCTCGTCGTCGGCGCTCTCGCCGGCAGCGCACCACGGGGCGTCGACACCGCGGTGATGCGGGTCAACGACGTGCTGATGGCCTTCCCGGAGTTCCTCGTCGCGCTCGTGGTCATCGCGGTCCTCGGGCCGGGACCGGTGAACATCGCGATCGCGGTGACCCTCGCCGCCGTGCCCGTGTACATCCGCCTCGCGAGGGTGCAGACGCAGACGCTGCGGGTCGCGGAGCACGTCGAAGCGGCGCGGATCCTCGGGGTGCCGCGCGTGCGCGCGTTCATGCGGCACGTCGTCCCCGGTGTGCTCGGTGCGCTCAGCGTGCTCGCGACGATCGGCATCGGCTCGAGCATCCTCGCCGCGGCGGGACTCAGCTTCCTCGGGCTCGGTCCCTCCGAGCCGACCCCCGAGTGGGGTCTGATGCTGGCCGGCGGTCGCAACGTGCTCGGGCAGGCGT
>Ga0172374_1002833_pt1 | contig 10740 bp, 11 predicted proteins | sample LakKiv3m_FD_114536 | JGI IMG/M metagenome (GOLD analysis project Ga0172374, IMG submission 114536) | Freshwater microbial communities from Kabuno Bay, South-Kivu, Congo - kab_092012_10.3m | ecosystem: Environmental > Aquatic > Freshwater > Lake | place: Democratic Republic of the Congo... | reverse complement strand
TGCGACGAGTCATATGTCCGCGAAGAAAAGCTGGACGAGCAAGTTTCAAAACTTCTTCAAAAATTTTCTTTGAAAAAAGATTGGGCGGATCAACTATTATCCATGTTAGAAAAAGACAAAAAGAATAACGCCCAGTCTTTCGACGCTTTTGTGAAAGAGAATGAGGAAAAGATTGTTTCGATAAAAACAAAACTGCAAAGATTGCTCGACAGTTATCTTGAGCAAGATATTGAGCGAGAGATTTACAGAACGGAAAAAGCAAAATTATTATCAGCGAAAAAATCTTTGGAAGAAAAAATATCCGCTCTTTCACAAAAGCGGACTGGCTGGGTCGAACCAATGGAGAAATGGATAAAAGATGCGGAAAACCTTGAAAAAATCGCGCGGGAGGGCAACTTCGTCGAGAAAAAGGTTGCCGCCAAAGAAATCTTTGGCTCGAACCTCACTCTGTCCACCAAAAAAGTTTTTGAACAAAAGCCGGAAAATCCCAAACAAAAGCCTCAAACGCCTTGGGCGGCGATAAACGCCGCCCATAAAAACGCTTCCGAAAAAACGGAAAGTATGATTGTGGTGGGCCGGGCAGGATTCGAACCTGCGTAGACCATAAGCCAGCAGTTTTACAGACTGCCCCCTTTAACCACTTGGGTACCGACCCGTAATCTAAAATTCTTTGTACTCATTAATCCAATCCTTGATCAGCTTTAATAGTTTTTTATCCGAATATCTGATATGTATCAAGCCATAGGGCATTTTGTGGATTTTGTTTTCATCGTAGTCCTCTCGGATGAATGGTTTGGTGAATTGCTTTTTACTTATCTTTGTAATATTGCACCAAAATTTTATATTTTGATTAATTTTTTGATTGGCATAAAAATAGGGATAGACTCGAAGTCTTGTTTCGTCAACTCCGCAAATTTCCCGCAGAAATTTCAGGAACAGTATTATCATATCCTTGTCGCTATTGGCAAAATCAACAGTCATTGTCCCGGCCTTGGATCCCTCGCCCCAGTACAACATCGTACCGATTGCTTTCAATGTTCGCAATTTTTCATTGCCGATTTTTTTTGGCTTAAAAGATGGCTTGGCTTTTTCGAATTTAAGAGAGTTGCTTTCGCATGATTTTCTCCTAGCCCAGCCATTCTTTCTCATACAATAAAAAACCGCGTCGATCGAGACATTGAGCTTGTTTGCCACATCTTGAACACTAAGCCCTTCCTTGTAATACAAGTCTTTTACTTTACTTATATTTTCTTCGCTTATCGCAGCCATGGCTGAATTATAAAAGAACCCTATGCGAAAAGCAATAGTACGTAGAACATTCCCTTTTTGTATTTCCGAGCCGGGAAGAGGAGTCGAACCCCCAACCTACTGTTTACAAAACAGTTGCTCTGCCATTGAGCTATCCCGGCATATTTTCTAGTTGCCCAACCGCATCTTCATTTCGATTTCCCGCAGGCTGCTTTTGGCTTTGAGATCGCGGGGGCGGAGTTTCAAAACCATTTTGAACGATTCTTTGGCATCTTTGATGTTGCCGATCCCCATATAGTAGTCCCCTATTTCGCGATAAGCTTCAATATCTTTTGGATTTTCCGCAATGCGATAGATGAGGGCGGCTTCCTGCACTTTGTCCTCCGGGAGCGGTTCTTTCTTTTGCATGACAACCGGTTCTTCCACGATTCTTCGACGGACAACCACGTCATTTCGAATTTGCCGCACATCTTCATTCGCTTGAGTCAAATTGGCTGACATATCTTCATTTTTTTCAAGCTCCTCCAAAATACTGGCCTCGTCGGGTTCTCTTGGAAAATCACCGAGAGAAGCCTCCTCGAATTTTTTTCCGTTTCTTCTGGCACGCAATTTGGCCGCCCAAATTGAGAACACCTGCTCGGTTTTCTTGAAGACAAACTTTGAAAAATCCAGAATCTTTTCCAAAATATGCAAAGTTTTCCGTCCGATAAAATTCATTCGATTTTTCCAGCCGACTTTTTCAATTGATTGACCTGATTGCGCCTGAAAAGACCGATCCGTTTTGAGAGCGGCTGATTTGCGACCGAGCATCACTGCCAGAGAGGCAAGAGCGACGACCAGAATGATAGGAGGGACATAGATCCAGAACATATAGATGAAAATAAATTTATCAGATATCCTTGGTTGAAATATTCACATATTTTCCGTCGGGGAGTTCGACAAGAATGACGTCCGACAGAACATTCACTTTTTTCACAGTGCCTTTTCCTTCAGGGGTTTTGATTTCCGATCCGATGGCCGGCATATTTTTGAGCATCTCTTGGTATTGGTCAGCTTCGAAGGCAAGACAACACATCAATCTTCCGCAAAGTCCGGAAATTCTTTCCGATCCGCGCCGGACAATATGCTGTGACTTGGCCATTTCCGAGCTGATGCTGGGCAGATTCTCGCTGAATCGGATACAACAGAGCTCTCGGCCGCAAATCCCATATCCCCCACTGCTTCGAGCCTCGTCGCGGGCGCCGATCTGGTGCAAACGAATGGACCGCTGAAAATTTTTGGAAAGAGTCTTCACCAATTCGCGGAAATCGACTCGCCCGTCGGCGATGAAGGCAAATGAGATGATTCCTCCGTCAAAGGAATATGACGCTCCAACCATCTTCATTGGCAAATCGCTTTCTTTCGCCTCCCGGACGGCTATCTTGAGAGCTTCCGCTTCTTTTTTCCGGTGTTCCTTGATGACGTTCAGATCGCTCAAATTGGCCTTGCGGACAAATTTGATCCCAACCGTTTCCGTTTGATACTTGGCTGATTTGTCGCTTTCTTTTTCGTTCCTGATTTTTTCAACAATCGCCGAGTCGAGCCCGTCCTCCGTTTCCACAATGACAATGTCGCCAATTTCGAGCTGTTGAGCGCATTTCACTCCGCGTGAACTTTCCCAGCGCCTGATTTTGAGAAAAACTTGAGGCATGTGACATATAACATGAAACATATAGCGCGGTGCAAAACTGCTGCGCGTTATATGCGGCGTGTTGCGTGAATTAGATCTCAAATCTCACGAAATTCCCCACCTGGATATTTTCACCGATTTTGGCGATCTTTTCTTTGATCAGATCTTCCACGGTCATGTCAGGATTTTTGACGAACGGCTGGCTCAAGAGCGAATTCTCCTCAAAGTGCTTCTTCACTTTTCCCGAAACCATTTTTTTCATGATTTCAGCCGGCTTTTCAATGCCCGCAAATTCTCCTCTCGCAAACTTTTCATATTCCGCTTTCTCCTTTTCGTCCACTTTTTCGAAAGAGACGAATTTCGGATTCGTTGCAGCGATGTGCATCGCAAGGTCGTACGCCAAATCCTGAAATTCCGAATTTTTCGCGACAAAATCAGTTTCGCACAAGAGCTCGATCATCGCCCCTATTCTTTTGTTGCTGTGGATATATGAAACAACGACGCCTTCCGCGGTTGCGCAATCGGCTTTTTTGGCCGCCTTTTCCTTGCCCCGCTTGCGAAGAAAGTCCACTGCTTTTTCCAGATCCCCTTCTGCTTCCACGAGCGCGTTCCGGCACTCCATGATGCTTGCTCCGGTTTTTTCGCGCAGCTCTTTCACGAGCCCCGCTGATATTTTGATATCGGACATTTTTTTGTTATTTAGTGCTTGGCTTAGTTTCCGCTTTTTCCGGCTTTTCAATTTTCACTTTTTTCTTGGCTTCCATCACATTTTTCGCAACAATACCGAAAATATACTTCAGTGAAGAAAGTGCGTCGTCGTTGGCAGGGATAGGATAGTCGACAAGCGTGGGATCGGTATTTGTGTCTGTGAGAGCGATCGTCGGAACTCCGGCGCTCTGGGCTTCCTTCACCGCCAAGGCGTTCTCTTTGATGTCGATCACAAAAACCGCCTGCGGAAGTTTGTCCATTTTCTTGATACCGCCCATTTTTTCGTTCATTCGGGCAACTTCTTTGCGAATACGGCTTTGCTCATACTTGGTATACTTCTTCAGCTCTTCGCTTTCCAAAAGGCGTTCCTGATCATTGAGATATTTGATCCGACCCTTGATTTCGTTGAAATTCGTGAAGGTTCCTCCCAACCAGCGATTCTTGATGTACGGCATATCGAGAATGTCCGAAACTTCTTCAACCAGCTGGCGCGCTTGAGGCTTGGTACCGATAAAAAGAATTTTCCCTCCGTTTTCCACGACCCCACGCGAAAAATCCAAAGCTTTCTGAAACAATCCAATCGTCTTTTCAAGATCAATGATATGAATATTGTTTTTCACGCCAAAAACATATTCCTTCATTTTCGGGTTCCAGCGGGAACTCTTGTGTCCGAAATGAATTCCAGCTTTGAGCATTTCAGCGATATTCAGCTCCAGGCTTTCATATGAAAAACCGGCCGATTTCTCGCCCTCCATTTTCTCCCCGGATGCGGGGGACTTTTCACTGTTTTGCATTGCTTTTTCCTTTAATTATTTACTTCTATCTCCCGAATTACCCAATAAATTGGGACAAGGATCTTCCTCTGAGAGATATGTTTGATAACGATATATAGTGTAGCAAGGGCGCGAGGGCTTGTCAATTATTGAATGTTATGCTAGGATTAACAAGTAAATTTATTGATGGGCTTGTTGCCAAATAGCCAAATTAGCGAAAATTGAAAAATTTGAGGCTTTATTTAAGCCAAAATATTTTTCAAAAAACGCTAAAAAGTGCATTCGGCAACAGACCCTTGATATTCGAAAGATTATGAAAAAAGATATCCACCCAAAATACTTTTCCGAAGCCAAAATTATCTGCGCCTGCGGAAATGTGATCACGACCGGATCAGTGAAAGAGGAAATGAAAGTCGAAGTGTGCAGCGCCTGCCATCCTTTCTATACCGGCAAAAAACGCGTTGTTGACACGGCCGGCCGCGTCGACCGCTTCAAGAAACGGATGGAAAAAAGCGAACAGCTTTTGGCCGACAAAATGAAACGAGCCGAGGCCAAGAAACCTGCCCGCATTGCTACGCCCGCCAGAAGCGCTGCATCTGCTGCGGGCTGGCAAAGCGTTGCAGGCGGGAAACCGGCGGTCAAAGCAGCCAAGCCGGCCAAACCCGTCGCAAAGAAAAAAGTTGCCAAAAAGAAAGTGGCGAGGAAGACTGCAAAATAATCCTTGTATAATTCTGTGCAAATTCAAAAGATCGCTTACTGCGGTCTTTTTTGACAAAGCCTCTTTTCTTTGCGATTATTAAGACTAGCAATATGAAAAATCAACTCGATGCCATAAAAATCGAATATCAACACCTCAAAACTGAGCTATCCAAGCCCGGAGTGGTTTCTGATTCTCAAAAAATGAAAACTATCGGAAAAAGAATGGCAGAACTTGATGAGATCATAGTGAAAATTGATGAATTGGATAAAATTGAAAAAGATATGCGGGGAAACGCGGAAATAATGAACACGGAAATGGACGAAGAGCTGAAGCAAATGGCAATGGAGGAGAATATAAAATTGGCGAAAAGAAAAGAAAAATCAGAAGAAGAACTGAAAAAACTTATTGTTCCCAAAGACCCGAATGATTCCAAAAACGTCATTGTTGAAATCCGCGCCGGAGCGGGAGGAGATGAATCAGCTCTTTTCGCTGCCCAACTTCTCAAAATGTACCTGCGCTACGCGGAAAAAAACGGATGGAAAACCGGCATCTTGAGCTCAAGTCAAAATTCAGTCGGCGGCTTCAAGGAAGTGATTGCCGGCATTGAAGGCAAAAATGTTTTCGGCAAGATGAAATACGAATCAGGCGTGCATCGCGTCCAAAGAGTTCCGGAAACTGAAAAAATGGGCAGAGTGCATACTTCGACGGCCACCGTTGCCGTGCTTCCTGAAGCCGAAGAAGTGGATCTTGACATCAACCCAAAGGACTTGCGCATCGATACCTTTTGCTCATCGGGACCGGGCGGACAGAGCGTCAATACGACCTACAGCGCCGTGCGCATCACCCATATTCCCACCGGAACAATCGTTTCTTGCCAAGACCAAAAATCACAAATCAAAAACAAAGAAAAGGCCATGAAAGTGTTGCGATCGCGCATCTTGGCGCACGAAGAAGAAAAAAGAACCAAAGAGCTGGGCGCGGAGCGGAAAAGCCAGATTGGAACCGGCGATCGATCGGAAAAAATCCGAACCTACAATTTTCCCCAAGACCGAATCACGGACCACCGGATCAAAGAAAGTTGGAGCAATATTTCGTCGATTCTTGATGGGGATTTGGAAAAAATTGTTGACGCGCTAGAAGATGAAGATATGAAAAGAAAAATTTCGAAATAAATCCCAAGCCCAAAATTAACGCGCTTTTCGTGACTATTCAAGAAATACTTCGCAAAACTTATTCAGAATACAACCTTTCCCCTCTCGATTCGGGGATTCTTTTGTCTTTAGCACTGAAAAAGACAAAAGAGTATCTTCTGGCGCACCCGGAAAAGAAACTCTCACCCGCTCAAATCAAAAAATATTTTTCTTTTGTCGAAAGAAAAGTGACAGGAGAGCCGATCGCCTATATCACCGGAAAAAAAGAATTTTTCAGATTGGAATTCAAAGTGAATAAGAATGTTCTCATTCCAAGGCCGGAAACTGAATTGCTCGTCGAGCGCTCGATCACAAAAATGCTGGATATAAAAAACAACGTGCCGGATTCGATTGTTGACGTTGGTACGGGAAGCGGAAACATTATTATCTCGATTGCAAAAAATATTCCAAAAGAAATGGGAAAGAAAATAAATTTTTATGCAATTGATATCTCAAAAAAATCTTTGCAAGTCGCAAAAACAAACGAGAAAAAATATAAACTGGATAAAAAAATAAAATTTATTCAATACGACCTGCTGAAATGTTTTCCGAAAAACAAAATAGAACAAAAAAATATTTTGATCGTCGCCAATCTTCCGTATGTATCCGCGGAAATTTATAAAAAAAACAAAAGCAATTTAAAGCACGAGCCAAAACAGGCTTTGATTAGCGATGACGGAGGATTGAAGCATTACGCAAGATTGATCGGGGAAATCGGCAAGCTAAATAAAAAATGTTATATGCTTCGCGCTTCATGCTTCGTGGAAATAAGTCCTGAGCAAAAACCGCAAATAAGCCGTTTTTTAAAGAAATATCTGCCAAAAGCCGCGACATCCTTTCATCGAGATCTGGCCGGGAAATGGCGCTTGGCGGAGATAGAAATATAATCAGAAAAACACAAAGGCGTCCCACTAAGCAGGACGCCTTTTATTGCAAAAAGAAAATTGATTCAAACTATCTTTTCTTTTTCTTTTTTGCTACCTTTTTTTTCTTTGCAACTTTCTTCTTGGCTGCTTTCTTTTTCTTTGCCATGTGATTCACCTCCCTTCAATTTTATTTTTTATTTCTTTGTCGCACTTGGAATTGTTTTTATTATAGATGCATTTTTTTTCAATTGCAAGTCAAAAAAGTTATCCACAGGTCTGTTTGTTGAATACTATTACTCGTTGACTAAAAAAATATTTCAATTTATTTTTTTATTGCGCGCCTCCAAAGAAATTTGTCTGCGCCGGAATATAAACATAGAACAATTTTCTTGTTCCGTTTATTTCATCGACGTAATAATAGATTCCATTCGCCGAATCATACGAGCCCAAAAAGTTTTCTGAGCTATATTTGAAAATATCATCAATCGCTCTGTGATCGCGTGAATCAAGTTCGATGATCTTCACGGAATTTTGGCTGCTGAAAAAAATATGCTCATAATCGCGATACCAAAAAACATTTTTTATGGGAGAAGAGAGACGGACAATCTGCTGGATTTCATTTTCCTCTCGGCGCGGCTGAACATCCCATTTTCTCAGATATAGCACACTTATCTCATTGTCGGTCCAATAAAGTAGCTTTTTTCCATCATTTGAAAATTGGACGCTTTTGATCCCATCCGCAATCTTGGTGAGCGTATCCCCCGTTGATTCTCTATTATTGTGCACATACAACTCGCCCGATTCGGAAATTATCGCCTGCCGGCTGTCGTCATAGGCGATAAGTCTGGTTTTCTCGTCATTTCCAGAAAAATTTATTGGAGCCAAGACCAACTGATTTCCATTCTTCCCGTCCAGATCGGACTTATAAACAATATTGTTTTGCTCCAGAAAATATATCGAACTACTGGAAAGATCATACGCTTTGATTCCCTCGAGAATAATCTCAGGCTTTTTTGCACCCAAATCCATTCTATATAAATTGTCTTGCGAACCGCCATCAGCTTTTGCGACGAAATATATTTCATTCTGATTGGCCGGACTCCAACGAACATGATCCGCGTCAGAAAGTCCGGTGACTTGGGAAAGAAGGATGGGAGCCTGCACGTTTGCCGAATCCAAAACGAGAAAATCATTTTTCCCGGAATTTGCGACCGGTGCGATCATCATCGTCTCTTTCGTATTCCACTCGATGTTTTCAAGCGCATCAGCTGAAAAATCAAAATCTTTTTGCGAGAAAATAAGTGTCGGCGCATTGCTTTTCACTGCCACAGACCATATTTCGAGAATATCTGCGTTTTTTTTGACATATGCCACATTTTTTCCAAAAGGAGAGGGGAAATATCGCTCCGCGCCGTCAGCGGCGAGCTCTTTGGGAGAAAGGCTCTGAGGCGCGAGGAAAACATTCCAAAACTCAGTTGACACGCCGCTGTGGACATCCACCCTTTTTTCCCAAGTCCCATATCCGCCAGAGGTGACTTTGAGATCATATCCGCCGGGGCGCAAACCGTTTATTGTTATGGAATTATTTATCATGCTCAGTGCGCCGGCTGACTGAAGTTTTCCGTTGAGATAAATGCTGGCGCTGGCGGGGGTTGATTTCACCGTGATTGACCCGCTGTGGACAAAAATTTTCCTATACTGGTCAAATCGATAACCCTGGGAATACAAAATGGCCACCGGCGTTGTTGCCAGAAAAAGGAACACAAATATCCAAAAAATAAGTTTTCGATAAAAAATAGTCATAATTTGAAAATTATCACAAATTCACCAGCTTCATACTAGGATATCTTCTTGTCTTTGTCTAATTTCTATCTTCAGAATCCCACCAAAAAACCGGCGGTTGCCGGTTCATTGGTTGTGTATAAGAAAGAACGATTTTTTTGAGTTTATTTCAATTCCGGCACTCTTTGCGCGTATTTCTGAAGATTCTTGAGTTGATCATCATTGAGACTCTTGGATTTCTCAATCGCATTCGCAATCATGTCTTTGCTGAATTCTCGCTTATCGCCGATATTCAAATGTCCATCCGGAACCTGCCGGCGCAAGAGGTCTTCGATATAAATCTTGTGTTCGGCGGTTAGGGATGAATCCGGATTTTTTTCCAGATAGTTGGCCAAGGCGCGTCTTGCCAGATTGGTCGATCCGTCTCCCTTTGCGGCGGTTTCCACAAAAGCAGCTTCTGTTTCTTGGCTAGTTTGCGGCTGAGGCGCGGCTTGAGCATTTTCTGACGGTTGCGCTTGCTGCTGTCCTGCCGATTCCGGAGCAGCTTGCTGATTGTCACTCGCTTCCTCGCTATCCCCGCCAATCACGCTGATCTTTCCCTCAGAGTTTTCTTCCGTCGTCGAAGCGGTTTTGCTCATATTTGGAGCTTGTGCTCGCTTGGAGTATGAATATATACCCCCGGCAATGACCAATACGATCACAACGCTCACAATCATCCGAAGATTTTCCACGAACCATTCGTTCATTTTTCCCCTCCCATTTTCTGAGGAGTCTTCTTCTTTTTTTTCCTCAGAATCAACGGGCTCTTTTTCCACTTTATACACCTTCCTTTCTAGCTAAATTATTAATGTTCTTTGAACCTTATGATAGCAATTTTGCTCCAAAAATGTCAATTTGCAAAAAATACTTCCTAACGCTTTGAGAATTGCGGCGCGCGGCGCGCTTTCTTGAGACCCGGCTTCTTCCTTTCAACCATTCTTGCGTCTCGGGTCAGATATCCCAAATCCTTGAGCGTCTTTTTGAATTCTTGATCCTTCAAGACCAATGCTCTGGCTATGCCCAACCTCACTGATTCGGCTTGCCCTCTGATCCCGCCGCCTCGCACAGCAACGACAACTTCCGCTATTCCGTCTGTTGATACGGCTTTCATCGGAGATTCAACAATTTCTTTCAATTCCAACAGTGGAAAATAGTCTTTATGCGATTTTCCGTTGATTGAAATTTCAGGAAAAGCTTTTGATTCTTTTTTTGCGCCAAGCACAAAAATTTTCACGCGAGCCGTGGAGAGTTTCCTTCTTCCGATTCCCTGGAGATACTTTCCGGCTGAAACTGTTTTAGCGGCAGTTTCTGAAGCTTTTGCTCCTTTTTTTGAAATTTTCTTTGCTGTTGGCATAATGGGTATTATATTTGAAACTTAAGCTTTTTTCGCCGATATTTCTTCGATCTCGACATTTTGCATTTCATGCTTGTCATCCTTGAAGATGAACATTTTTTTCATCATCACATTGCGAAGCTTGTTCTTTGGAAGCATCCCGTACACGGCTTCCCAGATGACCTTGCGGGAATCTCTTTCCAGCACGTCTTCGAGTTTTCGCGACGTAATCCCTCCGGGATATCCGGAAAATGAGTGATACATCTTGTCGCTTTTTTTCCGGCCGGAAACGTTCAATTTGTCGCTGTTTATGACGATAATAGAGCAGTCACCGGTTTTGTTTGGGGCATATTGAGGATGATCTTTGCCTTGCAGAAGAAACGCGATCTTGGCTGACATACGTCCAAGAATGAAGTTTTCGCAATTGATCAG
>Ga0172374_1002829_pt1 | contig 10745 bp, 7 predicted proteins | sample LakKiv3m_FD_114536 | JGI IMG/M metagenome (GOLD analysis project Ga0172374, IMG submission 114536) | Freshwater microbial communities from Kabuno Bay, South-Kivu, Congo - kab_092012_10.3m | ecosystem: Environmental > Aquatic > Freshwater > Lake | place: Democratic Republic of the Congo... | reverse complement strand
TGGAGCTTTCGGACAAGGAGGACGAGGCCCTGCGCCGTCTGGGCCTGAAGCGGCTGGGCGATCTGGACGACCGGCCTCGCGCCCCTCTGGCCGCCCGCTTCGGCGCCGACTTCCCGACCCGACTGGCGCGGGTTCTGGGCGACGAGGACATGCGCATCATCCCGCATCGTCCGCCCGCGCCCGTGGTCGTCGACCGCGTCTTCTTCGAGCCGATCTCCGCGCCCGAGGATGTGGAACGGGTTCTGTCCGACCTGCTGGTCGAGACCATGGATCGGCTGGATCAGACGGGCCTGGGCGGCCGCGCCTTCGAGGCCGGCTTCTATCGCGTGGACGGCGAGACGCGCCGCATCGTCGTCCGCACCGGCCGTCCGACCCGCGACGCCCCTGCGACCCTGCGGCTGTTCCGCGAGCGGATGGCGGCCCTGGCCGCCCCGCTGGACCCCGGCTTCGGCTTCGACCAGATGCGGATGTCCGTGCCCTGGACCCAGGCTTTGGCGCCGACCCAGCAGGGGCTGGAACGCGAGACGCCCGGCGAAGAGGCCTTCAGCCGCCTGGTCGATCGGCTGACCGCGCGCCTGGGGCCGGAGGCGGTGCTGCGCTTCGAGCCCTTCGCCTCGCACATTCCCGAACGCGCGGCGCGACTGGTCCCGGCCGCCGCCCGTCATGGCGACGAGACCTGGCCCGACCTTGATCCCGACGATCCGCCCTTACGGCCGCTACAGATGTTCGACCCGCCCCAGCCGGTCGAAACCCTGGCCGAGGTCCCCGACGGCTATCCGCTGAAGTTCCGCTGGCGCCGCGTCCTGCACGAGGTGACGCGCGCCGAAGGGCCCGAGCGGATCAGCGGCGAATGGTGGCGCGCGCCTAACCAGCGCACCCGCGACTATTACCGGGTCGAGGACCGGGACGGCCGTCGCTTCTGGCTGTTCCGCCAGGGTCTCTATCGCGAGACGCCCGAACCGCGCTGGTTCATCCACGGCCTGTTCGCATGAGCAGGCTCGACCCTAACGGCGCCTACGCCGAGTTGGCGACAGCCAGCAACTTCTCCTTCCTGCGCGGCGCCTCGCATCCCAAAGACCTGGTGCTGACGGCGATCCTGCGCGGCCATGCCGGTCTGGGGCTGGCCGATCGCAACACCGTGGCGGGCGTAGTGCGGGCCTGGAGCGCGCTGAAGGAGATACGCGTCGAGGGCCTGGCCCCGCCGGACAGGATGCGCGACGGCGGCAGTCCCGGCGAGATCGCCTTCATCGAGGACCCGCTGAACGATCAGGCGCTGTCCGAAGAGGTGAAGCGCCGTGCGGCGGACTTCCGGCTGCTGACCGGGACGCGGCTGGTCTTCAACGACGGGACGCCTGACGTCATCGCCTATCCGGAGACGCGGGCGGGCTGGGGTCAGCTGACGCGCCTGCTGACCCTGGGCAACCGCCGCGCCAGGAAGGGCGAGTGCGAGATCGGCCTGCGCGACCTACTGGCCGATCCCGAAGGCCTGCTGCTGATCCTCGTCCCGCCAGACCGGCTGACAGGGCTGGAAGAGGTGCTGGCCCGCATGAACGCGGCGGCGCCGGGCGCGATCTGGCTGGGCGCCGTCCTGCACAGGCGCGGCGACGACCGGCGCCGGCTGGCCCGGCTCAAGACCATGGCCGAGCGGGTGGAGGTTCCCCTGCTGGCGCTCAACGACGTCCTCTACGCCGGCCCCGAGTACCGTGACCTGCAGGACGTTCTGACCTGCATCCGCGAAGGCGTGACCATCGAGACCGCCGGCCGTCGGTTGGAAGCCAACGCAGAACGCTGGCTGAAGCCCGTGGACGAAATGGTCCATCTGTTCCGGGACGCGCCCGACGCGGTGGCCGAGACGACGGCCTTCCTGTCGCGCGCGACCTTCGACCTGAGCGACCTGAAATATGAATACCCTGAGGAGCCCGTACCGCCGGGACGGGCGCCCCAGAGCTGGCTGGAAGAACTGGTGCGTCGCCGCACCCTCCTCCGTTATCCGGACGGCGCGCCGCCCAAGGTCACGACCCTGCTTGCGAAGGAGCTGGCCTTCATCGCCGAGCGCAGCCTGGCCCCCTATTTCCTGACCATCCACGACATCGTCCGCACGGCTGAAGACAAGGGCATCCTGTGCCAGGGGCGCGGATCGGCCGCCAATTCGGCGGTCTGCTATGTCCTGGGGATCACCAGCGTCGATCCGGCCCGCCACGACCTGTTGTTCGAGCGTTTCCTGTCCTCCAACCGCGACGAGCCGCCCGACATCGACGTGGACTTCGAGCATGAGCGGCGCGAGGAGATCATCCAGTACGTCTATGACCGCTATGGCCGTCATCGCGCCGGCATCGCCGCCACCGTCATCCGCTATCGTCCCAAGAGCGCCATCCGCGAGGTCGGCAAGGTCCTGGGCCTTACCGAGGACGTCACCGCGCGCCTGGCCTCGACCCAGTGGGGCAGTTGGGGATCGGAGATCAGCGGCCGCCAGATCGAACAGGCCGGGCTGGACGCCGCCAATCCGATGGTCGATCGCGCCGTGCGTATGGCGACGCGCCTGCTCGGCTTTCCGCGCCACCTGTCCCAGCACGTCGGCGGGTTCGTTCTGACCCAGGGGCGGCTGGACGAGACCGTCCCCATAGGCAACGCCGCCATGCCGGACCGCACCTTCATCGAATGGGACAAGGACGACATCGACGCCTTGGGCCTGATGAAGGTCGACGTCCTGGCCCTGGGCATGCTGACTTGCATCCGTAAAGCCTTCGACTTGATGAAGGCCCATTCGGGCGTCGAGCACGACCTGGCCTCCGTCCCGCCGGAGGAACCCGAGGTCTACGATATGCTGTGCCGGGGCCAGTCCATCGGCGTCTTCCAGGTCGAGAGCCGCGCCCAGATCAACATGCTGCCGCGGCTGAGGCCACGAGAGTTCTATGATCTGGTGATCCAGGTCGCCATCGTGCGTCCCGGACCGATCCAGGGCGACATGGTCCACCCCTACCTGCGTCGCCGCAACGGCGTGGAAGAGGTTCACTATCCTCCCCCCGGCCGCCTCTATGGTCCGCCCGACGAGTTGAAGCAGGTGCTGCACCGGACCCTAGGCGTGCCCCTGTTCCAGGAACAAGCGATGAAGGTCGCAATGGTCGCCGCCCGGTTCTCAGACGCCGAGGCCAACGGCCTGCGCAAGGCCATGGGCACGTTCCGGGGCGACGGCAGCCTGCACACCTATGAAGACCGCATGGTCGGGCGGATGATCGCGCGCGGCTACGATCCAGACTTCGCGCGGCGCTGCTTCGAACAGATCAAGGGCTTCGGCTCCTACGGCTTTCCCGAGAGCCACGCCGCCAGCTTCGCCCGGCTGGTCTATGTCTCGTCCTGGATCAAGCATCGCCACCCGGCGGCCTTCGCCTGCGCCCTGCTGAACAGCCAGCCCATGGGCTTCTACGCCCCCGCCCAGATCGTGCGCGAGGCGCAGGAGGTCGGCGGCGTCGAGGTGCGCCCCATCGACGTCTCACACAGCGACTGGGACAACAGTCTGGAGGGGCCGGCGAGCGCGCCCGCCCTGCGTCTGGGCCTGCGCCAGACCGAAGGATTCAGGGAGGAGTGGGCCAAGGCCCTGTCGGCGGCGCGGGCCGAGGCGCCCTTCGCCGATGTCGAAACCCTGGCCCGGCGCGCTGAACTGCCCGCCGCCGCCATGCGCAAGCTGGCCGATGCCGACGCCTTCCGCTCCCTGGGCCAGGACCGTCGCGAGGCCCTGTGGGCTGTGCGCCGCCTGCCCGACGACGATCCCCTGCCCCTGTTCGCCGCCGCCGAAGCGCGCGAGCGCGGCGCCCGCGAACTGGGTGCGGAGCCCGACGCCCATCTACCCCTGATGCCGCTGGGCGAACACGTCGCCGCCGACTACCAGACCGCCCGCCTGTCGCTGAAGGCCCACCCCATGGCCATCCTGCGCCCCGTCTTCGCCGCCGAGCGAGTCCTGACCTGCGCCGAAACCGAGGCGAAACGCGGCGGCTCGCGGGTGCAGGTCGCCGGCGTGGTCCTGGTGCGTCAGCGGCCCGGCAAGGGCAACGCCGTCTTCGTGACCCTGGAGGACGAGACCGGCATCACCAACGTGGTCCTGTGGGCGCGTATGCTGGACCAGTTCCGGCGCGAGGTCATGGGCGCCCGACTGATGCAGGTCGAAGGCGTCGTCGAGAAGAGCCCCGAGGGCGTCATCCACGTCGTCGCCCGCCGCATCATCGACCGCAGCGCCGAACTGTCCCGCCTGTCAGAAGACCACGAAACCCACGTGCAGTTGGCCCGCGCGGACATCGTCGCCCATCCGCAACCGCCGCGCCAGCCGCCGCACCGGCACCCGCGCGACGTGCGCATCCTGCCGGGATCGCGGGATTTCCACTGACGATATGTAGGGGAAACGACAAGCTTCGAACTACGCACAAAAACTCCATTGGAAACATCGCCTTGCAGACGACGGATAGAGGGACGAATGTTGAGGACGCGGACCCTAATATGCTGGCGAAGAATCTCGGGGTTATGTCAGCACCTCCTAAAAGGAAGGGCGGTCCCGGCCACTAGCGATCACTACTTCGCCTGGAGAGGGCACGATGAAGCGGCGCTTCGCCATCTCTAACAGGCAGGGCCCAAGGGACCGACGCCCGACACAAGCAGGGCGTGGAGCGTGGAAAGGAACCATTTCCGCCGGGAGGTCGTCTTTCTAGCGGGGGCGGTCAGGAGCAAGACTATGAAACCCGAGCAATCCAGAGGACGAGCAGGCAACGCCGCGACACCGGGCGGCAAGCCCACCCCTGATGAACCCGACGAGGGCGTGTTGCGCGTGGGCCGCGAGTCCCGCCAGCGCGCCGGCCCGGACGGTCCGGACGCGACAGTAGTCGGCGACATCTTCAAGAGGCCGCCTGATCGACGGCGGTCGAAAGAGACGGGCCCCAAAAAGTCGGCGGAGCGTCCACCGAATGGATGACCGTCCCGCGCCGCCCCTGAATCCAGAGCCCGTCTTCGGGCCGCGAGACGGCGACCTGCCGACCTATCTCTGCAACGGCCTGATCGGCCTGAGGGTTCGAGAGGTTCCGCTCTTCCCCGGCATGGTCCTCCTCAACGGGCTCGCCGGCGCCCACCCCGAGCGCGGGATCGAAGCCGCCGCCGCCGCCCCCTATCCTCTGTGCGGGGACCTGGCGATCGACGACGTCTGGATGAGCGAGCAGCCCTGGGCCATCAACGATCTCCGCCAATCGTACGACTTCGCGAACGCCGAGCTCCATTCCGCCTTCACCTATCAGGTCGGGACGCGGCGCCTCTCGGTGGAGGTCGTCGCCTTCGCCAGCCGCACCGCCCCCTCGATCGTCGCCCAGGAGGTCCGGGTCACGGCCGATGGACCTTGCAGCCTAAAGTTTCGGGCTGTCGTGTCGATCGCCGCACTGACCGGACGGGTCCTCCGACGGCGGACGGATACGCCCGGCGAACCTGAGCCTGCGTGCGACGGCAGTCTCCTGTGGGAAACGGCCGAAGCGCTCGGACAATGCGGCCTGGCCATTGTCACCGAAGCCCCCGCGGCCGCCCGCCGCCAGGTCCTGGCCTGGTGCGACGCCGGGCCCCTGTGCACGGAGTATGGGATCCGGCTGGCTTCAGGACGACCTGCGCGTTTCCGGCAAGTGGCGGCCATGGTCCCCTCCGTCCTCCACGCGCGGCCTGACGAGGAGGCTGTCAGGCGTGTGGCGCGAGCCTCCCGGGACGGTTTCGACGTCCTGCGACGCTGCAACCGCGCGGCCTGGGCGGAGATATGGGAGGGTCGGATCGTCATTGTGGGCGCGAAATCGCGGCATCAGGCGCTTGTCGACGCCGCCTTCTACTACCTGAACGCTTCCGCCCACCCCGCTTCGCCGGCCTCCACCTCGATCTTCGGTCTCGCGACCTGACGGGACTATCACTACTACTACGGCCATGTGATGTGGGATGTGGACGCCTTCTGCGTCCCGCCCCTGATCCTCATGCAGCCGGACGCGGCGCGCGCCATGCTGGCCTTCCGGAGCCGAGGACGGTCTGCTGCGGCGGCCAATGCGCGCCTTTCCAACCGTAAGGGGCTGCAATATCCCTGGGAGGCCGCGCCCGGCACCGGCCAGGAGGCGGCGCCTGGCGCCGGCGACGCCGCTCATCACAAAGATCATGTCTCCCTGCATGTGGCCCGCGCCTTCTCCCTCTTCGCGGACGCCACGGGGGACCAGAAATTTCTGGAAGAAGAGGCTTGGCCGGTTCTCAGCGGGGTGGCCGACTGGTTCGTAAGTCGCGTGAGCCGAACAGGCCGGGGATTTGAGCTTCTCCGTTCTATGGGACCGGCCGAGGTCCCTTCGCCTCCGGACAACGACGCCTTCAGTCTCATGGCCGGAGCCGACATCCTGCGGCGCGCCCTGCGGGTCGCCGAGCGCCTGCGGAAGACCGCGCCCAAGGCCTGGACGGCGGTTCTCACCGAGCTCTACCTGCCGGTGCGCTCCGACGGGGTCATCGCAGCCCATGACGGCTATGATCGCCGCGAGGAAAATGGCGCCACGCCCTCGCCCCTGGCCGGACTGTTTCCCTATGACTATCCGGCGTCGCCCGCGATGAGCCGCAAGACGCTGGCCTTCTACCTCAAACTCTGGCCGGACTACGTCGGATCGCCGATGCTTCCCGCTCTCTACTGCGTCTGGGCGGCGATGGCCGGGGACCGAGACCTGGCGCTCAAGCTGTTTGAGGAGGGCTTCGCCGCCTACGACCGGCCCCGGTTCCACCAATGCCTCGAATGCCGACTGGATCACGCCGACGGCCCCCCGGCCGGTCCCCTCTTCGCCAACCTCGGCGGCATGCTTCTCGGCCTCTGCTACGGGCTTACAGGACTGGTGGTGGACGACGGCGAGCCGGATAGCTGGGCCCGCCGCCCGGTCACCCTGCCGGCAGGCTGGCAGGCTGTCAGAATCGGCCGCCTCCAGGTGAGAGGCCGTTCGGCGCGCCTTGTCGCGCGGCAGGGCGCCGAGCGCGCCGAGCTGTCATTTTTCTAAAAGCTAGGGCAGCGTCGCTGGCTGGCCGCTCATAGCCAGACCCCTTCTAGCTGACGGCCCCGGTCTCCCCTGCGTCCGGCCCGCATCGAAGGCGGAAGGCCAGGGGCGAAAACACTTCTTCAGTTCCACCATCTTGAATGGCCACGCCTGTCAGGCCCTGAGCCTCGAGCGACGTTGCGAGGCGCAGAGCGGCGCGGTCGTCGGATACGCAAGTGGCGAGCGCCTTCCCGCCGACTTCATAGGTGATCAGATAGGGCATTTGATCGCTCCTCGCTCCCGCCTCCTTAGTTAAGCGTCCCAGCCGGCTGGCCGACGCGCCCCCTTGAGGCTGGATCAAGGCTTGAGGACGACCTTGGTCCACTCATTGGGATTGTCGTGGAAGTTCTTGTAGGCCGTCGCCGCCTCCTCAAGGGGAAGGCGATGGCTGATGAGGTCGGTCGTGTCGATCTGACCATCCATCACCAGCTCCAGCAGCTTTGGCAGGTATTTCTGCACATGGGTCTGCCCCGTCTTCAAAGTCAGTCCCTTCTGCATGAAGGCGCCGATAGGCAGCTTGTCGCCAATCCCGCCATAGACCCCGGGCATGGAGATGCGGCCGCCTTTGCGGCAGGCCATGATAGCCTCGCGCAGCACGTGCTGGCGGTCCGTGCCCAGTTTCGTCTCCTGCTTGACCGCATCGATAACGTTGTCGGGGGCAAAACCGTGCGCCTCCATGCCCACGGCGTCGATACAGGCGTCAGGACCGATGCCCGCCGTCATCGCCTTAAGGGCCTCCAGCACCTTAACCTCATGATAGTTGAGCACCTCGGCGCCGTTCTGTTTCGCCAGAGCGAGACGGCGCGGATGGTGGTCGATAGCGATCACCCGCGCCGCGCCCATGTGGATGGCGCTCTTGATCGTGAACAGGCCGACCGGCCCGCATCCCCAGACCACCACCGTGTCGCCCGGCTCGATCCCGGCGTTTTCCGCCGCCATCCAGCCGGTGGGGAAGATGTCCGACAGGAAGAGCACCCGCTCGTCTTCGATGCCGTCAGGCACGACGATGGGTCCGAAATCCGAATAGGGAATACGCGCATACTCGGCCTGCCCGCCGGCGTAACCGCCGGTCAGATGCGAGTAACCGAACAGCCCGGCCGCGGGATAGCCGTAGGCGACCTCGGAGGCGTCGGACTTGTCCGCCGGGTTAGAGTTGTCGCAGGCCGAGTACTGCTCCTTGCCGCAGAAGAAACACTGGCCGCAGGCGATGACGAAGGGGACCACCACCTTCTGCCCGACCCGAAGGCTCGTATTGCCCCGTCCCACCTCGACCACCTCGCCCATGAATTCATGCCCGAGAATGTCTCCGCGGTGCATACCGGGTATTACGCTGTCATAGAGGTGGAGGTCCGAGCCGCAGATTGCGGTCGCGGTGATCTTGATGATGGCGTCGCGAGGATTGACGATCTCCGGATCGGGGACCGTGTCCACCCGAACATCGTGTTTGCCGTGCCAGGTCAGTGCGCGCATGAAATATGTCCTTGATAATCAGCCGCGGGGAGCGGCGCCGGGAGCCTGGGAAGTGGAAACCTCCCCCGTCTCCATCAGTTGTTTGAAGCGGCGAAGTTCGCGTCGTGCCTGGATGCGCGGTTCACGCTGCATCACCTTGGCCACAAGCTTGCCCACGGCGCCGGCGGGAGGGTCATAGCTGATCATGACCCGGACCTCGGTCCCCCGCCCGAAGGCGTTGTCGCGGAACTCGACCCAGCCCTCGTGATCGACGTCCGCCGCCTCCGTGGAACGCCAGGCGATCTTTTCGCCCGGCCGGTCTTCGACGATCTCGGTTTCCAGTTCGACATCCATGCCGCCGGGCCCGGCTATGACCCAGTCGCGTCCGTCGCTGCTGACCGACCGCACATTGGCCATGAAAAGAGGAAGATTCCGGAACTCCCGCCAGAAGGCGTAGAGTTCGGATCGGGGCCGGTTGATCATGACGGCCTGGATGGACGAGGAGGCGTGATCCCCCTCATGTACGTCGTCGTTCAGAAATCCTGTCGACGCCATGTCTGCGTCGGTGCTTCTGGGCTCAGTCTGCATGGATTCTCTCCTGGTTCCGGGGAGGCGCGGACGCCTCCTCCGATCCTAGTTGCTCGCGCGCTATGGCGAGGTCTCGAACAAGCCTGGTCCGTGTCTGGTCAAACCGCGCCTTCTCTTCGGCGGCCCGCGCCTCGAGGCCTTGCATCTCGGCGCGAACGGCTGCCGCGCTTTCGGCGTGGGCCTGATCGAGCGCCTCCAGCTCGTCAGCGAGGCTCTGGGCTCTACGGAGTTGGGCGGGGGTCCCTTGCGCGCCCTGGGTCGCGATGCACGGGGGCCGGCCTTGCTGATATCGACCGTCAATCGACGCTCGATTACTTCTCCAGGTCGTGCTCTGGCCGCCTCGGCGTCCTCAGCGTCGGGCGCTTCCCTGGCGAGGCCGGACGCGAAGATGTCCTGCCGGGTGCCCCAGGCGGCCAGGGCCTTGGGCCGGGAGGCGGCAGCCACTGTGAAGCGATGGAAGCCGTCCGACCATTCAAAGAGCTTCAGCCTTGGGGCCATGTCGGTCATATCGCCGCCTGGATTTCCCGCGCCTTCCGCAGGTGACGCACCACGTTCGGCCGTGCTGTAGGGGCATCAGCCGGGAGCGGCGGCGCATCCTTATTGTCCGTGAAGCCGCGATTCGGGACCACGACCTCCTGGCGGGCGGAGGCCCGCCGGCCGCTATTGAGCCCGGTGAGATCCGCAACGCCTGCCGACCTCAGATTATCCAGCAGGCCCCTGGCCCGCTCATGAGCGACGTCGCCGGGCCGGATCTCGCTAATGGCTGCGCCAGGCGCATAGCCGATTATAGTGTTCCCCATGGCGGCGAAGGTTTGATGGACTGGCGCCGAGACAGCGTCCTGGGCCTTGTCGACGCCCCCGTCGTCCTCTTGCGGAATGCGGGCGGGGAGAAGCCCAGCGACGGAAGCGACGATGATCGGGGCATGGCGCAAGGTCATGAGCTCCTCTTGGGTGTGACTAGGCAAGCGCGCCGCGCGTCCACGGGTTCCCCTGGCGACTCGGGGCGGCGTCGCACGCCCGGCGAGCCCGCCGCAGCGGGCTCGCGAGCCATTGTCGGGAACACGACACAAGCCCGAACGCCTGTTCGACTTGGCGGAACCCCAGCGTCGGCTCTCCGTTCGGGAACCGCCGGCCGAGCGTTGGGGTCTCGGTCAGCCGAGAGCGCCAAGGCGAAGCCTGCGCTCGCCCCGTCGCCCCGTCGCGCGGCGGCGGGGCTCCTGATCGTCTATGAGCCCCAGGTCCTGACGGACATCGGCGAGAAATAGGCTGGTGACCTCCCCCGCCGCGCTCTCTCCAAACTTGGCTTCCGCGCAGAGTAGGAGGCTCCCCACCTCCTCCTGCTCAGGCAGCCCCTTATCCACCCAGGCGTCGATCTGGGTTGACGTGACCCCCTGAAACTCCTCCAGGAATAGCTAGAGTCCGCCCTAACGAAGGACGGACAGAATGAAGCGATCAAGGTTCACGGAAGAGCAGATCATCGGGATCCTGCGGAGCAGGAAGCCGGAGTGACGACGGCGGAGGTGTGTAGGCGTCACGGGGTCAGCTCGGCGACCTTTTACAAATGGAAGGCCAAGTTCGGCGGGCTCGACGTGTCGGAGGCTCGGCGGCTGAAGACGCTTGAAGACGAGAACGCCGGCTCAAGCGAAT
>Ga0172374_1002826_pt1 | contig 10752 bp, 9 predicted proteins | sample LakKiv3m_FD_114536 | JGI IMG/M metagenome (GOLD analysis project Ga0172374, IMG submission 114536) | Freshwater microbial communities from Kabuno Bay, South-Kivu, Congo - kab_092012_10.3m | ecosystem: Environmental > Aquatic > Freshwater > Lake | place: Democratic Republic of the Congo... | reverse complement strand
GGACGCGGTCGGCCGCGGCGCGGACGATGCCGGAGGCGATGACGTCGGCGGTGACCCGCGTCCCGGTCTGGGGCGCGTTGTCCTCGAGCACCGTGAAGAGCTTGTCGTACTCCTCGCGGTAGCCACCGGTCATCAGCGCCTGCGCGGCCCGCTGGTCGGCCTCGAGCGTCTCGTGGTCGTAGGACAGGACGGGTACGACCGCGCGCTCCGCGGCGACCTGGGCCTCGCGGGCCGCGGTGTGGTCGCCCTCCTGGCCGGAGGTCCACGTCCATGCCGTCACGGCCACCACCCCGGCGGCGAGCACGCCGAGGCCGGCGAGCAGCCACGACGGGACGTCACCGGACGTCCGAGCAGGACGGTCGGTGCGCTGTTCCCTCTCGCGGGTGCGCCGGACCCTGGCCTGGTCCTTGGAGCGCTGCCGCATCAGGCGGCTCCGCTCGCGGTCGGCCTCGACGTCGGTCAGGACCGGGGCGCCGTCGTCCACCAGCGAGGGGTTCGCGTCGTCAGCGACCTCCGCGCCCAACCCCGCGTCGTACGTCTCGCGGGCGGACGGGTCGAGGAGCACCTTCGCGGCCCGGTTGAGGGCGTCGAAGCGCCGGTCGCCCGGCTCGAGGTCGGCGATCTGGGCCTTCCAGGCCGCCTTGATCTCGGCGGTGGACGCCTCGCGCGAGACGTCGAGGAGGTCGTACCAGGTGGGTGCGTCGCTCACGGGGTGCTCCCCTCGGTGGTGCCGGAGCCCGTCGCCGGGTCACCTGACTCCTGCGGGGCGCTGACGGGGGTGAAGTCGTCGACGAGCCACTCCCCCTCGATGCGCACGAGGTCGACGGTGAAGCGGAAGGGCAGCGGCTCCTGGTCGACGGTGCGGGCCTCGTCGCCGGCGCCCTGGGCGTAGCTGTCGGTGAAGGCGCCGGCCACCAGCACGCGCGCCGAGTCGTCGTCGACCGACGACACCGCGGTGGCGAAGACCTCCGCGCTGCGGGTGATGCCGCCCTGCGCGACCAGCTGCTCGGCCGTGGCGACCTCCTTGTCGAAGTCGGCCGCGAACTTGGGGGTGATGACCTCGCGGACCTGCTCGCGGTAGGCGGGCATCTGGCGCGAGTCGTCGAGCATGTCGGGGCTGTAGGTCCCGAGGCGCTTGACGAACTGGTCGGTCAGGCTCATCGCCTGCTCGCGCTCGCGGGGCAGCTCCAGGCCGCCGGACGCGGACGAGCGGCCGCCGGCGGCCATCCAGACCAGGAGCACGACGCAGGTGACGACGACGGCGGCGAGGACGGCCGCGAGCAGTCGCCGCAACCGGGTGCGGCGCGTCCCTGCGGCACCCGCCGGTGCGGGCTCGCCGGGGACCTCCGACTCCTCGACCTGGTCGCCGACGGACGTGTCGGTCAGCACGGACATGGTGTTCCCTCCCTCGGGGACGTCGGGGCCACCCTCCCGGGGCCCGGTCTGTCTCACTGGTGGACTAACGAGCCTCGTCGGCCGGGGTCACGCCCCCGGCCAGCAGCGGCTCGAGGTAGAGCCACTTCCACGAGTCGCCGCCCAGGGTCCCCGGGGGCGCGGCCCGCTCCCCCAGCAGCCGCCCGATCGCGGCGGGGTCGGAGGTGACCGCGCCCGACTCGGGGTCGTACGCGAAGTCGGCCTCCCCCCACCCGGTGGCCGCGCGGGGGGCCTGGATGTTCTGCGCGCCGCGGGCGTTGGACTTCGACGCGGGCTCGGTGCAGCGGGCGTCCTCGTTCATCGGGGCGTTGCTGCCGTCGAGCGGCGAGCGCCGGTCGGTGCCCTCGTAGCCGCCGAGGCACACGTGCGGGTCGGAGGTGAGCACCATGCCGAAGTGCGCGTCGTAGAGACCGGTGCCGGGCGACTTCGACACGACGGTGAAGCCGCCCTCGACGACGTAGGGGTAGAGCACGAGCAGCTGCTCGATGCCGTCGAGGTGCTTGACCACCACCTCCCCGGTCGTGACGAGGTTGTTGATCAGGTCGCCGAGCTCGACCTCGTTGTCCTCGAGGAAGACACGCAGCTCGTTGGCGCCGAGCGAGCCGTCCTCGATGAGGCGTCGCAGGTCCTTGTCGTTGTCGGCCACGGTCGTGGTGAACGCCGACAGGTCGCGGGCGAAGCGGCGGAACGCGCGCTCGGAGTCGATCTGGCCGTTGAGCACGGTGTTGGCGTCGCGGATCAGGTCAACGGTGACGCCGAAGTTCTGGTCGGCCGCGGTGATGAACTCGTCGGTGCTGTCGAGGATCGACTGGAGGTCCCCGCCCGCACCGTTGAAGGCCAGCCCGAACTCGGAGGTGACGGTGCGCAGGTCCTCCTCGTCGACGCTGCGGACCGTCTCGTCGAGGTTGGTCAGCAGCGTGTCGGTGGCGATCGGCGTGGTCGTGAGCTCCCGGGCGATCTCGGACCCGTCCTCGAGGTAGGGGCCGCGGTCGCTCTGCGGCTGCAGCTCGACGTACTGCTCACCCACGGCGGACCGGTTGCCGACGAGCGCGTGGGCGTCGGCCGGGATGTCGTCGTGCTCGTCGTCGATGTCGAGGAGCAGGTCCACGCCGTCGTCGGTGAGCACCAGCTCGCTGACCTCGCCCACGCGTACGCCGCGGTAGGAGACCTGCGCGCCGGCGAACGCCCCGCCGGAGTCGGCGAAGTGGGCCGTCACGGTGTAGCTCTGGTCCAGCACGAGCCGGTCCAGCCGGGCGTAGCGGGCGCCCACGAAGCTGACGCCGACCAGCGTGATGATGGCGAAGACGAGCAGCTGGAGCTTGGTCCGACGGGTGATCATCGCTGCACCATCCCGGGGACGAGCAGGCTCACCAGGTCGGGGTCGTAGGCCTCCATCAGGTCGCCCATCGTCGGGTTGCCGGGGCGCGGCCTCTCATCGGTGCCGGCGCGCGGCAGGCCGGTGGGGACGAGCGTCGGGAGGAGTGTCGAGGGGATCGGCAGCGAGGGCTCGGGCGGCAGGCCGGGGATCGAGTTGAGCTCGCGGCACACGTCCTTGTCCTTGTTCTCCGCCTTGGCGCACTCCTCGCGCAGCCGGGTCAGCTTCTCGAGGTTCGCGAGCACCTTGGCGCACGCCTCGCTGGTGAGCGACCCGCTCTGCAGGCAGGCCAGGACGTCGTTGACGACGGTGGTCGGGTCGATCACCGACGGCAGGTTGGTCGGGAGCGACGGCGTCTCGGTCAGGCCGCCCTGGACGTCGACGTCGAGGGTGATCGAGAGGTTGGTGTAGTCGCCCATGTGCAGGTTGCGGGCGACCTGGGGGTCGCGGCCCACGACCTCGTCGACGAACGGGTAGGTGAGGAAGACGTGGAAGGCGTTGGTGAAGTCGTCGCCGGAGGCAGCGAGCTGGGTGAGGACGGGGTTGAGCCTCTCGAGGGAGGTGATGGTCGCGCCCTTGGAGCGGGCGATCACGTCGACGGCGACGTCGGACAGGTCGTTGAGCGCGGCCAGCATCTCCACGAGGTCGTCGCGCTGGCGGTCGATGGAGTCGAGGGCGCTCGGCAGCTCCTCGAGTGCCTTGTCGATCGTGGGGAGCTGCTTCTCCGCGGCGAGCGCGAGGCGGTTGAGCGACTCGATCGCGGCGACGATGTCGGCCTTGTTCTCGTCGAGCTGCCCGGTGAAGGTGCGCAGGTTGCGCAGCACCGACCTCGCCGACTCCTCGCGACCCTCCAGCGCCTTGTTGAGCTCCTGGGTGATGGTCTTGAGCTGGGCGACGCCGCCGCCGTTGAGCAGCAGGCTCAGGGCGCCGAGGACCTCCTCGACCTCGGGGTTGCGGCCGGCGCGCTCGAGCGGGATGGTGTCGCCGTCACCGAGGGCGTTGCTGCTCGCGCCCTCCTCGGGCGCACTCAGATCGACGAACTTCTCGCCGAGGAGGCTGGTCTGCCGGAGCTCGGCGACGGCGTTGTCGGGAAGCTCGACGTCGCGGCGTACGGCGAGGGTGACGAGGGCCTGGTAGCCCTCGAGGTCGATCGCGGTCACCTTGCCGACGCTGACCTCGTTGACCTTGACGGTCGACTGGGGGACGAGGTCGAGGACGTCGGCGAACTCGACCTTCACCGTCATCGGGTCCTCGCCGACGTCGGGCCCGCCCGGCAGCGGGAGGGAGTAGACGCTCGCGTCGCACGCGGACAGGAGCAGCCCCGCGAGCGCCGCCGGGACGATGGTCGTCGAGCGCTTCACCGCTCCACCTCCACGAGACCACCGAGCGTCGGGTCGAAGACGTCCTGCGCGGGCAGGACCGCCTCGCCGTCGAGGGCGCCGGCCCGCGGACGGCTCTCCAGCAGGTCGGTGATCTCGTCGCACACCTGCCCCGAGCGCTCGACCTGCCCGACGAAGCCGCACAGGAACGCGGCCGGATCGAGCTCGAGCTGGTTGATCGACTCGCCGAAGTTGGCTCGCGTGTCGAGCGTGCCGGCCTGCGGGTTGTAGGTCAGCGCGAGGTTGTTGAGCGCGCCCGGCGCGACGCGCAGGATCTCGTCGAGCGCCCCCCGCTGGCGTACGAGCACCTTGGCCACCCGGTTCAGCCCGGCGATGTTGCGGGTCAGGGAGCCCTTGTTCTCCTCCACGAACTCCTTGACCGCGGTGAGCGCGACGGACAGGTTCCGCGTCGCGGCGACCAGCTCCTGGCGCTCGCCGGCGAGCATCGTCGAGACGTCGGCGAGGGACTGGTTGAACTGGCGGACCGTCTGGTCGTTCTCCGCGAGGGTCTCCATGAAGTTGCCGAGGGACTCGACCGAGCCGAAGAGCTCGTCGGAGTTGCCCGCGAGCGTGCTGCTCAGGCGGGAGTAGTCCCGCAACGTCCGGCGGAACGTCGTGCCCTGGCCGCCGAAGTTGTCCGCGGTCACCGACAGCAGGTCGGACAGCGCGCCGGTCCTGTTGGCGCCGCGCGGGCCGAGCGCGACGTTGAGCCGGTCGAGGCTGTCGTAGATCTGGTCGAGCTCGAGCGGCTGCGAGGTGTCCTCGACGCTGAGCTCGGCCCCGTCGGGGAGGACCTCGCCGGTGCCGGAGTAGGCCGGGGTGAGCTGGACGTAGCGGTCGCCGACCACGGACGGCGCGATGATGACGGCCTTCGCGTCGGCCGGCAGCTTCACCTCGTCGTCGTACGTCATCGTGACCGTCACGTCGGTGCCGGTGGGCTCGACGCGGGTGACGGTGCCGACGGGAACGCCGAGGACGCGGACGTCGCTGCCCTCGTAGACCGAGATGGCCCGCGGGAAGTGTGCGACGACCGTGCGGGAGGTGTCGCCGCCGAGCACGCTGACGGCCGCCGCGACGACGAAGCCGAGCACGACGAGCGGGACGAGGAGGCGCTTCACGAGGTCCATGGCTCAGCCCACCTGCGGAACGGGCGGGAAGTTGGAGATCCACGTGTCGAACCACGGACCGGTGCCGAGGGTGTTGGCGAAGACGCGGTAGAACGGCGCCATCAGCCGCAGGCTGCTGTCGAGGTTGTCCTCGTTCTTGTTGAGCACCGCGATGACGTTCTCGAGGTGCGCCAGCGCGGGCTTCAGGTCCTCGCGCGACTGGTCGATCAGCCGGGTGAGCTCCTGGGAGAGCGTCGTGCTGGACACCAGCAGGTCGTGCACCGCCTCGCGGCGGGCCACGAGGGCACGGAACAGCACGTCGCCGTCCTCCATCAGCTTGATGATGTCCTGGTCGCGCTCGTCGAGGACCGTCGAGACCCGGTCGAGGTTGACCAGCAGGGTGTTGAGCTGCTCGTCCTTCGCGGCGATGTTGGCCGAGAGCCGGCTCAGCCCGTCGAGGGCCCCGCGGAACTCCTCGGGGGTGTTGCGGGTCAGGTCGGCGAGCGTGGTGAGCGACTCGGCGAGCTGGTCGGTGTCGATCTGGTCGGAGGTCGCCGCCAGGCCCTCGAACGCCTCGACGACGTCGAACGGGGACGACGTCCGCGCGGCCGGGATCGTGTCCCCCTCGCCGAGCTGACCGCTGCCCGCGGGCTCGAGCGCGAGGAACATCGACCCGAGGACCGTCTTGACCTTGATCGCGGCGCGGGTGTCGGCGCCGAACTCGGCGGCGTCGTCGACCTTGAAGCTCACCCTGACCTCGTTGCCGGCCAGCTCGATCTCGTCGACCTCGCCGACGCGTACGCCCGCGATGCGGACCTCGTCGTTCACCTTGAGGCCGCCGGCCTCGGTGAACATCGCGTGATAGGTGTCGCCGCCGCCGATGACCGGCAGGTCGTCGGCGCGCAGGGCGGCCACCAGCACCATCGCCAGCACCACGATGCTGACGGCGCCCACCACGACCGGGTTGCGCTCCCTGAACGGCTTCATGTCGGGGTCCCCTCGGCGTTGTTCGGAGGAGCGCAGCGGGGGGGAAGAACGGCGTGGGGTGACGTCATCCGAGATCACACCTGTCGGAGCCGGTGTTGTACTTCACCGGGACCTGCACGTTGCCGGGCAGGTTGACCCGACCCTGGAACTCGCAGAGGTAGAAGTTGAAGAACGAGCCGTAGATCGCGGTGCGACCGATCTTGTTCAGCTTGATCGGCAGCACCTGCAGGGCGCGGTCGAGCTCGGCCTTGTTCTTGTCGAGGTTGCCCGCGACCGCGCGCAGCTCCTTGATGTCCTTGACGAAGGGCTCGCGGATCCCGTCGATGAGCGAGGCCGTCTCCACGGACAGGGCGGAGACCTCCTCGAGGGAGCCGAGGATCGCGTTGCGGTCCTTCTTGAGGCCGCCGACGAGCGTGCGGAACGAGCGGATCAGGCGGGTCAGCTGCTGGTCGCGGTCGGCCACGTGGTCGAGGACGAGCGAGAGGTTGTCGATCAGCTCGCCGATCACCTCGTCGCGGTCGGCGAGCGTGGAGGTCACCGACGCGGTGTGCGCGAGGAGGCCCTCCAGCGTGCCGCCCTCGCCCTGGAAGACCTGGATCAGCTCGAAGGAGAGCTGGTTGACGTCCTCGGGCGACAGTGCCTGGAAGAGCGGCTTGAAGCCGTTGAACAGCACGGTCAGGTCGAGCGCCGGCTTGGTGCGCGAGACCGGGATCGTCGAGCCGTCCGGCAGGCGCTGGGTGTCGCCGACCTCCTGGGTCAGCGAGATGTAGCGCTGGCCGACGAGGTTGCGGTAGCGGATGGCGGCGTTGGTGCCGCCGTTGACCGAGGTCTCCTCGTCGACGGTGAACGTGATCAGGGCCCGCGTGCGGTCGACGATCTCGATCTCGTCGACCGTGCCGACCCGGACGCCGGCGACGCGGATGTCGTCGCCCTTGTTGACGCCGGTGGCGTCGGTGAACTCCGCGCGGTACTGGCGTGAGGAGCCGAAGCCGAGGTTGCCGATCGTGACGACGAGGACAGTCGTGGCGAGGGACGTCACGACCACGAAGACCAGTAGCTTGACCAGGTCGATCGACGTCTTCTTGTCGAGGAGGGCGCTCATCGCAGGGACACCTCCGCACCGCGTGCCATCGGGCCGACGAGGAGCACACCCAGGTCGGGCACGTCGTCGGCGCTCACGCCGAGCCCCGGGGCGAGGAGGCCCTTGAGCAGCGCGCTCTCGTCGCGACCACCTGCGAAACCCGCGGCGGTGCCGGACCAGCCGGGTCCGACCCGGCTGGTGCCCTTGCCGGTGGGCTCGTCGACGCCGTCGACGAAGTCGGGCTGGTGGGTCACGGGATTGCTCTGCGACCACGGCGGGTTGGGCAGCCGGCCGCAGTAGTAGCCGCGCTTGTCGCCGTAGACGGGCACGTCGGCGGCTGTGTAGCCGCGCGGCTGGTTGGGCAGCGTCTCGAGCACGATGTGGAGCGTGAAGCCGCGGAACGCCTCGGCCTGCAGCTTGCCGGCGCCGACGATCCCGCCGAGCAGGCAGGGGTAGCCGGGCGCGTAGCGGGCGAACACCTCGAGCTGTGCGGCGCCGAGGTCGGCGAGCCGCACCAGGTTGTCGCCGTTGGCGGTGGTGAACCGGTCCGCGACGGCGGCGAACTTCGAGACGTCGTTGAACAGGGCCTTCAGCTTGTCCTCGCGGTCCTCGAGCGTGGAGGTCGTGGTGATCGTGTTGCGCAGGATCGTGGCGACCTCGGGCAGCACGTCGGCGTACGTGTCGGACACCTCGGCGGTCAGCCGCAGGTCCTCGACGAGCGCGGGGAGCTCGGGATTGAAGCGGGTGAGGTAGCGGTCGAGGGTCTCGAGCGTCTCGCCGAGCTGCTCGCCGCGCCCCTCGAGCGCCGTGGCGACGGCGTTGAGGGTGGTGTTGAGGTCGGCGGGCTGCACGGCGCGCAGCAGCGGGTAGAGGTCGCTGAGCACCTGCTCGACCTCGATCGAGAGGTCCGTGCGCCGGATGACGTCGCCGTCGGCGATGGGCGCGGCCGACGACCCGCCGTCGGGCACGTCGAGCGAGACGAACTTCTCGCCGAACAGGGTCTTGGGCAGGATCGAGGCCGTCACGTCGCTCGGGATGTCGGTCGTGCGGTCCTGGTAGAGCCCGAGGGTGATCTCGGCCCCCTCGCCGGTGGGCTCGTAGTCGAGCACCTCGCCGACGATGACACCCCTGATCTTCACGTCGGCGCGCTGCGGCAGCTGCAGGCCGATCCGCGAGGCCTGCAGGGTGACCTCGTCGTAGTCGCTGAACTTCTTGGTGAACACGCCGTACGTCGCCCACACCGCGGCGAGCATCAGCACGAGGAACACCACGCCCAGGGTCTTCGTCCTCATCGCGCCCTCACCCCGCCAACCGCACGGTCGTGGACGCGCCCCAGATCGCCATCGACAGCAGCAGGTCGAGCACGTTGATCGCGACGATGCTGGTGCGTACGGCGCGGCCGACGGCGACGCCCACGCCGGCAGGGCCGCCGGAGGCGTTGTAGCCGTGGTAGCAGTGGATGAGGATCACGGTGACGGCGAAGACGAGGACCTTGCCGAAGGACCACAGCACGTCCTCCGGGACGAGGAAGGCGTTGAACGAGGCGTCGTACGTGCCCGCGGACTGCCCGTAGAAGTTGATCACCACGAACCGGCTGGCCCAGTAGGACGACAGCAGCCCGACGACGTAGAGCGGGATGATGGCGATGAGGCCGCCGACGACGCGGGTGGCGACGAGGAACGGCATCGACGGGATGGCCATCACCTCGAGGGCGTCGACCTCCTCGGAGATGCGCATCGCGCCGAGCTGGGCGGTGAAGCCGCACCCGACCGTGGCGGCGAGGGCGATCCCGGCGACGAGCGGGGCGATCTCGCGGGTGTTGAAGTAGGCCGAGACGAATCCGGCGAAGTTCGCCGTGCCGAGCTGGTCGAGGGCGGCGTACCCGGACAGGCCCACCTGGGCTCCGGTGAAGAAGGTCATGCCGAGGATGACGCCGACCGTGCCGCCGATGACCGCCAGGGCGCCGGAGCCGAGGGTCACCTCGGCGAGGATCCGTGCGATCTCGCGGGGATAGCGCCGTACGGCCCGGGGGATCGCGCGCAGGACGGCGAGGTGGAAGGCCAGCTGGCCGCCCAGGTCGTCGAGGGAGGAGAGCGGCTTGGCATAGACGTCCTTGAGGGCCATCGTCATCCGCCCTTCGCGGGCACGACCTGCAGGTAGATCATGCTGAGGACGAAGTTGGCCACGAAGAGCAGCAGGAACGTGATGACCACCGACTCGTTGACGGCGTCGCCGACACCCTTGGGGCCGCCGTTGGCGTTCATGCCCTTGTAGGACGCGACGATCGCGGCGATCAGGCCGAAGACCAGCGCCTTGACCAGACCGATCCAGAGGTCGGGCAGCTGGGCGAGCGCGGTGAAGCTGGCGAGGTACGCGCCAGGGGTGCCGTCCTGGAGGATGACGTTGAAGACGTAGCCGCCGGTGACGCCGACGACGCTGACCATGCCGTTGAGGAAGAACGCCACCAGCATGCAGGCGAGCACTCGTGGCACCACCAGGCGCTGGATCGGGTCGATGCCCAGCACCATCATCGCGTCGAGCTCCTCGCGGATCTTGCGCGCGCCGAGGTCGGCGGCGATCGCAGACCCGCCGGCGCCGGCGATCAGCAGCGCCGTCCCGATGGGCGCGGCCTGCTGGATCACCGCCAGCACCGAGGCGGAGCCGGTGAAGGACTGGGCGCCGAACTGCTTGATCAGCCCTCCGACCTGGAGCGCGATCACGGCGCCGAACGGGATCGCGACCAGGGCCGTCGGGATGATCGTCACCGACGCGATGAACCAGGACTGCTGGATGAACTCGCGCAGCTGGAACGGCCGCCGGAACAGCGCCCGGAACACGTCGAGGGCGAAGGCGAAGAGGTTGCCTGCGACCGCGACGGGCGCCAGGGCGCGCGAGGACATGGAGGTGGCCACGGCTCGTCAGGCCCCCGGCGCCAGGCCGGCGTTGGCTGACTCGAAGGACCCGGGGGGCGGGGTGACGCCGTGCTCGCGGCACCACTCCCCCGCCGGCCGCTGGCTGCGCCGCGGGATGCCGTTGGACGGGTCGAGCTGGAGCGGGATGGGCGGGAGGGGCGGGAGCTCCTGGTCGGCCTCGGCCGCGAGCTCGTCGGCGTCCTTCTCCTCCGACATGCCGATCGGGCCGACCTTCTGCGCGTTGAGGAACTGGCGCACCACCGGCTCTTCCGAGCTGAGCAGCTGCTCGCGCGGACCGAACATCGCGAGGTGGCGGTGGTAGAGCAGGCCGATGTTGTCGGGAACGGTCCGCGCGGTGTTGATGTCGTGGGTGACGATGAGGAACGTCGCGTCGATCTGGGCGTTCAGGTCGACGATGAGCTGGTTGAGGAACGCCGTACGCACCGGGTCGAGGCCGGAGTCGGGCTCGTCGAAGAGC
>Ga0172374_1002825_pt1 | contig 10752 bp, 9 predicted proteins | sample LakKiv3m_FD_114536 | JGI IMG/M metagenome (GOLD analysis project Ga0172374, IMG submission 114536) | Freshwater microbial communities from Kabuno Bay, South-Kivu, Congo - kab_092012_10.3m | ecosystem: Environmental > Aquatic > Freshwater > Lake | place: Democratic Republic of the Congo... | reverse complement strand
CTTTTAACTCTATAGGTCTGGCAAAATGGACATTTTTATTCATAGAAATAAAAATTGATAATAAAAGGTCATTGTAACAATCTAAAGGAGTATTTACAGCCGTACTTTTTTGCAATTAAGTCAGTTTTTCCGGTCCGTTATTCCACATCACTCCGCCAAATCTTCCCGGAATGATTCCAATGTCAACATCCGGCAACTCCCTTCCAGCTTGCGCCCATGTTTCTGGAGAAAAACCGTCGCTAATTAATAATCGGGTTGTCTCTGGTGTTAACATTCTTTGCTGCCTATAATTTAATCTTTCAGTCATATGGAAAGCTATTATACTCCGTACCTCAGAAAAAATAATAGAATGGTAAAGGTTTTCTCTCCTGAAATTTTCCTGTAAAATATATTTATTAATATTTCATCAGCCTATGGAAAAAAATCAAAGTTCAATTAGTCAACCATCGTCTTTACCATCAATTAAACAACTGTTTATTGAGTCGTGGGAAACCTGTGTTAAAAGTATTCTTAACCTTTTTTTAATTAATCTCGGAACGATATTTTTTTCAATTCTATTATTAATTATTGGTGGAATAATCTTTTTTATCAGCGGACTGGGCCAGGAAGTGATCAATACTTTTCAAACTCTTTCTTCACAACAAAACAATTTGTTAAATTTTTGGTTATTTGGAAAATTGTCCGTTTGGATAATTTTATATTCAATTTTTTTTATGCTTGTGGGGATGATTTCTAGTATTGTCAGCGTTTTAACTATTTTTAAATATCAAGAAGGTCTCTCTCTCAACACACTATTAAAACAGAGTTTTAAATATCTTATCCCTTCAATCGTCGTGGGTTTTTTGCATTGTTTTATTGTTTTTGGGGGGTTCTGGGTCTTTATTGTTCCGGGAATAATTTTCTCCATTTTCTTGTGGTATGCGTGGTATGAGGTTGTCATCAGTGAAAAACATGGAATCAACGCTTTAAAAAATAGTGTACAGATAGTTCATCAACATTTTGGGGAAATCTTCGTCCGCGCCATCCTACCCGCCTTAATCTTTTTACTTGTTGCTTGGATAATTGCTTTTCTTCAATCAAAGGTCCCTTCTCTTAAATTCTATCTTTCAATCCCTTCATTTTTATTGAACGCCGTCTATGGTTGGTTTGGTTTTGCCTACTCAATCACCCTTTATAAGCAAGCAAGAAAAGTCACCGACTTTAATCGTGAAAGCAGTCTTACCATATTCTGGATTACAGCTATTATCGGTTGGTTAATTTTTATTTTGATCGCTATCGGTAGTTTCGGTTTGTTTAAAAAAGCATTTCCGGGTACTTTTGCCGATATTATAAAACAGGAACTGCAAAAAGATAATAAAACCAGTGAAAACAACATTTTGTCTTATGCGCCTTCATCTTGCGGCCTATCTATTCCTGTTCCGAAAACAACCGATACAAATCAAGAGAAAACCCGGAGGTGGATGTTTGAGGAACTTCCATTAACAACAGACGCATTTAAAATATTGGATAAAGATGTCTTTCCGGTAAAAAACGTGCTTGGATCTTTTATCAGCTACAAAGACGGTCCTTTTCTTCAGAGTTTGGTAAATATTCCTCTCAGCGACCCTGGAGTAAAAATATACTGTGTTGATAACGACAAGGGATTAAGTCTTGAAGAATATAGATCACTTGCCTTGACTAATAAAAATTTTAAAGTCACGGCCGAAAAAAATGTTCAGTGGGGCGAGGTTGAGTTGGTTCCGGTTTGGCTTGAAGGAAAATCCGATGGCCAAAATATTAAAGAACCGGCATATCTGGGAACCAGTAAGGATGAGTCGCGACTTCTTTATATCGTTCTCTGGGGTACAAAAAAAGGAGATAAATTTGCCAAAACCATCGATAGTGATCAAACCCTTATCATAAAAAATTTGAAGTATCGCAAGGCAAAAGGAAAGGTTGTTGACATAAAACCCAGCGCTAATCAAAGTGGTTCAACAAATAATTCCAACTCGTCTTATTCTGGCCCAAGTTGTACAAAATTTACCATCCGCGAGGGAGAGTTTGCCAGCGATAAATGCTACAGTCAAAAAGATCATGATGATTTAACTTATTACATTGAAAGATTTAACAGCGCTACATTTTCTTATAACGGCGCAATTGCTTCTATGAGAATCACCTGTAGCGGAAGCGACTTTTTTAAAGACTCGTGCGACCAGGATACAAAACAAAAAACTCAAGCCGAACAGGATATCAATAATTATCGCGGAATAATAAACGGAATTATCGCTAAGGGAAAATGATGTTCCGTATCTGTTAAAATTATTGACATGCAGATTGTTGCTGATCTTCATATCCATTCCAAATATTCACGCGCCGTGTCGCAGAAAATGGATCTGGTGGAAATCGCCGGCTGGGCGGTCAAAAAAGGAATTTCTCTGGTCGCCATACCCGACTGGACCCACCCCTTGTTTTTCCGGGAAATAAAACAGGGTTTGACTGAAGTCTCTCCGGGAATTTTTTCATTAATAAAAGCTGATAATCCGGAGTTAAAAAAAATCAGGTTTATTTTTGCCACCGAGATCTCGAGCATCTATACCCAGGGAGGAAAAATGCGTCGGATACATAATCTTATTTTTTCGCCCAGTGTTTCTACTGCCGAAAAAATCATTACGAAGTTTAAAAATCATGGATTTAACCTTATGTCGGACGGCCGACCGATCATCGGACTATCGGCCAAGGGATTATTGGAACTGATTTTGACCGTTGATCAAAACTGTTTACTTGTTCCTTGTCATTGTCTACCCCCTAAAGAATTGATTGAAACAAAAAACGGACTAAAAGAAATTGGAAAAATAACCTTAAAAGATTATGTTCTATCTCATACCGGCGAATATAGGAAAGTTGAACAAGTTTTTAAAAGAAAAACTCACGAGAATCTATATACAATCACCCCGTGGTATTATTCCCAAGGCATTCAAACAACCGGAGAACATCCGTATCTAGCGATAAAAACAATTAAAAAATGTCCATCAGACGGGAATACTTGCCTTCATTTTGGCGCACATCCGAAAAGATGCTCTAAAAAAACATATGAAAACTATAAAAAAGAATGGATCCCAGCTAATAAATTAGAAAAAAAAGATTTTATTTGTTTTCCAATAATCAGTAAAACTATTAATAAAGAATTCATTAATTACAATGATTTAAAAATTAAGATAGACGATAGGTTTTGTCTTTTGATCGGTTATTATCTCGCTGAAGGATGCGTCGACAATAAATGGGGAATAACCTACACATTTTCATCAAATGAAAAAAAGTATGTGAATGATGTCATTAAATTAATGAAAGATGTCTTTGGAATTACTCACTCAAGGGTGTACAAAAGAAAGGATGTAAATAGTATAGAAATAATGTTTTACTCAAAAAAAACTGTTCAATTTATTATTGATAATTTTTATGTTGGAAAAATAAGAAGAGCGCCTTATAAAACAATTCCTAACTGGATGATCTACTTACCGATTCAAAAACAAAAACAATTATTAATCGGCTGGTTCCGGGGAGACAGCGGGTATACTTCCTCAAAAAATCTTGTATCGGCAATAAATAAAATCTGTTTAAGAATGGGTATCGTTCCTTATATTTCGGTAAATTCAAAAGAATTATTTAATACACAAACTTCACATTATTTTAAAGGAAGAAAAATCATCTCTAATTACGACAACTATCAAATTAAATTGTCTTTTATAAAAAACCCTCTTAGTCTTAATAAAGAAAAAGAATTTAAACGGTTTAAAACAAAAATTGCCCGTCGACATGGTTATATGGATGATAATTATCTATATCTTCCTGTCCGCAAAATACAAATAAACAAATATGTTGGAGATGTTTATAATCTTGAGGTTGAAAAAGATCATTCTTACGTCACCTGGGTTTCCGCCGTTCATAATTGTTGGACCCCTTGGTTTTCGTTATATGGTTCAAAATCCGGCTTTGACTCGATCGAAGAATGTTTTGGGGAGCTATCCAATAATATTTATGCGGTTGAAACGGGTCTTTCAAGTGACCCGATCATGAACTGGCAAATTAAGGATCTTGATAACCGGTCAATCGTTTCTTCTTCTGACGCCCATTCCGGACCCAAGATCGGCCGAGAAGCAACGGTCTTTATCCCAACAATGAAGCAATGTAACAATGAAGCAATTGATTTTTCCTATAAAGATATCACTGACGCCATCAAACAAAAATCTGATAGGAAGTTGAAGATCGGTTATACAATCGAGTTTTTTCCGGAAGAAGGGAAATATCACTGGTCCGGCCACCGCAGTTGCAATGTCCGTTATACCCCCCGCGAAGTAAAAGAAAAAGGGACCATCTGTCCTAAATGCGGAAAGCCATTAACAATCGGTGTGGAAAACCGGGTGGTTGATCTGTCTGAAAAAATATTGGATAAAAAAGACTTGTTGTTTTTAGAAAACAAGGCCGGATTAACTTTTGTTTATGATAAAGAAAAAAAACGCGTTCCTTTTGTCTCTCTTATCCCGTTAATTGAGATTTTGACGGAAACGAACAACGGCTCACCGACCAAGGCCTTAATGGAATATGAAAAACTGACAACGGAATTCGCTTCCGAGTTTGATATCTTGCTCAAAAAACCCTTGGAAGAAATTGGAGCTGCTGCCGGGAAAAAACTGCGTACCGCTGTAGAAATCATCAGAAAACGCCAGGTTTTTGTCGACCCGGGGTATGACGGAGTATTCGGTGCGGTTAAAATATTTGGCAACGATAATCAGCCGGGTGAAAAAAAATCAGATGAAGAAAAACAGCCAACATTGTTTTAATCAATGTAACAATGAAACAATTTAACAATATTCTGTTGCTTTTGTTTATTTTCTTTTTGCCCACCCAGCTTGGGAAACATTTCTTTTTTGATTTTTCCTATCTGTCCGGTGTGCGCGTCGACTATCTCGCTCCCACTCTTTATTTAACCGATATTATTTTTTTTGTTTTATTAATAATTAATTACAAAATTGTTTTTAATGTAATAAAAAAAAATAAATTTATTTTCTTTTTGGCTTTGTTATTGATTAACTTATTCACTTCCCAATCGCGGATAATTTCTCTTTACCAATCTGTCCGCCTAATCGAATTAGTTTGTTTGTTTTTTATTATTAAAAAAAACGCGCTACCATCAAAAAATGTTTTATTTACGGTTTTATTTTCAGGATTAACGCAACTTCTGCTGGCAATTATTCAATTAATCAATAAGCATTCTGTCCAGGGAGCATTCTATTTCTTGGGTGAGCGCTATTTTTCCCTGTCGACGCCGGGGATTGCCAAGGCCGCGCTATCAGGAGTTGAGTTTTTGCGGCCCTATGGAACTTTTTCTCATCCCAACTCAATGGCCGGATTTTATCTTCTATTATATTTCTTTGTTTTAACCAATAAAAAATTCAGCAAATTTTTTTTCCTGAAAAATCTTTTTTTATTAGTTGCGACCGTTTTAATTTTTATCTCTTTTTCCAAAACCGCCATTATTGTTTTTATAATACTCAATGTGCCTTTTTTATTACTTAATAACAAACGGTGGTGCCGGCCCTGTCTCATCGCCAGAGGATTAATCTATCTGGTAACCGGATCGCTGTTTCTAATGGTCCAAACCGATCCATTGACTCTCCAAAAAAGACAAACTCTACTAAAAAATGCTTTTTCGGTTATCCGGCATTATCCGGTTTTCGGCACCGGATACGGTAGTTATCTGGTCGCACAAAACACAATCGTCGCTCAATCATTTAATCTGATGAACCAACCGGTGCATAATATTTTCCTGCTGTTTTTCGCCGAATGGGGTTTGGTTGGATTTGGATTAATTTATTTGATTTTTCCCTGGGTAAAAAATATCTCTAAAAAAAACGCCTTATTATTCTTGGTAATTATTATTACCGGGTTATTGGATCATTACTGGCTGACTTTAAATCAAAACTTTCTGCTGCTGGCGTTTGTATTTGGAAGTTTATAGTTTTCCCAGCTGGATTTTAATTTCTTGGTTGAGCTTTAATATCTCTTCCATCGCTTTTATCTGGGTAGAAGGAGTTGTTTTTAATAACTCATTTGCCAGTTCACGATGTTTGGCGTTACTGACTCTAACTGTTTCGATTAACTCTGATGAGGAGCCAACTCCTTGTTTTTTTGATGTCATTAGCAGATCCGGAATGTTCAAAAAATATTTTTCCGCTTTGGAAAAAGTATTAATCGCCAATTTGTTTTTTCCTTTTTTTGCAAGATACAAAGCCATGTTTACCCGCTTGTCGGAAAACAGTAAATATAAATTGGCTTTTTTAATATAGTCGCGTGTCACCAGGTCCATCAGCTTGTCTCTGATTACCTTAATGAAGTATAAAGGGTGGTCGGGCAATATCCCCGGATACGGCAGAGTATAAACTATTTTTTCCTGGCCGTGTACCAGCCCTTGCTGGGAAAAGTCTAAGAGGTAAAAACTGGTAAATATTCCGACGATGAAAATAAAAATTAAAAACAATGAGGCGATTTTTTTTATCATAAAGCATGACCATTTTACTCTAAATTGCAAAAAAAAACAACCCCGCTGAGCGGGGTTGCGTGTTAGTCTTAAAATGCTTATTATTTAACAGTCCTTTTAAGAGTTTTTCCAGCGGTAAAACCTGGTGTTTTTGTGGCTGGGATTTGAATTTCAGCTCCGGTTTGAGGATTTCTCCCTTTTCGGGCCGCTCTTCGTCTTACCATAAAAGTACCAAAACCTGTCACAACTACTTTCTCTCCTCTTTTTAAAGCATCGGTCATAGTTGAGAAAATGGCGTTAACGGCGTCCTTGGCTGCTTTTGCGGTAAGTCCTGCTTTTTTTGCAACTTGTGCAACTAAATCTGCTTTTGTCATGTTTATATTTCACCCCCTGTCTTTCATGAAGAAAACTGATAACAACAATCTACGAGTTACAGAATAGTAACTTTTAAGCCTCTTGTCAATCCATATTTAAACTATCTTATTATAACGATCTATATCAAAATAGGAGCATTAGAGCAGTACAAATCCAAATGAAAAATCACAAATCCACAATTCAATAACAAAATTCCAAATTTAAAACGCTTTGAGCTTTAAAATTTGAATTTGAATTGACATTTGTTATTTGTGATTTGAGTTTTTAAATCTTTGTCGTTGCTTCGGTTCTGAATTCCCTGATGATTGTCACTTTTATCTGTCCGGGAAAAACCTCAAATTTTTTTTCGAGTTCTTCACGGATCTTCTCCGCCAAAATAGTCGCTTCGTCATCGGAAATTTCTTCCGGTTTGACAATTACCCGTAGCTCTCGTCCGGCCTGAAGTGCAAAAGCATCACGGACGCCCTTTTTGGTTTTGGCCACATCCTCAATTGTTTTAATTCTTTTTAAATATTCCTCAAAATCTTCGTGACGGGCACCCGGCCGTCCTCCGGAAACAGCGTCGGAAATATAAACGATAATCGATTCGACCGAAGTAAACGGCGTATCTTCGTGATGTGCCGCAACGCAGTCAATCACTTTCTGCGGGAAACGATATTTTTTTAATAGTTCCACTCCCAGATCAATGTGTGATCCTTCTTTTTCCGTGATTACTTTTCCAATGTCGTGGAGCAGACAACCCAGCTTTACGATATTAACGTCTGCTTTCAGCTCGTGAGCAAGTGCTACGCCGATTTTAGTTTCTTCCAGCGTGTGTACGATCATATTCTGTCCATAAGAATAGCGGTATTTGAAACGGCCCAAAAGTTTAATAATCTCTGTCGGCAGATTGTATACGCTTACCTTATGCGCCAATTCTTCACCGGCGCGGAAAATCGCCTTGTCCACTTCTTCCCTGGTTTTTCTGACGATTTCTTCAATTCTTTCCGGTTGAATCCGGCCGTCTTTGATTAACCGTTCCAGAGAAATTTTCGCCACTTCCCGGCGCATGGCGTCAAATGAAGACAATCTGATTACCCGCTCTTCTTCCAGGTCGACATCAACACCGGTCACCAACTCAAAAGCGCGGATATTCCGGCCGTCTTTGCCGATGATCCTTCCCTTATAATCTTCGTTCGGTAAGCTTATCGTCGAGAGGGTAAACTCCGCCACATAGTCAACCGCCCCATAACGCATGGATTCGGCGAGAATTTGTTTTGCCAACTCATCGGTTTTTTGTTTAATTTCTTCCTGGGCTTGTTTGATTTTTTTTGCCACTTCGGCCTTGAGTTTTTCTTCCCAGCCGGAAAGCATTAGGCTTTTTGCTTGTTCCTTAGACATGGCTGCGGCTTTTTCCAGTTTCACCAGTATTGTTTCCCTTTTTTCCTCCAGGTCTTTTTGCAGTCCGCGGACGCTGTTTTTTTCCTGATCGAGTCTCTGCCTTTCTTTATTTAATTCCAGATCTTTATCATCAAGCTGTTGTTCTCTTTTTGCCAGTTTTCTTTCGGCGTCAATCGCCTTGGCCAGATCCACTTTGGCCTCATTAATTACTGATCTTGCTTCCCGCTCGGCTTCCTGTTTTATTTTCAGCGCTTCCTCCTGGGCTTTTAATGTTAGTTCTTTAACGTGATGTTTTACCCGTTCTTTTTCTTCTTCGAATTGTTTTTTCGGCTGAAACAGTTTTTTAAAAAAATTCTGAAACATATTGTTTATTGAGAGCCTGAAGCAGTTTTATATCAAAAATTAAATTGCATTAAGCAAAAAAGAGATACGGGATTCAAAATGATGGGTAGCAATTAAAGATTTTTTAGATGTCATTTTGATATTAAATATTTAATTTTTGATATTTTTACTTCGTTCAGGCAATTATTAATGTCAATATTTTACTCCATCACTGAAAAATTCGCAAATGAGGATCTTTAACTGCTGGCACTGGTATAGTAATGGAGCGCGTACTGCCAGAACTTTCTTGATAACCAAAAAAACAATAAAGACAAAAATACCAGTAATCCGACATCGCCGCTTAGAACTTTGTTGAAAAAAACCTTGGTTGGAATCGCAATTGTTAAAGTAAAGGGAATTAAAAAAAGCAGGACAAAATTTTTAAAACCATAGATCATTTCCGGAGGAAAGCGGGAAACTCCTGTCAGATTGTAAAGCAGGTCAATCAGGTTAGACAACCGGGGAAACCAAATAATCAGTGTGGAAACGACAAACCAGATAGAATACAGCAGTATTACCCCAAAAGCCGATAAAAAAAAGAATCCCAAAACATTTATTAACGTAATCGAGACGTGCATCTTTGCCAACAGATAGAACAGAACAATCAGGTTGAAAAACGTCCGCGTGAGACTGGAATAATTAATTATCCAAAAACTGATTAAAAATTGCGAGTCAACCGGTTTAATCAAAATTGTATCCAACTCGCCTCGGTCAATTACCATGGAAAAGCGGTCAAAGTTGCGTGAAAAAAAACAGTGAAAAAAACCGATAACAATATTGTAAACCACCGCAATCAGGATCATTTCTTCCCTGGTCCAGCCAAAAGCCGATTTGATTTTTGAGGTAAGCAATAATACCCAAACAATCTGGAAAAACCCCCAAGTTAATGAAGAAAATGCATCAACGATAAAACTCGACCGATAGATCAGCAATAATGAAAAGTTCAGTTTTAGAATTTTTTTAAGAATATTAAAATATTGTTTCATATTATTGACCGATGGCGGTAAAAGTTTTAATTCCCTGTTTCCACTCGAAGCGGTTGATAACAATAAATATCGTCAGCCAGATGAGCTGTCCAACAATAATTTTTTTTAGCTCCACTATCGCCAAACCTCCCTGAAAAATTTTGACCGGAAAATAAATCATGTAGGAAAACGGGAGAAAATAGGCAATAGTTTTTAACTGCGCCGGAAACATGTCAATTGGAATAATAAATCCGGCAAAAATTATTGATATGATTTCCATCAGTTGGGTAATTCCTCTGATTTGTTTAAACCAGAAAGCCAGCATACCAAGACACATTTTGTAGGTAAACGACATAAAAAAAGCAAGCACTGCGGCAATTATGCCAATTTCAATCGTTAACCACCCGGGATGAATTTCAATAATATTTTTGAATAGAATATTAATGATAACCAAAGCGATTATTCCATAAAATCCCTGTAACACCCTGTAGGGAATTTCTTCAATAAACTTAATCCAATAATAGGGAAAGGGTTTTATTAAATACCTTACCAGGTCGCCTTGCCTAATATCATAATCGGCAACATCTTCTTCAATGTGTGAGGAAAGCAGGGCGCTGGCAACTATTAACAGTAGATAATAACTATTGATGTTCTGCCTGTTGCTGACGGGGATTCCCGCCCAAAAAATAAGAATAATTAACGGATTAACCATTGAAGTGAAGAACCAAACCAGCGATCTTAGCCGGTGTTCAATAATGCTTTCAAAATGGAGCAGGATTATTTTAAAGTAACGCATATTTAGATCTTTTTCTGGGAAAAAATATAGCGGATAATCGTCTCGATCTCCGGATCCTCAATATTCAAATCTTCAACCGGATATTTTTCCAGCACCTTAGCGGCAATCATCCGCGACTGGCTGATTGGAACGGTAAGCTTTACTTTTAAAGGAACATATTCTTTTATTTGACCAAGCTCTGTCAAACGTTCTTTTTCCACCGGTTTGTTAAAAGTAATCGTCAAGATTTTATTAATCGCATATTTTTTTATAATTTCCGGCAGACTGCCGTCATAAATAATTTTTCCGTAGTCAATAATAATAATTCTTTTGCACAGCTCTTCGACATCGCCCATATAATG
>Ga0172374_1002822_pt1 | contig 10772 bp, 16 predicted proteins | sample LakKiv3m_FD_114536 | JGI IMG/M metagenome (GOLD analysis project Ga0172374, IMG submission 114536) | Freshwater microbial communities from Kabuno Bay, South-Kivu, Congo - kab_092012_10.3m | ecosystem: Environmental > Aquatic > Freshwater > Lake | place: Democratic Republic of the Congo... | reverse complement strand
ACAGAACTTCTCCCTGTTCGCAATGGGGATCATGCCGTATATTACGGCATCGATCGTTGTGCAGCTTTTACAAATGGACGTCGTTCCGAAGTTTGCCGAATGGGCAAAACAAGGCGAATCTGGGCGTAAAAAGCTAGCGACGGTCACGCGCTATGGGACGATCATCTTAGGGTTTATTCAAGCGACGTCATTGTCGTTTGGATTTAACCGCCTCTATCCAGGTCTCGTCAATGAGACGTGGGGCACGGCAACCTATTTCGTGATCGCGATCGTACTGACTGCCGGTACGGCGTTCTTGATGTTCCTTGGTGAGATGACGACGGAGAAAGGTGTTGGGAATGGTATTTCCATCATTATCTTCGCCGGTATCGTCGCTGGGTTCCCAAGAATCTTCACGCAGATTTATGAGACGAAGCTCCAAAATGCTGGAGATGCGTTATTCATTAACATCGTTTACTTGGTTGTGCTATTGCTCGTTATCCTTGCGGTGACCATGGGGATCATTTATGTTCAACAGGCCGCTCGCAAAATTCCGATTCAATACGCAAAACGCACGGCGAACCGTACCCCTGTGGGCGGACAGTCGACGCACTTGCCAATCAAACTAAACGCTGCCGGTGTCATCCCGGTTATCTTCGCGATTTCCTTCATGGTGACACCACCAACTGTTGCAAGCTTCATTGCTTCTCCGGAAACGACGCAGAAGTTGCAGACTTACTTCGATACGACATCTCCAATCGGAATGTCCATCTATGTAGCGCTCATCATCGCGTTCGCTTACTTCTATACATTCATTCAGGTCAATCCTGAACAGATGGCAGAAAACCTGCAGAAGCAAGGTGGCTATATTCCTGGGATTCGTCCTGGGGCGCAAACAGAACAGTACATCACGAAGTTGCTCTATCGTTTGACATTCTTCGGAGCGATTTTCCTATCGCTCGTCGCGATCATGCCGACAATCTTCATTAAGCTTGCCGGTCTCCCAACTTCGGTGCAAATCGGAGGAACGAGCTTGTTGATCGTGATCGGGGTAGCCCTCGAAACGATGAAACAAATCGAAAGTCAACTCGTAAAACGACACTACAAAGGCTTTATCCGTTAAAGCGGAAGGAAGGGTACACCCTTCCTTCCTGTCGTGTTTACGACGTGTTGTGAAAATCAAAACTGGAGGCTAACTGAGATGAATCTAGTACTCATGGGCTTACCGGGTGCAGGGAAAGGGACTCAAGCGGCTAAAATCGTCGAAGAGTACCAAATCCCACACATTTCGACAGGCGACATGTTTCGTGCGGCAATCAAAGGCGGAACGCCACTCGGCAAAGAAGCAAAATCGTTCATGGATAAAGGCGAACTCGTACCGGATGAGGTAACAATCGGAATCGTACGCGAACGCTTGAGTCAAGATGATACGAAAAACGGCTTCCTACTCGATGGATTCCCGCGTACTGTTGCTCAAGCAGAGGCACTCGAAAGTTTGCTTAAAGATTTGGGAAAACAGATTGACCATGTCGTGAATATCGATGTGGATGCGGAAATTCTCGTCCCGCGTTTGACAGGTCGTTGGATCTGCCCGACGTGTGGTGCGACATATCACGTGATCTTCAACCCACCTAAAGTGGAAGGCATCTGTGATGTGGATGGGTCGGCTCTCATGCAACGTGAAGACGATAAAGAGGAAACGGTCCGCCGTCGCCTTGACGTCAACATCGAGCAATCGAAACCACTCATTGACTTTTACGCTGAAAAAGGGTATCTTCGTACATTGGATGGAGATCGTCCAATCGATGTCGTATACGCCGATGTCAAAGCGTTACTCGGTGGTACTGAATGATCATCACGAAGACGCCTCGTGAAATAGCGATTATGCGTGAGGCTGGGCAAATTGTTGCTCGAACACACCAGGTGCTCCAAGAGCATATCAAACCAGGTATTACGACGCTTGAACTCGACCGGATTGCGGAAGAATACATTCGCAGCCAAGGTGCGACACCGTCGTTCAAAGGCTACAACGGGTTTACCGGTAGCGTTTGTGCTTCAGTGAACGAAGAGCTTGTTCATGGGATTCCCGGACAGCGGGTATTGAACGATGGAGATATCATCTCCATCGACATCGGTGCCTACTATAACGGATACCATGGAGATTCCGCTTGGACGTATCCAGTGGGAACAATCTCAGCAGAGACGCAGCAGTTACTTGACGTAACTGAAGAAAGTCTGTATAAAGGATTGGAGCACGCTAAGGCTGGGCAGCGTCTGACAGACATTTCGCATGCGATTCAAGCGTATGTGGAATCTCATGATTTCTCTGTCGTCCGCGAATACGTCGGTCATGGTGTCGGACAAAATTTGCATGAAGAACCGCAAATTCCGCACTATGGTCCACCGGGAAAAGGGCCGCGCCTGAAGACTGGAATGACGTTAGCCATTGAACCAATGGTCAATGCTGGTCAACGCTATGTTCGAACACTGGCTGACAACTGGACAGTTGTGACAGTGGACGGTAGCATGTGCGCCCACTTTGAGCACACCATCGCCATCACAGACGATGGATACGAGATTTTAACGAAACTCGATTCCGGTGAATGAGGCTCTATTGCTTCGTGCTGATCCGTTACGGATCCTTCTCTCACAGTACAATGCGATAGATCGTCTGTGCTCCTAAATATCTTCATATAGAAAGGGGAATAAATGATGGCGAAACAAGATGTCATTGAAGTGGAAGGCACTGTTGTCGAACCACTTCCAAACGCAATGTTTAAAGTGGAGTTAGAAAACGGCCACACGGTGCTCGCGCACGTCTCAGGGAAAATTCGGATGCACTATATTCGAATCCTTCCAGGTGACCGCGTAACTGTCGAGTTGTCTCCGTACGACTTGACTCGCGGGCGGATTACGTACCGTTACAAGTAACTCCGATTTTTCCAGGAGGAGGGTATAATCATGAAAGTAAGACCGTCGGTAAAACCGATCTGCGAAAAATGTAAAGTTATTCGTCGTAAGGGTAAAGTAATGGTAATTTGTGAAAACCCGAAACACAAACAAAAACAAGGTTAATCTAAGAGGAGGTGCACACATGGCACGTATTGCTGGTGTAGATATTCCACGCGAAAAACGTATCGTTATTTCGCTCACATACATCTTTGGTATTGGTAAAACAAGAGCACAAGAAATTTTGAAGACTGCAAACGTATCTGAAGATTCACGCACACGTGATTTGACAGAAGACGAAATCAACCGTATCCGTGAAGCAATTGACGGAATCAAAGTTGAAGGTGACCTTCGTCGTGAAGTTTCACTCAACATTAAACGTTTGATCGAGATCGGCGCTTATCGCGGTGTTCGTCACCGTCGTAGTCTCCCTGTTCGCGGACAAAACACGAAGAACAACTCGCGTACTCGTAAAGGCCCACGCCGTACAGTAGCGAACAAGAAGAAGTAAAGGAGGGAATTGAACAATGGCGAAACGTAAGCAAAATGTACGTTCAAAACGTAAAGTCAAAAAACATGTTGAAGTCGGTGTGGTACACATCCGTTCTACTTTCAACAACACAATCATTACAATCACTGACACGCAAGGTAACGCGATCTCATGGGCTACTTCTGGTAACCTTGGATTTAAAGGATCACGTAAATCGACGCCGTTCGCAGCACAATTGGCTGCTGAAACTGCAGCGAAAGTTGCAATGGACAACGGTATGCGTACAGTAGAAGTTAACGTTAAAGGTCCTGGTGCTGGACGTGAAGCGGCTATCCGTGCCCTCCAAGCTACTGGTCTTGAAGTAACTGCAATCCGTGACGTAACACCAGTTCCGCACAACGGTTGCCGCCCTCCAAAACGTCGCCGCGTATAATCGCTTGTGCGTGTGAAGGGCTTACCTAGCACAAACAGCATATACAATGCAGCTCACGCTGCATGGCAGGATACACTCAAGGAGGGGTTCAGATGATCGAGATTGAAAAACCAAAGATCGAAACGGTCGAAATCAGCGAGGATGCTACGTTTGGTAAATTCGTGGTGGAACCGCTTGAACGTGGATATGGCACTACTCTCGGCAACTCACTACGTCGAATTCTTTTGTCATCGCTCCCTGGTGCAGCGGTAACAGCGGTTCAAATCGATGGCGTACTTCATGAGTTCTCTACGATTGACGGAGTCGTCGAAGACGTCACGCAAATCGTACTTAACCTCAAGAAGTTAGCACTCAAAGTGTACTCGGACGAAGAGAAAACGCTTGAGATTAACGTTTCAAGTGCCGGTGCTGTCACTGCGGCAGACATTACCCATGATAGCGACGTTGAAATCTTGAATCCTGAGCTCCACATCGCGACTCTCGCTGACAACGCGACGCTTCGCATGCGTTTGACTGCTCGCCGTGGTCGTGGTTACGTCCAGGCAGAAGATAACAAACGTGATGATATGCCGATTGGCGTAATTCCAATCGATTCGATCTACACACCGATTCAACGCGTGAACTACGAAGTAGATAAAACACGTGTCGGTCAAGATGCTAGCTTCGATAAGCTTCTATTAGACGTGTGGACAGATGGTTCAATCCGTCCGGAAGAAGCGGTATCGCTCGGGGCGAAAATTTTGACAGAACACTTGAACATCTTTGTTGGCTTGACTGACGAAGCTCTCAATGCAGAAATTATGGTCGAGAAAGAAGAAGACCAAAAAGAAAAAGTACTCGAAATGACGATTGAAGAACTCGATCTCTCAGTTCGTTCGTACAACTGCTTGAAGCGCGCTGGCATCAACACGGTTCAAGAACTCGCAAACAAATCTGAGGAAGAGATGATGAAAGTTCGTAACCTCGGACGTAAATCACTCGAAGAAGTTCAACTCAAGTTGGACGAACTCGGTTTGGGCTTGCGTAAAGAAGACTAAGTTCAAACGAAGGAGGGAAATGTAATGGCTTATTCGAAACTCGGCCGTACAAGCTCGCAACGTAAGGCACTTTTACGTGATCTTGCAACTGACCTTATTATCAACGAGCGCATTCAAACAACTGAACAAAAAGCGAAAGAACTTCGCCCAGTCGTTGAAAAATTGATCACTCTTGGGAAACGTGGCGATCTTCATGCCCGTCGTCAAGTAGCTTCATTCGTTCGCAAAGAGAACGCTGGAGAAAAAGACGCAATCCAAAAATTGTTCGAAGACGTGGCACCACGCTACGCTGAACGTCAAGGTGGATACACACGCATCATGAAAGTCGGCCCACGCCGCGGTGACGGTGCGGAAGTCGTAATCATCGAACTCGTCTAATTCATTAGGCAGTCAACAGGGCATGCGGTGACGTATTGCCCTGTTTCCACATCGGAAAGGAGTCGGCAGATGGAATCTCAAATTATGGTACGCGATATCGTGTTTCGTTACCCGGGACAAACCGAGCCAGCCCTCAATGGGTTGTCACTCGACGTATACAAAGGGGAATGGCTCGCAATCGTTGGCCATAACGGTTCTGGCAAGTCGACGTTGACGAAGTTGTGGAATGGGCTTTTGCTTCCTCAAGAAGGAGAAGTCCGGGTTGAGGCACTCGATCCAACGGACGCCACAGACGTGTGGGACGTCCGGAAACGGATCGGTGTCGTCTTCCAAAATCCCGACAACCAGTTTGTCGGGGCGACCGTGCGCGATGATGTGGCATTCTCTCTCGAAAACATGGGACTTCCACGTCAAGAAATGGTTCGTCGAATTGATGACAGTCTAGCGCGCGTTGGATTATCGGAACTAGCGGACCGTGAACCGCATCAGTTATCCGGTGGACAAAAGCAGCGTGTTGCGATTGCTTCGGCTCTCGCAATGCGCCCGCATGTCCTCGTGCTCGATGAAGCTACCTCGATGCTTGACCCGATTGGGCGGCAAGAGGTGATTGAAACGGTACAACAGCTCGTCTCAGAAGGGATGACCGTTGTCGCCATTACCCACGAGCTCGACGAAGTGTTGTTTGCCGACCGTATCATTGCGTTGTCGAAAGGCAAGATTGCGATGACCGGCACACCCGAAGACGTGTTTCAAAATCCGGAGGCGTTGCGAGCCATTCAGCTCGACGTACCGTTTATTGTCCGGATGCAACTCGAACTGAAGGAACGGGGCATACCACTCGATCGTCTGATGCTACAACATTCGGAGTTGGTGAACCATCTATGCCGATTAGCATTGAAGAAGTGACTTACCAATATCAATTGAATACTCCGTTTGAACGAACCGCGCTGCGCGATGTGAATGTAATGATTCCGTCGGGGGCGCTTGTTGCGTTTCTTGGCCATACCGGCTCTGGGAAATCAACGCTCGTTCAACACATGAACGGTTTGTTGCGACCGACAAAAGGTCGTGTCGTCGTCGATGACATCGAAGTCCGTGCGATTACGAAGCGTCGCGATAAAAAGCAAAGCTTACTCCCGCTTCGGCGCCGCGTTGGGCTCGTCTTTCAATATCCGGAACATCAATTATTTGAAGAGACGGTCGAACGCGACGTCATGTTCGGCCCACGCAACTTCGGGGCGTCTGAAGACGAAGCGAAAGAACGGGCCCACGTCGCGTTGCGCCTTGTTGGGCTCGATGAAGCGCTGTGGAGCCGTTCGCCGTTCGATCTCTCAGGCGGACAGATGCGCCGTGTCGCCATCGCCGGAGTACTCGCGAGCCGTCCGGACGTTCTCGTCGTGGATGAACCGACGGCAGGGCTCGACCCGCTCGGCCGTCGCGAGATGCTGGCGTTATTCAAACGATTAAAACACGAACTCGATTTGACACTCATCCTCGTCTCGCACGATATGGATGACGTGTTGGCCTATGCGGAACGTGTCGTCGTCATGGAACAGGGACAGGTCGCCTTTGACGGCAATCCGTTTGACTTATTCAAAGACGAGGCACTCGTCGAGTCACTCCAGCTGGAGATTCCGCACGTGCTCCGTTTCGCCAATGAACTTGCTCCTGTGTTTGGGGTCGACACACCGTCTCTCCGCACAGAGACCGAATTGGCGGACTGGATTGCGCTCGAGCTAGGAAGGGGGAGAGCGACTTGATTATCGGACAGTACATTCCCGGACACTCGTGGCTCCACACACTCGACGCACGAGCCAAGACGTTGTTTATCCTTGCGTTCATTCCCATCGTCTTTTTGGCGGATAACTTATGGACGAACGTATTCTTGCTCGGCTTCACGTTGTTTGCCGTGCGATTGTCTCAATTGTCGTGGCGGTATTTATGGAACGGACTGAAGATGATTCTCTTCCTCATCCTGTTTACGTTGTTGTTGCAGTTGTTCTTTAATCGGGAGGGAACCGAGTTGATTTCCTTCGGCCCGTTCGCGATTTATTCGGAAGGTGTCCGCATGGGCTTAATCGTCTCGCTCCGTTTCTTCTATCTCGTCATGTTGACGACGCTCGTGACGCTGACGACGACGCCGATGGAACTGACCGACTCGATTGAGGCCGGGCTCCGTCCGTTAGAGCGGTTCCGGGTACCGGCCCATGAGATCGCCCTTATGTTATCGATCTCGCTCCGGTTCTTGCCGACGTTGGCTGATGAGACGGATCGTATCATGAAGGCCCAACAGGCACGAGGCGTTGATTTGAAGAGCGGTCCGATCATGGATCGCCTCAAGGCGGTCGTCCCGCTCATGATCCCTTTATTCGTATCTGCGTTTAAACGCGCTGAGGACCTCGCTACGGCGATGGAAGCTCGAGGGTACCGTGGGGGTGAAGGGCGGACGCGATTGCGTGAGATGACGTGGCATCGTCGTGATACGGCGTTACTCCTCATCTTTGTCATCGTGACACTCATTCTAATCGGATTGCGAGGGATTGGATGAAGCGAATCAAACTGACAGTGGCGTATGACGGGACGAACTATGCGGGCTATCAGGTACAACCGAATGGAAACACGATTCAAGCCGAAGTGGAGGCCGTCTTGGCGCGGATGCATAGCCGAGCCGTGAAAGTTGTGGCTTCAGGCCGTACGGATGCCCGGGTCCACGCGAGAGGGCAAGTCTTGCACTTTGATACGCACCTCGCGATGCCGGCCGACCGCTTCGTCAAAGCGTTGAATGCGATGTTACCGGATGATATCCTCGTCCAAGCGGCCGAAGAAGTCGATGCTTCGTTTCACGCACGGTACGGGGCGAAACGGAAAGAGTATCGCTATTTCTTCCGAGGCGACGCCGATCCGTTCCGACGCCACCATGCCGTGACGGTCACGTATACGCTCGATCATGAGCGGATGCGCCAGGCGCTTCGCCTGTTGGTCGGGACCCACGACTTCACGTCCTTCTCGGTGACGAAGGCGGAAGTAGAGGACCGCGTCCGAACAATCTATGAAGCGGAGCTCGTCGAAGCAGGGAATGAGATGTACTTCCGATTCGTCGGCTCTGGCTTTCTCTATAACCAAGTTCGGATTATGGTGGGTACGTTGCTTGAGGTCGGACGAGGAAAATATGAGCCGGCCGATGTGAGTCGAATGCTTGCTTCGAAAGACCGGCGTAGCGCTGGGATTACAGCCCCACCGCACGGTCTATATTTGTGGAATGTGAATTATGAAAAAGTAGATTGACATTCCCCCTATAAAATCGTATTATATTCATTGGCATTTCATTTTCACATTGAGAGATGAACCACAATCTTAGCCCCGTAAACTAGGATTATGATAAAGCATCAAACAAGCACTAAAAAAATTAAGTAAACAGACATTTTAGGAGGTATTCCACATGCGCACGACATTCATGGCAAAAGCATCTGAAGTAGAACGCAAATGGCTCCTTATCGACGCAGAAGGCAAAACACTTGGTCGTTTGACTAGTGAAGTAGCATCACTTCTTCGCGGTAAGCACAAGCCGACTTTCACACCACACGTTGATTGCGGAGACCACGTCATCATCATCAACGCTGAGAAAATCCACTTGACTGGTAACAAATTGAACGACAAGATTTACTACCGTCATTCAGGTCATCCAGGCGGTTTGAAATCACAAACTGCAAAAGAGCTTCTCGCAAAACGTCCAGAACGTATGCTTGAACTCGCAATCAAAGGGATGCTTCCAAAAGGATCACTTGGACGTCAATCATTCAACAAACTCCACGTTTACGCTGGAGCTGAGCACAACCACGCAGCACAAAAACCAGAAGTTTACGAACTTCGCGGTTAATCGGGACACAGGGAGGAACTAAACGATGGCAGATGTACGTTACTACGGAACAGGCCGCCGCAAACACTCGGTGGCTCGCGTTCACCTCGTTGCAGGTGACGGCAAAGTTGTTGTAAATGGCCGTGATATTTCAGAATACTTCGGTCATGAGACTTTGATCATGATGGCAAAATCACCACTCGTATTGACTGAAACAGAAGGTAAATACGATGTAATCGTTAACGTTAACGGTGGTGGATTCACAGGACAAGCTGGAGCGATTCGCCACGGCGTATCACGTGCGCTTCTTCAAGCGGACCCAGAATTCCGTCCAAGCCTCAAAGAAAAAGGCTTCTTGACTCGTGACGCTCGCATGAAAGAACGTAAAAAATACGGTCTTAAAGCTGCACGTCGCGCACCACAATTCTCGAAGCGTTAATCTTCGAACAATTTGGTTCAAACTCTCTGTCCATTGGGGCGGAGAGTTTTTTTGTTGCTCATGAATATTGTTGTATTCCGTTCCCTCAAGAAAACGCTTTTTTTGATATACTGTTAGCGAGACAGAAATTAGGGGGAAACCACATGCTTACAGTAGAACAAGTTCGTGAAGAATTGGCGGGGTTGATCGATCCAACAATCAACCGTACGCTTGGAGATACAGCTGGCGTGAAGGATATTCGCATTAAAGAAGATTATGTCAGTGTTAAAGTCGCGCTCGGTCAGACCGGGAGTGGGGAACAGCTTCAACTTCAACAAGAGATTGTCACCCTCTTGAAAGGGAAAGGTTTCAAGACGGTCGGCCTCCGCTTCGAGGCGCTCAATGACGAAAGTTTGAAAGAAGCGACAAAACCGGCGATTCTTCGTGAGAACGCAGGCACCACGTTCATCGCAATCGCGTCAGGGAAAGGCGGCGTCGGGAAATCGACAGTGTCGGTCAACTTAGCCGTCGCGCTCGCGCGAGCTGGGAAGAAAGTCGGATTGATCGATGCGGACATTTACGGCTTTAGTGTGCCGGATATGCTCGGGATCGAAGAGCGACCAGTCGTGCGTGGCGAGAAAATCATCCCGGTCGAGCGCTTCGGTGTGAAAGTGATCTCGATGGGCTTCTTCGTCGAAGATAACGCGCCGGTCATTTGGCGTGGACCGATGCTCGGGAAGATGCTCAATAACTTCTTTAATGACGTCGAGTGGGGCGACTTGGATTACTTGCTTCTCGATTTACCGCCAGGAACAGGTGATGTCGCGCTCGATATCCATTCGATGCTCCCGGCGTGCCAAGAGTTGATTGTCACAACACCTCACGCGACGGCCGCGTTCGTTGCAGCACGGGCTGGGGCGATGGCAATCAAGACGAACCATAAAGTGCTGGGCATCATCGAGAACATGGCGTATTTCGAAAGTAAAGTAACGGGAGAGAAAGAGTATGTATTCGGTTACGGCGGAGGCGAAAAATTGTCTGAGGCACTGAAGAGCAAGTTGCTCGCACAAATCCCGCTCGGTCAGCCGTACGAAAACGAAGAAGACTTTGCCCCATCGGTTTATCGGGACGGGCATCCGTTTGAGAAAACATACGATGGATTGGCACAAGCGGTCATTCAACAGATAGAAGGGTAATGGTTCACAAATGAAGGTACAAGGATTTTTAAGGTT
>Ga0172374_1002819_pt1 | contig 10779 bp, 11 predicted proteins | sample LakKiv3m_FD_114536 | JGI IMG/M metagenome (GOLD analysis project Ga0172374, IMG submission 114536) | Freshwater microbial communities from Kabuno Bay, South-Kivu, Congo - kab_092012_10.3m | ecosystem: Environmental > Aquatic > Freshwater > Lake | place: Democratic Republic of the Congo... | reverse complement strand
AGCACGGATGAGACGAAAGACACAGGAAGTGCGGAAGCCGAAACGACACCGAAGACCGTTGAAATCACGGACGCGCATGGAACGATTGACGTACCGGTCAACCCGGAGAAGGTCGTCGCACTCGACAACCGGACGTTCGAGACGCTCTCTGATTGGGGAATCGACTTAGTCGCTGCACCAATCGGATTGATTCCGGCGGACTTGCCTTATAAAAACGATAAAGACATCGTTGACGTCGGGATGCACAATGAACCGAACTTAGAAGCAATCGCGGGTGTGGATCCGGATGTCGTCATCGTCGGACAACGATTCGCCGACTATTACGAGGACATTAAAAAATTAGTCCCGGAAGCGGCCGTCATCAACTTGGACATCGAGCTCCCAGAAGATGAAGGTACGACAGGAGAAATCTTGGTGGAAGGCTTTGAGACGACGACGCGCTCACTCGGCCAAATCTTTGAAAAAGAAACAGAAGCAGACGAACTCATCGCTAGCTTTGAAGCATCAATCGATAGTGTGAAAGAAGCGTACAACGGTGAAGACAAAGTGATGTCAGTCATCGTCTCAGGCGGCGATATCGGCTTCTCGGCACCGAATACAGGACGTGTCTTCGGACCGATGTATGACATCTTTGACTGGACACCTGCCCTCGAAGTAGCGAAAACGACAGGTGACCATCAAGGAGATGAAGTCTCGGTCGAAGCGATTGCGGAGAGTGACCCAGATTGGTTGTTCGTCCTCGACCGTGATGCGGCCATTTCGAGCATGGAAGACGCTGTACCTGCAGCGGACGTGATCGATAACGCACCGGCACTCCAAAAAACGAAAGCCGTGACAGACGAAAAAATCGTGTATGCACCGAACGACACGTACATCAACGAGTCGATTCAAACGTACTCGGAACTATTCAACGATATCGCAGCCGCGCTTTCGAAGTAAGGGAGTCACGTTGTGCAAAAACCAATGACAACAAGGGTTGAGACATTGTCTCAGCCCTCCTTTTCTAACATATGGACGAAGTCCTTTATCGTAGCAATGCTCGTGGTGTTCATATTGGCGGGCCTTTCGCTCGTGACTGGTGTCTATGACATTCGTCAAGAAGGCGGATCCGACATGTTTTGGATTACCCGCGTTCCGCGCACGATTGCGATCATGTTGACCGGTGCCGCCATGGCGATGTCGGGTCTGGTCATGCAACTGATCACGCAAAACCGTCTCGTCGAACCGACGACGACCGGTACACTCGAATGGGCGGGGCTCGGCCTGCTCGCTGTGTATCTGCTCGTCCCGGCACCGACGCTCATGATGCGGATGACGGGGGCAATCGTCTTCTCATTCATCGGGACGATGGTCTTCTTCTGGTTCCTGCGTTCGGTCAAACTCCGCTCGTCGTTGATTGTCCCGATTATCGGACTCATGCTCGGAGCTGTCGTATCGGCCGTGTCGACCTTTCTCGGTTTATTCTTTCAAGCGAGCCAGACGATTGAAGGCTGGTTCGTCGGGTCGTTCGCATCGGTGCAGGTCGGTCGCTATGAATACTTATGGCTCATCATCATCGTCACGTTCTTTATCTTCATCCTTGCGAACCGGTTGACACTCGCCGGTCTCGGAGAAGATGTCGCGACGAGCCTCGGCGTCAATTATAGCCGTCTCATCTTGATTGCGACGGGATTGATTGCCCTCGCGGTCGGGGTCGTGGCGACGGTCATCGGCAATCTGCCGTTTCTCGGGCTAATCGTCCCGAACATCGTCTCGATGTTTCGCGGGGACGACCTTCGCAGCAACTTGCCGTGGGTATGCGTCATCGGGATGGGAACGGTCCTCGTCAGCGACTTGATTTCGCGGACGATTATCATGCCGTTCGAATTGCCGGTATCGCTCATTCTCGGAACAATGGGGTCGATTGTATTTATCGTGATTCTCTTACGACAACGGAAGACAGGAGGGGTACGATGAGCACACTGATTGAAGAGAAGACGAAACAACGGGAAGCGTACGCGGTCGATGGTCGCTCCCAGCATACGGAAGAACGGTGTGCAACGGCGTTTCGCTCGAAGCGAGAACAGCGCCGCTATTGGCTGTTCCTTACGTTCTTCATCGTCGGGGGATTACTTTGTGCGTTCGGGTTGCTCGTCTATAACAATCCGGTCCCGTTTGATTCACCGTCGTTCATCCCGGTCGTCGAACGTCGGGTCGTCGCCGTCATCACGATGGCGATTGCCGCACTCTGTCAGAGTTTGGCGACGGTCGCGTTTCATTCGGTGACGAACAATCGCATCATCACGCCATCGTTGCTCGGGTTCGACGCGCTCTACTCGACGATTCAGACGAGCATGATTTTCTTCTTCGGAGCGGGTGCGCTGATCGGCTTTTCGGGAACGAGTGCGTTTTTGACCCAGGTTGGCCTCATGGTGCTCATGAGTTTGTTGTTGTATGGCTGGCTCTTGTCAGGAAAATACGGCAACCTGCAACTGATGCTCCTCGTCGGGATTATCATCGGGACGGGATTGAATTCGGTGTCCTCGTTCATGCGACGCATGCTCGCGCCATCCGAGTTCGACGTCCTGCAGGCTCGTCTGTTCGGATCGGTCATGCATGCCGATGCGGCCTACTTCCCGATTGTCATTCCGATTGTGATTGTCGTCGGGACGTTATTGTACAGCTTCTCCAATCGCTTGAACGTCGTCGCACTCGGGAAAGACGTGGCGACATCGTTCGGAGTGAACCATCGCCGTAGCGTCATCTTTACGCTCGTCTTGATCTCGCTTCTCATGTCAGTATCGACAGCGCTGATTGGACCGCTTACGTTCTTCGGATTTTTGGTGGCGACGCTCAGCTATCAAGTGACAGCGACGTACGACCATAAGTACGTATTTCCGATGGCATTTGCGCTTGGTTTCTTCGTTCTGACGAGCGCGTATTTCTTTATGTATCACATTCTCAATACACCGAGTGTCGTGTCCGTCATCATCGAACTGTTCGGCGGCATCATTTTCTTGGCAGTTATCTTAAGGAGAAAATCGCTATGATTCAATTGGAACAAGTACAAAAATCATATTCGGATGACGTCCAAATCGGACCGATCAATCTCGACATCCCGAAGGCCGGCTTTACGTCGTTAATCGGACCGAACGGGGCCGGGAAGTCGACGACGCTCATGATGATTGGCCGTTTGCTCGATTTGGATGAAGGTCAAATCCAGGTCGCCGGGATGGACGTATCGAACGCGAAATCAAAAGACTTGGCGAAAATCGTCACGATTTTACGGCAAGAGAACCACTTCGTGACGCGTCTCACCGTCCGTCAGCTCGCGGGCTTCGGACGTTTCCCGTACTCGAAAGGTCGGTTAACGCAAGAGGATGAACAGATTATCTCAAAATATATCGACTTCCTCGATTTGACGGAGCTCGAGCATCGCTATCTTGATGAACTGTCAGGCGGTCAACGCCAACGAGCGTATGTCGCGATGGTGCTCTGTCAGGAGACGGAATATGTGCTTCTCGACGAGCCGCTCAACAACCTCGATATCGCTCGCTCGGTGCAGATGATGGAATACTTGCGCCACGTCGCCGACGAGTTCGGACGGACGATTGTCACGGTGCTCCATGACATCAACTTCGCAGCGAAATATTCGGACCGCATTTGTGCGATGAAGGACGGGCAGATTGCCGCCTTCGGTACGGTCGAGGAGATTATGGATGCAGACATCCTATCTGACATTTTCGAAACGAAACTGGAGATTATTCAAGGGCCTTATGGTCCGATTGCAGTCTATTAATAGAAGGAGGGAATCAAGCATGCAGATTTATTGGGCACCGATTCAGCAAGTCGTGCAGGAAGCGCGAGATACATACACGTTCCATCTTGAACTGCCGGCTGGCTTCACATGGGAAGAAGGGTCGCATACGCACTTCGCGCTCGAGGGATTTAACAAGGAAGATCGACCGAACCGGACGTTGATTCGTCATATGTCGATTTCGACGTTACCGCACGAAGGTGCGATTGGCATCACGACCCGGGTCAAATCGGAATGTTCGACGTTTAAATCAATGTTGCGCGATATGAACATCGGGGACAAAGTCGCCATCTTCAAGACGCATTCGAACGTGCCGTTGAAGCGAGAAGGGAAGAACGTCTATCTGCTGTCGTCGGGTGTCGGCATTGCGACGTTCCGCCCGCTCGTACTCGCGTATTTGGCGAACGGGGAAGGTGTGCCGCACCTCCACTCGTTGAATGTGGATTCGTCGCAGCAGTATCTGTTTAGTGATGTGTTCGAGTCAACAGATGCTTTCACGTCCGAGTTCGTCGACAGTCGTCCGGACTATTACCAGCGGATCGAGACGCTCGCCGCAGACCAGAATGGGTTGTTTTATGTGGTCGGTAGCGATGAGTTCCTGCATGAGACGATTTCGACGTTGCGTCAAAATGGCGTGACGCCGGACCAAATTAAGCTCGACAAGCACGACTTCCAAATGGAAGATTTCTTGATGGCCTGACGCTTAGACCGAGGACACGTTCCTCGGTCTTTTCGTATGTATGATTACAGAGTCATCATGACATACCGAAATATATCCAAACCCATAACATGAAGATTAATAAGAAAATGAACGGTAATACCAAATAGATAGCAATGTACTTTAAAAGATTTTTTCGTTGGGTTCTCAAACCGATTTTTGGCGAGCTTTCGTCTGAAATTTTCTTGTTCGTCCGCCTGTTGAATGTAGAAGGGAAATTAAAAAAACTTCGAATTTGTTGCCAGTTGGACATTTCGTCATTATTTATGAAACCGTGAGACCTTTTTGAGGTTCCATCTTCATAGATGACGGTCAATCCCCATCCCGCCCCATCGAACATGACAAAACCGTCAGTGAAATCCTCTTGCCATTCTTCGAATTTAAAACTTTCAAACTCGGAATAAAGATTGTTAGAAGTCTGGCGATCGTACCAACCTTCTCTGACGCTTATAATTTCTGAATCACTATATTCTTTGATGGTATGCCTGGCCATACCGCTATCGTAGAACTGAATAGTAGACGACTTGCCCAAAGAATCGGCATTAAAATGCCCTAAAGTAAATATAGTCTCTCCAAACGATATTTCTAGTTTAATTGGTCCGGGTTCAAATAAAGCGTCACCTGGAAACGAAGTTCTATAAGTTAAATAGTCACATTCGGTAGACCGGTATGCGGCCTTGAAGTCACCGTTACAATCGAACATTTCAACGAATGTATAGCGCTTATTTAAATCTAGTTTAACTTCAGGCTCAATCAAGTGATCGGGTGGAGATACGAAGGATAAAATCGTATAATCAAATTCAGGCAATCGATAATGTGGGAAATATTTTGTGTCGTTGCTAAACCATTTGATAAGTTTGGTTACATACTTCATGTATGAAGGGCTCCTGTATAATGAATTCGTTTGAAAATATTTGTCTCAAATTGAATTTATAGATGTAGGTTGATTATAGGTCATATAAACAGGCTAGGTAGGTTAATAAAATTATCAGGTGAAGAAACATTTGCTTAGGTTTACTCGTCAAGAAACGATTGATTAATCATGTTCATTTTATCGGCATATGACTATGTTTAACTCTGAAATGACCTATTAAATTGTATTAAAATGAGCTAAACATAGTCATTCATCATTAAAATGACTATGTTTAGCGATAGATGACCAATATTTCAATTTTAGACCGAGGACATGTTCCTCGGTCTTTTTGTATGGCAAATCTCAACGAACCGCTCGAACAGGTCGCGTCCGTCAGGTGTGCCAATCGATTCGGGATGGTACTGGACGCCATACGTCGGGTGTTCGGGATGCTCGAGTGCCATGATGACGCCGTCCGTCGTGCGAGCGGTCACGATGAGATCCGTCTCTAAGACGACGAGCGAATGATAGCGCATGACCTCGCTTTGACTCCCATCGAACAAGGCGCTCGGTGTCGTCTCGATGATTGATGTCTTTCCATGCATGACGAGTTCGGCCCGTCCGACCGTCCCACCGAACGCTTCGGCAATGACTTGGTGACCGAGACAGACGCCGAGGATGGGGATCACACCGGAAAATTCGCGGACGACGTCGAGCGAGACACCCGCATCCGCCGGGCCACCTGGACCCGGAGAGATGATGATGCCGGCCGGGTTGAGGTCGCGGATTGCGTCGATTGTCAGTTCATCATTACGGACGACCATCACGTCGCTAAACCGGGCGACATCTTGATACACGTTATATGTGAACGAATCGTAGTTGTCGATGAGCAGGATCATGCGAACACCTCCAAGAGTGATTTGGCTTTATGCAGCGTTTCTTCATATTCTGACACCGGGTCTGAATCATACACGATGCCTGCGCCGGCCTGGACGTAGGCCGTGTCGCCTTGAACGACCATCGTTCGGATGGCGAGGGCGAAATCGTAACCGCCTCGGACGTCGAGATAGCCGACGGCCCCGGCATACACTTCACGTTTCACCGTCTCCAGTTCGTCAATCAATTGCATCGCCCGAATCTTCGGGGCGCCGGAGACGGTACCGGCCGGGAGACAGGCGCGTAACGCATCAATCGGATTCAAGTCGTCACGGAGCTCGCCTTCGACTTCGGAGACGAGATGCATGACGTTTTTGAAGCGTTCGATTTCCAGCTGTTTCGGAATCGTGACCGAGCCGACTTTGGCGACACGGCCGATATCGTTGCGACCGAGGTCGAGGAGCATCCGGTGCTCGGCGAGTTCTTTCTCGTCTTTCACGAGGTCAGCGGCGTGACGTACGTCCTCTTCGACGGTATTGCCGCGGGGGCGCGTGCCAGCAATCGGGTTCGTCGAGACGCGATTGCCTTCGACACGGACGAGGCTTTCCGGAGAGGCCCCGAGGACGGTCGCTTCGCCGAGGTCGATATAGAACAAGTAAGGGCTCGGGTTCTGTTTCCGCAGCGTCCGATAGAAGTGGAACGGGTCGCCGGTAAACGTCGCTTCAATCCGTTGGGACAACACGAGTTGGAACACCTCGCCGGCGAGGATGGCTTCTTTCGCCTGCAACACGCGTTCGACGAACTCATCTTTGCCGGTCAACACCCGTTCACTCGTGCGGACGACGGGTGCGAGCTCATGTGTCTTCGCCGTCTCGAGAGCCCGTTTGACGTGGTGGAGTCGCTTCTCAGCATCATCATCCCCGGTGTCAATCACGATGACCTGCTCCTCGACGTGATCATAGAGGACGACCGTCTCATATCGTTGGAACAAGGCGTCCGGCAAACCTCGAGTCTCGCTCGGTGTGTTCGGAATCGGTTCATAGACGCGCTGCATGTCATAGCCGATATAACCGACGGCACCGCCGATGAACGGATAGGGGGCGTCCGGCGTGTCTCGCGAAACGAGTTCTGATAACAGGGCGAGCGGATCGTCCGTGTGCATCGTGCCGGATGCGTCGGTCACTTCGTTGCCGTTGGCGCGAATCGTCTCGACCGGATTGGAGGCGATAATCGAGTAACGGCCGTGCTTGCCTTCGGCGCGGCTCTCGAGCAATACTTTCCGTTCGCCTTCTAATCGATGAAAGATTGCCACCGGTGTCAGTTCGTCACCGTTGATGATGAGTTGTTTCATATCGATAACCTCCTTATAATTTGAGTGAAAAGGGGAGAACATGATGCATGTATTGAAACCAAATCAATTTTCAGGAGATGCGCTCACTGAGCACATCGAGCTAGAAGAAGAATTAAGTCCATTTCTAGATCACTCGGATGAGTTGAATCAAGTGTATTTCGAAGCCGTGATACGAAAAGCGAAGGGATTGTTTGATATCTTGTTTCCGAAGGGAGAGGCCTTTACGCTCGTGTATCATGTTTATGGTGATCATCTTCGCAACACCGGTATGTTTCGATTTATTCGAGACAAGTCTTTGCGCTATCAGACGACGGTGACGCGTTGCAAGGTAGTTGAAGAAACCTTATGGACATACACCGTTCCGATTGTCGGAAGGGAGCAACTCCATGTATATCGGCTGTTGGAGGCAATCTGTCATCAAGATTTCCCGCCGTTGATGCCAAGATTCAGAGACCGCGGAACGACTTATCCCGCCATCCAGTTCATTCATCAAAATTCAAGACATGTACTATTTGTTTATGATGACCGTGGTGCCTATATCCGCGGGACATCACCTGAACACCTCCAAGAGCTCAAACAAAAAATCTCCCCGCCCTTCATGCCCAATCGGACATGAAGGACGAGGAGATTTCCCCGTGTTGCCACCTTCGTTGAGAGACTTCGCGTCTCCCCACTCATCGCGAACAATCATTCGCTATCCTCGGTAACGGGAGGACCCGTCAGAGCCTACGTATCGGTCTGAACGCTCAAAAGTCCATTCACGTGAGACACGTCACCGGTTCGCATCGACCACCGGCTTTCTGGAGACGTATCTTCACGCTACTCTTCTTTCTCATCGCGAGTTCGTATGAATGTTATCGTTACTTTAACGGGCTGAAGTTAGAATGTCAAGATGCGAACTATGAATCAGACTAAACAAAAAAATAGTGAATAACATGGTTTCATCAAAAATGAGGATGGGAAGTTATTTTTATTGGATATCGAACCGGACGACTCTGCCCTATGAGTATGATATGATGGACGCGAAAGGTAGGTACAGCAATGGAAACCATCAACTTAAAACAACTTTCTGACGAACGGGCCGCACTTCAAGTCAAGGGCGACCTGGACGCGATGCGCGGCATCATGCACGACGAGTTTCGTTACGTCGACTCGAGCGGACGTCAGTTCGATAAAGAAACATTTTTAGACCAGTTCGTCGACCCGGCGTCGGTCCAATGGATCGCCCAGGATACCGTCACGTTCGACGAGACGGTGGCAGGCGAAATCGCCCTCGTCCAACTGTTGCTCGAGGAGCGTTTCATTCTCGGGACGAACGCTTACGAAGGTCGGTTCTGGGTGTTGCACGTCTATGTGAAACAAGAAGATACGTGGCTCTGGCAAGGTGGCCAGGCGACGATGATTCATGAAGTATGAGAACCGTGAACTGCTTTGGGAAACCAAGGCAGTTTTTTTATGAAATCATTTACCTGATTTATTAAAAATCCATCATTGTTTGAATTCAAATTATTACAATAGAATTTGGTAATCGACCAATTAACTGTAAAACCTACATAATGGAGGAAAGTCATGAATCATTCATCGTATTTGAAATTGTTCTTAGCCGGTTCACTCATCGTCTCGCCACTCTTGCCGCTTCACGCGCAAGCGGAAGGATCGACAGAGGCGCCGCCGGTCGTCGAGACAGTCGACGTCACAGCACCGCTCGCACCAGTTGTCTCGACGCCGCTCCATACGTCGACGTCACTGACGATTGAAGGAGAGGCCGGTACGAAAGCGTTGATCGGCATCAACAGCAAAGTATATACGCGTGTCGTCACGGAAGCGGGGACGGCTCAATTTAAGATGAGCCCGCAATCGGTCGGCAAACGGATCTCGGTCAGCTTGATTGATGCCGCGGGCAACATCAGTGAGGCGACAGAAGTAATCGTCGCTGTCGACCCGGCCGCACGTCCGGTGACACCGAAAATCGGAACGGTCAATAACTCGGCCCGTCAAATCGTCGTGACAGGAACGCCTGGTGCGAAAGTGACACTTCAAGTCGGTACAGCCTCGTATACGGCTCGCTATGACGCGAAAGGCGTCTATCGCCGTGCGACAGTCGCCCTTCCAATCGGAACGATCATCCGTGCGACGACGGTCGACGCGAAAGGCGCGACAAGCGTCACGCGCTCGACGAAAGTCATTAAAGACGGTGTGGCTCCAGCACGCCCACGTGTCGTGCAAAGTGTGACGACGACATCAACGTCAATCACAGGAACGGCCGAGGCGTATACGACGGTTTACGCACAAATCGGAACAAAACTCTACAAAGCGCCGGTCATGTCGACTGGTAAATTCGCAATCAAAATTCCGAAACAACCACGTGGAAAAGCCATCACGTTGTATGCGATCGACGGAGCTGGCAACAAAGGCAGCGCCCTCAAGCTCGGTGTCCAACATGCGCTCTACAACAAGTTCTATCGTTTACCGGGTCAAATCACACTCCATAAAGAAGTGTTTGATAGCGAAGGTGACGTTCGTTATGCTGAGACGTTCGCCCCAATCTTCGTTGGATCACCTTTGAAGTCAAACATGGGCTTCTTCCTTAACATCGAATCGGAAGAGGGCTACATCGACATGGAGACACTCCGGATTCAAGTCGGTAGCAAATCCTATAAAGTGAACATCAATCCGTATGAAGTCGAGTATATGGAATATGACGACGGAACAGTGTCTGAATGGTATGTTTTCGAGCCGGACGCGAAATTGATCCAGTTCATCAAAGCGAATGTCCGTCCTGAAAACCGCATTATCGTGACGGTGGAAGGCAGTGAGGGTTCGGTCAAATGGCCGCTCTACGCTGGTGAGAAACGCGCCTTCATCGAATCACTCAGCTACGCTGGATACTAATCAATACAATACCAAGAATCGCCCTTCATAGGAGAAGGGCGATTTTTTTGTTCTTAAAAATAAGCAGGGCCGATGTTGTATGCAACAACGAACCTTATCAACCGATATCCATTTACTGGATAAAAACAAACATTTCTGCGAAAAGCCCATCATTTTTTTGTGTATCGTCCATTGGACTCACCTTCAAAAGTCCTATTCGAAAAGTGTAATCATTTATTAATGAATCTAACAAAGAGTGAACTGGTAACAAAATGGTTTATTAGAAAACGTTATCTACATAATTATATGGTATT
>Ga0172374_1002816_pt1 | contig 10782 bp, 8 predicted proteins | sample LakKiv3m_FD_114536 | JGI IMG/M metagenome (GOLD analysis project Ga0172374, IMG submission 114536) | Freshwater microbial communities from Kabuno Bay, South-Kivu, Congo - kab_092012_10.3m | ecosystem: Environmental > Aquatic > Freshwater > Lake | place: Democratic Republic of the Congo... | reverse complement strand
TCCTGTCCATCGATATGCTTTTATTCAACCTTCCGCCATTTGTCGGCTTGACCTGAGAAGGGTTCTGTGAGAAAAGACTGAAAAGATCGCCTTCGCCAACATTCAGCGGATGTCTGGTGAAATCGGCAGTCAGGAAAGCGGTTCGAACTAATTTAAAAATCAGGAGGTAAAAATGGCAAAGGAATTCAAGGGATCGCAAACGGAAAAGAATTTGCTGACAGCCTTCGCGGGTGAGTCGCAAGCGAGAAATCGCTACACCTACTTCAGCAGTGCGGCGAAAAAGGAAGGATTCGAGCAGATAGCGGCGTTTTTTCTAGAAACGGCGGATAACGAAAAGGAACACGCGAAGGTATTTTTCAAGCTCCTGCAGGGTGGCGAGGTGGAAATTACCGCTGCCTATCCGGCGGGAGTGGTGGGCACTACAAAAGAAAACCTTGCTGCGGCGGCCGACGGGGAGAAAATGGAATGGACGTCTATCTATTCCGACTTTGCAAAAACCGCAAAAAAGGAAGGCTTTGCTGAAGCCGCCCGTTCCTTCGAACAGATTGCGAAGGTGGAAAAGTTTCATGAAGAGCGCTACCGGAAGTTGCTTGCAAATATCGAAGACGGTAAGGTTTTCCGTAAAGAACAAGCCGTGAAATGGCATTGTCGAAATTGTGGTTATATCTACGAAGGCAAGACGCCTCCGAAAATATGTCCGGCCTGCCAGCATCCCCAGTCCCATTTTGAAGTGCTGGCTGAGAACTACTGAAACATTCTGCTTTTTTTGTGTATCGGACAGTCATACAGGAACGCCTCTCTTTCAGGGTGCGCTGAGGCCTTGACTCATAACGCACCCTGAAGCTGCCCGCCGGAGAAATTCCGCTTGTGACGCAGCAGATATCTCATATAAAGGGAACGGGCGTTGTCAGGGCAGGGGAGAGGAAGCGTTCTTGAATTGTAAGCGGGTGAATATCTATAGGCACGTGCATATCAGAAAAATGGGGGAGCGATATGTTTGAGTCAGCCGAGCTTGGGCATAAGATTGACAAACGACTGTTCGATCAAGAAGTTCCGAAGCTGCGCGAAGATTTGTTGAACACCCAGTATGATCTTCTGCGGAGCGGAAAGTTTTCCGTTATCATAGTTGTAGGCGGTGTGGATGGGGCGGGCAAAAGCGAAACGGTCAGTATACTGAACGAATGGATGGATCCCCGTCACATACATACTCACGCCTTCCCTGAACCTTCCGATGAGGAACGCGAACGGCCGTATATGTGGCGTTTCTGGAGGGTTCTCCCGCCGCGGGGCAGTATCGGCATTCTTTATGGCGCCTGGCATACGGCTCCGATACTGGGAAGGGTTATGGGAGATTTGAAATCAGCCGAACTCGTCGCGGCAACAGAGGAGATCTGCCGTTTTGAGCGGATGCTGAGTGACGAGGGGACGCTGATTCTGAAATTCTGGTTTCATCTTTCCAAGGAACAACAGAAAAAACGTCTCAAAGAACTCCAGAAGGATCCTCGGACGCGTTGGCGAATTACCGACAATGACTGGGAACGTTTCAAAAGTTATGACAAATTTCGTAAAATATCTGAACATTTTCTGCGAAAGACAAGCTCAACGGAAGCGCCGTGGACCGTTGTTGAGGGCTTGGACCATAATTACCGCAGTTTGATGGTCGGAAAGCAACTTCTCCAGGCGATGCGCGGAAGACTTGATGAAAAGCCCTGTCCCCTTTTGCCCGACAAGATACCGCCGGTATCCTCCCGGATTGACGGCAGGGACGTTCTCGGCTCTTTGCCCGCCGCGCGGGTAATCAGTAAGGGAAAATACGAAAAAGAGATCGAGAGTTGGCAGGGACGTCTCAATACCCTCACACGCCATCCAAGGTTCAAAAGATTTTCGGTCATTCTGGTGTTCGAGGGGCAGGACGCGGCAGGCAAGGGTGGCGCTATCCGCAGGGTGATGGGCGCGCTCGACGCCCGCATCTATCAGGGAATCCCCGTCGCTGCCCCCACAGAGGAAGAAAGAGCCCAGCCTTATCTATGGCGTTTCTGGAGGAATATTCCCCGGCGGGGACGCTTTGCGATCTTCGATCGCTCCTGGTATGGCCGTGTTCTGGTTGAGCGGGTTGAAGGGTTCTGTTCTGAAAAAGATTGGGCTCGTGCCTATTCCGAGATAAATGATTTCGAGCTGCAACTTGTCCGCAACAAGGCTGTTCTTATAAAATTCTGGTTGCAGATAAACAAGGATGAACAACTTAGAAGATTCAAGGAACGGGAAAAGACCTCTTTCAAACGCTTCAAGATTACCGCAGAAGACTGGCGAAACAGGGAAAAATGGGATCTTTACCACACAGCCGTCTGTGATATGGTGGACCGAACATCCACGGAAATAGCCCCTTGGCGGATAGTGGCTGCCGACAACAAATATGCCGCCCGCATCGAAATTTTAAAGACGGTTGTCAGCAATATTGAAGCGGTTCTGTAAAATTCACGCCTGATTTTTCATGCTTTCGGGGTAGATTCTGTTTTCAGGGCCTTGCCGAGTTTCACAAGAGTCTCTTCGCAACCGAATTGCTTCCATATCTCCTGAAATTCATTTTGTCTGGCGACGGCGATTTCCCGCTGAAGCTGATACATCTCTCCCAGGATAAAGATTAACCGCGGTTCCATCAGGCTTCCTTTCCATTTTTTCAGGAGGCCGACGATCAGTTCCCTGGTGAAAACCGTATCTTGGAGTTTTCCCAGACAATCCTGTATTTTTACCGCATCCGCGATGAACGAAGAAAGGGAGCCGCCCCAAGCGGGGTTGAAAAATTCCGATGAATACCTCAATTTCTTAAATAAAATACGTAGTTTGTGAAAATTTCGGAGTTTTGGCTTCAACAATAGAAGTTTTCCGAGACTAATAGTTTTGTCGAGAAGTTCGAAGATCACTGACGGAGCAATTTGGGCCACCTTTGAGAGGGCCAGCGGGGCCAGCGGATGGATTGCAGGTTTCCTTGCCGTGAAGGTTGAAAGCCGGAGAAAAAAGATGCGGCAGCGTGTAGAGGCGAGCTCTTCCTTGAGTTTGGCAAGCAGAGAGGTGCGTTCCCTCTGAATCTGACGCAGCAGAAGCTCTGTGATCTTCTGCGGGGCAAGCGTAATATCGTTTCTGAATTTTATCAGATTTAGCGAAAAGACGTCGAGATCCCGAACGGCGCCGAAAAGCGCTCCGAGCCAAAGCAGCTCCCCGGTAAAATAGTCCGCGCTTCTTTTGGGAACGGCGCCCGCAAACAGTTTCAGCAGTGATCGCATCCGGCGTGTCGCCACCCGCGCCTGGTGAACAAATTCGGTGTCAACATCCGCGACAGCTCCGGGAATATTTTCCTGAAGCCGGTGCAATTGGAAGGAGAGTATCTTTTTTACGGCAATGTCGAGGCGGTCATCGGCGCTTACAACCAGGTCCGGGGGAGGATTTTTGGCGGGGAAAGTGATGCCGAGACACTCGATTCCCATTATCAGTGTCGATTGTAAAGAGGGGGGTAGGGAAAATGTTTCCGCAATATTTTCTGCCTTTGCAGCCCAGGTTGCGGATTCGCCCTTTTTTAGCTCTATTACAATTTCCCAAAGATGGCAGGGGAGATGTTTTAGGGTGCCTGCAGTTTGAAATGCAACAGAATCGAAGTTTATTACCAGCTCGGTTGCATCGGGATACACAACTCTGCTTGTCCGCCGTCTGGTGCGAACGACAAGTTGGCCCAGAAGACGGCGGGGGTAGATAATCTCGGCTATTTTTCCGTTTATTTCCTCTGAGGATATATCCCCGGGCGTCCCGGTTTTTTCCACTGCCGTACACTCGATTTCGTGATACTCCGTCTGCCGCCCGCTGGTTTTCCTGATGCTCTTCAGCGTATAAAGGGACTTTCCCCCGGATTTAGTAAGGCGCAGGGACAAATCTTGCCTGAAAAGTCTCCAATCGAACGTGTCGAGGTAAATATCCTCTTGGATTGTCATGCGCTGTCTTTGCAGATCGCAGCCCTGATCGCGCAAATAATTTATGATTGCCTGCTGTGTTTCGTGTGCGGGGAGAAGGAATCTATATTCGGTCTCTCTAATTGTTGTGGTCTTCATCTCTTTTCCCTTGCAGTCGATTCTCTCTGCACCTGTCTTATTGCATCGGCCAATGCGCGGCCTGATGTTTTATTTTAGCAGATAAGGGACATGGATGCTATGAGTCCTTCAGAAATGTCATTTCCCTTCCGGCTATCCTGGAGAGCAGCCCCCCCTTTCTTTTTGCCCTCCGGATCTCTCCCGGACAGTCGCCCTGGGAGTCGATGAGGATTGTCAGTTCTGTCTTGCCGATGTGGCAACCGGACACATGAACCTTGCCATTATGATTACAGTCAAGGCCGTCGGCAACACGCAGTATCGCCGCCCCCCATAAGACGATGTATCTTTTCGAGCTTTTCAGGGCGGCGAATTGCCGGTGTTTCGCTGCATCCGGTTCGGCTTTGTTGTGGTAACGGGCGATCAGGGCGCAGATCCTCCGTTCTTTCCCTGTAATTTCGGGAAGTTTTGCCTGAAGAATCATGTCGCGGCTGTGCTTGTGATGGGCGCCGTTGGTTGTCCTCGCCCAGCCGATATCGTGGAGCAGGGCGGATATCTCCAAAAGGAGCCGCTCCCGGGAACCCAGCTTGTGGATGCTGACAAGCGAATTGAAAAGGACAAGCGCCGTTTTTCTGGTATTTTTGGCATGCGCCATATCAGCCTTCGATTCCTCAATGATTCCCTTTATTACGGCAAAGAGGGGGGATGGTTTATGTCCCTTTTTGGCGACGGCGTTCATTTTTTTGATCCTTTCCTATGACCAATCTGTTTGACGAGCTCGGAGTAGGGTGGCGATTTCAATCCGCCTTTCCGCGCGATTGCGATCAGGGCGTTCTGGCTGCGTACCGGCGCCTTGCCGCCGTTATCAAGCGGCGAGCGCCGGTAGCTTCCATCCGGCTGCATGAGACGGGATTTGATGTTGTCGTTTAAGTAGGTCATAAGAATTTCATTGACGATCCGCGATTTTAGTTTCTTGTCGTTGACAGGATAGAGTATCTCCGCCCTCTTCTTGAAATTGCGGGGCATCCAGTCGGCGCTTCCCGAATAGATGTCTGGATTGCCTCCGTTATGGAAGTAGTAGATACGTGAATGCTCCAGGAAACGATCGAGGATGCTGATAACGTGAATGTTTTCGCTGATGCCGGGAATTCCCGGGCGCAGGCAGCAGATGCCGCGGACGATCAGATCGATCCGCACACCGGCCTGTGATGCCCGGTAAAGGGCGCGGATGACCGGTTCGTCGAGCAGCGCATTCATCTTGGCAATGATTCGCCCGGGGGTCTTGGCTGAGGATTGCCTTATCTCACGATCGATGAGGGAGATGATTCTGTCCTGCATATTCACCGGGGAAAAAAACAGTTTCTTGAAACGGTTTTCGATGTTTTCCGGTTTAAGCATATCTCTGCCTGTCCAGGAATTGAATCCGGTAATAACGTTGAACAGGGAGGCAACGTCGTTGCTGATCGCCGGATCGGCGGTCAGCAGCCCTATGTCGGTGTAGAGCTGGGCCGTCTGGGTATTGTAATTTCCTGTGGAAAGATGGACATAGCGCCGGAGCTTTTCACCTTCGCGTCTGACAACGAGAGCCGCTTTGCAGTGGATCTTCCAATTGACAAAACCATATATAGGATTAATGCCTGATTTTTCCATGCGCTGGGCAAGATCGATGTTTTTTGCCTCGTCAAAACGGGCCTTTATTTCTATTACTGCGGTAACCTGTTTTCCATGTTCGGCGGCGCGGCAGAGTGCCTCCACTATTGGTGAATGGCGGTCGATCCGGTAAAGGGTTTGTTTAATTGCAAGCACATTTGGATCTTCGGCGGCGCTGTTGATAAAATCCACAACAACTCCGAACGAATCGTAAGGGTGGTGGAGCAGCATATCTCCTCCCCGGATTACGCTGAAGATGTCCTCCTTGCCGGCGAGGCGACGGGGAATGCGGGGATTGAAAGGATCGTCCCGGTAAATATTTGCTACGGGCAAATCGTAAAGGGGAAGCAGTCCGCAGATATTAAGGGGGCCAGGTATTGGATAGATATTGGTTTCTTCCATTTCCAGGCCATGACACAAGGCGCGGAGCATCTTCTGGTTAAAGCCTTTTTTTACCTCCAGCCGGACAGCGATTTTGTTGGAGCGGTCTTTCAGCTCCGCCTCCACTGATTTCAGCAGATCCAGCACCGAGTCCTCATGAAGGTCGTAATCCTGATTGCGGGTAACCCGGAAGGGAAAGCACGCAGTGATATCCATTCCCGGAAAGAGCCCGCCGATTTTTAAACTGATCAGATCCTCGAGCAGGACAAAATGACGCTCATTCCGGTCTTTGCGCTCATCCACCGGGATCAGCCGCGGCAGTAGCGAAGGCACTTCAATAAAGGCGTAGGGCTGAATATAATTGTCCTTGGCGGAATCCATGTCGAACAGGTACGTCTGTGAGTCAAAGATTGTCTCTGGCTCCTTGAACATGACCATCAAATTGAGCCGCAGGTTTCCGAGAAACGGAAAGGGATGACCGGCATCTACAGCCAGCGGGGTTAGAATGGGAAGTATCTGAGTTTCAAAGTATCTGTTGAGTTTTGTTATTTCTTTTTTGTCAAGAGAAGCAACGGGGCGTATCTGAATTCCGGCTTGCGCAAGACCGGGAAGCACGAGCTGCTGCAAGCAGTTGTATTGCTGCGCAACGTAGTTACGCGCTTTTTGGGCAATGGCTGCCATGATCTGTTGGGGGAGCATTCCAGCCGGGTCCGGGTCGATTACTCCAGCCTGGATAAGGCGGGCCAGCGCGCCTACGCGGATTTGAAAGAATTCATCGAGATTGGAGCTGAAGATGGAGATAAATTTCAGTTTTTCCAGGGCCGGGGTAGCGGGATCTTCCGCTTCTTCGAGGACGCGGCGATTGAATTCCAACCAGGAGAGGTCCCGGTTCAGGAGCAGGGAAGGATCTTTGATGCTGACCTCTTTTTCCCCAACCGCATTAGCCGACATCTGCAACTTCAGCTGCGCCCCTTCCTTAGGCGTTGCCGTTTTTATTTTTTTGAGGGATGTTTTTACTGCTCCTTTTTTTTTCGCCGTTTGTGTCTTGGGTTCTTTCATGAGCTCATGCCCCTTTTCCCGACTTTACTCCGCGACGGCGATCTTCAGCGATCCTCCTCTTCCCAGGATGTCGTGGAGGTGCACATATCCCTGGAGGCGGTTTTCCCTGTCCGCCACAACGAGGGTCGTTATCTCTTCGCGCTGCATGTATTCGATTGCCTGGGCGACGCTGATTTCAGCCCTGATTGATTTTGGCGCCGGACTCATGAATGAGGAAACCAGCGATGTGCGGAAATCGATATCACGGCGGACGATGCGGCGGATATCTCCATCGGTCAGAATTCCCCTTATGTGGTTTGTTCCATCGGCAATGACAACGAAACCCTTGTTTTTTTCATCCATTTCCCTGACGGCATCGAGAAAAGACGCGGTATCAAGTACCTGCGGTGTCTGAGCGCTGAGAACCATGACATCCTTGATTTTAGCCCTCAGCCTTAATCCAAGATTGCCGCCGGGGTGAAATTTGTAAAAATCCTCTTCCTGAAAATTGCGACGTGTTATCAAGGCGACGGCAAGGGCGTCGCCCATCGCCAGTGCGGCTGTCGAGCTCGAGGTAGGGGCCAAGCCGAATGGACATGCCTCTTTTTCCACGCCGACATCGATCGCAATATCGGCTGCTCGGGCAAGGGAGGAGGAGAGATTGCCAGTAAAGGCGATACAGGGGACACCCAGCCCACGAATGCTGGAGATGATCATGTTCAATTCATTTGTTTCCCCGCTGTTGGAAATGGCAATCAGTACATCACCCTTTGTAACGATTCCCAGATCGCCGTGCAGTCCCTCCACCGGATGAAGAAAAAGGGCCTGTGTTCCCGTGCTGGTCAGAGTGGCCACGATCTTTCTGCCGATCAGACCCGATTTCCCGATCCCGGCAACAATCACTCGTCCCTTGCTCTTGTAAATCAATTCAACCGCCCGGGAAAAAGATTCTCCAATTTTCTCAATCAGGCTGAAGATGCTTTCCGCCTCAATCCTGAGCACCTGCCTTGCCTGCTGTATCGAAATATCCTGAGTCAATAAATATCCTTTCCGTAAAAAAGTCTTCAGTATGGGGAGGCTATCAGAAATCAGAAAGACTGACAAGAATGATTTTAGCCTTTTCCATAAATGCATTTTGGAAAAAGCCTCTTGACTTGGCAAACGATGGTTCCTATACTTTTCTCGAAACGTTTTCCAATGAAAGACATTTGATTCGTAAGTTATTTTACCAGGGGAAGAAATGATCGCCCAAAATAGCACACAAAAGCGGGTTCTCAGCTTCGATGAACTTGCCGTGCCCGGCTTCAGGGAATGGCTCTTTTGTACCGGCATGTTGTTTCAGGCAAAAGGCAAATGGTGGGGAAACAAAGGCCCCCGGAAAAGGCGGCATGAAGGTCTCGATCTACTGCTTTACAGGGATCGCGCAGGGAGCATCAAAAAGATCGATCATTCCTTCAAGTTTTCGGTAATGTCTGACGGGGTGGTTGTTGGAATCATTCGTGATTTTCTCGGTAAGTCCATAATTGTTGAACATGCCTCTTCGCTCGATGATTCAGAGAACGTTCTGACTATTTATGGTCACACCGAGCCTTGTGAAAACATTCATCCGGGTTTGAAGGTCAAGAGCGGCGATTTCATTGCCTCCGTTGCGGGAGGGTTTGACCGGTCAGCGACTGCAATGATCCCCCATTTGCATATTTCTGTCGCCCGGACCAATGCCGCCATCTGCTATGACCGGCTCAATTGGGATATTATCGGATCATCGGAAATGTTCGAACTGCTTGATCCGTTGAATTTCATTGGCTGTCGCTATCGGATTCTCGGGGATGATGACCCTTCCTGCCGCTCCTTGCCAATTTGCGATTGAATTGTCTTCAATTGCAAAAATGCCTATGAATACGGTGGAAGAGGGGATGTTGGCCGGTTTAAACAATGGGAAAAGAAAAATCAAAATGGCGTTCATATGGCGCCGGCGGTGCAGTAATCGCCATTTTTATTGTCCTGCTCCTTTTTCGTCTCAATGTCCCCCAAAAATTTTTTATAACGGGGGAAAAACAACCCATTGTCATTGATGGCGGCACAGCCGGAGAGGCATGGATGGCAATAACCCAAAATAACAAAAAAATTGGGTATGCCGTTCGCCGCCGGGTGCAAACTGAACAGGGAAGCAAATTTTTCGAAGATATCTTCGTCTGGATAAACGCCATGGGGGTTGTCCAGCCGCTTGTGATTCGGACAGCCGCCGAGCTCAAGACCGGGGGCGAGATTTCCGGTTTCCGGTTCACCCTGGAATCTAACCTGTTCAGGTTTGCAGCCAGGGGGAATGTCGAAAACGGGAAAATGATTATTCACTCCGACGGCGATAGCAAACCGAGAGTTTTTCCAATCACTGCCCCCCTCTATTGGGGAAACTTTGTGGTCGCGTCTGCCGGAAGAGGGGTGTTCGAGCCGGGGCAGAAGAAAAGCTTTGCCTTGTTTGATCCGGCCTCGCTGTCTATTCGTGAGCTTAAGGTAAACTCGCTGGGGGAAGAGCGCCTGACTGTTCTGGGGAAAATGACGTCGGCAAGAAAACTGTCTCTTGATTTCATGGGGATGAAGCAGATTGCCTGGGTTTCTTCGGATGGTCTTGTCCTGCGCGAGGAGGGGATATTGGGGATCGTTTTGCAGGTGGTTTCAAAAAAGGAGGCGTTAGCCGGTCTGGAGGCCGTATCTGATTCCGATCTCACTGCTGCCGCCGCAATCCCGGTTACGAGATTGATCGATGATCCAGCCGGTTTAAAGACATTGACGGTCCGTATTAATAACCTTCCCCAGGGAAACTTTCTCCTCGAAGGTGGGCGTCAGACATTCAGGAATGGGTTGCTGACGGTAAAAAGCGAGAAATATACCGGTAGTTCAGCTCCGCTGCTGGGAGTTTCGGAAAATCTTGAGCTGCTTCGCCGGGCGGCGCCGTTTATCGAATCGGATAATCCCAAGATCAGACAGAAGGCTGCAGAAATTCTAATGACCTCCGATGACGATATGACAAAGGCTCAAAAATTGGTAGTATGGATGCATGCAAATATTGCCAAGAGGCCCGTTATTTCCGTGCCGGACGCACTGCAGACACTGGAAAACATGGTCGGAGACTGCAATGAGCATGCAGTACTGCTCGCGGCGCTGGGAAGGGCTGCCGGTTTGCCTACCGAAATCGAAACAGGCCTTGTTTACATGCGTGGAAAATTCTTCTTTCATGCCTGGAACACTTTCTATATAAAAAAAATTGGCGGCTGGATAACAGCCGATGCTACCCTTGGTCAGTTACCGGCCGATGTGACGCATTTGCGTTTCATCCGTGGCTCTCTTGAAAGGCAGGTTGACATGACTGCTCTGATCGGGAGATTGACACTGGATTTTATCGGTGCCGAAAAATGATAGAACTGATAAATCTCACCAAAAGATATGGACGCGTCCTTGCCGTTGACCACTTGAACCTGAAGGTGGAAAAGGGGGAACTGTTTGGCTTCATCGGACCCAACGGCGCTGGAAAAACGACCACCTTGCGGATGATGGCCGGAATACTCGGCGCAACTGAAGGGTCAATTTCGATTGCCGGGATTGATATTGCCAAATATCCCGAAAGGGCAAAGGGGATGATTGG
>Ga0172374_1002815_pt1 | contig 10784 bp, 10 predicted proteins | sample LakKiv3m_FD_114536 | JGI IMG/M metagenome (GOLD analysis project Ga0172374, IMG submission 114536) | Freshwater microbial communities from Kabuno Bay, South-Kivu, Congo - kab_092012_10.3m | ecosystem: Environmental > Aquatic > Freshwater > Lake | place: Democratic Republic of the Congo... | reverse complement strand
GTGCTGCCGGCGTTGTACTGCTGGTTTGGGAAAGCAAGCAAAAGATTGTAATGGCGGCCGGGCCGGGTAGAATGCGCAGCGATGAATCTGCCGAATCGTTTGACTGTCTGGCGCATTGCGTTGACGCCGGTGTTTGTGGCGGCATTATTGCTGCCGAACCCGCCGTGGGGCAAGACCGTTGCGCTGGGCATCTTCATCATCGCCAGCATCACCGACTGGTACGACGGCTGGTTGGCGCGCACACGCAAGCTGGAGACGGCGTTCGGCGCGCTGTTGGATCCTGTGGCTGACAAGGTCCTGACCTGTGCGGCGTTTATTTGTTTTGTCGAGCTGCGCGACCAAAACGGCAACGCGCTCATTCAGGCGTGGATGGCGCTGGTGATTGTCTCACGCGATATTCTCATCACCGGCCTGCGTCTGGTGGCGCGTGAACGCGGTGTGGTTTTGAAAGCCGAGAAGTTTGGAAAACACAAGACCGCGTCGCAGATGATGGCCATCATCCTGATCCTCATCGGGCTGGCCGCGCGGGAGGAATGGGGCTACAGCAGCAAACAGTTCGACACTGTGTTTTGTACGACAGCTTTTTGGCTCGTCCTGACAACGACGGTGCTGACGGTCTGGTCCGGCTGGAATTTCTTCTGGAAGAACCGCGAACTGGTATTGCGCGACGCCTGACATGAAACGTGCCGGCGCGACCAAGGACTGGCTGCCGCTGTCGAAACAGAAACAACAAGCGGCGGAACTGCCGACTGGTGAGGCGTTCCGTCCGGAGTGGATTGATTTTGAGCGTGGCATCCGTGTCGGCAACCTCGAACCGCATGAGCGGATCACGCAAATCCTGAAGTTCCATCTCGAATCGCGCCACCAAACGCCGTTCGTCACCGACCGTTGGGGACGCGGCGTGTTCTGGCAATGGATTTGTTGGCTGCCGCGCGCCAATCGCGAAGTGAAACCGCTCTCGCACGACGTCAACTTTTCCTGCGCGAAACTCTTCATTTCAGTTGAACAAGACGCGAAGATTTTCAAGAGCGGCTTGCAAATCGAGCGCGGCTACGCCGTCGGGCCGGAGCCGTATCCGGGCTGTTTGTTGAAGGCGGACTGGGACTGGCACCGGTTGATGAAACAGTGCGCCAGCGGCACAACGCTCGACGCCGAACTGCGACGGCTGCTGAAGCGCGAAGGGTTTGTTGCTGAGGTTGGCGACTTCGAGTCGAACGCGGTGTTCACAGTGAAGAATTTCCGGTCGGCCCGGCAACTGCGTGACGCGGCGGAACCGTGCCCGAAAAACGAGTGGGTTGGGTTTCAGGTTTACTACCCGATGACGGCGTGCGAGGTCCGGAATTGTTCCGGCATCGAGCTGGTCAAGGCCGTGTGCGGCGTGTTTGCCGAGGTCACGCCTGCGATGAACGCTTGCATGTCGGCGCCATTACGCGTAAACACAACTCCGCAATGAACAGGTAAGAGGGAACTAGCGTCTGATTTGATACATGACCATTGAGAAAATCATCGCCCTCATGATGGGGATCGAGTTGCTGGCACTGGCCGGCTGCTCGACGGCGCACTATCGTCGCTCAGCCGACAGGGAAACGGCGGCGATCATCGCCCAGAAGGGGACGCGTGTGCCGAACATGGACCCGCATTTCACCATCGAGACAAATGCGCCGGTCTCGTTTGCGAACGCGCCGGTGAACGACAGTGTGGCGGAGTTCATGGGGGCCGACTCCAAGGCGGAGCGCGGCGTGCCGGTCATTTCGTTGAAGCGCGCGCTCGAGATCGCAGTCAAGCACAGCCGTGCTTACCAGAACGCAAAGGAAAACGTCTATCTGTCTGCTCTGGCATTGACGTTGTCGCGGCACCAGTTCATGCCGATCTTCTCGGGAGGTGCTGACGGGGAGTACGCGGAGATTTACGATGAAAGCTCCGTGACGCGCCAGATCAGCGCGGGCGGCAGCCTCGGCGTCGACTGGTTGATTCGCGACATCGGGAGAATCTCTGCGGCGTTCACGACGGATTTCCTGAGGTTCCTGTCGGGCGACCCGAACTCGGTGATCAGTTCGCAGCTCGGCGCGACGTTTACCCGTCCGTTGCTGCGCAACGCCGGTTACAAGGCGGAGATGGAGGCGTTGACGCAGGCCGAACGCGACGTGCTTTATGCGCTCCGGGACTTTGTGCTGTACCGGAAGAATTTCAGCGTCCAAGTGGCGACGGCTTACTACGGTGTGCTCAGCAACCGCGACACCATCCGCAACAGTTACCTGAACCTCCAAAGCTCGCGCAAGGCGGCCGAACGCGGCCGGGCGGTGGCGGAAGAGGGACGGCTCAGGCAGTCCGAGCTTGGCCGTCTCGAACAACAACTCCTGACCGCTGAAAACACCTGGATCTCGGCCGTTCGCAGCTACAAGAAAGCGCTCGACGACTTCAAGATTACGCTCGGCATTCCGGTCGCGACGAAACTGGTGCTCGACGACCGCGAACTGTCGGAGTTGAGGATTCTGCACCCGGGCATCAACGTCGAGGACTCGATCCGCGTCGCGTTGACGGCGCGGCTGGACTACCAGAATGTTCGGGACGAATACGCCGACACGGAACGCAAGATCAAACTGGCCATCAACAAATTCCTGCCGCAACTGGATGTCATGGCGGATGTCGACATGAGCAGCGGCAGCCACAGCCGGTTCAAGTTACCCGACATGCGGCAATACAATTGGAGCGCGGGAGCGTCGTTAGACCTGCCGTTGGACCGCAAGCTGGAGCGCAACAATTACCGCGCGGCACTGATCACGCGCGACCGCGCCTGGCGGGCGCAGACGTTGTTGGCGGACCAGATCGAGTTGCAGGTGCGGGAGAGCCACCGCCTGCTCGAACAGTACAAACGCACGTACGAGATCAGCCAGGTCGCTGTGCGGCTCGCCCAACGCCGCGTCGAGGAGCAGGAGATGCGCGCCGAATTAGGCAGCGCGAGTGCGCAGGACCAAGTGGACGCGCAGAACGACCTCGCCAGTTCCAAGAACCAGCGGACCCAGGCGCTGGTCAATCACACGGTTGCGCGGCTGCAGTTTTGGAATAATATGGGTATTCTGTTCATCAAAGAAGACGGACAATGGCAGGAAGCCAGTGAAACAAAACATTGACAAGATTCTCGCATTTCTGAAACGGCAACCGCGCTGGCGATTGATCGGCGGCGGCGTGGTGCTGGCGCTGCTGCTTGTCGTTGTCGTCCGCAGCAGCCGCCGGGACGTCAGCGCCGAAATCGCCACGTTCGTCGCACGCCGTGGCTCGCTCGACATCACCGTGCTCGAAGGCGGCAGCCTCCAAGCGCTCGAAGCACAGGAGATCAAGTGCGAGATTCGCGCTTCGTCAACGAAGATCGTGAAGATTGTTGACGAGGGTTACTTGGTGACCGAGGAGGACATCAAGAACAAGAAGATCCTTGTCGAACTCGACACCGGGGAACTCGAGCGACAGATCGTCCAGCAGGATATTTCTTACGAGAACGCGCGAGCCGCGCTGGTTGAAGCACAGGAAACCTACGCCATTCAGATGGGAGACAACCTCAGTAACATCAAGCTTGCCGAACAAAAGGCGCGCTTTGCCCGGCTCGACTTCGACAAGTATCTTGGCACCAATGTCACCCAGCAAATCATCAGCAAACTCGGGATCGAGAAGGAACTTGCTGCCACGCAGACCAATATCGAGGCGCTCACCAGCGCGATTCTAGCATCCGTCTCGGACGATCCGCCGGGGAAGACGACGGACGATGAGGCATCGAAACCTGCGATCCAAACCAATGCCCCTCCTGTCGTGGCCACGGCCCCGACGGGGTCGTCGCCGATGACAGCGCCCTTGGTGCCTCTTGCCAGTGTGGATTTCACCCCGTATGCCAATATCGAACTGCTCGGCGAAGGCGAAGCCACACAAAAACTGCGCCGGTTCGCCGCCGACCTGAAAGTGGCCGAGATGGAGTTGAATCAGGCCAAGAAGAATATCGAAGCCACCAAGCGTCTTTACGACAAGGGTTTTGTCACCAAAGTCGAACTTGCCAAGGATGAGCTTGCCCACGAGAACAGCCAGCTCAAAGTCATGACGGCCCAGACGGCGCGCGACTTGTTCGCCCGGTTCGACTTCACCCGTGTTGCGGAGGACTGCCTCTCCAGGTATGTGGAAGCCGTCCGCGATGTCGTCAGTGCCCGGCGGGCGGCCGTTTCCAAACAAGCGCAGTATCAGGCCAGACTCCGGTCCGCCCAAGGCCGCTTCAACATTGAAAACCGCAACCGCAAAGACCTCTACCGACAGCTCGAACGATGCACCATCGTCGCCGAGCGCCCCGGCCTCGTGGTCTATGGCACCGGCCGCGACGACAGTTACCACTGGGGACAGGAACCAATCCGCGAAGGCGCCACCGTCCGCGACCGGCAAACCATCATCACCATCCCCGACATGACCAAGATGGCTGTCCGCGTCAAAATCCACGAGAGCTATATCAAGAAAATCCAGAAAGGACAGAAGGCCCGCATTACCGTGGATGCCTATCCGGACAAGTCGCTCAAAGGCGAAGTCACCAAGGTCTCCGTGTTGCCCGACTCCGGCAATCGTTACCTCAGCCCGGACCTGAAGCTGTACCCGACCATCATTGACATCAACGGCATGCACGAGTGGATCAAGCCCGGCATGACCGCCAAAGTCGAGATTCTCGTCACCAACCTGACCGATGTCGTCTTCGTCCCGATCCAAGCTGTTTCCCCGTGGGAAGAACGTCAAGTCTGTTACGTCGCCAACGGCAGCAGCAAACCCGAACGCCGCTTTGTGAGCATCGGTGAGAACAACGATGAATTCGTCGAGATCCGCAGTGGACTCAAGGATGGCGAACGCGTCCTGTTGCGTCCGCTGACCAAAGCCGACCAACCGACTGTCGAGGACGAAGACACCGGCAAAGCCAAACCCAAAGAACCCCCGAAGACGGAACCCAAAGCGGAAGGCAAGTCCAAACGCAGAGCTGACACCACGCCCGACCAGAAACCGCGGCGAAAGGCTTGACGCCCGTGGTCACGCCCATCGTCCAGTGCGAGAACGTCCGCAAGACCTACCAGATGGGGCTGATCACCGTCGCCGCCCTGCGCGGCATCAGTTTCGACATTTACCCCGGCGAATACATCAGCATCATGGGACCGAGCGGCTGTGGCAAATCCACGCTGTTGAACCTGCTCGGCTGCCTCGACCGCCCCACTGAAGGCCACTACCGGCTCGGCGGCGACGATGTCTCGCAACTTGACGACGACCACCTCTCCGCCATCCGCGGCAAACGCCTCGGCTTCATTTTCCAATCCTACAACCTCATCCAGCAACTCACCGTTCTTGAGAACATCGAAGTGCCGCTCTACTACCAAGGACGGCCCGAGGCGGAATGCCGCGCGATCTCAACGGAATTGGCGGGGCGCGTCGGCCTCGAACAGCGCCTCCACCACCGGCCGTTCGAGCTCTCCGGCGGCCAGCAACAACGCGTCGCCATCGCCCGCGCGCTCGTCAACGACCCGCTCGTCATCCTCGCCGACGAACCGACCGGCAACCTCGACTCCACTTCCGGCGCCGATATCCTGAAGATTTTCGCCAACCTCAACCGCAACGGCAAAACCCTCATCCTCGTCACGCACGACCCCGGCATTGCGAAACACTGCTCCCGCACGATCCGGCTGCGCGACGGCGAGGTCGAAAGCGATGTCCGGCACTAACACCATCGTCACTGTGATACGCGGCTTCGACGTGGCGCGGCTGCGGCGCACCATGCGGCTCGGGTTGAAGACGCTCTGGATGCACCGGCTGCGGTCATTGTTGACCGTGCTCGGCATCGTGTTCGGCGTCTGCTCCGTCATTGCCATGCTGGCCATCGGCGAAGGCGCCAGCTATGAGGCGCAGGAACAAATCGCCAAGCTCGGCAGCCAGAACATCATCCTCACCAGCACCAAGCCGTCGGACGACCAGAAACTCTCCCAATCCGGCAGGACCAGCTTCGTTCTCCAATACGGTCTGACCTATCAGGATCTCAATCGCCTTCGCTTGACCATCCCCGGCATCACCATCGTCGTGCCGAGCCGTATCATGCGCGACTACGTCTGGAACATCAGCCGCCGGGTGGACTCCGAAATCAACGGCACCGTTCCGTGGTACCCCGAAATGCGCAACCACCGCGTCGCCTCCGGCCGTTTCTTCACCATGACCGACATGGACAACTGCACCAGCGTCTGCGTCCTTGGCGCCGAGACCGTGCCCATCCTGTTCCCGTTCGACTCACCGGTCGGGCGCGACGTCCGGATTGGCTCCGACTACTACCGGGTCATCGGCGTGATGGAACCGCGCAGCAAAGTCGTCCAGCCCGACACCAGTCCCGGCGCCGCCAAGCCGGCCGCGCACCAGATCTTCATCCCGCTCGAAACCGCCAAGACCCGCTACGGCGAGGTCCTCCTCAAACGCCGCACCGGCAGCCTCGAAGCCGAACACGTCCAGCTCCACGAAGTCACTGTCCGCGTTCACAACCGCAACCGCGTGCTGGCCGTGGCCGACGCCGTCAAGGAGGTAATGGAGCGCAACCACAAGAAGAAGGACTACGAAGTCGTTGTCCCGCTGGAGTTGTTGCGCCAGGCCGAGCGGACCAAACAGATCTTCAACATCGTCCTCGGCTCCATCGCCGCCATCTCGCTGCTGGTCGGCGGCATCGGCATCATGAACATCATGCTGGCGACCGTCACCGAGCGCACCCGCGAGATCGGCATCCGCCGTGCCCTTGGCGCCAACCGCCGCGACATCCTCACTCAGTTCCTCATCGAGTCCGTCATCCTCGCCGGCACCGGCGGAGTCCTCGGCGTCGTGTTTGGTATCTTGATCCCGTTCTTCGTCAGCCATTTTGCCGGCATGAAGACCATCATCACCTTTTGGTCGCCGGTAGTGGCGTTCAGCATCTCGGCGGTGGTCGGCATTGTCTTCGGCCTCTACCCCGCCCGCCGCGCCGCCCTCATGGACCCCGTCGAAGCGCTTCGCCACGAGTAGGCTCTTCAAGAATCGCAGATGGTTCGTCCCCTGTTCATCATCGGCAACAAACGTTCGGGCACCTCGCTGCTGGTGCGGATGCTGAACCTCCATCCGCAGGTGTTCGTGTCGCACGAATCCGACATCGTCTGGATTCTCCATCTCTTTCATCAAGGCCGGCCGTACCGCGCGCATCCTTGGGACTCTGACCGGGGGATGCGTTCCACGCTAAGAACCTGTGGTCACTTGTTGCGTCGCGACCAAAGCCCGCAGCAAAACCTTATCGCAGTGCAGCAACATCTCATGGAACAGGGCAGCCCGTGGCTGTCACCACAACAGAAGACGGACCTCCTCTGGATGGGCGACAAGAAACCTTTCCAGCACACTGACCCCGAACTGTTGGCCTTCATCCACCAACACTTCGCGGACGCGCATTTCCTCCACATTGTCCGTCACCCGTTCGCCGTGGCGATGAGTTCCTCCCGCTTCAACGAGACCGCCGACGGCGATTTCTGGCTGGGACTGTCGCCGCAGGAAAAGGTGGAACGTTGGATCTTTCACGAGCAGGCCGTGCTGAAACTGCGGGAAGCCATGCCGGACCGCGTTCACAGCCTGCGCTACGAAGACCTCTGCCGGCAAACCGAGGGCGAACTGGCCGGCGTGTTTCACTTCCTGCAATTGACGCTCGACCCGCAGGCGTTGCGGCGGGCTGCCCGCACGACGTTTCCCGCGGCCCGCGCCATGCCGAAGGTTCCTTGCTCCATTGAAACGGCACGCATCGCCGCCGAATACGGCTACGATCTCCAGAAACCCACAAGCTGGTTGCGGTCGTGGGGTGAAAGCCTCTATTGGCAGGCACTCAAGAAATTGCGATACTGACGCCACCGTGCATCCCGCTGTCTTCCAAGTGTTCGACGAACTCTGCCGTCCGCACAACCTCAGCGGTGCTGTGCTCGAAATCGGCGCCACACCGGACGAATCCACGTTGTTGAATCTGCCGTCGTTGGCCGGCGCGTCCGAAAAAATCGGCCTCAACAAGGCGGGCGCCTCCCGCTTCAAGGGCTTCTCGATTCTCGAAGCCGACGCCAATGCGATGATCTGTTTCCCCGACCAGCGATTCAACGCCGTCCTCTGCAACTCCGTGCTCGAACACGACCGCTTCTTCTGGAAAACGCTGGCGGAAATCCGCCGCGTCACCAAGCCGGGCGGACTGATCGCAATCGGCGCGCCCGCCTACACCGAACAACGGCCACGCGGGATTCTTTTCGGCGGCGACGCGGTGCGGCACTCGACGTTGACGTTGCGCGTCCACAATTTTCCCGGCGACTACTACCGGTTCAGCGAACAAACATTCCGCGAAGTCTTCTTCGAGGGAATGAAGGCCGTTGTCATCCGCACCGTCCTCATCCCGCCGCGCATCATCGGCACTGGGATTCTCCCGTGACCTCCTCCAGCAACGCCGTCCAGCGTGGCGCCCAACGCGCAACCGAGTAACTCTCCACCGCAAGCTCTCGCCCCGCGCGTCCAAACGCCGACCGCATCGCCTCATCGCCGGCGAGCCGGCGAATCGCCTCGCGCCACTCTTGCGGAGTACGCGCCCAGTAGCCGGTGACGCCATCCCGGACAAGGTCGCGATTCACACCAAGCGGCGTGGCGATGCTGGGCAGTCCGGCCGCCATGTATTGAATGACTTTGATGCCGCACTTGGCTGCCTGAAACGGGTTGTCCTGCAACGGCATGATGCCGACATCCATGTACTCAGCGATTGCGACTTCGATTTCCGGCGACCATTTTACAAAGCGCACCCATCCCGCTGCCGGCGGTTCGTCAGAAATCACGACCATCTCGCATTGTGCCCCACGCAGTTCTTCCAGCATCGGCCCCAATGTCACATCCAGCGACATCGAACTACCAATCCAACCGACTCGTAACGGTCCGCGAAGCGCGTAGTGGGTCTTTACCCGGTATTGCCCGGTGTCCACCACCGTCGGAATGACAACACAACGTGATGACACCGCCGACAGATCGTTCGCCAGCGTGTCGTTGCCACACACCACGGCCTGCGCCCGGCGACAAAGCGCAAAGATCTTGTTTCGCCCCGGACCGAGGTGCAACGCATCGTCAATGTCCAGCACCAACGGATTCGGCATATCGAGAAATGGTCGCATATTGATCGGCAACTCCCGGCTGATGATGATCGGTTCGGCGGGATCGAGCCGGCGAAGCGTTGCTGTTGCGCGGAACTTCTGCCACACCCGTTGCAGACGATAGAACAGCGTGCGCCGTCGCGTTTTCCCCATGCCGGGATCGAAATGATGAAGGCACAACTCCCAGCCGAGACGGCGGAAATGGTCCTGATACGCGGCGATCCGCAACCGTCCCGACGGATGTTGCGCACCCAACGTGAAAGCGGTGACCTGTTTCATGAGCGAGCATCTCCCGCGAGCCGGAAATACAACGTCTCCAGTTGGCCAAAACAGTTCTCCTCGCTCACCACCGGCACCAATTTCCGTGCTGCCAAGGCAAGCCGGTTGCGGAGTTCCGCGTTCAGAAGCTGTCGTAGAATCGTCGCGAGTTCACGTGGATCGCCCGGCTGGTTCAGGACAAGACCATCCACTCCATCGCGGAGCACTTCCGATGAACCGTCAGAGCGGCTCGTCACCACCGCGCAACCGGCTGCGATGGCCTTCAACGTCGAGAGACTACCGGCGTCGTGATGGGTCGGATGCAGGAAGACGTCAGCAGCTTGGTGCAACGGCTCGGTGTCCGACACCCAGCCCATGAGCCGGCAACAATCTCCCAAGTCGTGCTCATCAATGAATCGCTGATACGTATCTTCCTCGTTGCGTCCAGCGATGAGCACGAGGAACTTTTCGCGTTCGCCTTTCTCCAGCATGGCGAGCGCGCGCAGCACCGTGTGCACGCCTTTGAGCCGGAAGTTGTTGGCGGTGACAAGCACGAGCAATCGGTTGCCGACGCCGAGCTTGTCGCGTAACCGCGCAATGTCGTCGGCGGGCACCGGCACCGGCAGACGGATGCCGTTGCGGATGACAGCGTGCGCTTTGCAGCCGAGCCGCGCGAAATCGGCGGCCACAAGGTCAGAAGCGGCAACGAGACAGCGGCACCGTCGCATTTGTCGCCATTGCAAACCGACATCGCGCCACGTTCGCACTCGCCACAAACGACGGAAACGCGACGCAGGTGGATACGTGCGGAGTTCGCGGCGCCAGTTGTGGAGGAGCGACCCCATCAACGGATGCAAGACGTCGGCTGTCAGCAGGCATCCGGTGTCGTGCACGATGTCGGCGGGACATTGCTTCACCAACTCCTGCAACGCCGCGGCGCGATGCCACGATGTTGTCGCGCGCTGGTTGGACGGCAATGTCACCAGAGTGCAGTTCCCCGGCGGCGATGCTTCGGCGCGTTCACAAGCGATGCACACTTGATGTCCGCGCTGCGCGAGCCAGTGCGCGAGGTGTTGCACCCATTCCTCGGCTCCGCCGCGCTGCGGGCCGTGCGCCCCGATGGCCAGAACGATGCGCAGAGGATGAGGCGTTGGCGGCATCGTTTACGATTCCCGTTGGAGGAGCGCCTCGGCTGCTTCCGCGACCTCCTGCCAAGCGACCTCCTGCAGACACGGCGCAGTTTCGCGGCGCGACTGAATGCGGCTGCATTTCCAATTGCAGTCCGCGCAGGGCATCGAATGGTAAACCGCTTTGCTTGGCCCCGCAGCCTCGTCGGGATACGGGAAATATCGCGTTGGCATC
>Ga0172374_1002813_pt1 | contig 10785 bp, 9 predicted proteins | sample LakKiv3m_FD_114536 | JGI IMG/M metagenome (GOLD analysis project Ga0172374, IMG submission 114536) | Freshwater microbial communities from Kabuno Bay, South-Kivu, Congo - kab_092012_10.3m | ecosystem: Environmental > Aquatic > Freshwater > Lake | place: Democratic Republic of the Congo... | reverse complement strand
GGAAAGCAAATAACTTTGCCGATCCTGGAAAACATTCTTTTGGAAACAGAAGGCGGGATGTTGAAAATATCAGCCACTAATTTGGAAATTGGAGTTTTTCTCAAAGTTGGAGCTAAGGTGGAAAAAGAAGGTAAAATAACCATCCCAGCTAAGCTGTTGAGCAGTTTTGTGAATAATCTTCCGGCGGACAGCACAGTTTCCTTGGTGGTTGAAGATCAATCGCTCAAGGTTTCCAGTGGAAGCGTGGAGGCGACAATGAAAGGTCTTTTGGCGCAGGATTTTCCGATAATTCCGGAGATGGAAGGCTCTTTCCTGTTTTCTTTGCCGGCGCAAGAAACGAAAGAAGCCATTTCAAGATTGATTCCGTGCGCATCATTGGATTCCTCAAGACCGGAACTCTCCGGAATAAATGTGTTGCTTTTTGAAAATGACATTCATATGGCGGCAACCGACAGTTTCCGGTTGGCGGAAGCGATAATCCCCTTAAAGAAAGAAAAAGAAGACGAGTATAAACTTTTCAAGGAAAAAAACAATTCACTGATTATTCCCGCTAACACTTTGGCGGAAGTTTTGCGTGTAATAAGTCCGGACACAAAAGATATAAACATTTCCATAGAAGAAAGCCAAATATTTTTCCAAGTGGATAATATCAGAATAGTTTCCCGGTTGATAAACGGAAAATATCCTGAATATAAGCAAATAATCCCGAAACAATTTTCAACCAAGGCGGTTTTGTCAAAAGAAGAACTTTTGCGCGCGGTTAAAATTGCGGGAATTTTTGCTAAAAATAAAGCGGGAGAAGTTAAATTTGAAATAGACCCGACAGTTTCCGAAGTGCGCGTGTATTCAAAAGCGGAAGAAGTGGGGGAAAACAAAACTGTTTTGCAGTCGGAGGTAACCGGACCGAAACAGGAAATAATTTTTAACCCGCGGTTTATAGTTGACGGAGTGCAGGCGACTTCTACCTCTAAGGTGGCTATTTTGATGAATAGCAGTTCTTCTCCGGCGGTCTTGCGAATGATTGAGGGGAAAAACAATGACGAGATAAAAAGTTATACTTATATAATAATGCCGATAAAGAGTTAGGGATGAAAAAAATCGGACATTTTTTGAAAAAGAAAGAGATATCAAAAAAAATTCCGCTCGATGACAAAAGCGTTTTTTATGTTTTCGACAAGATTGTCAAAGAAGAATATGGCAATCGCGGCGCGGAAAACATCAAAATGGAGCGTTTCAGAGACGGAAAGCTTTTTTTGAAAACCGGAAATTCCAATTGGAGTAACGAGGTTTGGTTAAATCGTCAGGATTTTATTGATAAAATCAACAAAGAACTCGGCTTTAATGAAATCAAGGAATTGTCCGTTTGAAATGTATGCCAAAAAGGCTCACTCTTGCCAAAAATAAGTTTATGTGCTAAAAATACCTAAGTATCAAATAAGTAACAATTATTTAAATTTACGAGATTCGGATATAATTCGGATATAATTCGTACTAAATCGGGATATGCCAATCAAAAAATCAGCCAAAAAGTATATGCGGGTTACGGAAGCCAAGACTTTGCATAACAAAGAAGTAAAAGGTGTTTTCAGAAACGCGATCAAAAAAACCAGGGAAGCGGTTACGGCCGGAAAAATCGAAGACGCGCAGAAATGGTTGAAAGTTGCCTCCAAGGCTCTCGATAAAGCCGCTCAGAAAGACGTGATCAAAAAAAACACCGCCGCCCGCAAGAAATCCAGATTGAACAAGGCCGTTAAAGCGATCGCGACAAAGAAGTAGTTTTCAAAAACTTTGCATAACAAAAAAACCGACGAAGCAATTCGTTGGTTTTTTTGATCGAGAGTTAAATTGAAACAATGAACGTGTCCAGGGCGAGGACAAGGTCGGTTTTGCCGGTTTTGGAAGCGATGTCGATCTCTTCAAGTTTTTTATATATCCTTTTCAAATCTTCCAGAGAACGTTTTCTTATTTGAGGCAGGGATTTTTGCACGACGAACGGATGCACCCCCGCTTCTTTGGCGATGAATTGCGGGTTGGTGTTGCCGGATTCAAAGGCGGAAGATATTTTAAGCAAAGTCCGGATTTGATAGGCATACATCGAAAGCAGATAAAAGGGATCTTCTCCTTTTTGCAGCTGGCTATGAAATAATCGGAGCGCATTTTTTTTATTTTGATCCAAAAGAGCTTCAATTGTTTGAAAAACCGTTGAATCCGTGTGCGCTTTTACCAATAATTCGATATCTTGTTCGACAATTTCTTCATTTGGTTTGAAACTGGTGAGTTTGTCCAATTCGTTTTTCAGCAAGAAAAGATCGTTTCCGACAAAGGAAATCAGTAAAGACAAGGCATTGGGAGAGAAAGAAGTGCTTGGTGAAATTTCAAATGTATATCCGGTCGCCCATTTTTTAATCTCATAGGGTTTTAATGTGTTAAATTCCTGTTTTTTTGAATTATCCAGAAGATATTTATAGAAAGAAGAATTTTTTTTCGGTTGTCCGCTTTCACAAAAAATGACTGTTGCCTCCGTATCTTTCGGTAAATCGGTTTTTTCTTTTAATTTTTCCAACATTTTTTTCTGATTGTCGATCGGAGAATTTTTCAGAAAATCCGATGCGATAATAAGTTTTTTTTCCGAAAAAAGACCGCCGGACCCGATTGATTCCAGAAATGAATTGGCAGAAACTTCTTTTTCGGAAAAATCAAAAACGAACAATCCTGAGGGGGGATTATTTTTCAAAAAGAGTTTTTTCAGCCCGTCCAATTTTTCTTTGGAACGGAAAGAATCTTCACCGTAAAGGAAAAAAAGCATATTATTTTAGTCAAGGATAATATTGGTCATTAGTTTAAGACAAGCCAGTAGTCATTAGTTTTTAGAAAAAAGTTAAATAGAAAACTGAAAATAGTTCAAGAAAAAAGAAAATAGAAAAAAGATTTTTTTCAAATTCTAATTTCCAATTTCATAAACCAATTTCCTTTTTCCAATCATCCAATTTCTATTCCAAAGACTTATAACTAAAAACCAAACTTACCGCCAATAACTTAAGTTTCCAATATCTACAATACTGGCTCCCACTTCAAGGCTTGACCTGGTTCAAGAATCTCGACCCAGATTTGTCCCGGAACAAATTTAATTTCTTGTCCGGAGTTGTCATAGAAGAAAAGCTTGCTGTCAATTTTTGAGCGGTCTTTTTTCCAAGTCCCTCGGATTTCCTGTCCGTTCATATAGTAAAAAGCTTCGCCGCTGTCGGTGTCGTCATACCAAGGATCTCCGACTTGCAAGTTGTTATAGCGGGAACTGATGCTTTCCGCTCCGGTTTTCTTTATTTCCGGCACTTCCGCCCAAGGATCTTGCAACCCTTTGCCGACATAATCCTGGGAAATTGTTATTTGTTCTGATCTGGCCATCATCACAACTACGTTTTTTGGAGCAACTCTTTTTCCGTTGTTGCGATCGGTGTCTTGCGTGTCTCCCCAGGTTCGCAAATAAGAGTTACTGGCTTTGTCGTAATCATATTCCGCATCATAAGGCTTGGCGAAAGCCACTCGCAATCTTCCGCCGGAAGGTCTTTGATTTTCAGCTATCTCCTCCTGATGAGGATATCCGGAAAAATTGTTTTCTTGGCGATAACCGGAACTTTCCAGCATTTTTAAGGCATTTTCTCTAGTAATACGTCCGGTATCTTCCATCCGCATCATTCCCGTTGCCTGGCGTCGGTCGCAATATGGGCTGGCCAGACAGTTGACGTTGTCAATTATTTTTTTTGCTAAAAGGTTTTCGGCAAAAATTGAATATCCCCAATGGACATAAATTGCATCCAAGCCTTTGGCAAGATGGATGTTGTCATGGCGTCCGCTGCGAATCGCTCCGATTTCTTCGGGAATATCACAGATGTATATGCCCATTAAGCGGGTATTGGAAGCGGTATAAGCTGGCATTTCAATTACCATATCCGCTTGTGAAAATCCGGCGGCCGGTCTGGCTTGGATGTCGGCCGGTTGCATAACGGCGATTGCTCGGCGATTCCAATTTTCACAAGCAACTCCGGAGATCGGACTGACAGGACCTTCATTTTTTGGAGATCGAACTTGTTGCTCTTCTTGTCCTAATTGGATTTGGCGTGAATTTTTTGCGTTGTCGGATTTGTTCGAGATTGTGAAATAAGCGATTGATCCTCCGATTATCACTGCCAATGCGGCAATTATGAGTTTTTGTTTTTTATCCATTTTATTATATCCCTACGAAATTACAAAATAGTTACAAAATTACAAAATTCCTCAAAGTTTATTTTTTGTATTTTTGTAAAAATTTGTATGTTTGTAGGTGATTATTATTTTTGGCATTTGGGACAGAAAAACACGCTTCGCTGACCCATTTGCATCCTTTTTATTATTGTACCACATTTTTTGCAATTTTCTTTTTCGCGGTTGTACACCTTTAAGACATTTTGAAATCCGCCCGGAGCGCCGGAAGTATCGCGATAATCGCTGTCGGATGTTCCACGCAAATGGATGGCTTTTTTCAAAATCTTTTTGATTTGAGAATGGATCTTTTCAATTTCATTTTCTTTCAATGAAGAAACCGGTCTTTGCGGATCAATGCCTGATTCAAACAGAATTTCGCTGCGGTATATGTTCCCGATGCCGGCAATCGATTCTTGCTCCATCAAAACCAAACCAATCTTCTTGTTTTTTCTTTTGGTTAGAATTTCCCGGAATTTTTTCAGAGTGAATTCCGAATCCATCGCGTCGATGCCAAGTTTTTTGATTTCCGGCAGATCTTTTATTTTTTTTGTATCGACCAAAACAATTTTGGCGAATTTCCTCAAATCGGAAAATTCGATTGTTCTTCCTGATTTTAAGCGCCAAATATGATGGATATATTGGTTAACTTTGTCCTCAAAATAGTTACTCCTTAATTTTGATTTTTGATTTTTGATTTTTGACTTTATCAAAAGGTGTCCTGTCATTTTCAAGTGGATATATAGAGTTTTTCCGCCGGATAAATCGATAAATAAATTTTTTCCCCAACGCCACGCCCGCAGAAGTTTTTTGTTTTGTGTATTTCGAACAAATTTATCAAAAGAAGGTTCCTTAATAGCTTTTTTCCAATCGCTCCAAAAATCGACGATAATATCGCCTTTGATTTTTTCGTTCAGGTCGGAAACGACCGTTTGGACTTCCGGAAGTTCAGGCATAGAACAGCTTGTTAGATCTTAGTTCCATTAGCTTATTAGGGAGGGGAACAATTGTCAATTTTAAAAGGCTTAGCGCGGATGCGCTAAGCCTTTTTTTCAGAAAGAGGAAGGATTTCAAGAGGAGGCAATTTCGATATCGTGGGCGGAACAGATTCCGCATTTTTCTCCGTCCTTGGACATCAATCTGACCCTGCCGTGTTCCGTGATGGAATTGACAAACAAAATCCTGCCGGTTCTTTTCAGTCGGACTGGTGATCCGGGCTGGATGCCCATTTTTTTGAGCAAATCGAAGTTTCTTTGAGTGGAAACAGTAATGGCGAGCGATAATTCCACTCCCGATACCAAGCTCGCTTTTCTTGGATCCGTACTTGGTTTGCCTAGGTTATCCATATGCCTGCGCAGTTCATAGTACATACCACTTGACATGCCCTTTTCTCCTTCGTTGAGTTTATTTAAAGGGTTATTTAGAAAAAGAACAGCTAATGAACATCAAAAAACAACTTCCCTCAAGCGTATCACAGTTCCCCCCAGTTGTCACCTATGGTTACGTCAACCACCAACGGGACTTGGAGCTTGAGCACATTTTCCATAATCTCTTTCACGTTTTTCGCCACTTCATCTGCCAAATCCTCGCGCACTTCCAAAATAATTTCATCATGCACCTGCAAGATCATCTGCACCGCAGCTGTTTCTTTTTCATTCGCAGATTCGAATTTCATTCGCAGATTCGAATCGGTTTTGATCATCGCCAATTTGACAATGTCAGCTGCTAATCCCTGAATCGGCATATTGATAGCCATTCTTTCCGCTTGGGATTGGATTTGGAAATTAGGCGAATTGATTTCCGTGATATATCGGCGACGCCCCAAAATGTTTTCCACGTAGCTATGTTCTTTCACAAATTTTCTGGTTTTTTGCATATAAGCGGCGACGCCGGAAAATTTTTCCATATAAGTGTCGATGAATTTTTGCGCTTCTTCGCGCGAGATGCCGGCGGATTGGGAAAACCCGTATGCTCCGATGCCGTAAATCACTCCGAAATTCAACGCTTTGGCAGCGCTGCGCATCTTGTCATTGACTTGCGAAAGGGGAACTTTGTTTACTTCGGAAGCTGTTAATTTGTGGATGTCATCGCCCCGATGGAACGCCTCAATCAATTTTTTGTCGCCGCTGACGTGCGCCACGCATCGCAAATCGATCTGGGAATAGTCAGCGCTGATCAGAACATAACCTTCCTTGGCTTCGAAAGCAGTGCGCAACATCTTTCCCAGATCGGTTTTAATAGGAATGTTTTGCAAGTTTGGGTTTTCTGAAGATAATCTTCCGGTGGCGGTTACCGCTTGATTGAAAGTGGTGTGCAAGCGGGAATGTTCATCGATCATCAAAGGAAGGGTGTCGAGATAAGTCGTTTTCAATTTGAAAAGTTCTCGGTAGTCTTCGATTTTCGGAATGATTTTATGTCGGTCGCGCAATTTTTCCAGTTCGGAAGAAGCGGTGGAAAACTTAGTCTTGGTTTTTTTGATGTTGAAAGTCGATAGCGACAATTTTGAAAAAAGGATATCAGAAAGCTGGGAAGGGGAATTGATATTGAATCGCTCTTGCGCTAATTCATAGATGGATTTTTCCAGATTAGCCAGTTTGGTGGAAATTTTTTCCGCGATGCCTTTGAAAATTATCGGATTCAACCGGATGCCGGCGATTTCCATTTCTGCCAATATTTTCACCAATGGCATTTCGATTTTGGAAAAAACTGAGGAAACGCTGTTGGATGTGCCGCTAATTTTTTCTTGTTCTCGGCTGATATCGACAATCTTTTTTTCAAGGGAATTTTTCAATTTCAGGCAATAATCTGCTTTTTGACAAACGGTTTTTGCGATTTCATCTTCACTTTTTTCGTTTCCCAAGATGGAAAGCTGACCTTTGGTTTTCTTTTCCAGCTCGATTTCTTCTCCCAGTTCCGTCAAAATTAATTTTTCCAAATCGATTTTTTTCCCCGGTTCCAAAACATAAGCCGCCAGCATAACATCGAAAGAAATTCCAGAAAAATCCATTTCGTTTTGCGCCAGTTTTTTGCAAGAATCTTTCAGGTCGTAGCCGATTTTGGAAATGGTTTCGTTTTCGAAAATATTTTTAATCGCGGCGGAAATGTTTTCGGAGAAAGGGAAGTAGAAAACGCGCCCGGTTTTGGCGGAAAAAGCCGTTCCGAAAATTTTTTCTTCGCTCATTTCGATGGCGAAAGCCAGTTCTTTTTCGCCGGATAATTCGGTTAATATTTTTTGGGCGTCTTTTTCTTCAACTTTTACATATTTGAAATCTGCCACGCCTTTTTCTTCCGACGCGACAGTTTCTTCGCCGTTTCTTTTCGGCAAGCGCTTTATCAATGAAAAAAAATTTAATTCTCTAAAAAGATTGATAATTTTGTTTTTGTCATATTCGTGCAAAACCGCTTCGGCAAGATTAAGCGAAACGGGGGATTGTTTGTCGATAGTGGCAAGTTTTTTGCTGAGGAGCGCATTGGCTTTGTCGCGCTCGAGTTTATCTTTGACGGCACCTTTTAATTCATTCAAGTGCTCATAAACTTTTTCAAGCGTTCCATAGGATTGCAACAAAGTAGTGGCGTTTTTTTCTCCGATGCCTTTGACGCCGGGGATATTGTCGGACGGGTCTCCGCGTAAACCCTTGAAATCCCGAAGTTGGTCCGGTGAAAATCCGTATTTTTCAAAAACTTCTTTTTCTCCATAGAGCACGCTGTCAGAAAGTCCGCGACGCATCGTGTAAACTTTCGTTTTTTTGTTGACCAATTGCAAGGCGTCCATATCGCCGGTAACAATGATCGTTTCGATTTCTTCATTGGAATTTTCCGCTTGAAATGCCAGCGTTCCGATAACATCGTCCGCTTCAAAGCCTTCTTTTTCGTAAATCGGAATATTGAACGTTTTGACGACTTGTTTGACGATCGGAATTTGCGCATACAATTCGTCCGGCGCTTTTTCGCGGTGGGCTTTGTATCCTTTATATTCTTTGTGTCGAAAAGTCGGTCCCGCCAAATCGAAAGAGGCGATGATATAGTCCGGTTTGAACTGCTCAATAACAGAAAGTAATGTGGAAGAAAACCCGTAAACTGCGTTTACCAGTTCGCCTTTTTTGGTCATCAACGGCGGCAGGGCGTGGAATGAGCGGTGGATAATCGCGTTGCCGTCAATCAGGAGCAATTTCTTTTTTTCCGACATCTTGTTTTATATAAAAAGTTAGCGTTTGTCTTCGTTTATATTATACTTTTGTGCTTCAAACATTGCAATTTTAAACGGCTGAAATCCCTGTTGGGATTCCAGCCGTTTTTTTTGCTCCTCCTTTGGCTAGGGTGAAATGACGGATGGCGGCCTCGAAAAAATTTTTCTTTTTGCCTGATAATTGTCGATGAATATCAAAACACTCTTGTGACAATCAGGGCAATGTCCGTGACTGACTTGCGTGACTCCTTGAGGACACAGTTCTTTCTGCACTTTTTCAGCGCAATCTCTGCATTGTTTACATTCGGTGTTTTCGTGGCAGATACAACATATTATCGTTGTCATTATCATCCCCTCCCTAGTGGATGTTTTTTATATGAAAGCCGGAGCATAAAGAACTGAAATGATTATAGCACTTTTTCAGTATTTATGCATCCTGGTTTTCCTTTTCAATCAATTCAATCGAGAGGATGAGGATTTTTTCCAGCGGTTGGTCCATTTCGTTGGTTTCGGAGTTTTCGATTTTATCGATGATTTCCATCCCGGAAACGATCTGTCCGAAATTGGTGTGCTTGTCGTTCAGCCAAGGCGTCGCTTCGGCAGTGACGATGAAAAATTGCGATCCGTTGGTATTCGGTCCGGCGTTCGCCATTGCCAGCGAACCTCGCACTAGCGGGCGAGAGTTGAATTCGTCGGCAAATTTATATCCCGGTCCCCCGGTTCCCACCGGAACTTCGTCCCAGTTTTCCGCGCGCGAAAGCGGATCGCCGCTTTGGATCATAAAATCCTTGATGACGCGATGGAATGCGATTCCGTCATAAAATCCATCCTGAGATAATTGCAAGAAATTATCGACGGTTTGCGGAGAATCTTGCCCAAAAAATTCCACCTCAATATCACCCAATGACGTTTTGATTATGGCTTTGCTATATTTTTTTACTAATTCCAAGTCTTGGTTTTCCATAAGTGCGTCGTTAATTTTGTTATTTTCTTGTTCAACTGCTTCATTAATGTTTTTTTGCGCGGTTTCCTTGATTTTCATCGTTTCGGAAAGGTAACCTTCTTGGTTTTTGTCTTCCAAAATTTGCTGATTGTTTGTGTTTTTATAGTATATGATTGCGATTATCGTGATGAAAGCGATAAGGATAAATTTTTTCATAGGTGTTGGTGTTTATGTTTTTATGCTTGTATTTATATTAATTTCCCTTTCATTTTCATTCAACCATTTGAATTCCATCCGGATGGCATTTTTGGGAATAATTTTCTCCACTCGTTCCGCCCATTCCACAATCGTAACGCAATTTTCTTTTCCTGCAAAATCATTCCATCCCAGTTCTAACAAATCTTTCTCTCCTATTCTATACGCATCGATATGATAAATATCCTTTAATTTGAAATTTGAAATTTGAAATTTGAAATTACTTTTGTAGTTTTTTATAACTACAAAAGTGGGAGATGTGTATGGTCCTTCGACACCCAGCGCTTCCAGCAGTCCTTGGGTGAAAGTGGTTTTGCCGGCGCCCAAATCGCCGGAAAGACAAATCACTTCGCCACCGCGAATTTCCATCGCCAAAACTTTGGCGAGGTTCTTTGTTTCTTCGGAATTTCTGGTTAAAATCTTTTGCATAAAATGTGTATATTAGCCAGTTTACTAGTATGCTAGTCGACTGGTTAACTGGTATAAGTGTAGCGTTATTTATGTTTTTTGCGCAAGGGTAGGCATTAAAACAAATTTTTATTTTATAAAAACAGGACAGGGTATTAAAATTTTTTTCTTAGCCTTACTTTTCTTCGCATGAAGAAAAGTAACAAAAGAAATGCCGAACGTGCTTGCGCTGTCTGAATCCCGACGCTTGCTCGCTAAAATTTACACTCCGCTACGCTGCGTTTTAAAATTTTTTAACGCTCGCGCGCTTGGATTCAGAAACGCGCGGCGCAATGTTCGGGATTGGGATGCAAAAATACCAATATAGTTAATAGAAATAAAAAACGGCCAGACGCAAATTGCATCTGACCGTTAAGCGGGAGGAGCTGAATATTTCAGTATCCCACCCGCACCCCCCAGCCGCGCGAGCCGATGTGGCCGTTGAAGATGGGGGCGTGGTAGCCTTGGTTTTGTCCGGGAAGTCCGATGTTGGGCACCCAGATACCGGTGCCGGGAACGGGAACCATCCCGCCGGCAGTGGTAACCGGCAATCCGCCGTAAGGATACCCGCGGTACCCGCCGCCGGTGGAGGACTGGACGGCGACGGCGCCACCAGGGGTGACCACCATTGCCTCCGAATAACTCTCCTTGCTCCCGAACATAATCTTCTGGGGAGCCGAGAGAATCGCCTCTACCAATCCGCCGTTGCGCCGCTCCG
>Ga0172374_1002804_pt1 | contig 10820 bp, 14 predicted proteins | sample LakKiv3m_FD_114536 | JGI IMG/M metagenome (GOLD analysis project Ga0172374, IMG submission 114536) | Freshwater microbial communities from Kabuno Bay, South-Kivu, Congo - kab_092012_10.3m | ecosystem: Environmental > Aquatic > Freshwater > Lake | place: Democratic Republic of the Congo... | reverse complement strand
GGTGGAGCGGGTGAACTTCGCCGAGCGCTACCCGGTCGACATCGGGCAGGGCTACATGATGAAGCACATCCAGACCCTCAATGCCGGCTCGCTGTGGGACAAGATCACCCAGGCGCGCCCAGCCTGACCCCGCCGGACTCGGCCTGACCCAGCACCAAGATGCGCCTTCGTCTCCTGCCGCCGACCAGCACGACCCGCATGGCCTGTGCGTGCGTGGTGTTCCCGGCCTCCATGGCGCAGGATCGAGGTTTCGCAGGTACCGCCAACGACAGCATCTGATCGAGTCATCGAGTAGCGGTTGAGCGGCTCCGCCGGCACCCTGTCGTTGCTTGCAGGCCGAATGCACGCCGACCACGTGTCGCGCGTCGACGAGGACGCGATCGCAGATGTCGTGGACGTGTCGAGGACGGGCCGAGGGTTTACGGGCAACTGGGCCAACGGCGCTTGCGCAAGGGCGGCAAAGACCTTCCTTTTGCCCTCAATCTGCCCTCACCAGGGCCGAAATCGACCCGAAGCGAGGAGGAAAGCCCGAATGGCTCGGGGCAGCGTTTGCGCAGGTCAGAAGGCATTTTCGACCAGTTTCCACGATTGCCCGAAACTGGCGTCGTCGTTCCGCTTCAACGTCTGACGGAGTGTCGCGACACGGTCCGACTCCGCTCGTACGGGCTGCGAGTGATCTTCGACCCAGTGGCGCCGGACGGGCTGTCGGCGGGGCTACCGTGGGGTAACCACCCCTCCGACCCCGCGAGGAACGATGACCACCCTGGCTCCGCACACGGTCGAGCTGCACGGCCACGAGCTGTCCTACGTCGACAGCGGCTCGGGGCCGGTCGTCCTGTTCATCCACGGCATCCTGGGCTCGCAGCGGCAGTGGGCCCACCTCGTCGACCAGGTCGACGAGGACCACCGCGTGGTGGTGCCCGACCTGTTCGGACACGGCGACTCGGCCAAGCCGACCGGCGACTACTCGCTCAGCTCGCACGCCGCGACCCTGCGCGACCTGCTCGACCACCTCGGCATCGAGCGGGTCACGCTCGTCGGACACTCGCTCGGCGGCGGCATCGCGATGCAGTTCTACTACCTGTTCCCCGAGCGGGTGGAGCGGCTCGTGCTCGTCGCGAGCGGCGGGCTCGGCCGGGAGGTGAATCTCGTGCTGCGCTCGGCCACGCTGCCCGGGGCCGAGCAGGTGCTCGGCGTCATCGCGTCGGCGCCCGTCCTCGAGAGGGTGGGCGCGCTCGGCCGGCGAGCCCAGCGGGTCGGGTGGAAGCCGGGCGCGGACATCGGCGCCATCTGGCGCGGCTTCGCCTCGCTCGGCGACCAGGAGAGCCGCAAGGCGTTCCTCGCGACCACGCGGGCGGTGATCGACTTCGGCGGCCAGAGCATCAGTGCCCACGACCACCTCGCGTCCGTGGCCGCGCCGCCGACGCTCATCGTGTGGGGCTCGAAGGACCGGATGATCCCGGCCTGGCACGCGCTGAGCGCGCAGCGGGCACTGCCTGAGTGCCGGGTGGAGCTGTTCGAGGGCGCCGGCCACTTCCCCCACCTCGACGACCCTGACCGGTTCGCGCGGGTGCTGCGCGAGTTCATGGCCGACGCCTGAGGCACGGCTGGCGGGTCGGGCCGGCTCAAGCCGGCTTCGTCCACGCGATCGTGTGCCGGAACCCGAGCCGGTGGCGCATCGTGGCACCGGGCAGGGCCCGCTCCACGTGGGCGCGCAGCTCGCCGTACGTCATCGTCGGGTCCTTCACCGGGCAGGCCGGGGGCTGCACGCCGGCGCGGTTGACGCGCGGGTGCTTGACGAAGCCGATCACGGGGTTGGTCACGATCGAGGCGGCGTCCCAGAGGTGGTCGCGGACGGTCCCGGGAGGGGCCAGTCCGACCGCGAGGAACCGCCCGCCCGGGGCGAGGACCTCGCCGACCCGGCGGAGCACGGCCGGGACGTCGAGGTGGTGCAGCACCGCGACCATCGTGACCAGGTCGAGCGGGCCGTCGAGGTCGGTCCAGTCGCCGCCGTCGATCGTGACGCCCGGGAGGCCCGCGCACCGCTCGGCCGCGTCGGCCCGCATCCGCGGGTCGGTGTCGATGCCCGTCACCGTGGCGAAGTGCGGCGCCAGGGAGGCGACCAGCGCGCCCTGTCCGCACCCGACGTCGAGAGCGGCCCGCCGACGATCGGGGAGGTTCGCCAGGATCCAGCGGTGGAAGTGGTCGTTGTGGCTCCACGGGTGCCGGGCGTTGAGCCGCGCCACCGCGGTCGACACGGCTCCGCCGGCGTACGTCCGGGCCCAGGTCCGCGCGGCCATCAGGAGCGCGCCCGCCACTCGTCCTCGAGCATCGCGAGCACGAGCTGGGTCGCCCACCCACCCTTGAAGTGCACGCCGTCGACCAGCCGCGCCTCCTGCCGGAAGCCGAGCCGCTCCAGCAGGCGGACCGAGGCGTGGTTCCCCTCGATCACGACCGCGGTGACCCGGTGGAAGCCCAGGTCGTCGAAGCCGAGGCGGAGCATCGCGGTCGCGGCCTCGGCGGCGTACCGCCGGCCCTGGTGGGAGCGGGCGAACGCGAAGCCGATCTCCCCCTGCCGGGCCGAGGCCCACTTCAACAGCACCTCCCCGATGACGGCGCCGCTCTCGCGGACCTCGGCGGCCAGGACGAGCCACTGCCCGTGGGCGACGAGCTCGGTCTGGGTGAGCTTGACGCGCAAGGTCTCCTCGGTGGCGGCGCGGTCGCGCACCGGCCACGGCACGAAGCGGACGACCTCGGGGTCGGAGTGGAAGGCCACGAGGTCGTCGAGGTCGGCCATCCGGTGCGGCCGCAGGACCAGCCGCTCGGTCACGATCGGCAGCTGCACGTCCGGGCCCGTGTCGCTCACGCGAGGGATCGTACGGAGCCGGCCCTCACCCGACCAGCACCGCGAAGATGCCCGTGCCGACCGCGAGCCAGACGAGCGAGAGGGCCAGCAGCACCGCGAGCTGCCGGTCCTTGCCCCGGCCGAAGGACTCGTAGCGCGCCCACATCACAGGGCTGATGACGACGAAGACGCCGAGCCCCGCGGCCACCCACCGCTCGATGCCGAGGACCCAGAGCGCCAGCAGCAGGGCGAGGGCCACCGGCACCTGCCAGACCATGCTGCGGCCGTACGACGCCAGCAGCTCGGCGGGCGTGCGGCTCACAGCGAGAAGTGCCCCGGCGCCAGGCTGCGCAGCACGCAGAACTCGTTGCCCTCCGGGTCGGCCAGCACGACCCACGACTCCTCGCCGGTCTGCCCGACGTCTGCCCGCGTGGCCCCGAGCGCGAGGAGCCGCTCGACCTCCTCGTCGCGCGAGCGGTCGACGGGGGAGAGGTCGAGGTGCATCCGGTTCTTGACGACCTTGCCCTCCTCGACCGCGGCCAGGAACATCGTCGGCGGCACCGGCCCGGACCGTACGGCGTCCAGGAGCGCCTGGTCGGTCGCGCGCGCCGGACCCACCTCGACCAGCCCCGGCTCGCGCTCGAGCACGACCCAGTCCAGGGCGGCGGTCCAGAACTCCGCCAGCCGGTCGGGGTCGTGGCAGTCGAGCGAGATCTCGGTCAGTCGGGAGGCCATGCAGCCGATCCAAGCACGGCGCATACTGGTCGGCATGTTCGACCGGAAGCCCGCCTCCGTCTCCGCCGCCGAGGGCGCCCGCGCTGCGGAGGAGGGCCGCGTGGTCGTCTACTGGCGCAAGGGCTGTCCGTTCTGCAAGCGCCTCCAGCTGACCCTGGGCAAGAAGGTCCGCGACGTCGTGTGGGTCGACGTCTGGGCCGACGCCGACGCATCGGCGTACGTCCGGAGCGTCAACGGCGGCGACGAGGTCGTGCCGACCGTCGTGATCGGCGGCGTCCCGCACACCAACCCGCCGCCCGGTGAGGTGCGCGCCGCCGTCTGAGGCCGCACGTGCGTACGTCTGGTTGGATCGCCACGTGCGCCTGGTCCTCAACGTCGTCTGGCTGGTGTTCGGCGGCTTCTGGCTGTTCCTCGGCTACGTCCTGGCGGGCGTGCTGCTGTGCCTGCCCATCATCACGATCCCGTGGGCGATCGCGTCCTTCCGGATCGCGGGCTACGCGCTGTGGCCCTTCGGCCGCACGATCGTGGCGAAGGAGTCGGCCGGGGTCGGGTCGTTCCTCGGCAACGTGATCTGGTTCGTCCTGGCGGGGTGGTGGCTCGCCCTGCTCCACGTCGTGTCGGGCATCGTGCTCGTCGGCACGATCATCGGCATCCCGCTCGCCTTCGCCGACTTCAAGATGGTCCCGATCTCGCTGGTTCCGCTCGGCAAGGACGTCGTGTCCACCCGTCGCGGCGAGTTCGACCGGGCCGGCTGACCTCAGCGCACCGCTGCGGCCGATGGTGACGCCGCGGTCTCGCGGGTCTCGGACCGCCGCACCCAGAGCAGCAGGCACAGGACCCCGATCGACCCCGTGCCGAGCACGAGCACGAGCACGAGCCAGGGCCACGGCGAGGAGCCGGTCGCCCGCAGGCGAGGCTGCGCCAGCCACCACGCGGCGCAGGCCATCAGGAGCAGGTCCATCCAGATCTGCACCTCCCACACCCCTCCGGTGTGCTCGGGCCAGAAGCCGCCCGGACCCTCGGTGACCACGGCGTACACCGTCCAGGCGGAGAACGCTGCGAGTGGAACGGCGGGCAGCCACCACCGCGAGACCGGCGAACCGGCCGTACGCACGATGACGACGAAGGACGCGACCGCGCAGGCCGCGGCAAGGACAGGAACGAGCTCGGCGAGGTCCATGCCCCGAGCCTCTCCGCGGCAGGTCGTCGTCTCAACTACCTGCGAGGTAGTTGCCGCGACGACCCTCCCGCGCTTCGATGGCGCGGTCGCCGAGTCAACCCGCACGGTCCTTCGACGTCGTCGAGGTGGACGGTCGCCCGGGCGGCCGGCTCATCGTCGACCGACGACCCGGCGACATCCGCGTCGTCGACATCTCGCTCGTGCCCCACGCCCGCGGAGCCGGCATCGGCACCCGCCTCCTCGGCGACCTCGTCGAGGAGGCGCGGTCGACCGGGCGCATCGTCAGCATCCACGTCGAGGCGCACGGCTACTGGTGGGTTGGCAGGTTGGGTGGGGGGTGCGGGCGGGTCGTCGGCCCCAAGTCGCCAACTGACGGGTTGGCGCACCAACTCACGGGTTGGCGGTAGCCGAGCTTCCCCGGCTACCCGCGAGTTGGCGGGTTGGGTGGCCAGATCGGGCCTGATCCGCCCCCAAGTCGCCAACTGACGAGTTGGCCCGCCAACTGGCGAGTTGGCGACCGGCCACCTCAACCAGCCGCGTACGCCGTTGCGATCGCCGCGCCCAGGCGCGCGTTGTGCTCGACGAGGGCGATGTTGGCCTCGAGGGACGCACCGTCGGTGATCTCCACGATCCGCCCCAGCAGGTAGGGGGTCGCGTCCTTGCCGCGGATGCCGAGACGGTCCATGTCGCCGAGGGCCCGGTCGATGATCGCGCCGATCTCGTCGGCCGGGATCTCGGCCGCGGCCGGGATCGGGTTGGCCACCACGACGCCGCCGGCGAGCCCGAGGTCCCACTTCGCCCGCATCAGCGCGGCGACCTCGGCCGGGGAGTCGACGCGCATCGGGGCGCCGAAGCCCGACGATCGCGAGAAGAACGACGGGAACTCGTCCGTCCCGTAGCCGAGCACCGGCACGCCGAGGGTCTCCAGCATCTCCAGGGTCAGGCCGATGTCGAGGATGCTCTTCACGCCGGCGCACACCACCGCGACCGAGGTGGTCGAGAGCTCGGTGAGGTCGGCCGACACGTCGAACGACGTCTCCGCGCCGCGGTGCACCCCGCCCAGCCCGCCGGTGACGAACACGCCGATCCCGGCGAGCGCGGCGAGCCGCATCGTCGAGGCGACGGTCGTCGCGCCGTGCAGGCCGCGGGCGACGACGTACGGCAGGTCGCGGATCGAGACCTTGAGCACCGACTCGTCGGACGCGAGCAGCTCGAGGTCGTCGGGGGACAGGCCGATGGTCGGACGGCCGTGCAGCACGGCGATCGTCGCCGGGACCGCCCCGCCCTCCCGCACGATGCCCTCGACGGTGCGGGCCATCTCGACGTTGCGGGGGTAGGGCATGCCGTGGCTGATGATCGTGCTCTCCAGCGCGACGACAGGCCGGCCGGACGCGAGCGCGTCGCGGACCTCGTCGGTGACGGTCAGGTTCAACGGTGCTCCTTCTCGCGGTGCTGCATGGCGGTGGCCAGGTCGGGTCGGACGGTGTGCGGGCTCTCGATGGTGGCGGCCGCGGCGAGGTGCCCGTCGCGGGCCGCGGCGACGGGGTCGGCGCCGCGCAGCCAGGCCGCGACCCACGCAGCCAGCATGGCGTCACCCGCACCGGTGACGTCGACGACGGTCGCGGCGGCGGCCGGCAGGTGGACGGGCTCGGCGCCGCGACTGCACACCCACGATCCCTCGGCGCCGTGGCGCAGCCAGACGTGCTCGACGCCGCGGGCGTGCAGCTCGTCCACGGCCCCTCGCCAGTCGCCGGCCGGGCGGCCCGTGAGGGCGGCGGCCTCGTCGGCGTTGGGGGTGACGAGGAACAGGTCGTGGACCAGATCGCCGAGCCGGGCCGCCTTGGCGACCGACACCGGTTCGAAGGCGACCGGCACGTCGGCCGCGGCCGCCGCTGCGACGACGGACGACGCCTGCTCGTGGGCGAGGTTGCCGTCGACCACCACGAGCGCGGCGTCGTCGAGGTGCACCGTCTCGAGGACCAGCGCGTCGACGACCGCCATGTCGGAGACCGCGGCGACCAGCTCGCCGGCGTCGTCGAGCACCGCGGTGTAGGTGCCCGTCGACGCACCCGGCACACGGCGTACGGCTCCCACGTCGGCGCCACAGGCGGCGGTCACCCGCATCGCCTCCTCGCCGAAGGCGTCGTCGCCGACGGCCGAGACCAGGCGCACGGGGGCGCCGAGCAGGCCGAGGCAGGCGGCGACGTTGCGGCCGACCCCGCCGGGGGAGATGCGGGTGTGGCCGGGGTTGCTCGTGGCGGGCACCAGCGGCGCGGACGTGCGCGCCACGACGTCCATGTTGGTCCCGCCGACGACCACCACCCACTGCTTCACGCAGCAGATCCTGACAGAGGGAGCACGGTCAGATCTCGTCGTCGACGTACGTCGGGCGCGCCACCCGTACGCCCGCGACGGTCAGCGGGAGCGAGGTCAGGGCGAGCAGCGCGAGGACGAGGCTCCAGCCGCCCGTCGCGTCGTGCAGCAGGCCCACGGCGAACGGCCCGATCGCAGCCAGGGCGTAGCCCACCGGCTGCACGAACCCGGACAGCTGGGCGGTGACCGACGGGTGGCGGGTGCGGGCCGCGATCAGCGCGATCGCGGTCGGGAAGGCGAGGCCGGCGTGGCCGAGGAGCAGCGCCCACACCCACGGCACGGTGGCAGGCGCGAGCAGGAGGCCGACGTAGCCGAGCGCGAGGGCGACGCCGAAGGACACCGCCAGGGCGCGCAGGCCGCGCCCGCGCGCGATGACGGTGGGCATGACCAGGGCGCCGAGGATGCCGACGCTGGAGAGCAGGCCCTGCAGCGCGCCGGCGGTGGTCGCCGTGATGCCGGCGTCGCGGTAGACCTGCGGCAGCCAGCCGAACTGGACGTAGGCGTGCATCGACTGCACCCCGAAGAGGACGGTCAGCGCGATCGCGGTCGGTGAGTGGGCGACCCGGCCGCTCGGCGGGGCGTCGCCGGCGACGCGGTGCTCGGCGGGCGAGCGGTGCTCCCGGACGGCGAGCCAGGTCCACAGGGGCAGGGCGAGCAGTGCGAGGAGCCCCCACACGCCGAGGCCGGCCCGCCACGAGCCACCGACCTCGCTGGCGGGGGCGGTGAGCAGCGGCCCGATCGTGCCGCCCACGACGAGGCCGGTGCCGTAGACCGTCATCAGCGCCACCGTGTGCCCGTGCGCCTTGATCCACGCCGGGACGAGCACGTTGCCGACCGCCATGCCGGCGAGTGCGACGATGGTCAGGAGCAGGAAGACCGGCACGCTCCCCGTGGTCACCCGCAGGAGCAGCCCGGCGGTCGCGGCCACGAGGCCGACCGCGATCCCGGCGGTCATGCCGACCTTGCGGGCGAAGGCCACGGAGACGGCGCCGACGAGGCCGAAGACCAAGCCGGGCAGGCCGGTCACCGCGCCGGCGACGCCGGCGTCCATGCCCAGCCCGAGGCGTACCTCCTCGAGCACCGGCCCGATCGAGGACGCCCCCGGTCGCAGGTTGACCGAGACCAGCGCGACGGCCGCGACGAGGACTCCGAGGGCGAGGACAGGCGTACGGACCCGGCCGGTCCGGGCGGCGGCGTCAGGCACGGGCACCGAGCCGGGCGCCGATGCGGACGACGATGCGGGGCAGCACGAGCAGCGCAGCGAGGACGAGCGTCGCGACGACGACGAACGGCGTCGCCGTCCCCTGGCCGTCGACCTGGCGCAGCACCATCCCGCCGACGAGGGTGCCCATCCAGACCACCACGCCGAACCGGATCGTCGCCGGTCGCCACCGGGCAGCGACGAGGACGGCCCAGACCGCGAGCGTGCCCGCGAGGAAGGGCCACGCCGTCGTCCACCACCCGCCCGCGGTCAGCGTCCCGTAGTGGCTGAGCCTCCCGACGACCGCGAAGACACCGACGAGCAGGAGGTCGACCACGAGCCACATGGCACCCAGCCTAGGCAGCACTACTGTCGGGACCATGACCGCGACCACTGTGCTCGGACCGGCCGGCCGGACCGTCGGCCGGACTGTCGGCAGGGAGGTACGGGCCGGCGTCCACTGGGGCGTGGCCCACGGGCTCCCGACGCTGCTGCTGCGCCGTGCCGCCGGTCGGGGCGACCTCCAGGCCCGGCTGATCCGCGTCGGGTCCCTCGGCACCGACGAGGTCTTCGGGCTGGTCGAGGAGATCCGGGCGCAGGGTCCGCTCTACCGCTCGCGCATCGGGTACGTCGCCACGAGCCACGCCGCCGTGCGCGAGGTGCTCACGAGCGACGACTTCCGCACCGGCTTCCCGACCGACCTGGGACCGCTCGGTCGGATCTCCCGGTGGGCCGCGCCGACGACGCTGCACCCGGTCGAGCCGCCGTCGCTGCTGGTGACCGAGCCGCCCGACCACACCCGCTACCGCCGCCTCGTGACCCGCGTCTTCACCATGCGGGCCGTGGAGCGCCTGCGCGAGCGGACCGAGGAGATCGCCACCGGGCTGCTCGACCGGCTCGAGCAGCGGGCCGACGAGCCGGTCGACCTCGTCGAGGCGTACTGCGCCGTGCTGCCGGTGACGGTCATCGCCGAGATCCTCGGAGTGCCCGAGGAGGAGCGCGGCCGGGTGCTCGACTTCGGGTCGGCGGCCGCGCCGAGCCTCGACCTCGGGCTGGGGCTGCGCCGCTACCGCTCGGTCGCCCGGGCGCTCGCCCGCTTCGACGACTGGCTGGGCCACCACCTCGACCGCCTGCGTCGCGACCCCGGCGACGACCTGCTCAGCGAGCTCGTCGCCGCCCGCGAGGACGGGCAGGGCCTCAGCGAGACCGAGCTCAAGGCGACCGCGGGGCTGGTCCTGGCGGCCGGGTTCGAGACGACCGTCAACCTCCTCGGCAACGGGATCGCGCTGCTCCACGACCACCCCGGCGAGCGGGCCCGTGTGGTCGCGGACCCGACGCTGTGGCCCACCGTGGTCGAGGAGGCGCTGCGCCTCGACCCGCCCGTGCTGCTGACCGCGCGGATGGCGGTGCGCGACACCGTGCTGGCCGGCGAGCCGGTGCGCGCGGGGTCGATGGTGACCGCGATCCTCGGCGGCGCCAACCGGGACCCGGAGGTCTTCGAGGACCCGCTGCGCTTCGACGTCGCCCGGGCCAATGCCCGCGACCACATCGCGTTCTCCGCCGGTCGGCACCACTGCCTCGGCGCGCAGCTCGCCCGGATGGAGGGCGAGGTCGGCCTCCGGGCGATCTGGGACCGGTTCCCCGAGCTGCGCCTCGAGCCGGGTGCGCGACGCCGCGAGACCCGCATCCTGCGCGGCTTCGAGACACTTCCGGCAACCCTGCGTCCCTGAGGCCCCGCAGCGGGTACGGTCCACCGGTGCCGATCCGGGGAGCAGTGCGCCTGCTCGTGCTGCTGACCATGGCCGGGCTGCTGTCCCTCGCCGTCCCCGCGTCCGCGGACGACGGCGTGCCGCGTCCGGTGCTCGACGTCGACTTCCCCGACCCGGCGGTCGTCGCCACGCCGGGCGGCCTGGTCGCCTACGCCACCGGTGACCGGGTGCCGCACGCGTGGTCGCGCGGGGCCGACGGGCCGTGGCGGCGCGGCCCGAGCCTGCTGACGCACCGGCCGTCGTGGTCGCGCGAGGGCGGCGTGTGGGCGGTCGACGTGGCGCGCGTGCGTGGGCGCTGGCTGCTCTACTACGCCACGCCCGTGCGCGGCATCGGCGAGACCGGCCGCTGCATCGGCGTGGCTCGTGCCACGTCGGCCCGCGGCCCGTTCCGGCCGGTCGGCCGAGCCCCGCTCGTGTGCCCCACCTACGCCCGTACGCCCACCGCCCAGGACCCGCTGCTGCCGCGCGACCCCACGCTCCCGCGCGCCGGGGTGATCGACCCGTCGTGGTTCCGCGACGAGGACGGCTCGACCTACCTCGTCTACAAGACCGACCGGATCCCCTCCACCGTGCGGATCGTGCCGCTCGCCCGGGACGGACAGGCGGTGAAGCCCGGCACGACGAGCGTCGAGCTGTTCCGCTCCGCGGGCGTGGTCGAGAACCCGGTGCTCGTCCGGCGGCCCGAGGGCTACGTGATGCTCGCCTCGGAGGGCGACT
>Ga0172374_1002802_pt1 | contig 10822 bp, 10 predicted proteins | sample LakKiv3m_FD_114536 | JGI IMG/M metagenome (GOLD analysis project Ga0172374, IMG submission 114536) | Freshwater microbial communities from Kabuno Bay, South-Kivu, Congo - kab_092012_10.3m | ecosystem: Environmental > Aquatic > Freshwater > Lake | place: Democratic Republic of the Congo... | reverse complement strand
ACTAGCTGACTGAAAACATGGAAAAGAAACCAATCAACCTCCTGCTGGCGGAAGATGACCGGAATTTAGGGAATCTTCTGAAAAATTACCTGGATGCCAAAGGGTATCAAACCACCTTGTGCCTCAACGGCCAGGAGGCCATCGATGCCTTTTCGAAACAGCCGGTCGACTTCTGCATCCTCGACATCATGATGCCGGTGAAGGATGGCTTCACGGTGGCAAAAGAGATCCGGGCGAAGGATAAAAAGACCCCCATCCTCTTTTTGACAGCCAAGTCGATGCAGGAAGACAAGTTGAAAGGGTTTGAGATCGGGGGGGATGACTACCTCACCAAACCCTTCAGTATGGAGGAGCTCCTGTTGCGCATGCAAGCCATTCTTCGCCGGCTTGATGATCATCCGAGATCAGGCCAGGAGGAGGCCACCTACGCCATCGGAGCCTATACTTTCGACGTTCACAGGCAAACCCTGAGAATTGGAAAAAATGAACAGAAACTCACTTCCAAAGAGACCGGTTTGCTGAAACTGCTCTGCACCCATGTCAATGAAGTACTGACACGCTCCGAAGCCCTCAAGGAGATCTGGAGCAACGACAGTTATTTCAATGCCCGCAGCATGGATGTCTATATCGTCAAGCTGCGGAAATACCTGAAACAGGATCCATCCGTAGGGCTGATCAATGTGCATGGGGTAGGATTCAAACTGGTGACCAACACATGAACCGAAAGCCATCCCTGTACCTCGTCCCCACCCCCATCGGGAACCTTGAAGACATCACGCTGAGGGCGATCCGCGTGCTGAAGGAGGTTGATTTCATCCTCTCGGAGGATACCCGTCAGACCGGGATCCTGCTGAAGCATTTTGACATCAAAAATGCCCTGGTGTCGCACCATCAGTTCAATGAACACAAAACCCTGGATGCCATTCTCCGCCGGCTGGGTTCAGGGGAAGTGGCTGCACTGGTGAGCGATGCGGGGACTCCCGGCATCTCCGACCCCGGGTTTCTGCTGGTTCGTGCCTGCCTCCGGGAAGGACTGGAGGTGGAGGTGCTGCCGGGCCCCACCGCCCTGATCCCCGCCCTGGTGGCTTCCGGCCTGCCCTGTGAAAGCTTCCTGTTCGTGGGCTTTCTTCCCCATAAAAAAGGCAGGGCAAGCAAACTGAAAGAGCTTGCCTCCAGCCCATACACACTCGTGTTTTATGAATCCCCCTTCAGGTTGAGTAAACTAATTACTCAGTTGGCCGAGTACATGGGTCCGGACCGGCGTGCTTCGGTTTCCCGTGAGCTGACTAAACTTTATGAAGAGACGGTCAGGGGCACCCTGGAAGAACTTGCTGCCCGTTTTTCAGAGAAGGAGATCAAGGGAGAGATCGTGGTGGTGGTGGAGGGAGCCTGTTAGCGCTTTGTATTCATCCACTTGGCCCGGCTGATGATCTCGAACGAGGTAAAGGACTGCATCTCCCCGTCGCTGACCTTAACCTCTTCCACCCGTGCTCCGATCGGGCCACGGTGGCACCATCCGATGAAAGATTCCAGCGCATCCCCGGTTCCCTCTGCTTCGATATAGACCGAATCGTCGTCCCTGTTCATTACAAACCCTGCTATGCCATATTTGTAGGCAGCCTCCATGGCATGGAAGCGGAATCCGACCTTTTGCACCCTTCCCTTGATAATGAGATTAAGATGTTTCATCATGTATAGGTTGTTCCCGGACCTCTTCCGTGCCGGAAGGCTGGAGTGGAGCATGACGGTGGCTGTGGGGCCTGTGCTTTTGCGTGGCTTTCCGGGCCATTCTGTATACCAGTGAGAGAACTATGAAGAGAGATCCTGTGATAAAAAGTAAAAGAACCCTGGTGATCATGGAGAGGCTTCGGATGTCGAAATAGATTAGCTTGAAAGCGGCCACCAGGATGATGATCAGTGCCAGCGTGCGGCCAAACCGTTTCCGACGGATAAATCCCCAGGCCAGGATGACGATGCCGCTGGCAAAGAGGATCAGGCTGGCCGGCAAGCGTAGAAGCCGTTGTTGGATCTCGTTCGACTCAAGTTGTGAGACGGCTTCGGCGGCAGCAACGGTGACCACCATCTCCGAAACCAGGATATAGATCACCATCAGGACGGCATAGATGAGAAAGATCCGCTTGGCAACGGTACCTCCTTTGAAGGCTTTTCCTGCATAGGTCAGAACAACGGAAAGATAGCCGAGGAAAATGACCGACGGAATATAGTGCAACGGGAATACGGTCAATCCCGCAGGCTCCTGCCTGACAAACAGGTTCAGTATCTGTTCGGTCTGCAAGCCCAGCAACGACGGGAAGATAAAGGTAAGAATGACCGAAAGGATGATGACGGAGGGGAGCGAAGAGGAGCGCTGGATCGCCAGCCAGGGGATCGATACGATCGAAAAGAGGCAGTGATAGGTGAACCAGCTGTAAAGCGAGACCTCGCTGAACCCGACGATCCTCAGTACGGGGTACTGAAAAAGAAAAAAGAGTCCGAAATAGAGTCCTGCCAGAAAGATCCCTTTCAGCATCATCAGGTACCGTTTTCTCTCGAACCATTTCCTGGAGAAAGAGATCTCCAGCTTCCTGAACATCCTACGGTCGAGAAAACCAACCAGGGCAAGAAACAGTCCTGAGGTCATTCCCCGGTAGAACAGGTCCGGATTTCCGGCCAGGGCACCTGAATAGGCTGCCGGGACATAGCTGAAAACCATCTCCTTCAGAAAGATCAGGACCATCAGCCCTGCCAGTACAAGCCCGACAATGACCGAGGGCTGGTCTTTAGTCTGGCGGGAGTAAAAGAGGGAGAGAACGGAGATGCTTCCGGTCAGCACGATCAGTTTGTTCCCCCAGAAAAGAAGCGGAAGCAGCAGGCTGGCCAGCACCATCAGGGAGGCAAGAAACGGTGCTTTCCGAAACGGCTTCCGGAAGTATTCCATGGCCAGGAGCGAAAGAAAGCAGGCGGCCGTCAGGATCAGGGTGAAGAAAAAGAGAGGCGGCCGGCCGTAAAATTTCAGCAACGTCGCCGCGGTGAGAATGAAATAAATGGCGAGGTTGCCGGCGATGGCCACTACCTCGATGATGTTGCTCAGGCGCTTATGGCCTGCAAACCCCCTGAAAAGCTGAATGAGATGGAAGGAGAGAAAGATCAGGGAGGAGAGGATGAAGAACCCCTGAAGTTGTCCTCTCTCGCCGTTGATCATCAGCTTCAGCAACCACCAGAGCGAGAAGATCCCCCAGGTAAAAAAGAAGTGGATCCGCATGCCATTGTGGCTCAGATGATGTCCAAAAAGGTAGAGCCCGGCCGAAACGAGAACCAGCATCGGGAAATACAAACCCACCTGCCAGCCGAAGCTTCGGATCATGGCCAGGAGCACGATAAACACCAGGAAGACGGAGATCACCTGAAACTCAGCCCGTTTGCGCCAGCGGGCAAGCCATTGCAATCCCAGCCATCCGGCCAATAAAGCCACCACACTCAGCACCGCGGGGAGGGTGACGGCCGGAGCCGGGACTGGGTTCACGGCACTGATCTCTTCACCGGAAGGGGAGACACTCCCCTGTTGCTTGACGATCAACTCTTTGGGGGAGACAAGCTTTTTTGCCACTTTGAAAATGGTGTCGGTCGAATTAGCTGCAAACCATAGGCTTCCCGCAAGGAAAAGGATCCCGACAACCCTCATCAGTTGTTTGGAGAAGAGCGTTTCCATGCTTTTCAGCGAAAAACCGTCGCCGGAAGAGGCGGATCGTCTGTGTTTATGGGAATGGGTGGAGGGAGTCATCTGGATAAAATGGCTAACAAATCTATTGAATTTTTTACCTTTAGGGAAAATATTCCTGAATTTATGTGCGGACGATACTCTTTTGCCATTGATGATGAGCTGATCAAAGAACGTTTTGGCGTCACGGTCAGGTCGGCCATCTACAAAGCCCGTTACAATTGCGCCCCGACTCAGGAGTTGCCGGTAATCAGCAATGATCAGCCTGGGGAGCTCCAGTTCTTTCACTGGGGACTGATCCCTTTCTGGGCCAAAGATCCCTCCATTGGAAACAGGCTGATCAATGCCAAAGCTGAAACCATCACGGAGAAACCATCATTTAAAAACGCCTTCCGGCGAAGGCGTTGTCTTGTGCCGGCCGATGGGTTCTACGAATGGAAAAAAAACGGCACCAACGTGCCTTTCAGGATCGTGCTAAAGAACGGGACTCCTTTCGCCATGGCAGGCATCTGGGAACGGTGGGTTTCCGGAGATGGGGCGCCGGTTCACTCCTTTTCCATCATCACCACCGGGCCCAATGAATTGATGGCTCCCATTCACGACCGGATGCCGGTGATCCTGCTGCCGGAGGAGGAACAGCGGTGGCTGAGTGACATCGATGACCACCATCTGATGGCGATGCTGAAGCCTTACCCGGCCGAACGCATGACCGCCTACCCGGTATCGAACCTGATCAATTCACCCAGGAACGACAATCCGGAGGTGATCAGGCGGTTACAAGGTTGACAGGCAGACAAGCGGAAGGCCGAGGGACGAGGGACGAGGGAAGTAAGACGTGAGACGTTAGACGTGAGACGTGGGACGTGGGACGAGGGACGTAGGACGAAAGAAAAGAAGCGAGAAACGAAAAACGAAAAACGAACCCGGCATCCGGTATCCGGCATCTGGCTTCCAGCATCTGATATCGCGTATCTCGTATCCCGCATCCTGTATCCCCCATCTCTAATCCCTAATTGATAAATAGCTAATCACTGACCATCAGGTTACAGCCTCTGAGGTCGCTGTGGTCGAAGCGGCCAAGGACTTCAAATGAGCCGTCGGGGTGCAGGCGCCCCAGGTCCTGGGTGGCGATGAAGGGACAGGAGTGCCAGTTGGCCAGGTCGATGATGCTGATGCCGCCGGTTTTGCCTTGTCCGGCCCATGAGAGGGGATCATTGGGATCACGGATCAGCACCTTCATCCACGGAGGGGTGTGAAACTTTCCATCCGCGGTGGAAAAGGCCTGGGAAAGCAGCTCCGACATGCTGTATTCGGAATGGATTGCCTCAATCGAGAAGGCTTTTTTAAGGAGGTCATGCACCTCCTCTCTCACCAACTCCTTCCCTCTTCCCTTCATTCCTCCCGTTTCCATGATGACTGCTCCGGGAAGGGGCATAGGATATTGCTCAGCGAAATCGAGCAAAGCATAGGTGAGGCCGATGAGAAGGATGCCGGATTCCGGTATCCTTAAAAGCTCCGAAAGCCGCCGGGGATCTCTCAGGTAGAAACCGCTTTCAGGCCGGGCTCCGGCTTCGATCCAGGTTTGGATCATGAAAGAGAGGGAGGAGTCGGGATGTTCTTCGGGGGAGGGGGTGAGGGCGAAGATCCGGTATTGTGAAGGATCGCCGTATACCCTTCTGAACCCTTCCAGCAGGGAGCAGCGGTAGAGAGAAAGGTCGGCGATGGCATGCCGGCTGCGCTGCATCCCCGTGGTGCCGCTGCTCCGGAAGGTGATGTCAGGCTCCTCTTCCGCCGCATAGACCTCCCTGGTCTTGAAAAATTCGATCGGCAGAAAAGGGATCCTGGTGTAATGGTTCACGGCAGAGGCATGAATCCCCAGGGCATCCGTAAACTCGGCATACACCCGGTTTCGCTGGAGCTGGTACCGGAAGGCTTCCAGCGCCAGCTGGTTGAATTCCTCCTCGGTACGGACCGCACCGATGGTCTGTGAAAAATTCATCGTCTTTGAAATGACTTCACAACCGGAAAATGTGTAATTTAGCGTTTCCTCAAAGATACAAAATGAATTGGTATTACCTGAATATTCCCCGCCTTTCGCTGGCCTCCGTCCTGATTGGGATCCTTCTCCTCCCCTCCTGTATCAAACAGGAAGAGTTTTCCGACATCCCGGAGATCTCTTACCGGCAGTTCGAAACCGTTTTCGACACCGGGCAGTTTGCCGTCAGGGGGATCCTTACATTCGACTTCCAGGACGGGAACGGAGATATCGGGTTGGATCCGGGGGATACCTTTGCCCCTTATGACCGGGGAGGGGATTACTACTACAACCTGGTGATCCGCTATTTTGAAAAGCGCGACTCCGTATATGTGGAGGTGGTTCTCGAGCCTCCTTTCAGTGCGCGTATCCCTGTCCTGAATCCCGATTATCCGGGGAAGGCGATCAAAGGCTTCATCGCCGATACGATGGCCATGAATCCCGCCCCTGCCTACGACACCATCCGGCTCGAATTCTTCATTTATGACCGGGCGCTCAACATGAGCAACGTGCTGACCACTCCCGACATCGTCCTCAGGCAGTAAAGGCGGCATGGAAAAACGTTACGAGAACCGGAAGTTCATTATTCTCGGAATTATTCTTCTTACCGGATTGGTCTTTATTTTGCGTCTCTTCTACCTCCAGGTGGTGGCGGAGAAGTACATCCTTTCCGCCAACAACAATGTATTGCGGTACATCACGCAGTACCCTGCCAGGGGCCTGATCTACGACCGCAACGGAAAACTGCTGGTTTTCAACGAAGCGGCTTACGACATGATGGTGATCCCACGGGATGTGAAAGCTATGGATACGGCGGAGTTCTGCCGGCTTCTGGATATCACCCCCGACGAGTTCAGGGAGAGGCTTCGCAAAGCACGGCGCTACTCGCTATACAAACCTTCGGTGTTTGAATCCCAGATCAACAGGGAGAATTTCGGGGCGCTTCAGGAGAAGATGTTCATGTTCCACGGGTTTTTCGTCCAGCCCCGCACCCTGCGGAGTTATCCATATCACACGGCCGCCCATATGCTGGGGTATATCGGGGAGGCCAGCCCCTCCGTCATTGACCGGAATCCTTATTACAAACCGGGCGACTACATTGGCATCAGCGGGATCGAAAAATCCTATGAAGAGGAGTTGCGCGGACAAAAAGGAATGAAGATCCGTATGGTGGATGTGCACAACCGTGACATGGGCAGTTTTGAGGGGGGGCGTTACGACACCCTCTCTCTTCCGGGAAAAGATCTCTGGTCATCCATCGATGTCGATCTCCAGCTGTTGGGGGAAGAGCTGATGCAAAACAAGAAAGGGAGCATCGTGGCCATAGAACCCGTCAGCGGGGAGATCCTTTGCCTGGTCTCGAGTCCCGCCTATGACCCGAACCTGCTGGTGGGGCGTATCCGGAACCACAACTTCTCCCTTCTCACAGCCGACAGCATCAACATCCCTCTCTTCAACCGGGCGCTGATGGCCACCTATCCCCCGGGGTCCGCCTTCAAGCCAGTGAACGCCCTGGTCGGCCAGCAGGAGGGGGTGCTGACGCCCGAAACGAGGTTCAGCTGCCCGGGTGGCTTCCCACTGGGTAACGGAAAGGTGGTGGGGTGCCACAACCATCCGGGGCCCCTCAACCTGGCTGAATCGATCCAGCACTCCTGCAACACCTATTACTGCAAGGCCTTCAAGTCGATCCTCGAGAAGGACGGGTATTACGCAACGGAAAAGGACTTCAACATCTGGAGGGGTCATGTCCTCTCCATGGGTTTCGGGAAACAGATCGGTCTCGACCTGCCCAGCGAACTTTCGGGGAACATCCCTTCCAGTGCATACTACGACAAGTACTACGGAAAAAAAGGGTGGCATGCCCTTACCGTGATCTCCCTTGCCATCGGGCAGGGTGAGATCCTGGTCACGCCGCTTCAGTTGGCCAACCTCGCCTCCCTCATTGCCAACCGCGGTTACTACATCACGCCGCATGTCATCAAAGGGGTGGGGAAACCCAACAGCGTCACCAGGACCTTTATGGAAAAGCATTTCTGTACGGTCGATCCCAAGTATTTTGAGGTGGTTGTCGACGGCATGGAGCAGGTGGTTCTCGCAGGCACTGCCACCAATGCCCGGCTCGACAGCATCCCTATCTGCGCCAAGACCGGAACAGCGCAGAACCCGCATGGAGACAACCACTCCATTTTCATTGCCTTCGCCCCGAAGGAGCATCCCAGGATCGCGATTTCCGTGATCGTGGAAAACGCCGGATATGGCGCCACCTGGGCGGCACCCATTGCCAGCCTGATGATCGAACAGTACCTGAAGGGGAAAATCGGACGGCCCGAGCTCAAAGAGCATATGATGAACGGTAACCTGATCCACCGATGAGAAGGGAATATGGCATATTTCAGCATATCGACTGGGTGATCATCGCCCTCTACCTGTTGCTGGTCTTTTTCGGATGGCTCAACATCTACGCCGCGGTGTACGACGAGTCACAACCCAGCATCTTCGCGGTGGGCATGCGCTACGGCAAACAGCTGATCTGGATCGGGGCGGCGATCGTGCTGGCCATCATCACCCTCTCCATCGACCCCAAATTCTTTACCCAGTTTGCCTGGCTGATCTATGCGGGCGGGATCCTGGTACTGGTCCTGGTGATCTTCATCGGCAGGGACATCTCCGGCGCCCGGTCATGGCTGCACATCGGAAGCATTGCCATCCAGCCGGCAGAATTTGCCAAGGTGACCACCGCCCTGGTGGTGGCCAAATACCTGAGTAAACCCGATCTGAACCTGAAGTCCGGCACCTCCTGGATCAAGGCGGGGTTGCTGGTCATCCTGCCCGCCCTGCTGATCCTGCTTCAGCATGATACCGGATCGGCGCTGGTGTTTCTGGCTTTTATCCTGGTATTTTACCGTTTCGGGATGAACCGTTACATCCTGGTGGCAATCATCGCACTTCCGGTGCTCGGCATCCTTGCCCTGCTGGTCAACCGGTACATTCTCTTCGGCATTCTCCTTGCCGCGGCCGTGATTTTCTATCTCCGCTCCTCACGAAAATTCCGTCGCCTGATGATCACCCTTGCGATCCTGGCGGGAACCTTTGCATTCATCCTCTCCGTTGATTTTGTGGTGAACCATATCCTTCAACCACACCAGCGCCAACGCATCAACGTGCTGATCGGGAAGACCAGCGATCCCAAAGGCGCCGGGTATAACGTGAACCAGTCTCTGATTGCCATCGGATCGGGCCAGATCCTTGGCAAAGGGTACCTGCACGGCACGCAGACAAAATACAACTTTGTGCCCGAGCAAAGCACCGACTTCATCTTCTGCACCGTAGGCGAGGAGTGGGGATTCCTGGGAAGCATGATCCTGGTCCTGCTATACCTGCTACTCCTGACGCGGATCATTCTTGTGGCGGAGAGACAACGTTCGAAGTTCAGCCGGCTATATGGCTATTCCGTCGCCTCCCTGCTCTTCATGCACTTCGCCATCAATATCGGCATGACGCTGGGATTGATGCCTGTGATCGGGATCCCGCTTCCCTTTCTCAGCTATGGTGGCTCATCGCTCTGGGCATTCACCCTGCTGCTCTTCATCTTCGTAAGGCAGGATGCCTACCGGCAGGAGCTGGTTTGAGACGAAGGACGAGGGACGAGGGACGAAGGACGAAGGACGAGGGACGAAGGACGAGGGACGAGGGACGAGGGACGAAGGACGAGGGACGAGGGACGAGGGACGAAGGACGAAGGACGAGGGACGAGGGACGTGAGACGTGAGAAATGCGAAAAGCGAACAGCGAAAAGCGAACCGCCAAAAGCCAATAGCCAATAGCCAATAGCCAACTAATTTTTAGCGTAGGAAACTTTCCACAGCCTCGAGGGGGAGGCATGGCGAAGGTACCAGTGGTTGCCCCCGTCGGTGGTTTTGATGATCTTTCCGGCGTTTTCAAACGTGGCCGACTGACCGACGATCAGGGCGGTCTGGGAGTAGTAGTTATCGATCCCCACGAGGAAAAATCCCGAGGGACCAGTGCTCGGTTGTTCCACCCAGCTCTCCCCTCCGTCGAACGTCTTGTAGATCTTGTCGTAATCGTTGGCGGTCCAGTAGGCATCTGCGCTGAGCATCACCAGGCAATTGATGTCGCTGGGGCTTACCGCTTCCCCGTTGGTCCAGGTATTTCCCCCGTTGCGGGATACCGAGTAGTGGCCGGTTTGACCATAAACCACGATGCAGGAGGAGTCAACGGAGGTCACTCCGATCCAGGCGTGCTGGTTGTAACCGCCCGGAAGGGTGATGGAATCCCAGGTGGTGCCACCGTTCAGGGTTCGGGCTAAAAACCCCCATAATCCCGAGAGGGTGGCAAGCTCCCCGGCCACATAGATGATGTTTTCCGAAATGGCATGGATCCCCTGCATCATCCCGTGACGGAATATGGTGCTGTCATAAACCGTCCAGTTGTTCCCTGCATCCGTTGAGCTGTAAACCGTGCCGTTTTCCCCGCTGACCCAGATCGTGGTGTTGTTCAGGATGGAAAGGCCACAGAGGTTTGGATTTCCGGGAATGTAGGGGGTCAACACAGGGATCCAGTTCACCCCGCCGTCGATGGTCCGGAAAATCCGGTTTCCCGAGCAAACGATCCAGGCATTGTTGGAGTCGATCGCCCAGACGTTGGAGATGTCGATCCCCCCGAACATCGTGCTGTCGCCCTGCCGGACCCAGGTCTCTCCCGCGTCGGCAGAATGGAGGATGGTCCCGATCCCGTTAGTATCCATTGACCCAACAGCCCAGGCTACAATGGAAGCTTCGCCCGGCTGATCGGGTGTGGAGGTTTTACTGCAGGAGACCAGCGCCAGAAAGGTTGTGCTGACAACCAGAAACCAAAGACTTGTTCTCATGGAAGCTATCTTTCCAACAAAGTTAGTTGAAAAACATCTCTTCTTACAGGTTTTCCTTAATAAAATTACTGGTTCCGGATAAAGGAAACCTTGTTCAGATTTGGTGTCGACGGTTTTTTTCTCCCTCTACTACGGTTTCAGAACGTCGGGCCAACGGGAGATCTGTTGAATGATCGCCTGT
>Ga0172374_1002801_pt1 | contig 10825 bp, 10 predicted proteins | sample LakKiv3m_FD_114536 | JGI IMG/M metagenome (GOLD analysis project Ga0172374, IMG submission 114536) | Freshwater microbial communities from Kabuno Bay, South-Kivu, Congo - kab_092012_10.3m | ecosystem: Environmental > Aquatic > Freshwater > Lake | place: Democratic Republic of the Congo... | reverse complement strand
TGGCGGGACGCGCTCGCCGCGCATGCCGGGGTGACGGTGGTGGCGGCGGTCACCGACGTCGAACACCTGGTGCCGCATCTCGACGAGCTCGACGTGGTGGTGGTCGATGCCGAGCGGTCCACCGCAGCCGCGCTCGCCGCCGACGCGGCGGTGGCGGCGGTGGCGGTGGTGGTGGCCGAGCCCGACGCGACCATCGACGAGGTGGTGGCCAGGGTGCGCACCGCCGAGCCCACGATGACCGTGCTGTCGGCCGGTGCGCTGCGCCAGGCTCGCGGCACGCTGCGGTCCACCACGCGCCGCTCGCCGGTGGCCGCGTATCCGCGGCTCACCCCGCGTGAACGTGAGGTGCTCGGCTGCCTCAGCAAGGGGCTGTCCACCGGGGCCATCGCCGCCGAATTGGGGATGTCGACGCACACGTGCCGAGGGCATCTGCGCACGCTGATGACCAAGCTCGGGGCGCGCAGTCAGCTCGAAGTGGTGGCGTACGTCGGGGAGCACGGGCTGCCCGACTGACCGTAGGTGTCCTAGGACCCCTGATGCGACCACTACGACCACGGTCCTACCAGCACGGGGCTGGTGGGGGCGCCGACGCTCGGGCATCGTGTCCATCAGCGGGAAATGAATTGTCGCTTCGTCAACGGGAGGACGACGTGATCACGATCAGGATGTTCGGACCATTGTCCGTGCGCGTGGGAGAGCGCGTGCTGGGCCATCGGGACCTCGGCGGCGTGAAGCCGCGACGGCTGCTCGAGCTGTTGCTCGTGCAGGAGCGGGCCGTCTCGAAGGACGAGTTGATCGACGATCTGTGGGGCGACAAGCTGCCACGCGATCCGATCGCCACGCTCGAGGCGTACGTCTCGGTGCTGCGCAGCAGCCTGCAGCCGGGCGTCCATCGCGACCACTCGCTCATCGCCACGCAACCCGGCGCATACCGCCTGGTGCGCGAGCGTGCCGACATCGACGTCGATCGGTTCGAGGCCCTGTTGCGGGCGCTGCCCGTGGCCGACGAGGACGAGCGTCGTTCGATGCTGACGGAAGCCGCCGCGTTGTCGTCGGCGCCGCTGCTGGAGGACGAGCGCTACGCCGAGTGGGTGCAGGGCCCCCGACGCCACTACGACCGAGTGCGCCTCGATGTGCACGTCGCCGCCGCCGAGGCGCATCTCGACGCCGAGATGACGGCGACCGCGCTCGACCTGGCCGAGCGTTCGGTGCGCATCGATCGCTCGTGCGAGCCCGCCTATCACGTGGCCATGCGTGCTGCGGGCCAACTGGGGCGCCGCGACCTGGTGATGCGCTGGTTCGAGCAGTGCGAACGAGCGCTGCGTCTCGAGCTCGACGTGCCGGTGATGCCGGCCACGGTGGACCTGCGCGATCAGTTGCTCGACGAGCGGCAGCTCGTGGGCGCCTCGTCCCGGTTCCGGTAGGGTTCGGCGTCACGGGCACCATCACCCACACCGACCCACCGCGCCCCGTGCGGCTGAAGGGCACGCGCGGCGTGTCGATCATCGCGGCGCTCGTGCAGTTCGCCGTCGTCGGCGTGGCAGCGCTCATCGTGGTGGCCCTCGTGGCCGGCTCGCGGGTGCGTTCCACGTCGACCGACGAGTCGGTTCGCGACGCTCGGGAGCTGGCGCTGCTGCTGTCGGAACAGATCGTCGCGCCGCGCGCCACCCCCGGACTGCTGGCGGGCGACCCTGCGGCCATCGCCGACATGGACGAGGTCATCGACGACATCGTCGCCAACGGTCCTGTGAACCGGTTCAAGATCTGGACGCCCGACGGCACCATCGTGTACTCCGACGAGCATCGGCTCATCGGCCTGCAGTTCACGCTCGAGCCGGAGGTGCTGGCCACGCTGGTCACCGATGAACCGGTGGTCGACTTCACCGACCTCGACGCGCCGGAGAACCTGTACGACGAGGCCGACGAACAGCAACTCGAGGTGTACCTGCCGCTGCGCCTCGATGACGGCACCATCCTCATCTACGAGCACTACCAGCACACCAGCGCGGTCGATGCCGGCGCCGACAAGGTGACGGCGGCATTCTCGCCCGTCGTCATCCGATCGCTCATCGCGCTCGCACTGTTGCAGTTGCCGATGGCGTGGTGGCTGGCCCGCCGGGTGCGCGAGTCGCAACGCCAACGAATGGTGCTGTTGCAGAGTGCGCTGGAAGCCAGCGACGGCGAGCGGCGACGCATCGCCCAGGACCTCCACGACGGGGTGGTGCAGGATCTCGCCGGGGTGTCGTATGCCATCGACGCCGTGCGACACGACCCGAACGTCCGCTCCTCGCCGGCCGTCGTGGCCACGCTCGACCGTGTGGTCGACGAGGCGCAGAGGTCGATCCGAGGGCTGCGCACGCTGCTGGTCGACATCTACCCACCGAACCTCGAGGAGGGCGACCTGGCCGGCGCGCTGGGCGATCTGCTCGCGCCGTTCGAGGCCCGCGGCACGCACGCCGAGTTCCGCGACGAGATCACCGGCACGGTGTCGTCGGCCGCGCACGCGATGATCTATCGCACTGCTCGAGAGGCGCTGCGCAACGTGGAGAGCCACGCGGCGGCAGCGAACGTGTCGGTGCTGCTGCGCGATCACTCCTCCGGAGGGGTGGAGATGCAGGTGATCGACGACGGCAAGGGCTTCGACGCCGTGGTCTTGGAGGAGCAGCAGGCCGACGGGCACTTCGGGGTGCGGCTGCTGGCCGACGTGGCGCGAGCCGCCGGCGGCGAACTGACCATCGTGACGGCACCCGGAGCCGGCACACGAGTGACGCTGGTGGTGCCCCGATGATCAAGGTGTTGGTGGTCGACGACCACGAGCTCGTCCGCCACGGCCTGGCGATGCTGTTGTCGTCGGCCGACGACGTGACGCCTGTGGGCGAGGCGGCCGACGGCGAAGGTGCCCTCGCGTTGGTTGCGGAGCACCGCCCCGACGTGGTGCTGATGGACATCTCGATGCCCGGTATGGACGGTGTGACCGCCACTCGCCGCATCATGGAGACACATCCCGACACCGCAGTGGTGGTGCTGTCGTCGTTCTCCGAGCGCCGCATGGTGTTGGAAGCCATCGACGCCGGCGCGGCCGGGTATCTGCTGAAGGACGGCGACATGGACGACATCCTGCGTGCCGTCCGCGCGGCCGCGGCCGGCGAGGCACCGTTGGCCCCGCGCGCCGCACAGGCCATCCTCTCGGCCCGTCCGGCGCGAGCGATGCCCGAGCTCTCGGTGCGTGAGCGTGAAGTGGCCGAGTTGGTGGTGGAGGGTTTGCGCAACCGCGACATCGCGGAGCGGATGGGCATCAGCGAGAAGACCGTGAAGACCCACCTCACCCACGTCTACCAACGGCTCGGTGTGGCAACTCGCTCGGAGCTCGTCGCTGCGATGAAGCAGGCACGTGGCTGAGTAAGGTCCGCCTCCATGCAGATCTCGATGGAGGGGAAGGTCGCGCTGGTCACCGGTGGCTCGCGCGGCATCGGCAAGGCCATCGCCGCGACGTTCGCAGCGTCGGGCGCGAAGGTGATGATCACGTCGCGCAAGCTCGATGCGCTGGAGGCCGCTGCGGCCGAGATGCACGGCGAGGTGGAGGTGTTCGCCGGCAACGCCGGTGACCCGGAGGTGGCGCGTGCGTGTGTGGCCGCCACCATCGAGCGGTTCGGTGGTCTCGACATCCTCGTCAACAACGCCGCCACGAACCCGTACTACGGCGCGACGCTGGGCGTCGACGAGGGTCGCTTCGACAAGACGTTCCAGGTGAACCTGCGCGGCCCGCTGTTCTGGTGCCAGGCAGCGTGGGACCAGGCGATGAAGGACCGCCCCGGCGTGATGGTGAACATCGCGTCGGTGGGCGGCCTGCGTTCGGAGGCCGGCCTCGGCGTCTACAACCTCACCAAGGCGGCGCTCATCCACCTCACTCGCCAGTTGGCCAACGAGCTCGGACCCACGCGCGTGGTGGGCATCGCTCCCGGCCTGGTGCAGACCGACTTCGCGGCCTACCTCGTCGAGAACTTCGGCGACCGCCTGGCGAAGCAACTGCCGTTGCAGCGCCTTGGCGAGCCGCAGGACATCGCCAACCTGGCGGTGTTCCTGGCGTCCGACGCGGCGTCGTGGATCACGGGTGACACCTACGTGATCGACGGCGGCGCCGGCGTGCGCAGCGCCGGCTGATGACCGACATCCCCGGTGTCGACCTCGCGGTGCTCGCCGCGTGGATGGACCACCGTGAGCTCGGCCACGGGCCGATCGAGCAGCCCGAGCTCATCGCCGGTGGCACGCAGAACGTGCTGCTGCGATTCACCCGGTCGGGTCGCGAGTACGTACTGCGTCGCCCTCCGCTGCACAAGCGGGCGAACAGCGACGAGACGATGCGCCGCGAAGCCCGGGCACTCGGCGCCATCGCCGGCACCGACGTGCCGCACCCCGCGCTCATCGCCGCCGAGCCCGATCCGGACGTGCTGGGCGCGAGCTTCTACCTGATGGAGCCGGTCGACGGGTTCAACGCGACACTCGGGCTCCCCGGTGCGTACGCCACCGATGCGTCGTGGCAGCACGAGATGGGGCTGTCGATGGCCGACGCGATTGCGGCGCTCAGCCGAGTCGACCACGTGGCCGTGGGTCTGGGTGACCTCGGCAAGTTCGAGGGGTGGGCCGAGCGGCAGGTGGGGCGGTGGCGCAAGCAGCTCGACTCGTACAGCGAACTGCCCGGCTACCCCGGTCCCGATCTTCCGGGCGTGGATCGTGTGGGGGAGTGGCTCGACGCCCACCGCCCCGCCGATGTGCGCGCCGGCATCATGCACGGCGACTTCCACTTCGCGAACGTGTTGATGCGCCACGACGCGCCGAGGCTGGCCGCCATCGTCGACTGGGAGCTCGTCACCATCGGCGACCCGCTGCTCGACCTCGGCCATCTGCTGGCCACGTGGCCGGTCACCACCGGCCCCGGGGTCACGCTGCACGCACCGGGGCTGCCGACGCACGACGAGGTGATCGCCCGCTACGGCGAACGCAGCGGGCGGCCACTCGACGAGCTGCCGTGGTACCGGGTGCTGGCGTGCTACCGGTTGGGGCTCATCCTCGAGGGCACCCACGCGCGGGCGTGCGCCGGCATGGCGCCGAAGGAGATCGGCGACCAGTTGCACGCGCACACGGTGTCGCTGCTGCAGCAGGCGCTCGACCTCATCGCCTGAGGTGGGTCAGCGGGGGAGCCCGTCGATGTTGATGAGTGCGCCGGTGGTGTAGCTGCTGGCGTTCGATGCGAGGTAGAGCGCCGCACCGACCACCTCGTGCGGCTCGCCGCCGCGCCCGAGTGCGTACGCGCTCTTCGCCCGCGCGTTGAACGCCTCGAGGTCCCACGCCTTGGAGATGTCGGTGAGGAACGGACCGGGCACGATGCAGTTGACGCGCACCTTCGGGCCGAACGATGCGGCGAGCCCCTTGGTGAGGTTGTTGATGGCCGCCTTCGCCGCGCCGTACGGCACCTCGGCCGGGCTGGGCCGCTCGCTGGCGATGGACGAGACGTTGATGATGCTGCCGCCGTCGCCCGCCGCCATGCGCGTGCCGACGATGGCCGACAGACGGAACGGGCCCTTGAGGTTGACGCCGATGACCTTGTCGAACAGCTCCTCGGTGACGGCATCGAGGCTGGGGTACAGCGGCGACATGCCCGCGTTGTTGACCAGGATGTCGACCCGGCCGAACTCGGCGTACGCGGTCTCCGCCAGCCGGTCGGCATCGCTCCAACTGGCGGCGTGATAGGCGATCGGGAGCGCGCGGCGGCCCATTGCCCGCACCTCGGCGGCCACGAGCTCGCAGTTGTCGAGCTTGCGACTGGCGATCACCACGTCGGCGCCACGTGCCGCGAAGGCCAGCACCATCTCCCGACCCAACCCTCGCGAACCGCCCGTGACGATCGCGACCTTGCCGTGCAGCTCGAACAAGTCATCAGCCATCTCCGGAACCTACAGTGCCCGAATGGCCATCGACTTCACCCTGAGCCCCGAACTCGAAGAGATCCGGTTGCGCGTGCGCACGTTCATCAACGAGGTGGTGAAGCCCGGCGAGATCGAGCTCGCCGAGCTGCGCGACGAGGACCGCGGCGAGTACCTCAACATCCTCATCGGCATGCGCAAGAAGGCTGCTGCTGCCGGCCTGTGGATGCCGCACATGCCGAAGGACTGGGGTGGCATGGGCCTCGGCCACGTGCAGCTCGCGATGGTGCAGTCGGAGGCAGCGAAGGCCAGCTACGGCCCGTGGGTGCTGAACTGCCAGGCGCCCGATGAGGGCAACATGCACACGCTGTTGCACTGGGGCACGCCCGAGCAGAAGGAGAAGTACCTCAAGCCGCTGTGCGACGGCACGGCGATGAGCTGCTTCGCGATGACCGAGCCCGAGGTGGCGGGCAGCGACCCGACGCTCATCCGCACCACCGCGGTGCAGGACGGCGACGAGTGGGTGGCGAACGGCCACAAGTGGTTCATCTCCAACGCTCGCCGCGCCAAGTTCGCCATCCTCATCTGCCGCACCGAGGACAACCCCGACCTGCCGCAGGCGGCCAACACCGCGTTCATCGTCGACCTGCCGAGCGACGGCTGGAACCGCGTGCGCGAGGTGGAGACCATGCACGGCGGCACCGGCCACAGCGAGATCGTCATCGAGGACCTGCGCATCCCGGCCGAGAACATGCTCGGCGGTCGCGGGCAGGGTCACCTGCTCGGCCAGTACCGCCTCGGGCCGGCCCGCCTGGCGCTCTGCATGCGCTGGATCAGCCAGGCCGAGACCGCGCTCGACCTGATGGTGGCTCGGTCGCTCGAGCGCTACTCGCACGGCAGCGTGCTGGCCGAGAAGCAGGGCATCCAGTGGATGATCGCCGACTCCTCGATGGAGATCTACCAGGCGAAGCTGATGATCCTCCACGCCGCGTACCTCATCGACACCGGTGCCGACTTCAAGAGTGAGGTCAGCATGGCGAAGCACTTCGTGGCCAACATGTTGAACCGCGTCATCGACCGCAGCATCCAGGTGCACGGTGCGCTCGGCTACAGCACCGACACGCCGCTCGCGCACATGTACCAGCACGCGCGGTGGGCCCGCTTCGCCGACGGCGCCGACGAGATCCACCAGATGCGCATCGCGCAGCGCAGCATCGCCGCGTTCCGCGACCACGGCACCACGCACTCCGCCACCGGCAACCTGCCGATCTGAGGTGGCGTCGCTCACCGCTCGTGTGAGCGTGTACCTGGTGTCGATCACCGTCATCGGGTTCGGGGTGGCGGCCATGGTGGCCGCCGACCTCGGCGTCGCGCCCAACGACGTGCTCAACACCGGCATCGGCGAGACGTTCGGCATCGGCGTGGGCACCGCCGCGTGGATCACGGGTGTGATCGCGATGGCACTCGCGTGGGCGCTCGGCCGGCGGCCGCGGATTGCCACGGTGCTCGGCAGCGTGATCGTCGGGTTCTCGATCAACGGTGGGCTCGCGTTGCTGCCCGAGCCGACGGTTCTGGCGCCACGCATCGCACTGCTGGCCATCGGCCTCGTCGTGATCTGGGCGGGCATCACCGGCGTGGTGGCCACCGACGTCGGCGCCGGCCCGTTGGAGTTGGTGATGCTGGCGTTCATGGACCGCGGCCTCGGCATCCGCTGGGTGCGGTGGGGCATCGAGCTCACGTTGCTGCTGCTCGGGCTCGCACTCGGCGGCGCGGCTGGTGTGGGCACGGTGATCTTCGCGTTCGGCACCGGACCGGTGCTGGCGCTCACGTTGCCGCGAGCGTCGCGCCGCCTCGGCACTCACCTCACGCAGGCCACAGCAGTTTGACCGCGCCACCCAGGCTGAGTACCAGCACCAGCCACAGGAAGAAGCGGTCGTGGATGCGGGGGAGCAGTGCCCGCCCGCCGTACACCCCGATCACCACGAACGGCAGCAGCACCAGGTCGTACTTCAGGCTCTCCGCGGTGAAGAAGGGCCCACCCGTGCTCCACGCGCCGATGGCGAGGTACACCGGGATCTTCGCCAGGTTCACCGCGAAGTAGAACCACGCCGACGTGCCCACCAACGCCGTGCGGTCGAGCCCGAGACCGACGAGGTAGGTGTTCATGATGGGGCCGGCCGAGTTCGACACGAACGTGGTGAACCCACCGGCCGTGCCGTAGAGCGCCGTCTCCGGCGCGGTGGCGTGCCGCGGTGGCGTGTTGCGCACGATGCGCACGATCTGCAGCGTGACGACGGTGATGATGCCCAGTGCGATCACTACTTCGAGCGCACGCACGTTGTTGCCGACGATCACGAAGAATGCCGTGCCGATGGCGAACCCCGCAGTGACCCAGAGAGCGAGTGGCCGAAGGAGATCCCAGCGGGTGTGATGTCGGTACCAGCTCACCGCGAACAGGTCGGCGAACAGCAGCACCGGCAGCGTGACGCCGGGGATGCCACGCCCCTCGGCGACGACGGCGAACAACGGCACGGCGAGGAGCCCTGCGCCGGGCAACGCGGTCTTGGAGAGGCCGGTGACGATCGCAGCGATCGCGCCGACGAGCAGCGCTCCCGCGGTGAACATCGCCCTCGACCCTAGATCTCGATGGGTGTTTCCGTGCGGCCCAGGGCCGCACGGAAACACCCAACGGTCAGCCCGCGAGGGGGGAGGCCAGGCGGCGCTGGACGGCGTTGCGGATCTGCTCGTCGAACGCGCGCATGTGGGCCTCGATCAGTTCGGCGGCGCGGTCGGCGTCGCCGGCCTGGAGCGCCTCGAGGATCTCGCGGTGCTCGTCGATCATCAGGTGCAGGTCGGCCACGTCGCCGAGGTACAGGTGCCACAGCCGATCGCTCTGTGCATAGAGCATGTCGAGCGTGTCGGTGAGGAACCGGTTGTCGGCGGCCTCCCACACGATCTCGCGACAGCGGCGGTCGATGGCGATGAGCTCGTCGGGGGTGCTGGCCGCGTCGGCCTGGGCGAGGGCGGCGGCCATCTCGTCCCAGTGGTGCTGCTGGCCGCGCACGCAGGCGAGGCGCATCGCGAACGGCTCGAGCGTGGCGCGCGTCTCGTACAGCAGTCCGAGTTCGCCGACGTCGATGCGGCTGACGTACATGCCGCGGCGGGGGATGACGGTGACGAACTGGTCGCGTACGAGGCGTTGCAATGCCTCACGGATGGGGGTGCGGCCGAGGCCGAGGGTGGTCTGCAGTTCGTCCTCGCGGATCACGTCGCCGGGCGCGAGATCGAGCCGCACGATCATGTGGCGGATCTCGTGGTAGGCGCGTTCGGAGAGTGACATCGACGGTGTGATATGGTTAAGATATATCAGTCACGCCCCGGTCACAAGGTCAGGGCACTCCACATCCGTACCGGGGGGTACACCACATGAGCGAAGTCCCTGCCAAGGCCAAGGTCGTCATCATCGGCGCCGGCATCGTCGGCAACTGTCTGGTCGGTCACCTCAGCCGTCTCGGCTGGACCGACATGGTGCTGATCGACAAGGGCCCGCTGCCCAACCCCGGTGGCTCGACCGGTCACGCGTCGAACTTCATCTTCCCGACCGACCACAACAAGGAGATGGCCTTCCTCACGGTGGAGAGCCAGAACCAGTACATCGACCACGGGCTGAACAACACCTGCGGTGGCATCGAGGTCGCGCGTGAGCCGCAGCGCCTCGAGGAGTTCAAGCGCCGCATGACCTCGGCCAAGGCCTGGGGCATCGACGCCCGCCTCGTCACCCCCGGCGAGATCAAGGAGATGGTGCCGTTCATCAACGAGGAGATCCTCCTCGGCGGCTACTACACCCCAAGCGTCTCGGTGGTCGACTCGCTCGCCACCGGCACCCGGATGCGCGAAGAGGCCGTCAACGCCGGCAACCTCGCGGTGTTCGCCAACACCGAGGTGTTCGACATCGAGACCGAGGACGTGCCCGGCGGCCTGCCGAAGGTCACCGCCGTCGTCACCGACAAGGGTCGCATCGAAGCCGAGCACGTGGTGATCGCCTGTGGCGTGTGGAGCCCCCGCATCGCCGCCATGGCCGGCGCCAACATCCCGCTCACCCCGGCCGTGCACCAGATGGCCGACGTCGGCCCGATCGACGTGCTCGTGGAGAGCAACAAGGAACTCGCGTTCCCCATCATCCGCGACATGGACACGTTCTGCTACGAGCGTCAGTCGGCCGGCTCGATGGAAGTGGGCTCGTACGCCCACCGCGCCATCCTGATGCGCCCCGACGACATCCCGAGCAACGAGGCCTCGGCGCTCACGCCCACCGAGCTGCCCCTCACCTACGAGGACTTCGACCCGCAGATGGAGCAGGCCATCGAACTGATGGAGATGCTCGGCGACGCCGAGATCAAGTACGCCATCAACGGCCTGCTCAGCCTCACCCCCGACGCCAACCCGGTGCTCGGCGAGACCGTCGAGGTGCGCAACCTGTGGAGCGCCGCCGCAGTGTGGATCAAGGAGGGCCCCGGCATCGCCCAGCTCGTGGCCGAGTGGATGACGTACGGCTACCCGCACATGTGCGACCCGCACGGCAGCGACATCGCCCGCTTCTACCCGCACGAGAAAACCGAGTGGCACATCAACGCCCGCTGCAACGAGCACTTCAACAAGACGTACGGCATCGTCCACCCGCGTGAGCAGTGGGCCAGCCAGCGTGGCGTGCGCCGCAGCCCGTTCTACCTCCGCGAGGAAGCCCTCGGTGCGACGTTCTTCGACGCCCGTGGCTGGGAGCGCCCGCAGTGGTACTCGAGCAACGAGAAGCTGAAGGCGAAGTTCCCCGATGCGTTCACCCCGCGTACCCACGAGTGGGACGCCCGCTGGTGGAACCCGGTCACCAACGCCGAGCACCTGCAGAT
>Ga0172374_1002800_pt1 | contig 10830 bp, 10 predicted proteins | sample LakKiv3m_FD_114536 | JGI IMG/M metagenome (GOLD analysis project Ga0172374, IMG submission 114536) | Freshwater microbial communities from Kabuno Bay, South-Kivu, Congo - kab_092012_10.3m | ecosystem: Environmental > Aquatic > Freshwater > Lake | place: Democratic Republic of the Congo... | reverse complement strand
GGATAACATGTTAGAAAATGACGAGGTTCGGCTGGCATATTACGCGAACGGGATGTTTTTCTTGGTATTTCATGCGTACGGGATTCTTGAAGGGAGCTTGGTGCTGCCCGCAACAGATTTCCCCGAGGAAAATTTTTTGGAAAGACCGGGAAACGCATGAATATCTTGCTCTCTGGAGCCGGAAAGATTCTTTTCTGGCTCCTTTTCTATTCCTAAATGCGTTTTTTTACTTTATACTATTTATAGCAAATAAATCCGTAAATTGGAATTTTTTATGAAACCTGATAATTTCAACTTGCTACCTGATAAAAAACAAAGCAAGCAAGATCCGAAAACTGAACCTGGACCAGAAAAACAGATTGAAAATGTTCTTGACGCAATTGATAATATTAAACTAGAAGCTGAGTCAGAAAATGATCTGATCCAGCTTAAATTGCTAGAGCAAAGAAAAAATTTCGTAAAAGCGAAAATCGGCTTGCTATTTGAAAAAATAAACCTCTATCTGAAAAGAGTTTCGGATCAGGAAAAATTGAAAATCGAAAGAGAATACTATGATCAGAAAACTTACTTGGATATGTTCAAGGAAGCGGATATGTCCAGAAGCGCGAGCCATAATGCACTTATCTCTGAGCTCCATTCCACAATAAGATTCATCGCTAATAATTTCGCGATCATTAATGACCAGTCGATAGAAAAATGGGAAGAGGATCAGGAAGAACGAGGAATCCCCATCTTAAGGGTAAAGAGAATCGCTTTTCCCAAGAATATCCTTTGTCCGGATAAAATAAATCTTCAAGATAGGGATCATATAGCCGCCTGGGCCGGCGATATTTATCGCTTCGCCGGAACCTTAAGAAAAGAGCCTCCATCCAAAAAATAGGACGAGGCTCTCTGCACCAAAAGACATGCTAATCTTTTGGTATTTTTCTGAGAAAATAGGCGGATATTGGAAGCACCACCTCCTTGTAAAGATCGTGGTTGGACAAACTTCTGACCAGCACACCCTCAACCGAGGTAATTCCAAGCTGCTCTAGCTCCTGACGGAACCTGCATAATTCCTGATCAATCGCGGGATCTTCTTTGATCTTTTCGATCATGTTTTTGAAGTTCACCTTTCGCACTTTGTCCGAAATTTCGCGTCCCAGCTCCGACAAAATCCGGAACTCGGGCTTTGTAGCCAGTTCCCGGATCAGGGTTTCGGCGGTCATGACTAATCTCCTTTTTTCCTTAGTGTAAGAACTTTTTTTCCTCTATTTAAAAGGAATACCATTCTAGCTCAAAATTAGATTTTTGTCAATAGCCCGAGGTAATGTCCACACACATTTGGCGGTTTTTCCAGAATAGCGGTATTCTGGCGTATGAGTATCAATATGCCAACAACAATTAAAGAAGAACGGTTAAGATGGGTGCTGCCTATCGCAAACAAAGAGGTAAAATTAAAAGATGTGACCAAGGTATTGGATAGAAAACGTAGCTCGACAAAAAAGTCCTCCGCATGGAGGACTTTTGCTTAGTTATCTATTCTTTTTCCTTTTTTTCTTTCTTTACTTTCTTCTTAGGGGCCGACTTTTCTTTTTTCGGTTTATCGGCTTTCTCTTTGGCCGGTTCTGGTTTTTTTTCTTCTTTTCTAGCTTCTCTCGCTTCATCTTTTTTCTCCTCTTCAGCTTTTTTTCCTAATTCCGGCTCCTCGGTTTTTTCTTCCTTGCCCGCTTTGATAGGCGAATCACCTTTGGTAGCTTTTTTCGCTGCTTTTTTGTCTACCAGCGCCAAGCCCATCCGGTGCTCCTTGGATTCGATAGAAAGAATTTTCCAATCGTATTCTCCTCCGACCTTGATCAATTCATCCATATTTTTCCCGGGAAAAAGTTCCGCCATTTCGCTCACATGAGCCAGCCCGTGAATGTCTTTATCCAAATATACAAACGCGCCGAAGTGATTTATTTTATGAACTATTCCTTTGAAAATTTCACCGACTTTATATTTCTCCTCCGCCACACTCCAAGGATCCTTTTCCAAAGCCCGGAGCGACAAAGATATCTTATTGTCGTCTATTCCGATGATTTTGGCCTTGACTTTGTTTCCGACTTTCACGATATCGCGCGGATTCTCAATAAGTTGCCAGGCTAATTCAGAAATATGGACCAAGCCTTCCAGTTTTTCTTCGTCCGTTGCTTTCCCTTCTGAACCAGGAGAAAAGAATTTGATAAAAGCTCCGAAGTCCACCACGCCGCTTATTTCTCCTTCGACCACGTCGCCAACTTTGAGATTGGAAATGACTTCCCGGTCCTTTTCTTTTTGCGCGGCTTTTTCGCTGACAATCAATTTTTCGCTCAACCGGTCCACGTCCATTATCCGCACCTCGATTTCATGTCCGACCAATTTTTTCAATAGATTAAATATCTTATTTTTATCGCCATCCTCCACTCGAGGATAATTTTTGCTGGCCAACTGGGAAACCGGCAAAAAACCGGAGATTCCGTTAACCTCAACCAAGAGACCGCCCTTATTGGCGTTTGCCACTTTGGTGACGATTTTTTCCTGCGTGTCGCGCTTGCTTTCAAGATCCTCCCAGGCTTTTTCATATGAAGCCTCCCGAATGGAAAGCTCAATGAAGCCTTCATCATTTTCCAAATCCGTTACCGTGGCGGAAACTTTGTCGCCGGCTTTCAGTTTGCCCGTTCCCATTCCGTCTTTAATTTCTCTTCCCAAAACGATTCCCGTCCCAAATGGATCGATGTCTAAATAAAGGGCGTTGGATGATGTTTCAATGACCCGCCCCTCAACGACATCGCCGACATTGGGAAACTTAACTGCGTCTTCTTCCATAAGCTCTCCCATGACGGAAAGTTTTTCCTCCTCTTCTTCTTTGCCAGCCTGGTTTTTTTTCACGGATTTTTTCCGGACAGGTTTTTCTTCTTTTTCCGAAGCTGTTTCTTTTTCCGCCTCTTCGGTTTCGTGGCTGGAAATTTTGTCGATCTCTTTGGCTAATCGGTCTAAAATGCTCATTTGATTTAATATATAATTTGCGGCGGCATCCGGTCCGCGTTATTTATTAAGTGATGCCAGGAAAAACAAAAATAATTTCCTTTTGGGAAATTATTAAGAAATTTATTAAGGATTAAATTATCCTTATATTCTATTTTCTTAATAATTAACCTCTAAAGCATTATATATTGATATCCAAGTTCTGTCAATAATAATTTAAAAGCCCGGGAGGTCGGATGACCTGCCGGGCTTTCGCCTGGAGTTCCAACGGAGCTTTATGCTCGCACCCTCATATTTTTGACCGCGAACACTTTTCGACATCCATCGCAGTGACCGTCTCTTGCCGTGGCTTTCTCAATAAGACAGTTACTGCATCTTCCTTTTCTAGCCTCATTGCATTTGTTGCATATTCCTTTTTCGTCAGTAATCTCTTCCTTGTCGCATAGACAGCACTTGGTTGGAATGTCAAACAGCTCCGGTTGATGGTCCCTTAAATCGTTCTTCCAAAGTCCCCCCATCTCCTGCCTCCTCTGGGCCAGTTGCCCAATCTGTCTTACATTGAAGACACTTTCGCCAAAGAACTTAAAACCACCCTTCATTTGGGTGGCTGATTCTCGCAATCTGTTTATAACCTATCTCATTTTCAATCTATTTTTTGCCACCCAAATTTTTTCCCAAGCAGAATTCCACCTAGGAGAATACCTAGGAGCGAAATTATGATTTGAAATTTTTGAGTAGCTTGTTGCATGAGGAAATAATACAACACATTATTTTTCGCGTCAAACCGCTTTTTCGGTGAAAAAACCAAAAGCGGATTTCTCCGCTTTTTATGAATATACTATTTATTATGCTGCTTGCTTGTCTTTTGAAGAAAAGTAAAGTTCCCCCTTTCTTATTGATACATCAACATATTTACTAACCGCCCTCTTTAATTCTGCTACAAATACTGCATCATTTGACAAGGACCATCGCTCACCACCAACGGTTTGGCCATCATCTCTGAGTTTAAAATTAGCAATGTGGGCATATCCATTTTTTTTGTCCCGAGCAAATTCCTGCGCTTCTTTACTCAATTTCAATATCTCTCTTTGCGTTATTGCCTCATGAACATCTTTGTCATTAAGCATTTTTGCCGGAATAGTTTCATAACTTCCAGTTTGAATTACTGCCATTGCTAAATCTTTGTCTCCCATTAATTCAGGAGTTTTTCTTTCTATGTCGTAAAAATCGACCCGATGATAGTTCACCTTATCAGCTTTTTCATTTGGCTGAGCTTTCATGAGTTTTAAAATAAATTTCTTATTGTGTTGCAACTCTTTGGAAGCATGGCTAAAAGCCGCGCTTGGATTAACCTCAGCAACCTTTAACAAAAATGCTTCATCTGCCTTTACTTCTTCAGGCATAAAAGTCAGCCGAGTTCCTTCATAGCCCGGATGAGCCATAATTTCATCTATATATTTTTGGAACCTGTTCAGGTCTTCATTAGAATTTTCTTTTGTTTGTTCTGGATTTTCACCAACTCCATCCAATTGTCCCGTTTCAGTTTTTGCCCCCTGTATCCCTTCTAAAACTTTCGCCGCCGCTTCTGCATCTTCCGCCGCCTTCACTCTGGCGTCTTCCGCCAATTGCAACGCTGATTCCGCTGCCTTTTTTTGCTCAAAAGCTGCGTCTTCCGCTTTGGCTTCGTCAAACATTTTTCTTTCCGCATCTTCCGCCTTAGCCTCATCGTATATTTTTCTTTCCGCGTCTTCTGCTCCGGCTTCTTCCTGGGCTTTGTCTACCAAGGCTGCGTTTTCCGCCTTGGCCACTTGAAGTGCCTTGAATTCTTCCATAGTTAAATCCTCCACCGGTTTGGCTTTTATCGCGGCTAATTTATCTTCGTTTTCGATAAATTTTTTCTTGTCCTCTGATTGAGGCTGTTCCATACTTTTCATAATTTTATTTTTAGTGTTTAAAAAAAAAGAAAAAGACGGCATTTCACCCGTCTTTTATACTATTCTAAGATTAATTATAGCAGGTTTTTGCCCTTTTGTCCAGTTTTATTAGCTACCAAACACTCGACATGCGACAGGATAAATGCTAAACTTACTATGTTACTAAATGGACTTTTTCTATGCCCCGTAGTGAAGCTTTGATCACTTTCCGCAGGAAAGTTAAAAGTAAACCGGAGGCATTTGTATAATAAAACGGGGATATTCGAGCTTTAATGTTTATTCATTGTAATTATCAAAGTTCTACTATGGGGTATGATTATCAGTTATTACGGCCATTCCTGCTTCAAAATCACCACTAAACCGGCCGGACGCGGACAAGAGGATGTCACTATATTTCTGGACCCCTTTGACAAGAAACTGGGCTTGCGCCCGCCGCAAGGCCAGGCCGACTTGGTATTGGTAAGCCACGATCATTGGGACCATAATAATGTAGCAGCACTCAAGGGAGAGCCGGCCGTGATAAACATCCCCGGAGAATATTCGGTCAAAGGAATTTCCTTGGTCGGCATACCCTCTCTTCATCAGGAACCTAAGCCAGGCGAGGAAAAAATCATAAATACCATTTTCCTCTTGGAATCGGAAGACCTGCGGATCTGCCATTTGGGCGATCTCGGAACGGATCTCTCTGAAAAACAGCTGGAAGAAATCAATGGGGTGGACATCCTGATGATCCCCATCGGCGGAAATTACACCATCGACCATAAGAAAGCAGTGGAACTGATCAAAAAAATTGAACCAGCCATCGCCATCCCAATGCATTACAAGATAAACGGATCGACGGTTGATATCGCCGATGAAAAAAAATTCTGCAACGAAATCGGCAATTGCCCGAAAGAGCGGCCATCCAAGATCAATATAAAAAGAAAGGATCTGGAAGAAAAAAGAATGGAAGTGCTTCTCCTGGGCATTGACTAAAAAGCACGAATTATATGGGAATAATGGATAAAGTTGAAGAAATACGAAAAAAACCGGAAAACATTCGGCTGAGGTATGTTTGGTTTTTTGTCGCTCTTTCAATGATTTTCGTCATTATCCTTTGGATTTTTTCATTGCAAGCATCCAAGCAGGAAAGCCAATCGGCAAACTCAAAGGGCAATCCTTTTGATTCAGATATTCTCAATCAGTTCAGAGAGCAAAAAAAGGCGCTGGATGCTACCCAGCAAAATATGCAAAATTCATTATCTACCTTGGAAAATACAGCGCCAAGTTCCCCGCAAGCGGACAGCCAGAATAATCAAAACGTAACTAATCCAAGCAATGGCACCGGACAATAAAAAAATCACATCCAACATCGGCAAGATTGAACCTCAAGAACTGACCACTGAAATGCAACAGTCATATTTGGATTACGCGATGAGCGTGATTGTTTCGCGCGCCCTCCCAGATGTGCGCGACGGTTTGAAACCGGTTCACCGAAGAATTCTTTATTCCATGTGGAACACGGGGCTGCGCTCCAATGCCAAATTCAGAAAATCCGCCACCGTAGTCGGAGAGGTGTTGGGAAAATTTCATCCGCATGGCGACACGGCGGTTTATGATTCAATGGTGCGCTTGGCGCAGGATTTTTCCCTCCGCTATCCATTGATTCGCGGACAAGGCAACTTCGGCTCGATGGACGGGGATGGCGCCGCCGCCTACCGTTATACAGAAGCCAAGCTTTCCGCCATCGCGGAAGAAATGCTTTTCGATATTGATAAGGATACTGTTGATTTTGTCCCCAATTTTGACGGCCAGCACCAAGAGCCTTCCGTTTTGCCTTCCAATCTTCCTCAGCTGCTTTTAAACGGCAGCATGGGAATCGCGGTCGGCATGGCTACCAACATTCCGCCGCATAACTTGGGAGAATTGGTGGACGGCATATCCCATCTTATCGACAATCCGGATGCTTCAGTCGAAGACTTGTTTGAATTTATCCCCGGACCGGATTTTCCGACCGGTGGCATGATTTATAACAAAAAGGACATCCTGGAAGCCTACCGAAGCGGCCGGGGAAAAATTTTAACCCGCGCCAAAGCCGACATTGTGGAAAGCAAATCTGGTTCTTTTCAGATCGTTATCACGGAAATGACCTATGCCACCAACAAGGCTGCATTGATCGAAAAGCTGGCCGAATCCGTGCGCGACGGTAAAATTTTGGGCATTCGAGACATCCGGGACGAATCGGATCGGGACGGAATCCGCCTCGTGATTGATCTTAAAAAAGACGCCTATCCACAAAAAGTTCTCAACAAGCTTTACACCATGACCGATCTCCAGAAAAATTTTGGCGTTAATATGCTGGCGCTGGTGGACGGCATTGAACCGACCGTTTTGAATCTCAAGTCAATTTTGGAATATTACATTGACCACCGAAAAACGGTCATTACTCGCCGAACAAAATTCGATCTGGAAAAAGCCCGCGACCGCGCCCACATCCTGGAAGGACTGAAAAAGGCGCTGGACCACATCGACGCGGTGATTGAAACCATCAAAAAATCCGCCACCAAAGAAGTCGCCCACGCGAACTTGATAAAGAAATTCAAGCTTTCCGACAAACAATCAACAGCTATCTTGGAGATGCGGCTGCAGACTTTGGCCGGACTGGAGCGGAAAAAAATTGAAGACGAACTCAAGGAGAAACTGGCGCTGATTGCGGAACTGGAATCCATCCTGAAAAGCGAGAAAAAAATTCTCGGCATTATCAAAGACGATCTGCAAAGAGTCAAAGAAAAATTCGGCGATGCCCGGCGCACCCGCATAATTAAATCAGGTATTGGTGAATTCAAGCAGGAAGATCTCATTCCCAACGAAGAAGCAATCATCACCATCACCGAACAAGGCTACATCAAACGGATGGATCCTTCTGTTTATAAAGTTCAGAAAAGGGGAGGCAAGGGCGTCATCGGCGCCGTTACTAAAGAAGAAGATTCGATCAAAAAAGTAATGGGCATCATGACTCATGATGATCTTTTGTTTTTCTCCAACACCGGTAAAGTTTTTCAGACCAAGGCCTATGAAATTCCAGCTTCCTCCCGGGTGGCTAAAGGCCAGTCCATCGTCAATTTCCTCCAGCTTGGATCAAGTGAATCAGTAACCGCCGTCATACCCTTCAACAAAGACGATGATTATAAATATCTTGTGATGATGACCGAAATGGGAACAGTCAAAAAAACAGCGCTGGATGATTTTGGCCAGGTTCGCAGAAGCGGACTTATCGCCATCAACCTTCAAAAGGGAGACTCGCTCCGTTGGGTGGAGGCCACGGCCGGAGAAGACGAAGTCGTTGTGACAACCGCCAAAGGCCAGGCGATCCATTTCAAAGAAAGAGACGTCCGCCCGATGGGCCGGACCGCTACGGGAGTCCGCGGAATAAAACTGAAAAAAGACGACCGGGTAGTCGGCATGGATGTCGTTTTCAAAAATCAAAAGGGCAATCAGCTTCTGGTCATCACGGAAAACGGTTACGGAAAGAGAACTGATTTAAAACAATACAAAATTCAGAAACGAGGAGGATCGGGCATCAAAACGGCCAGCGTCACCGCCAAAACCGGCAGCGTGGTCGGCGCGCTGATTATTAACGTCGATGATATTGAAGTCGATCTGATTGTCACTTCTGAAAAGGCTCAGATTATCCGCCTCCCGCTCAAAGACATTTCCATTCTCGGCCGGGCGACGCAAGGCGTGCGGGTGATGCGGCCACAGGCAGGAGACAAGGTTAGCGCTATTACGGTTTTGTAAAAATGATTTTAAAAAATCCTCCAGTAGGGAGGATTTTTTTATTAAGAAAATTTTCAATTCAAAATTTTGAAAACAGGGGGAGATACATGTCATCCCTAATGTCAATATGCAACTCTTTACAGTCGATTTTATCGCAATACTCAATCGCCGCTTTTTCAATAACTGCTAATGGCTGCTGTTCATTTCCCTCGCCCATCATCAGCACCGCGGCCGCGGCCAAGCTGTCAGCCACATCCGTGCGGGAAACTTTGAATTTTCTCCCAAAAATATCAGGTTTTTTCCGATAATCTCTTATGCCGCGAAATCCAGCGTACCCAAGGGCAACTCCGGTTACTCCCGCGCGGAGCGGCATCGTCCGGCTGTCCGAAATAAGCACCCCGATGTTTTTAAGCCTGTATTTTTTCGTGAGATAATCTCTCAATTTGTGGGCTGACCTAAAACTGTCTTCCGGCAAAAGTATCAATTTTCCGTCCGCATTGGATTCATCGATTCCGGCTGACGCCATCACTGTTCCATCCTTGATGGTAAGCCAGACATATTTGGTCTTTATGGCTATTTCGCTTTCTGAACGAATAAGTTTTTCCTTGGCTTTAAGATTTTTAGCGATAGCTGTCCTTTTTTCAGATAACGCCACTATTTTTGAAGCGACCACAATCACCGAATTTTCCGGTATTTTTTTTAAGTTATGTGCGACAAAAACGGCAAGATTTTCACCTTCCTGAAAAATGCGAGTTTTAATTGTCTTAATAAACATAACCAAATAGATGGTGCCCAGGGCGAGACTCGAACTCGCATGGCATTGCTGCCGAGGGATTTTAAGTCCCTTGTGTCTACCAGTTCCACCACATGGGCATATCATTTTGAGGTCCGGAGCAGAATCGCACTGCTGTAGAGAGTTTTGCAGACTCTTGCCTAACTTCTCGGCCACCGGACCGTATTTTAATTATACAATTTTAATTGCTTTATAAAAACTATCAAGAACCGGCTCTCCGGTCAAGCAAAAAACACTCCGGCTGGAGTGTTTTTGTGCTTTGTCTTATCTAACCACTTCGGCCAGCAAGTTTTTCCGGCCGAAAGCGAAAGCTTCTTTCTTCGTTTCCACATAAATATCGAAGTGATTGCCTTTGATCGCTCCCCCACGATCTTCGCAAACATAGGTTCCCTGACCCTCGATATTGATCTTGGTTCCGAAAGGGAACACCGGAGGACAGGCTAGTGTTCTTTTTTCTTTGACTTTCACCCCGCTGGCCGTGATGCCATCTGACTTGCCGCATTCATCAGCCGCGGCAGTATACGCCGAAGCATTGATGATAAACTTATCTTTTGGAAGAACGGCTTTTTCCAGCTGGCTCTTGAAGCGCGCCAGAATTGCCTCTCTTTTTATTTCTTCCGGGCTTTTTACCGGCTCGTAGCCGGGAAAGTTTCGCGGAATATTTGTTTTGAGTTCATATCGGCTGTATGCCATGCCGTTGTTTATTGCTATATCGCTTTTTATTTGAAAATTTATTTGTGTTTCATCAGAGACCAATTTGGCTGCCATAGCCTGATCAGGAACGATTGTCGCGAAGAGTAATGGCAGCACCATTAGGATTCTAATGATACGCATTGAATGCTTTTAATTGTTAATGCCGGCTTAAATTAGGCCTTTTGGCACCGACCAAATAGTATAGCAGATTTGGAGCAATAAGTCAAAGGCTGGCCCATAATCTTGCTTTAAATAAAGCATTTTATTTTGTTGCTCGTCTAAATATTGCCCCAAACAAAGCAAAAACTCAAAAAAAGTCTTTCCACGGAAAGACTCTTTCAAATTTGAGCGGGTAACGGGGATTTCGCGTCACTTCGTTTCTTGCCCTGGGCAGCGCTGAATGCTCATCCGCATTCATCGGCGCTCGCCTGCGCCGAGACGGCTTATCTCGCTGCTGCCCGTTCGATTCCCGTTGCCATAAAAACAAAAAATCCTCATAAAGAGGATTTTTTGTTTTTTGAGCTGTTTTTATGCAGAAGCTCGAACTTTTTTTGAAAAGAATTTTTGATTTTCCGCTCGGGCGGGCAAAAAGGGAAAGGGTCTGGGAAAAGGAATTTTTGCCCGCCCTCGCTTTCCGATTCCGATTTTTCCGCCGCCGCCGAATTTCGT
>Ga0172374_1002799_pt1 | contig 10833 bp, 7 predicted proteins | sample LakKiv3m_FD_114536 | JGI IMG/M metagenome (GOLD analysis project Ga0172374, IMG submission 114536) | Freshwater microbial communities from Kabuno Bay, South-Kivu, Congo - kab_092012_10.3m | ecosystem: Environmental > Aquatic > Freshwater > Lake | place: Democratic Republic of the Congo... | reverse complement strand
CTCTCCGTTTACGAGCATCGGTGTGCACATGCTGACGCTGAATGTGCCAATGCAGATGAACATCAGAACAGCCGGAAACAGCAGCGTGTAGGGCACCATCAACAGGCGTACCCACAGCCCGATCAGCGGCACGTTCAGGATCACCAACAACACGTTGCCAATCCAGAAGCTCATCACCGGCCCCCAGAACAACGACGGCTGCTCGGTCATCAACTGCGGACCGGGAGCGATACCGTGGATCATCAGTGCGCCCAGCATCAAGGCCATGGTCGCACTGCCTGGAATGCCCAGAGCCAGTGTCGGAATGAACGAAGTCTGGTCTGCTGCATTGTTGGCCGCTTCGGGCGCCATGATGCCCTCAATGGCCCCCTTGCCGAAGCGTTCGGGCTGCTTCGCCACGCGCCGCTCGATGGCATAGGCCATGAAGGCGGCAATCGAAGGGCCGGTTCCCGGCAGGGTACCGAAGAAAGACCCGATGGAGGAGCAAGGCGACGCCCCCCCGCCCTTGTAGGGTCATCGGGTAACCGTCCAGGCGGTCACGGCATTCGATGGAGAACCTGGCACATTCAGCAGGATAGAGGCCGTGCTGCCGCCATATGAGGTGCCATACCAAATGCCAGCCAGCATGATCAATGCTGCGGTCGGCTCCAGATGGACGGTCATGGGGAACAACATGGAGATGGCCGCCAGCACACCGATACCCGGAATCACACCGAGCAAGGTGGCGCCACCTGAAGGATGCACACCTTGCTCTCGGCGAAGGAGGAAACGATCATCTCGCTCAATACCGCCGGCCCCAAACCATGAGGCTTCACGCATACGGCGAACAGCGTGACCGAGACCAGTACCATCACAGCTGCACGCCATTGCACTTCGATAGGTTTGACGACGGTGGTTTTCAGGAGCGAAACGACGCTGAGCAACACCCCGAGAAAGACGATCAGCCCCCACCGCGGCCGTCATTGGCGACAACCATCCATATCAGTCACATCGAGCCAGCAGACGACTGCATGCCAGATAGACCAACAGACCTCCCCCCAACACCGCGAAGGTGACAGAGGCGCCGCTCCATGCAGCCAATCCCCCGACCAGTAGCCCACCGACCGCCTCGAAGCCGAAACGCATGGAGATATAGAACGCCACGATACGCCCCCGCAACTCGGCGGGTGCGTCACTCTGCAGCAGCATATTGCTGCTTACGTTGTTCACCGTAATACCAAACCCCAACAACGCCAGTGCCAGCAGCGCGACGACAAGAGGCGCGTGCATCGCCAGAGCCAGCAGGGCCAGAACACACAGCCAGATACTCGCGACGATGAACCTGTTCAGTTGCCGCAGTGCGCCATTGAACATCAGAAACAGCGTGGCGATGAATGCACCCGCCCCTGCCGCCCCCCATAGCCAGCCCAGCGTCCTGGCATTACCGGCATAGGTATCTGCGGCCAGGATCGGCAGAAGCACCGTGTAGCAGGACGCCAGCAGGTTGACCACGACGACGCTGATCATCAGCCGTCTCACCCGCCAAGTACGCCATATGTAGTGCAACCCCTCGCGCAAGACCTCTGCCGTCGAGCCAAGAGCACGGGCAGAAGGGGCTGCCTGCGTGTTCATCAGGCCAGCCAGCAATGCCATGAACGCCAAAGCCGTAAGCAGAAAGCAACCGGCTTCCCCACTGACTGCGATGAGCGCCCCGGCCAAGGGAGGCCCAATGAAGCGTGCCGCATTGACCAACATGGCATTGAGCACCAGCGCATTGGGCAGATCCGCCGGACTGGCGACGAAGCTACCGATCAATGCCTGACGCAACGGCACCTCGAATGCATTGAGTATCCCCAGCAACAATGCCATCAGAACCAGGATGGTGCTGTCCATCACACCACACCAGGTCAGTAGCGCCAGGCTCAACGACTGCACCACCAGCGCGCATTGCACACCGATCAACAGCCTGCGCTTGTCGTGCCTGTCGATCCAGGCACCCGCCAGCGGCCCGACCAGCAATTGCGGCACCAATACCAGGAAGGTGATAACACCGAGCAGGAAGGCAGACCCTGTCAGCTGATAGGTCAGCCAGGACAGCGCAACCTGCTGCACCCACTTGCCTAACGTGGAAATACCCTGCCCCGTGAAGTAGATCCGAAAGTCACGATGAGCCAGCGACCTCAGAGGCGCGGGCCAGCGCGTGTTGGACATTCGGGGCGCGGGCAACTGCAGCTACCTCTCTGGGGGCTATGACTCGGAACTCACTCGATAGCCGTAGCGGTGGCAATCCTTGCACCGCACGGTTCATTTTCGCCAAACAAAATAGAACATTATTTCGTTTTTAACCATTGAAAACGGAGCTCTCAGGGAAATTGATCTAAAACATAAATATTGAAATGCCATTTCATTATGCTAAGGTTCGAACCAAGGCCTCACCGTTGTTGCTGCGGCCGTTTTTTCATGACAAGAACAAGGCAACCACCATGACCCGTACCATCCTCCTGACAGGCCCGGCGTTGACACCCGATGCCATGAATTTCGCAGCAACCAACGGCGTCAGGATCATCCCCACCACGCCGTATGCCCCCGCGGACGAATTAGTGGCCATCATTCGCGCTGAGCAACCCGACGCCATCATCGTGCGACAGGGCAAGCTGACCCGCGAAATGATCGAGGCATCGGCCAAACTCACGATCATCGCCAAGCATGGGGTCGGTTACGACAGCATCGATATCCAGGCAGCCGCCGAGCGCAGTATTCCGGTCAGCATTGCCCTGGGTGCCAATGCACAATCGGTTGCCGAACATGCCTTCGCCCTGATGTTCAGCGTGGCGCGGCAAATTGCGCTGCTGGATGCGCGCATGCGCGATGGGCACTGGGACAAAGCCACAGCCAATGGGGTCGAGTTGTTCGGCAAGACGTTGGGCCTGGTCGGCCTGGGTTCCATCGGCAGCATACTTATGGATCTGGTGGCGCCATTGCAGATGAAGGTCAAGGTGTATGACCCCTACCTAACGCAGCTACCGGATCGCGCTCATGTCGAACGTGAGGATGACCTCGACAGGCTGCTCGCAGACAGCGACATCATCAGCCTGCATTGCCCACTCACCGAGACCAACCGCCATCTGATCGGCACCGCACAATTGGCTCGAATGCGCCCGCGCAGCATCCTGATCAACACTGCTCGCGGCGAGCTGATAGACAGCGAGGCGCTGGTCAGCGCGCTGAGCCAAGGGCAGATCGGCGGTGCCGGCCTGGACACCTTCAGCCCAGAGCCGCCGCCAGCGGACAGCCCGCTGTGGGGCCTGCCAAACCTGGTTGCCACTCCCCATGTAGGTGCCAATACCAGCGAAGCCCGTGATCGCGTCGGCCTGCTCGCCGTGCAACAGATCCTGGGCCTGTGGAATGGCACACCGCTTGAGCCGCGCTGCATCGTCAATCGGCATCTGCTGAACAACTGAGCACTCAGCAACAGCTGGCCACACCAGAACGGCCCCAAACCCACTCCTGCCAGGTCCCCCTGGGACGGGGCCGGACCCACTGCTGCCGATTGGCGCAACACCGCTTCTTTCAAACAACCGTCAGTCGCAGCCGCTGCTGGCGGTCGCTCGCCCGCAGGGACACCTCACAGAAAGGAATTTCTGGGAAATCACCGCAGTACTCAGTGATCCGCCATACCGAACTCATAACAACAATCGGAAATCGGAGAAATACATGTCCATCACCCGCAACACACCAGCCCTCATGCTCGCCCCCGTCACAGCCGCAATGGCATTTTCGGGCCATGCACATGCCGACTTCATCGCCGGCAGCAAAGCCTCTGTGCAGATGAGAAACTTCTATTTCAACGGTGACTATCGTCAGCCGGGAGCGCGGCAATCCAAGCGCGAGGAATGGGCGCAGGGCTTCATTCTCGACGTCAAATCGGGTTACACCGAGGGCACTGTCGGCTTCGGCGTGGACGCTATAGGCCTGCTCGGCGTCAAGCTGGACTCCAGCCCAGACCGCACCAACACCGGACTGCTTCCGATTGATAACGATGGCCGGGCACCCGACGAATACAGCCAGCTGGGTTTGACCGCCAAAGCACGGCTCTCGAAAAGCACCCTGCATGTGGGTACGTTGATACCAAAGTTACCGACACTTCGACCCAGTGATTCCCGCCTGTTGCCGCAGACCTTTCGCGGCGCCCACCTGGTTTCCGAGGAAATCAGCGGGTTTCATTTCAATCTGGGCCGCATGACTCAGAACAGCCTGCGTAATTACGCCAGCAGCGACGACATGTCGGTCACTGGCAAAGGCATCAGGGGCGGGCAACCCTCCGATCGATTCGATTTCGGTGGCGTCCGTTACAACTGGGGTTCCGGCCTTGCAACGTCCTATGACTACGCTCAACTCGAACGAAACTATCGACAGCACATCGTCAATATCACTCATCTGTTGCCCATAGCCGAGGAGCAGTCGCTGGCAAGCGACATTCGCTATGCCCACTCCACGGATGATGGCAATACCAATGTCGACAATGGCGCATTCGGCGCCATGTTCACCTACAACCTCTCGGCGCATGCCTTCACGTTGGCCTACCAGAAGATGAGCGGGGGTAGCGGTTACCCCTATGTGAATGGCACCGACGCCTTCCTCGTCAACTATTCGATGCTGTCGCCCGATTTCGCCAATCCCAACGAGAAATCCTGGCAAGCGCGTTATGACTATGACTTCAGCAGTCTTGGCGCCCCCGGACTGTTGCTCTCCGTGCGCTATGTGAAGGGCGATGGCTTCGAGTGGGCCGACGGCAGTAATGGCCGGGAATGGGAGCGCAATCTCGATCTTCGCTACACGATCCAGAGCGGGCCATTGAAAAACCTGGGCCTGCGCTGGCGCAACGCGATCTCCCGCAGCAATGGAGGCAACGACCTGGATCAGAATCGTCTGATTCTGAGCTACACCCTCCCCCTGCTATAAAGCAGCTGCCCGCCCCTCATCCACGCTCACCTGCGCGGCCTGGCCCGCGCAGTGGGTTCGGCGATCAGCGGGTCGTCCGGCCAGTAGTGCTTGGGATACCGGCCCCTCAGGTCCTTCTTCACCCCAGGTGGGTATTGGCGCAGAAGCTGACCAGATCCTGCCTCGCCTGCGCCGGTCTGTGGCCGAGACAGCTGCCGGCGATGCGCAGCGTGGCGGCCTGGCGGTAGTCGGCACCGCCAGCGAGGATTTGTGGCTGTCCTGCCCCGAAACCAGACCGCAATGAGCCAGCAACATGGAGCGTCCAATCCTGAAGGTCATACCGCCCCTAGCCGTTACTGATACACACGTCGGCCAGCTTTAGGAAGCTGAGGGTTTCCGTCACTCCTTGAGTATTCACGTAGGTCATGGTCGCCTGAACCACCTCGCACATCTGCGACTGTGGCTCTTCGATGCGTATAACCCTGGCGATATCCAGCTTGGTGTCATAGGTATAGGCCGGTGTCTCGGTGCCCTCATCAGCGAGCAACGACGCACTACCCAGAATAATGACGGCCAGCAGACCTGCGAGAGAAAACCTACGAATGTTCATATGCAGCACTCCATGATGGCTGATTACCCGCAGCCCGGACGGTCTTGCAATCACTCCGGTACCTGATGCACCGCAGCGGTAATTGGGAAGAAGACAGGCATCGGTCATAGCGCGCGCTCCGTTGGCTGCACGCTGGCGTCATACTGGGTACGGCGCCGGGACAGCCGGTCCAACGCCAGGTACACCACTGGCGTGGTCAGCAGCGTCAACATCTGGCTGAGCATCAACCCGCCGACGATGGCCACACCCAATGGCTCGCGCAGCTCCGCCCCGGTGCCGAACGCCATCATCAGCGGCACCGCGCCAAGCAGTGCCGCCAGGGTGGTCATCAGGATCGGGCGAAAGCGGGTGAGGCAGGCCTGGTGGATCGCGTCGCGCGGCGATAGCCCGTCTACGCGCTGGGCATGCAGGGCGAAGTCGATCAGCAGAATGCCGTTCTTCTTGACGATGCCGATCAGCAGGATCAGGCCGATCAGCGCCATGATCGAGAAGTCCAGTTGCCACGCCCACAGCAACAGGATCGCGCCGATACCGGCAGAAGGCAGGGTCGAGAGGATCGTCAGCGGGTGGACGAAGCTCTCGTAGAGCACGCCAAGGATGATGTACACCGCCAGCAGCGCGGTAAGGATCAGCAGCGGCTGGCTGGCCAGCGAGGCCTGGAACGCCTGAGCCGCGCCCTGGAAGGTACCGGTTACCGAGGCCGGCATACCGATTTCCAGTTGCAGCGCTTCGAGTTGCGCCACCGCGTCACCCAGCGCCACCCCGGCACTCAGGTTGAAGGAGATATTGGCCGCTGGCAGCATGCCGTTGTGGGCGATGACCTGAGGCCCGCTCTCCTGCGCTTCGAGACGCGCAAAAGCACGCAACGGCACCATCTCACCGGTAGTCGGCGAGCGTAGATGGAAATAGGCCAGACTCTCGGCGTTACCCCGCTGTGCGGTGCTCAGTTCAAGCACCACCTGGTACTGGTTGGTCTCGGTCTGGAATTCATTGATCTGCCGCTGGCCAAATGCGTCGTACAGGGCGTTATCGACATCGACAGCGGAGAAACCGTAACGGGCCGCCTCATCCCGGTCGATGGTCAAACGCGTGATATTGGCGTCCAGCTGCAGGTCGTGAGACACGTCCTGGAACTGCGGCATCTGCCGCAGGCGCTCGGTCAGTTCACGCGTCCACTGCGCCAGTTCCGCGCTGCTCTGCGCGCGCAATACATATTGATATTGCGCGCGCGGCACTCCCGCGCCGATGTTGATGTCCTGAGCCGCGCGCAGGAACACCTGAATACCCGGCACCTGGGCCAATTGTGGACGCAGACGGTCGATGACTTCGCTAACGCTTGCGTCGCGCTGGCCGGGATCACTCAGCACCAACCACATACGGCCGTTGCCGATCGAGTCACTGGCGGCGCCACCGACGCCGTGGTTGTAACTGATGACGGCCGGATCCTGACTGATGATCGCCTCTAGTTGCTTGTGCTTGGCGACCATTTCTTCATAGGAAATATCGGCAGCCGCCTGGGTAAAACCCATGACGAAAGCGGTGTCCTGCAGCGGGAAGAAGCCCTTGGGGATCATCATGAAACTCGCCACGCTCAGCACCACGCTGAGCATGAATACGCCGAGCATGCTGCGCTGGTGATCCAGCGCCCAGCGCAGGGCGCGGTCATAGCCATTGATCAAGTCGTCGGTAAAACGCGATGCGCGAGACTCCCGGTGTTTCGGTGCCTGCATGAACAGCGCCGCCAGGGTCGGCACCAGCGTCAGGCAGACCACCACGGAAATCAGGATGGCCGCCGTCGCAGTAAGGGCGAACTCGCGAAACAGGCGACCAATCACCCCGCCCATGAACAGCAGCGGAATGAACGCAGCAATCAACGAGACACTGATCGACACCACGGTGAAGCCGATTTCTCGCACGCCCCTGAGTGCCGCGTCATAACGGCTCTCGCCAGCCTCCAGGTGACGGTGAATGTTCTCCACCACGACAATCGCATCGTCGACGATGAAACCCACGGCAATCACGATGGCCACCAGCGTCAGGTTGTTCAGGCTGAATCCGGCCAGGTACATCACCGCACAGGTGGCGACCAGGGAAACACCCAGCACGGCGGAAACGATCAAAGTCGCCGACAACTGGCGCAGGAACACGGCCATCACCCCAATGACCAACACGACGGCGATGACCAGGGTCAGCATGACCTCATGCAGCGAGGAGCGAATCGTGCGGGTACGATCGTTGAGAACCTCGACCTCCATGGTCGCCGGCAGCGCCTCGCGTAACGCAGGCAGGGCCGCCCGAATGCGGTCGGCGGTGGCGACGATATTGGCACCCGGCTGGCGACGGATGACCAGAGCAACGCCAGGACGGCCGTTCGGCCAATACGCGGTATAGTCGTTTTCCGCCCCAAGCCGAACCGTGGCCAGATCCTTGACGCGCACCGCAGAGCCGTTGCGGTAAGTGACGATGATGTCTTCGTACTCGTGCGCTTCGAACAGCTGGTCGTTGACCGCCAACGTGGAAATACGGCTGCTGCCGAATAGCGCGCCCTTTGGCAGGTTGACGCTGGCGCGCTGCACGGCCTCACGGATATCGGCCATGGTCACGCCGGCAGCGGCCAGCACTTCCGGACGAGCCTGGATGCGTATGGCCGGACGCTGCTGGCCAACCAGATCGATCAGGCCAACCCCCTGGATCTGGCTCAACTGCCGCGCCAGGACGGTTTCGGCCTGGTCGCTGAGCTCGATCAGCGACAGCGTGTCGGAATTGACGCTGAGGATCAGGATTGGGCTGTCCGCCGGGTTGACCTTGCGCCAGATAGGCAAACTCGGCATGTCCTCGGGCAAGCGCGCCGAGGCGGTGTTGATCGCCGCCTGAACCTCCTGGGCGGCGCTGTCGATGTCCTTATCGAGCGTGAACTGCAAGGTCAGCGTGAGCATGCCCAGAGAGCTGGCAGAGGTCATCTCGGTGATGCCGGAAATGCTGCTGAACTGCACCTCCAACGGCGTCGCCACCGATGAGGCCATAGTCTCGGCACTAGCTCCTGGCAGGCTGGCGGTAATCTGAATAGTCGGAAAATCCGCCTCGGGCAATGGCGCGATCGACAACCGGGGAAAGGCAAGCATCCCCATCAGCACCAGTGCGACAGTCAGCAGGATGGTACCGACCGGGTGGTCCATGAACCAGGCATACAGGTTGCGCCTCGTCATCAGAACACCCGCCTTTCAGCGACAGCGGCTCCTCGCCCCGGCGCTTCATCGAGAATGCGCACCGCAGTACCGGGACGCAGGCGAGAGTGGCCATCAACCACGACCGAATCGCCGGCAGCCAAACCATTGATCACGGCGATTTCGTTGTCCGTATGGAGCACTTGTACGGCTTGCGTCTCAACATTACCGTCCACCACACGCCACACCAGCACGTGATCGATGCCCTGGCGCAGGGCCCGCTGCGGTATCACCAGCGCATCGTCCAAAGTCTGCACCCGCAGCTTCACCACAACCGACTGATCCGGCCACAAACGCCCTTCAGCGTTGGCAAAATCAGCCTTGAGCCTGATGGTGCCGGTCTGGCTCGACACCCGATTGTCGATCAGCGCCAGTCGCCCCTCGCCCAACAGGGTGCCGCCGTCACTCGAGTAAGCCTGCAATGGAACGGGGTTGTGATCGTTGCCGGCCAGCAGTGCCTGCAACTGCGGCAACATCCCCTGAGGCAGCGCCACCTCGACGCTGATCGGATCCAACTGCACCACCGAGAACAGTCCCTGCGCGTCGCCAGCCCGCAGCAGGCTGCCTTCATGCACGTTATGAATGCCAACCCGACCGTCGTTCGGCGCATGGATACGGGTGTGGGAAAGTTGCACCTGGTTGGCCGCCACACTCGCCTCGTTGGTGCGAACCGTAGCCTCCAGTTGCGTCACCAGCGCACTCTGCTGATCAAGTGTCTGGGCCGAGATGGCGGAACTCCTGGACAGAGCCTGATACCGCCTCAGATCCAACCTGGCCGACGCCAACTGGGCCTGGGATACGGCCAGTTGCGCCTCGGCCTGATTCAGGGCGGCGACGATGGCCCGGTCATCAATGCGCGCGAGCAGATCGCCACGGCTGACGAGCTGCCCCTCCCGAACCGGCATCTCGACCAGCACACCATCGACCTGCGGGCGGATATCCACGCTACGAAGCGAGCGGACGGTACCCAGCGCGCTGACCAGTACCGGCACCGAACGCTGCTCCACCGTGACGACCCGGACGGGAATCGCTGGAGCCGCCACAGCAGCGGTGGCCGCTGACGGTGCAGGCCAGAAATAGATAGCGACGGCAACCACCGCACAGCCCGTGACGAGGGCCGAACCGAACCATTTCCCGAACGTACTGGGCTCTGCCACGACACTCTCCTCACCTAAGATGTGAGGGTCACTCTAGGACGGGCAGACTGACGTCAAGGTGACCGCAGACTGACAGGAAGATGTCAGCGTGCTGCGCTCGGGCAAGCTCAGGCAGGACTGCCTGGTTCGACGAAAGGCATCAGGCGAGCGATTCGCTGGTCAAGGAAAAGCCGAAGGTGTTGCAGCCTGCCTCGCTGCGAGCGAACACACGGCCGCCGTGCATGGATGCCACGGCGCGCACGATCGAAAGTCCCAGACCATGATGCGCATCGCTACGCGCCCTGGCCGCATCGGCACGGTAGAAACGCTCGAACAGGTGCTCCAGGTGCTCGCTGTCGATAGGCTCGCCGACATTGGACACGCTCACTTCGGCCTGCATGCCATTGCTCACCAGACTGACCGTGATGGTGCTGCCCGGGTCGGCGTAGCGCGCCGCGTTCTGCAGCAGGTTGGCCAGAGAGCGGTGGAACAGCCGACGGTCGATACGCGCCCGCATGTCGCCCTCAATCACCACGCTCAGGTGTTTGTCGAACAGCACAGGCTCCAGGTATTCCACGGTCTTGGAGGCTTCCTCGTACAGCGAGACATCGCTCAATTCGGTCGCCCGCTGGCCGCTTTCGGCACCGGCCAGGAACAGCATGTCGTTGACGATGGCGCCCATGCGCTCCAGCTCTTCCAGGTTGGATTGCAACAGATCCTGAAGCTCGTTCAAGTCGCGGTCATGGACCAGTGCGACCTGGGTCTGCCCGATCAGGTTGGTCAGAGGCGTGCGAAGCTCGTGAGCGACGTTGGCATTGAAGCCTTCAAGCTGGCACCAGGCCGCCTCCTGTCGGGCGAGCGCGCCATTGAACGACACCGCCAGCTCCTGTAGCTCGCTGGGCAGCGCCTCGGTCTCCAAGCGCTGTTTCGAGTCGCCGGGCGG
>Ga0172374_1002795_pt1 | contig 10845 bp, 8 predicted proteins | sample LakKiv3m_FD_114536 | JGI IMG/M metagenome (GOLD analysis project Ga0172374, IMG submission 114536) | Freshwater microbial communities from Kabuno Bay, South-Kivu, Congo - kab_092012_10.3m | ecosystem: Environmental > Aquatic > Freshwater > Lake | place: Democratic Republic of the Congo... | reverse complement strand
CAATCTCTCGGAAGAAACAAAAAAAGGGATGGTGGAAAAGGCCGAACAAGGAATTTATCCCTCTTTCGCTCCTCTGGGCTACATCAACGTAGAAGGGGGAGGCAAGCGCATTATTCAGTTAGACCCTGAGCTGGGACCATTAGTTCTTCAATTGTTTGAATGGTACGCCACCGGCAACCATTCCCTGTTAGAAGTTAAACAAAAAGTCCAGTCCGAGGGATTTGCTTACCGTAAGAACGGCAGGAAAATCCCTAAGAGCGTTATCCATAAAATTTTGACTAACCCGATATACTACGGCGATTTCATCTGGGGAGGGAAACACTACCACGGTACTCATGAGCCTATAGTGACCAAGGAACTTTTTGATCGGGTTCAGGAAGTGTTAGTTGAAAAGGGGCGCTGGCGGTCACGCCAGCAAAAGCATCAGTGGGCTTTCCAAGGCTTGGTCTCCTGTGGGCACTGTGGTTGCACTCTTACCGGGGAAATCAAGAAAGAGCGGTATATTTATTACCATTGCACCGGGCACAAGGGCAAATGCCCGGAAAAATATGTGCGCGAAGAGGAAATGGCGGATCAGTTTGGCGAGGCTTTACGAGCCATCAAGTTGGACAACGAGGTGCTTTCTTGGATAGTAACCGCTTTGAAAGGGAGCCATAAAGACGAGAAGCGCTACCACGATGAGATGATTGCAAACCTCCAGAAGCAATTTGGAAGGCTCCAGGATCGCCTCGACGCCATGTATGTAGACAAGTTAGACGGGCGGATTGCGCCAGAATTTTTTGACCGGAAAAGCGAAGAGTGGCGGAGAGATCAAGCTGACATTTTGCGAAAAATTGAGAAACACGAAAATGCCAACCATATTTACCTGGAAGAGGGCGGGCGCATTCTCGAACTGGCACAACATGCTGTTATTCTTTATGAAAAACAGGATATGCTCGAAAAGCGCCGTTTGCTCAATTTTGTGTTCTCGAACTCCTCCTGGAAGGACGGCAGGCTCTCCCCTGTTTACCGAAAACCCTTTGATTTACTAGCAGTTACCAACCTTGCCTACCAAAGAGAAAAGGCCCTCTCTTCTGCGCAAGAAGACCTTTTTGATATTTGGTGCCCCCGACTGGACTCGAACCAGCGGCACAGGGATTAGGAATCCCTTGCTCTATCCATAACTGAGCTACGGGGGCGCAGAGAATTGTGGCGGAACGATTTCCTCGTGTCCATATAGGTGTCTGGGCCATCAATTTTTCCCACCCGCATGGGTCATCAATCCCGGTTTGGACACTATCTTATTATACCGTTGAGCCTCTTGCAAAAGTCGTTTTTCTGTCATCCTGAACGGAGTGAAGGATCTCAACTATCTGAAAGCAGGAGATTCTTCGCTACGCTCAGAATGACCATGGTTGTCACTGGGGAGTTTTGCAAGAGGCTCCATTGGCAGACACTCAGGGGCTTATAACCCGTTGCCGCCATTATACGAAAGTAGTCATGGCCCTGCAACCGTCAGTTGTTTATGTTGTCAATAACACATACAGGTTTCCGGTTTTCCTAGCACATAACATGTCCGGTTAAGATTTTTGATCTGCCCCTTTAAGCTGGAGAAGTCTCGCCGGAGGATAGGGCAACGCTGGAGAGCGACCCGAGCGCCGGCGGGGTAATCGCCTCGGTCCAGATTCCCGGCCAGGGACGGGAGGCGGCCCCCCGAGAGCGGTTTTAACCCAAGGCGCATTCTTGCCGCCGCTCCCGGTTGCCGGGCAAAATAACGCAGCGGCCCGGGCCACTGCAACCCGGCCCCGCCTTACTCCTCCTCCCCACCGGATAATCTCTCTGCCGACGAGAGATTCTCGGCCACGGCTTCCTTGAAAGAGCACCAGGCCTGTGGTATGATTCGATGATTTTCGAACCCAGTCCAGGAGTTGGTATTGGCGCGCACATTGATCCTAACCCTCGGGTGCCTGATCCTCCTGCTCAGCGCCGCGAGCGCCGGAGCGGCTACGGAGATGGACCTGTTTAAAGGCCATCGCTTCGAGGGCGGGCCCTGGCGAATACGCGCCGACACGCTTACCTATGATGCCGCCAACCACCTCTATACCGCCGAAGGTCACGTCGAAATCCGCCAGGGAGACCGCCGCATCATCGCCGAGCAGGTGGAGGTCCATGAGGCCACGAAAATAGCCCGGGTCAAGGGCAATGTGGTCCTGGTGCTGGACGAAGACATCTTTACCGGCCAGGAAGGGCAATTCAACCTGGCAACCCGCTGCGGCGAAATGACCGGGGCCCGGCTCTTCCTGAAGAAAAACCATTTTCATGTCGACAGCCCCCTGATCCGCAAAACCGGCGACAAGACCTATTACGCCGAGGAGGCCAAGGTCACCACCTGCGATGCCGACCGGCCGGTGTGGAGCTTTTCAGCGCGCAAGCTCTCGGTGGTCCTGGAGGGGTATGCCACCGGCCGGGATGGGATCTTCAGCCTGGCCGGGGTGCCGGTGCTCTACTTGCCGCTGGCCGTCCTGCCGGTGATGACCACCCGGCAAAGCGGCTTCCTGCTCCCCACCTACGGCCAGCACCGGGCCGGGGGGTCGGTGGTGGAAGCGCCCTTTTATTGGGCCATCAGCAATTATTCCGACCTCACCTTCTACCAGACCGTCTTTTCCAACCGCGGCTACATGCAAGGCGGCGAATACCGGCGCCGGGGACACGATGAGGCCGCCGCCAATTTCCGTTTTTTCTATATCAACGACAGCTATACCGAGAACACGACCAACCGCCGCTACTGGGCCTCGGGGATGATCAACCAGCCCCTGGGCGACTGGGAGGCCCGGGGCACCCTGGACCGGGTCAGCGACTCCAAATATCTCGCCGACTTCAATTTCGGCTACATGGGACTCAATCGCTATTCCCGGGATCTGGCCCTGGAGTTCGGACGGGACCTGGAGCAGGAAGAAGTCAATACCCGGGTTTCCAACTTCAACCTGGCCCGCAATTTCTCCGTGGCCAATTTCACGCTCCACACCCGCTATTACGAGAAACTGATCAACACTGACCCCAACCTGTTCAACCGGGTGCCGGGGGCCGCCCTCAGTTCGGTGCCCCTGTCCCTGGGGGAGCTGCCGATCTATCTGGGGCTGAAGTCGTCATACAATTACTTCTACCAAAACCACGGCATGACCGGCGACCGGATGGATTTCCATCCCTATGCCAGTATCCAGGGACAACCGCTGCCGGGCATATCCTTCGGTTCCCAGGTGGGATTCCGGGAGACCGTCTTCCGGGTGGATCACGCCGTCCCCGATGGCCCGCCGGAACAAGTTATCCCCCGGCAATTGTTCGATTCCCGGGTGGCCCTGGACGGGGCCTGGGCCCGGGACTTCGGCCGCGGCGACGAATCCTCCTATTTTTTCCGCCACATCCTGCGCCCGGAGGTGGCCTACACCAATGTCCCCCGGTTCAATCCCCAGCGCTATCCCCAATTCGACCCCCTGGACCAGGGCTGGGTGGCCCGGGTCAACCGCAACCTGCCCGTGCGGGAAGGCGACGACCCCGTCGGCGGCGTCAATGCCCTCACCTACGGCCTCGCCAACAACATCCTCTGGCGCAGCCAGAACGAACAAGGCCAGACCACGGTGCGGGAAGTGCTCTGGTTCCGCCTCAGCCAGAGTTCCTTGTTCAATAAGTCCAGCATGGGCCTGGATGGTTATTCCGTCCATCATCATCCTTTTTCCGATTTTTGGGGCGAAATGCAATTCTACCCTCTGAAGCAACTCGTCCTGGGATCGAATCTCGGCATTTCCCCTTACAAAGAGGGGTTTGACCGGGCTGATTTTAAGGTGACGATTCTTGACAACCAAAGCCAAAACTATATCAATCTCAATTATGTCTTTGTCAAAGATTTCGCCAAACAAATCAACGTCGAAGCCTATCTGAATCTGATGAAATCCATTAAAACCTGGGTTACCTACGGCCATACGTTCGAGACCAACAACCAACTGGAAAAGCGCTATGGCGTGGTGCTGCAACGCGACTGCTGGGGCGTCGTCCTGTCCTATACCGACCGGCCGAATGACCAACGCGTCGGTTTTACGGTTTTCATCCCGGGATTAGGGGAAAAAATGAAGCGCTCGCCGGTGCGGTTCCCGGATGAAAGCAAGCATAAAGATAGTCCGGATATGTATTAGGCCGGTGCTCATCAGCCTCTGGCCCTGCCCCAACGCCTGAAAACTGGCGAGTTTTTTATCATAATGCTACACTTTCTCCCATGAGCCGAACCTTGAACCTTGAACCTTGAACCTTGAACTTCTCCCACCAGGAGGCTAACTGATTTATGAAACTGGCAATAATCGGAGCAGGCTATGTGGGTCTGGTGACTGCCGCCTGCTTCGCCGAAATGGGCAACGAAGTTATCTGTGTGGACTCGGATACGGCCAAGGTGGAAGGCCTGGAACAGGGGCGCATTCCCATCTATGAGCCGGGCTTGGAGGATTTCGTCAAACGCAATTATCAGGAACACCGCCTGTTTTTCTCCACCGAACTGGGGCCGGCGATTCAAAAGAGCCTGATCTGCTTCATCGCGGTGGGCACGCCCCAGGACCGGGACGGCTCCGCCGACCTGTCCATGGTGCTGCAGGTGGCCCGGGACATCGGCCGCCACATGAACGGCTACAAGGTGATCGTAGAAAAATCCACCGTGCCGGTGGGTACCGCCAAACTGGTGCGCCAGGTTATCGAAGAAGAATTGCAAGCCCGGGGTGAAGTCTTCGAATTCGACGTGGTTTCCAACCCGGAATTCCTCAAGGAAGGCACCGCTATCGATGATTTTATGAAGCCGGACCGCATCGTGGCGGGATGCGACGAGGTGCGGGTGGCGGAACTGATGAAGGAGTTGTACGCCCCGTTTGTGCGCACCAACCATCCCATCATCATCATGGACGTGGTCTCCGCCGAACTGACCAAGTATGCCGCCAACGCCTTTTTGGCCACCAAAATATCCTTTATCAATGAGATCGCCAATATCTGCAGCCGCACCGGCGCCAACATCGCCATGGTGCGCCGGGGAATCGGGTCGGACCCGCGGGTCGGACCGCTCTTTCTGTTTCCGGGCCTGGGATACGGCGGCTCCTGTTTCCCCAAGGATATGCAGGCCTTGATCCATACGGCCCATGCCTTTCAGTACACGCCCCGCCTGCTGGAGGCGGCGGAGGCCGTCAACCAGGACCAGCGCCGGCTCTTTGTGGAGGTCATCCGGGCCTACTTCAAGAACGATTTCAAGGGGCGGGTCCTTGCCGTCTGGGGCCTGTCCTTCAAGCCCCAAACCGACGATATCCGCGAGGCCCCGGCCCTGACCATCATCTCCCGCCTGCTGGAAATGGGGGCCGCGGTGCAGGCCTATGATCCCGAGGCCATGCCGGCGACCCGGCAGCAACTGGGGGAAAATCCGGCCGTGACCTATGCCGCCTCGACCTATGAGGCCCTGAAAGGCGCTGACGCCCTGATTATTTGCACCGAGTGGACCAAATTCCGGGAGCCTGATTTCGAGCGCATGCAATCCCTGATGAAGGCCCCGGTGATTTTTGACGGCCGCAACCTCTACAATCCGGCCAAGTTGGATAAGTTAGGCTTTACCTATTTCCATATCGGCCAGAAGGTTTAGCAGTAAGAAGCAGGTAGGGCGGGCCTCCGGGCCCGCCCCTCTGGTAGTACAGGCTTCCAGCCTGTACGCCGCACCGGCAAGATGCCGGTGCCACCAATAATTTTTTGGAGCAGAAAGCGTCGGGGTGCGCACTGCGCACCATCTCTTTTGCCTTAAACCCCAGGAACCTGAAACCATGTCTCCTGAATCACCGGATAGGGCCGAAATCCTCGGTGATCGCCTCCGTAACCTCGATCTGGAGGGCTTCTCCAACCTCAGGGTCCTGGTGGCCGGAGACTTCATGCTGGACGAGTATCTCTGGGGCAAGGTGGAGCGCGTCTCCCCCGAGGCCCCGGTGGCGGTGGTGGAGGTGGAACGGGAGACCCGCACCCTGGGCGGCGCCGGCAACGTCGTCAACAACCTGGTGGCCCTGGGGGCCCAGGTCGAGGTCCTGGGACTGGTGGGCGATGATAACCCCGGCCATCTCATGACCCAGGAGATGCTCCGGCTGGGAGTGCCGGTGGACGGCCTCTTCACCGACCCGGGCCGCCGCACCTCCCGGAAGACCAGGGTCATCGGCGCCTCCCAGCAGGTGGTGCGCATCGACCGCGAAACCCGCACCCCGGGCCCCCCTGCCTTCGAGGCCGCGGCCCGCAAATTTTTGCACGACCGCCTGCCCGGACTCCACGCCCTGGTGCTGTCCGATTACGCCAAAGGCGTCCTCACCCCGGGGCTGCTGCAGGAACTTATCAAGCAGGGGCGCGCCCAGGGATACCCCGTGGTAGTGGACCCCAAAGGCGCCGACTACTCCCTCTACGCCGGGGCCACGGTGATCACCCCCAACCGCAAGGAGGCCGAACTGGCGGTGGGCGCCTCCCTGGCCCGGCGGGAAGATCTGGTGCGAGCCGGCGCCGGGCTCCGGGAGCGCCTGGCCCTAAATTACCTGCTCGTCACCCTGGGGGCTGAAGGCATGCTGCTGTTCGCCGGGGGCCAGCCGGCCCTTTCCCTGCCCACCCGGGCCCGGGAAGTGTTTGATGTCTCCGGGGCCGGAGACACAGTGGCGGCCCTCATGGCCCTGGGCCTGGCCCAATGGGGCGACCCGGTCCTGGCCGCCGCCCTGGCCAACGCCGGCGCCGGGGTGGTGGTGGGCAAAGTCGGCACCGCCCCCATCTATCGGGCCGAACTCGCCCGGGAGTTGGGCCTGGGGGGGACCAGGCTGGAAGAAAAAATCCGCCCCCCGGCCGAATTGAAGCTGCTGGTGCCCCAACTCCAGGCCCAGGGCAAACGCGTCGTGTTCACCAACGGCTGTTTCGACCTGCTCCACGCCGGCCACATCAAATTCCTGGAAGAAGCCCGGCGCCTGGGCGACGCCCTGGTGGTAGCGGTGGATTCGGATGAGTCCGTCCGCCAGGTGAAGGGCGAGGGCCGCCCCATTATCGGCCAAGGCGATCGGCTGCGCATCCTGGCGGCCCTGGCCGCAGTGGATTATGTCACCGTCTTCACCAGCGCTCAATTGCCCGCGCTGCTCTCCAGCCTCAGGCCCGACATCCTCACCAAGGGGAGCAATTATCCCGCCGAGCAAGTCGCAGGCGCCGACATCGTCGCCAACTACGGCGGCCAGGTGGCCCTCATCCCCGTCACCGAACCCATCTCGGCCTCGGACGTGATACAGCGCATTAAAAATGGTGATAGGGGATTCTGAGACGTATTAAACGAATTCTATATCGCCAGTTCGATGGAAGTACAAGCTTAACTTTAACGCCATACTTGCAATTGCGTTTTCGGATAGCTGGGCAATTTTGTTTTCTAATAAAGCGGTGTATGATTGGTTCCGAACACTGAATAATTTTGAGAAATCCACCACTGCACCATCACTATATTCAAGCTTTGAATTGGGCAAAACATAAAAATACTTCAAGAAACTAGCTTTATTATTGGATGGATCAATTATATTGCTATCAATAAGTTCTTTAATTCTTCCTTTATCTGTGGCCTTATGGATATCACGCAGAGGAGCTAAAATTATACTAGTCAATTTAACTTTATTTTCCAAATCTATCTCACAGTTATGTGATAATACCATTGTATCGCCAAACTTTGGCGCGGCCGGAACTGACCAGCTTGAATATTCTTTGGGATTCACAGCTGGAGAGGAGTAATGAATGCCGTTAAGATTAATTGCACCGAGCAAATGAATTTGAGAAATTATATCCCCTTGACGTAAAGTGCCTAGCTCGATTTGCTCATCCCCAAGAAACATATCAATCTTCCCATTCGTCCTCGAAATTTATAGTGTCGGAAAGATCAATTATATCAGCATACATTTGTATCTGCTTAATGTCAGCAGATACTATTGGGTCTGCCCGGAGCTCAGATATGTAGATGGGGTCAAATGGACCATCGGCTCGTTCAATATCAAGTAATCGAGTATGCGCCCAAACGTTAAAAACTGCTGCCTCCATGATTTCTTTAAGGCGGCCCTCGATTTCTGGATTCCTTAAGGCATTAGATAATAAAGATTCTACTCCGAGTTCTGATGTAGACGATGTAGGAAAAGGGATTATATTGTTAGAAATACTTTTCGAATCATCATCATGCTTTCTTGCATAATTACTCATTTTAAAATGCCCTCCAAATTTAACGTCTTAGCTAAATTGGCAAATAATTCAGATTGCTTATTTAAAAGTAGTTTTATATCTGTTTCAAGGTCTTGGGATTCTGGTCCCGGTTTGTTATTAACATCTATTAGGACTTTTAAACCGCATTCGCTCAGTGGATATTCTTTAATATCTATAGAAATATATTGGTTGTGAGACGAGAGAGGTAGCTTTATTTGCCTAGCCTCGAAAGCAGTTATCGTATAATTAACATAATAATTACCATCTCGAATCCCGAATTGTAGCTGAAACGATCCCAACTCGCGATCCTTCCGGTCAATCTTTATAAGTCTATCAAAAAGTGGTGTTGCTGCCTCAGGAGCAGACTTGCTGATTAAGGGCTCTTCTGGAAATTCAACCTCAGCAACTACACCTGACCACTTATAATTAAGCTTGGCAGGCTGCATATCTGAAATTATTGGGCTTGATCGTTGATAGGCAAACTGCACTGCTTTTCCCATATCTTGAGCCACATGAGAGGGAGGTTTAGTCGTTATGTGAAAACGATCGAGGGCAACGTTCAGAATGGTATCTTGCAGTTTCAGGACTACTCTTGGGAGTGACGGAGGTGCATCGTCCGGGGAATTAATCATGAGAAGCTTTCCGCCTAGCTTCTGCTGGAGACTTTTTAGGTACGGTCCGCATGTTAGGACTATCGATGGATCGACCTCAAATGAGCAGACAATTTCAAAACGGTTGACTCTCACTCAAATACCTCTGATTTCAATAAGTTATATGTGATCGCTTAGAGTAATAATAGACCAAGCCAAAATAAACTTCAAGCTTTCATTTCTAATAGGTATTTCGCTCACTCAAATCAAGCTCACGTAGGACACACAGCCAAAAACTCCTTCAGCCCCATCACGGTCGCATACCGCATCCCCAAAGCCGCCATGAAGGCGCCGTGGACCTGGGCCGCGGGGATGGTTTGGCCCTCGAAGGCGAGGTCCCGGCTGGCGCAGGCGTCGTGAATGACGGTGCAGGTAAAACCGTAATCGAAGGCGGCCCGGGTGGTGGCATCGACGCACATGTGGCTCATGGCCCCGGCGATGACCACTGCCTCCACCCCGGTGATTTGCAGCACCTCCAGCAAACCGGTGTCCCGAAAGGCGTTGGGATAATGTTTCCGGACCACGGCCTCCCCGGGCAGCGGCCGGACGCTGGCGTGGATTTCCACCCCGGCGCTATCGGGCCGGAAGAACGCCGCCCCCGGCCCCAGGGCCAGGTGTTGCACGTGGAAAATGGGCCGCCGGGCCTGCCGAAACGCGGCCAGCACTTCCTGGGCCCGGGCCGCGGCCTGATTCATGCCTGCCAGCTCCATGGCGCCGCCGGGAAAATAATCATTCTGGATGTCGATGAGCAGGAGAGCGGATTTCATGGTAGGGTTCCTTCATGGTGGTGGCAGCCCCGGTAACCCACAGAACGAGCGCCGGGTAAAGCCTGCGGCTGCCGATAATTGCCATATCCCGAGGGGCTGATAATTCCCCCCTTATTTGGTGAGAAAATAAGGGAACTTAATGGCGTCCAGAAATTTCAACACCACCAGTTGTTGCAGTTCGATGCGCCGGTTCAGGGGCAGGCCGGTCCAGGTCTCCACCGAAAACCCGCCCTTCAACCGGTAAGACGCCATTAAGACCTCGGTGGAACTGCCGGTCCGGTGGTCGTAGTGCGGCAGGAAAATCTCCTCGGGGCTCGTCTGCCGGTTGATTGCGGCCAGCCAGGTGTTCACATAGGGCGGCATGGGGTGGACCACGTACACGATGGTCTGGCCGAAATATCTGTCCGTCCGGGGCTGGTGGTGCCGGCGCGACTCATGGAGGTTGACGACGTACTCCACTCCCTCCCGGCGCACCAGGGAAAAGACCTCCCAGGCCAGGGCGTACTCATAGGGTTCGCCGCCGGGGTAGCCGGCAAAAACCCGGTTGAGATCCACCGTCAGAAATCTCCGGAAGGCGCTGCAGGCGGGGGCGTTCATCCGGGGAAGAATGATGAGCTTGCCGGCCTGCACCTGCAAGCGGGGCAACAGCCGGTAGAGGGCATAAACGCCGGCGGTTTCATCGCCGTGAATGCCCGCCGTCAGGAGGACCACCGGGCCCGGGGCGGGACCCTCCAGGACGAAATAGGGGGTCTCGTAACATTGGCCCTGGCCGATCATTTTCTTTTGATAAACCGTGGTCTCGGCCCGGGCCGGAACCCCGAAGAACCCGGGCGCCAGGGCTGAGGCCCAGAAGAGCAGGAGGAGCGCCCGCCGTCGTGACCCAGGGCAGAAGAGCCGTAACCTCCGCATAAAAGTGGGTAACCGGATCATCAACCGCTTAAATAATCCCCCTCGCCCCCTTGAGACCAGGGGTGATTTTGCGCGGCCCGGACTACAAGGCTCGCTTCGGCCTCAATCGGCCTGATTCGCCTAAACGTCCCCTTTATCAGGGACTTTCAAGCGGCCGTGGTGCTCCACCCGGTCGATGATAAACTCCTGCCATTCCTGCCATTGGGCGATGGGGTTCATCCGGGTGTTCTCCAGGGGGACCTCGGCCCGGGCGCTGGCGGCGTGCCCCCCGGCGGACCCCAGCT
>Ga0172374_1002793_pt1 | contig 10846 bp, 5 predicted proteins | sample LakKiv3m_FD_114536 | JGI IMG/M metagenome (GOLD analysis project Ga0172374, IMG submission 114536) | Freshwater microbial communities from Kabuno Bay, South-Kivu, Congo - kab_092012_10.3m | ecosystem: Environmental > Aquatic > Freshwater > Lake | place: Democratic Republic of the Congo... | reverse complement strand
TTTTTATAATCTTCAAACTCAAAAGATTTTCCACAAGACATATCTATAATCTTGCCATTAGAATCCTGCTTGAAAGTAGCAAATATCAGCCTTTGGTAATTCAAATCATATAACCGAGCCCGTGCTGCATTATCTTCTGCCCGATATCCGCGTCCAATACGATTATCCGACCCCCCTATAGTGTTATATGAAATAAACGCACCTTCGTGTTTCCATTGAGAACACTTAGATGGATCCACTAAATATGAGAAATAAGCATCAAGATTACTAGGCTCTCCATAATCAGCATCATAATCAACACCAGTGAACAACTGGAATAAAGCATTGTCTAAATAAGCAGTAAATTGAGTATTCTTTACCAAACAAGACATGTACATATTACCTTTCTTTGAATCTTTAGGATCGTCGGACAAAACAGATATTGAAATTTGATTATCCTTTCCAACATTAGGATTATAGATATCCTCATTAACATATACATTCCCTTCTTTAATTATAAAAATATATTTACCAGAATAGTTACTGCTATTACAGTCAGAAATAGGACTTAAATCAAATTCCACATCGACATTCTTGAAATAAAATATAGTTTCTCCATCATTAGATGTTGTTTTTGTATAATGAGTTTCTTCAGAACATCCACTAACCTCTAACTTAGAATCTACACCAACCGTTTCAATCAAGCACGTATCATTACTAGTCCCCCCAGTAGGACTAATATTTCCATAAGAAGATATATTGGATAACATGCTTCCCTTTTCAGGCTTAAACACAACCTGTCCACCAACCGCACTTATTTTCAAAACATCCTTGCTTGTAACAGAAGCTTTTTGTGCACGAACATTCCCCAAAATATTAATAGAAGGAACTATTACGCTAACTGCAGTTCTAGGTAAATGATTAGAATAATATTTTATAATCTTATCAGCCACAGGAGAATATTGAACAGTTGTATAAAGACTGGACTTATTATTAAAAGTACAATTTTGATCGCCTTTATCAGAAAATCTAGGAGTAGCTTCGAAATCAACACCATCGCCCTGTAAGTCATTAATGTTATCTACAGAAAACTTCGAACCAGTTTTTGAATCGGAAGCATAAGTATATGGAGTACCACCTAATGGAGATTCTTCACTAACTTCAATATACTCTGGACTACAAGAAGCTAAATCTTCAGGGCTTCTAGAAGGGAATATAACATCTAACGTTAAAGCGTTGTCATCATAACTTCCATCATTAAATAATTTAACAAAAAATTTCATTGCAATATCTTTTATTCCCATAATAGAGTCTTTGCCTCCTTGATTTAACTTATCAAAAGTTACAGCAGGCCTGAAATTAAGAGACATTTGCCCCGAAGCAGAAGGTTTAACCGCTTCTGGAGCTCTATCGTCAATGGTTACATCTACAGGTCCAAGAATTAACTCATTTTCTTCCTTATCTTCAACAAAATCTGGAGGCTCTGATCCACTAACAAAATATTCGTTTTCCCATTGTATATACCCTTGACCATATGCAGTTTCTTCTTCCGTCAAAGACGTATTCCCAGCAGTAGTAGGCGCATATGATTGTAGATTTCCAAGGAAAAATCTACCAAATTCTTTGTCTTTAACCGTCTCTTTATTATCGTAATCACTTCCTTCAACAGTAGGATTAATAGGTTTAACTTTTATTCCCCCAGCATTATTAATAGGATTCTCTTCGTCATTAAAATCTACGGAATCTCCATTACTAATCTGATCAGCTTTTACATGATCGGTCCAATTATTAAATCCAACTTTTGTAATCCTAGGTGCATCAGCTGCATCAAAAGGACCTTCTTCGTCTCTAGCCAAAAGGTAAATTTTATACCCCTGATCTCCATCTGCAATTGGATAATATCCTAGCTCAGCATCAACTTCAACTTTTAAACACAATCCCTTTTCGCTATCACAATATAAAGGTGGGACCAGACATGAACACCAAAAACCAAGTGGATCTAATCCTTCATCTGGAAGAACAACTCCACCCATGTCTTCACAACGTAGTTTCTTTGTTCCTTTCGCATTCTCTACATAATATTGCGGTGGATTACAGGTTAATTCTTCTTCTTTACACGCATCTGGATCATCTATACAACAATCAGGATTATCTTTAGGACAACATCCTTCAAGACACTCGACTGTTTCCCCCGGTAAAATAAATTTTATTCCTTGAAAATTTATCCACGTCCCAGCGTTAGTATACGCATAAGGAGACACTTCTCCCCCTCCCATTGCCACAATTTCCCATTCGTGTTTATCAGGATCTTTTTCTTGAGCAACGACTCCCCATTGAATAGGAGACCCTGGAGGAGAGTCAAAATATATATATCCATATACAGAATTCCAAGCAACGCCGGTTATATGTCTCAATTTATTTGGACCAGAGGCAGGATCTACAGGACCAATCTTTACGCTATATCCTTCCCATTCAGCTTCTTCTTCCTCAGAAAATCCGGAAAAGTCCACACAATCTTGTCCAATTAAATCTTTACCATCTTGCCCACAATTAAAAGTTATATATCCAAGATTATTATCCCAAGCAAGCCCTTTTACAGAAAACTCGGAAGCATCAATACTGTCCCTTTCTGCTCCATTTTTTTCTATACAAGCAGCATATTCTCTATTAGGAGTATATGCGTCACCAAGCCCAGGAATAATACTCATATCACACATATGCCCAGTATAAATACCTCCGCTTTGTTCATGACAATCAAAGTCAATTATTCCCTCATCAGGAGGATATCCGGCAATCATTGGAGAAGTTTGCCCAGAAATTATTCCTGAACAAACATCATCGTCTTCCGCAAACGCGACAAAATTAAAAGCCATCAAAAAAAACATACCAACTCCTAAAAATAATAGAAGAAATTTCAATTTCTTAAACATAGAATGAGAGTTTATAGATATTTCAAAAATACATTTTAGACTATACCACAAAAAATAAAAGGTCTAAATCTTTTGCAGAACAAAAACACATTGCTATTTATTCTTCACATTTTGCACAGTGCTCTACTCCTTCTTTGTTTTCTGTAATAATTCCTCCGCACTTTTCACAAGGTTTCACTGGCCTCTCCCAAGTCGCGAATTTACATTTAGGGAATTTATTGCACCCCCAAAAAACTCTTCCTCCTTTTTTTGTTCTTCTTTCAACCAATTGGCCAGCTTTACACTTAGGACATTTTACTCCAGAAAAAACAGTGACAGGAACTATATTTTTACATTTAGGATAAGCTGAACATCCCAAGAATGGACCATATCTTCCATTTCTAATTTCCATTAACGCCCCGCATTTTTCACATTTTTTACCTTTAAATTTCTTCTTCAACTCCTGAACTTCTTGTGTTTCTTCTATTTGCTCCTTTGTCATATCCTCAGGCTTTTGCTCTAAAGGTTTAGCATTTTTACATTTTGGATAATTGCTACATGACAAAAACTTTCCAAATCTACCAAGCTTAATAACCATTTTTGACCCACATTTTTCGCAAATTTCATCGCTCCCTTCATTAACGATATCAGATTTTTTTAAAGTCTTTTCTTTTTCTTTTATGCTTTTATGAAACGACTCATAAAACTCGCGTATGACAGGAACCCATTTTTCTTCTCCATCCTCGATTTTATCCAGCTTTTCTTCCATATCAGCAGTAAATTTATAATCAATAACACGAGAAAAATTCTCCACCAAGACGTCCGTAACGACAAATGCTACATCCGTAGGCTTTAATGTTTTCCCTTCTTTTTCAATATATCCTCTACTCATAATTGTAGAAATTGTAGGAGCATATGTACTCGGCCTTCCAATTCCTTCACTCTCAAGCTTTTTGACAAGCGAAGCTTCTGTATACCTTGCAGGCGGTTTTGTGAAATGTTGGGAATTAGTCATTCTTTCGAGATCAACCATTTCATCTTTTTCTAATTTTGGAAGAATTTTTTCACCTTCTTGTTGTTCTTCTGGACTATCTCCTTCTTCAAAATAAACTTCCATGAATCCAAGGAACAAAACTGTTTGTCCGGTTGCTCTAAATATATATCCAGTTGATTTTCCAGATTTTTCAGCCTCAATATCCACTCCAACTTTATTTAAAACAGCTTCTTTCATCTGACATGCAATCGTCCTTTCCCAAATAAGTTTATATAAACGATATTGATCTTTATCTAAATATTTTTGGATTGATTCTGGTTTTAAACTTAAATCAACAGGACGAATAGCTTCATGCGCTTGCTGGGCAGTTTTTGAAACTTTATATTTTCTTGGCTCAGGTAATAAATATTTTTCTCCAAATTCTTTTGCAATAACATCATTTGCACTTTTCAAAGCAAAATCAGAAAGATTCACGCTATCTGTTCTCATATATGTAATAAGACCCATTTCTCCAGACCCAACATGCATTCCTTCATACAACTGCTGCGCAATCATCATTGTTTTCTTAACAGAAAATCCTAACTTTCTAGATGCCTCCTGCTGCAAAGTGGAAGTAATAAAAGGAGGAGCAGGAGATCTTTTTATCTGTTTTTCTTCAATAGATACTACTTTATATTTAGATCCCTGAAGCTCTTTTGAAATTTTCTTTACCTGCTCTTCATTTTTAATTTCGATTTTTTCATCTTTAAATTTTTGCAATTCTCCTTCAAAAAGTCTCATCTCTTTTTTTAACTCCTTGTCTTCTTTTTCAAAAGTACCAACAATTTTCCAATACTCTTCTGATTTAAAAGCCTGAATTTCTCTTTCCCTTTCAACAATCAAACGAACAGCAACACTTTGTACACGGCCAGCACTAAGTCCATACCTAACCTTTTTCCATAATAAAGGAGAAAGTTCATATCCCACTAATCGATCAAGTACACGCCTTGCTTGTTGCGCATCAACAATATCCTGATTTATTTGTCTTGGATTTTTTATAGAATCTACAATTGCCCTCTCTGTAATTTCGTGGAATACAATTCTATGAACAGGCACTTTATGTTTTGCTGTTTCAAGAGTGTTCACTAAATGCCAGCCTATGGCTTCTCCTTCGCGGTCCTCATCAGTTGCGATCCAGAGATCTTCTGCTTTTTTAACTTCATCTTTTAATTCCTTCACCAATTTCTTTTTGTCAGCAGGTATAATATAGGTAGGAGCAAAATCATGATCTATCTCTATTCCCATTCTAGATTTTGGCAAATCGACAATGTGCCCCATAGATGCAAGTACTTTATATTCCTTACCGAGAATCCTAGAGATTGTTTTTGCTTTTGTAGGAGACTCGACTATAACTAAATTTTTACTCATAATGTTTTTTTAAGCTGGAACAAATCTAATTTTTATAGCAATTTCCCCTCTTAGTCAAAAAAAAACTTCATAACTCCCCAAAAAAGGCTTGTAGATAAAGAAACATCTCATGCGCTATTGCAAGAAAAAATGGATGGCCTACTTAAGCCAAAATTCAACGTTTTTTTTAACAAAACATGCTTTTTTCCCCTTGTTGTACACATTTCCTTATACAAATCTCTTGATTTACGGCTTAAGAATCATATAATACACACAGGGTTTTTCAAAATTTGTTTACAGTAAAGGGATTTCTAGGGAATTAGTTTTTGGAAAGCTTTTGAAAATTGAAATAAGAAACTAAAACTTAGATTTTCTGAGAATTGATATAATACGAGGGATGAGCGATTTAACACTATTAAAGTTTAGACTTTCTAGAAATTGCTATAGTGCAAGGAGTAAATAATTTTTGGCAGGAGCTGTACAAAAATGTACAGCGACAACAAAAATTATGAAACGACGAAGCAATATACAATTTCTAGAAAGTCTATAAAAATATAATCTTTAACCAAAGAATTATGACTAAACAAGACTTAGTCGCAACCGCAGCGCAAGCAGCTGGCGTTACAAAGAAAGCTGCTGGAGAGGTTCTAGAATCAGTTCTAGGATCAGTTACAAAAAGCCTTAAAAAAGGTGAGAATGTAACAATCACTGGTTTCGGAACATTCCGTGTATCAAAAAGAGCTGCAAGAACTGGAGTAAATCCAAGAAATCCAAAAGAGAAAATCAAAATCCCTGCAATGAAGGTACCTGCTTTCAAAGCTGGAAAATCTCTAAAGGACGCTGTTCGATAATATTTTCGTCCGAATTTAAAGGCTCCCCGCTTCTAGGGGGGCCTTTTTTGTTATCATTTATAATAAATTTGTTATACAATAATGTCCTTTTACAAAGTTTTTTATGACAATATCAAACTTATTAATTTTTCTCGCACAAAACTTAGCATTAATACTAAGTTCGATATTCATTACAGCTTGGCTATACAAATATAAAGTAGAGGGATTAACAAAATTTATACTTTCAGTATTTACAATTTTTGTATCACAAATAATTGCCATAGAAATAATCTTAGGGATTTTAGGTAAAATTTCTTATGGAAACGCTTTAATTTTAACAACAATATCATTCATTTTTACCGGAATCCTTTGGGGAAGAGAAACTTTTAAAAGACTTTTAATAAATTCATCTGGAGAAAAACCGTCGCCACTTATTCTTTATATAATATATCTTCCATTACTTATCATTTTCTTGATAAGAACTTTTTCTGCAATGCTACAAGTTCCTCTCGAATATGACGTTGTAGCATATCATTTACCATTTGTGGTGGAATGGATAAAAACAAAAAGTTTAATGGGAATTTATTACACAGCTTTTGCAAGCCCCATAGGCTACTATCCTAGTAATTACGAATTACTAAATTTATGGACAATTCTTCCGTTTAACAATGATTTTTTCGTAAATATATTGAATTTTCCGTTATTGGCATTGCTCGGAATAGCTCTATACAAAATACTTAGAAATTTAAACACAGAAAAAAATACAGCACTTATATTAACGGGGGCTCTTTTTTACATCCCTATCTTTTTAAGACAAGGGGGAGTAGGGCTTACAGACATCTTTTTCTGCTTAACTTTTGCCCTATTCATGTATTTTCTACAAGAAATATACAAAAACAGAAAAAATCCATTTAAAAAAGACTCAATAAAAACAGCTTATATTTTGTTTGGATTAAATATAGGACTTCTTCTGGGAACAAAATATTTAGGAATAGTAATATCTATAATTCCAATCTTTTTATTATTATTAATTTGCATATTCACAAAAATTCAAAAAAGATGGAAGCTCCTTGGAATCTCTGCAATAAGCGCTTTTATAACTGGCGGATTCTTTTATATTCGGAACTGGATAAATTCAGGCAATCCTATTTTCCCAGTAGATTTAAAAATCTTTGGAATAAAAATATTTGAAGGATACTTGGGAACAAATGAAAAATTATTAAACACATCTTTAGCTGAAAATATTGAAAATTTAGAAGGGGTAAAGTCATTTTTAATTCAATATTACAATTTAATAGGACTCACTGGAGTATTGGGAATTTTATCTATAATAGGAGTTTTAGGGATTCTTGTTTACAAAATATTTGAGAAAAACTCAAAAGAAGATTTGATTACAAGTATGGTTCTTTTCCTCTCTTCCGTAATATATTTATGCCTATATATAAAAACTCCTTTTTCATTCAGTCACATCCCTCAAAATACACGATACTCAATGCCGTTTTTAATAATCGGCATAATGAATATCGGCTTTATATACACGAAAATTAAATCTTTAAAACCGATGTTTGATCTTGGAATGTTTGCTGCAATTTTTTACACCCTTTTCTTAATGATTCTTCATCCAAAAGATATGATAAGTCTTACCGATAGAGTAATTTTAGACACAGACTTAATAAAGAATTATCCAGGATATTTCTTGGCGTCATCAATATCATTTATTACATTAATAACGGGCATTTATCTCTTATTTATAATGACATCGGGGAAAAGAAAAAATTACTTAATAATAGGCTTAATACTGATTTCAATAATAATACGTATTCCAATAGCTACATTTGCAAGTACTGAAAGAGAGTCGTTAATAGAACATACTCGTGACACACTGCAAAAAGACGACAAAATGAAATCCAAAATAAATGCAGCGTTATATTTAGAAAAAAACACGATAGCAACTTACATTGCATATTCCGGATTTAATTATCACTATTTGTTCTTCGGCAGAAGCATGAATAAAAAACCCGAATATATAAATATAAATGAATGTTTGGACTGCAGATATTTAGACTATAAAAATTCGGAAAAATCTATAAGGAGAGACCCCTCTTTTGAAAACTGGTTTAAAAATCTAAAAGAAAAAAAGAAAGAATATCTTGTGCTTGATATTGATCAGGCAAAAGAAGAATATGATTGGGCACTAGCAAATAACAAAAATTTTAAAGAAGTATTTTCAGAAAATTCCATGAAAATATACAAAATTGCCTACTAATGATTAAGAATCTGATTAAAAATTTCTGGCCATTTATAAAATATTGCATAGTAGGAGCCACGGGAACTTTTGTGGACTTATTTTTCTTATACGTATTAGTTGAATATGCCAATCTTCCAGTCCTAACATCGACAACAATTTCATTCATTTTGGCAGTAATAAATAATTTTGTTCTAAATAAAATTTGGACTTTTCAAAATAAATCAAAAAATTATCGAAAATTATTTATAAAATTTTTAATAGTTTCGGTTATCGGCCTTGGATTAACAGTTGCTTGTATGTACATCTTTGTACATATTCTTTTTATTTGGTACATGTTAGCAAAAATAATTACATCCATCGTTGTTTTGACTTGGAATTTTTTTGGAAACAAAATGTGGACATTCCGCCTACGTGAAAAAATAGTAGCAATCCCTGAAAATTTCACATTTGATTATTCGATAGTAATCCCTGCATATAACGAAGCAAACAGAATAAAAAACACGCTTCTTTTAACAGACAACTATATTAAAGAAAAAAATTTAAATGCAGAAATAATAGTAGTGGATGACGGAAGTAAGGATTCTACTGTAAAAATAGTAGAGAGCTTAATTCCAAAAATAAAAAATCTTAGAATTGAAACTTATGGTAAAAACAAAGGGAAAGGATTTGCCGTAAAAACAGGTGTTTTTGCAAGCAAAGGAAAACATATTTTATTTACTGATGCAGATAACTCTACCCCTATAGAGGAGCTGGAAACATTGAAAAAAGCCATGGATTCTTCTAATGCCAATATCGCGATCGGGTCAAGATATTTAAATGAAAGTAAAGTTCAAATTAAACAACCTGGATACAGAATTTTAATAGGACGCCTAGGGAATTTTTTAATCAGATTATTTTTAATAGATAACATCCGAGACACTCAGTGCGGATTTAAACTATTTGAACACCGAGTGGCCAAAGAAATATTTTCATTTCAAAAAGTAGAACGATTCGGATTCGACATGGAAGCGCTTGTAATAGCGGAAAGTCTTGGATACAAAATTGTAGAAGTTCCCATAAATTGGTTCAATTCTATAGAAAGCAGACTACGTCCCATCAGAGACTCTCTTACAACTCTGAAAGACTTAATTTATATAAAAATAAACCTTTGGAGTGGAAGATATTTTCAAGAATAAAAATTTTTTACCCGTTTTTCTTGAAAAAACCTCATAAAACCTATAAATTACTTGGCGAACATTTAACTGTTTTTTGTGGAAAATCAATTAAAGGATTTAGAGAAAAAAACAATAAATGAAATTGAAAAAATTTCATCTCTTGAAGAGCTGAAAATTTTAGAGGTAAAAATCCTCGGCAGAAAAGGTGATTTAACAAATATACTCAGAGGCTTAAAAGACCTATCTGATGATAAAAAACCAATTATCGGAAAAGTTGCAAACGATGTAAAAACTCGACTAGAAGAAGAGTTTAGGCTCCGCATAGAGCGCCTAGAACAAGACGCAATAAAGAAATCATTATCAGTAGAATTTTTCGATACAACCATTCCTCCAAAAACAAGAGACATTGGACATATTCACCCCCTTTCTCAAGTGCAAGAAGAAGTTGAGAGAATTTTTTCACAGATGGGCTTTGCAATTATGGATGGCCCGGAAGCAGAATCTGAATACTACAACTTCGAAGGATTAAATATCCCAAAAGATCATCCGGCACGTGATATGCAAGACACTTTTTTCATTCAAGAAAAAAATGATCCAAAGCACGGAAGAATGGTTCTCCGTACTCATACATCTCCTGTACAAGTAAGGACCATGGAGAAATACGGAGCTCCACTTAGAGTAATCGTTCCAGGTCGCGTTTTTAGATATGAAGCCACTGACGCTAGTCATGATGCTACATTCTATCAAGTAGAGGGACTTCTTGTTGATAAAAATATTTCTCTAAGTCATTTGAAAGGAATAATGAAAGAATTTTTAAGCAGACTGTTTGGAAAAGAAGTTTTGGTTAGATTTAGACCAGGATATTTTCCATTCGTAGAACCTGGACTTGAACTCGATTTTTCATGCTTACTTTGCGAAGGAAAAGGGTGCCGTGTCTGCAAACATTCGGGCTGGATGGAATTCATGGGCGCTGGAATGGTTCACGAAAATGTACTTAAAGCTGGCGGAATTGATTCAAAAAAATATCAAGGATGGGCATTTGGATTCGGACTAACCAGACTTGTAATGATGCGCTATGGAATTGACGACATTCGCCTATTATCAAACGGAGATTTAAGATTCATTAAACAATTCTAAATAATGTACGTCTCATTAAATTGGCTAAAAGATTTCGTTGATATAAAAAAGAATATAGATCCAAAAGTTCTAGGGACTACTTTAACTATAAAAACTGCCGAAGTAGATAAGGTTATAAATGAAGCAGAAGCCTTTGAAAATATAGTAGTAGGTTTTGTAGAAACTCTTATTCCCCATCCAAATGCAGACAAATTAAGAATAGCTAAAAC
>Ga0172374_1002789_pt1 | contig 10864 bp, 10 predicted proteins | sample LakKiv3m_FD_114536 | JGI IMG/M metagenome (GOLD analysis project Ga0172374, IMG submission 114536) | Freshwater microbial communities from Kabuno Bay, South-Kivu, Congo - kab_092012_10.3m | ecosystem: Environmental > Aquatic > Freshwater > Lake | place: Democratic Republic of the Congo... | reverse complement strand
TTCTCAGCTCGTCACCAGGCGTCGGTCATGACCTTCGACACACCACCCCGACTAGCGTGCGGGGTGTGACGCAGCCCACCAGCACGGCCGCCTCGACCGGGGCACGCACGTCACCGCTCGACGACGTCGGCCGCACGCTGCTCACCACGGCGAGCCGCCTGCTCGCCGACGAGGGTGCCGGCGCACTCACCGTGCGCCGCATCGCGGGCGACTCCGGCATGAGCACGATGAACGTCTACTCGCGCTTCGGCGGCAAGCACGGCGTGGTCGAGCAGCTGTTCCTCGAAGGGTTCGGGCTGCTCGCCGCGACCATGTCGTCGGTGCCCACCACCGACGATCCGGTGGCCGATCTCACGGCCAGCGGGATGCGCTACCGCGCCTTCGCGCTCGAACACCCGACGCTCTACTCGGTGATGTTCGAGAAGGCCGTACCCGACTACGAACCCGGCGACGCCGCGCTGGCCAGCGGACTCGCCACGCTGCAGTTGCTCGCCGAGCGCATCGAGCGGTGCATCGCGACGGGACGGTTCCGTGCGGGCGATCCGTTGCACCTCGCCGGCGTGGTGTGGAGCACCTGCCACGGCGCCGTCAGCCTCGAGTTGAAGCAGAAGCGGCACCTACCTCTCGATTGGGAGGGCGTGTTCCGAGACAGCTGTGCACTGCTCGTGCGAGGTCTGGCCGCGTGAGCTACTTCGCCCGCCGCGGTGCCGTGTTCGTCGGCGCCATTGCCGTGGTCGCGGTGTTCGCCGGGCTCGTCAACGAAGTCATCGGCGGATCGGGCGACGGCAGCACCAGCGTCGGCACTGGCGCGGCGGAGAGCGACACCACCGTGGCGCTCACCGGCGGCGCGTCGGCACCTCCCGCCGGCAGCGACACCACTTCGGCGCCTGATTCCACCGCCACCTCCACCACCGCCGCGTTCACCCCGCGCTCCGACGTGTTGGTCGACCCGGCGTCGTTCGGCCGGCCGTACAGCGCCACCGTGCCCGGCGTGCTCACCTTCCGCGGCAACCCGACGCGCAGCTTCTACGGCACCGGTCCGGTGCCACGCACCACGCCACAGGAGTTGTGGCAGTACCCGGGGCCGGGCAATCCGATGTGTGGGGAGAGCAGCGAGTACGGCAACGTGCGCACGTGGTGCGGCACGGGCTGGACCGGCCAGCCGGCCGTGTTCGAGCGCGACGGCCGCACCTGGGTGGTGTTCGGTGCGTACGACTACAAGATCCACTTCGTCGACGGTGTCACCGGGCAGGAGATCATCCCGCCGTTCCCCACCGACGACCTCGCGAAGGGCAACGTCACCGTCGACCCCGATGGCTACCCGCTGGTGTACGCGGGCTCCCGCGACAACTACCTGCGCATCATCGCGTTCGACGGCACCGAGCCACGCGAGCTGTGGAAGATCAACGGCCGCACCGACGATCGCATGCACAACGACGACTGGGACGCCGCGCCACTCGTGCTGAACGACCACCTCATCGAAGGCGGTGAGAACAGCTGGTTCCACGGCATCCGCCTCAACCGCGGCTACTCGGCCGACGGCAGCGTGACCGTCGACCCGAAGCTGGTGTTCCGCGTCCCTGGGTGGGATCAGCAGCTCATCGACGACCTCGGCTCGAAGGATCCCAAGCGTGTCAGTCTCGAGGCGTCGGTGTCGGTCAGCGGCGACACCGCATGGCTGAACTCGTCGGGCGGCCTGCTGCAGGGGTGGGACATCTCGTCGCTGCGCACCGGCGTGGGCGAGATCAGCCGCACGTTCCGGTTCTGGACCGGCGACGACAGCGACGCGAGCGTGGTGCCCGACGACCAGGGCTACCTGTTCGTCGGCACCGAGGTCGATCGCAACAACAGCCGCGCCCAGGAGGTGGGCCAACTGTTGAAGATCGACCCGCGCAACACCGCCGACCCCGTGGTGTGGAGCATCGATGTGAACAACGGTGTCGACAGCGGCACCTGGGCCACCCCCATCGTCACCGGTGACGTCGTGATCTGGAACACCAAGCCGGGCAAGGTGTACGGCATCGACCGGGCGACGGGCGAGATCCTCTGGCGGACCGAGGTGCGCGCCCCGGTGCTGAGTTCGCCCGTGCTCGTCGACGGCGTGCTCATCCAGGGCGACGGCAATGGCACGCTGCACGCGTTCGACCTCAGCAACCCACGGGTGCTGCCGCCCGAGCTGTGGCAGATCACGCTCGACGGCAACATCGAGAGCTCGCCGGTGGTGTGGAACGGCCGCATCTACGTCGGCACGCGCGGCGGCTTCATCCACTGCCTCGGGTTGCCGTCGTGACCAGATTCCTGGGCCGCACCACCTGGACCGAACACCACCAGGCCACCCGGCGGGCACTGTTGGCCGTCCCCGTGGGCGCGTGCGAGCAACACGGACCGCACCTTCCGCTCGACACCGACACGCGCATCGCGGCCGCGCTGGCCGAGAACCTCGCCGACAAGTACGAGGGCGAGATCCTGGTCACACCGCCGCTCACCATCAGCGCCAGCGGCGAGCACGCGGGCTTCCCCGGCACCCTGTCGCTCGGTACCGAGGTGTTCGAGCAGGTGATCGTCGAACTGGTGCGCAGCGCCGACTGGAGCTCGGGCGTGGTGCTGGTGAACGGTCACGGCGGCAACCGCGTGCCCGTCGAACGAGCCGTGCGACTGCTGCACGCCGAGGGCCGCAAGGTGCTGTCGTGGTGGCCGCGAGTGGCCGGCGGCGACGCGCATGCCGGCGACACCGAGACGTCGTTGATGCTGGCCATCGCACCCGATCTGGTGCGCATGCATCGCGCCGAGGTCGGCGTCACCGCGCCGCTCGGCGACGTGATCGACGAGATCCGCGAGGGTGGCGTACGCGCCGTCAGCCGCAATGGCGTGCTCGGCGATCCGTTGCGCGCCTCGGCCTCCGCCGGCCGCACGATGCTCACCCGTCTCACCATCGATCTCGTCGCCGCGGTCGACGAATGGTGGGTGTGACCCGCTACCGACGCGACCCGTCGTGGCAGCAGCCGGGCGACGGCCGCGTGATCATCGCCGGCTCACCACTGCGACTGTTCCGGGTGTCGGCGGGCGGCGCGCACGTACTGAGCGCATCGCTGAGCGGCGAGCACCCCGACACCGATGTGGTGCGCCGTCTGCTCGACCGGTTCGTCGACGCAGGCGCGCTGCACCCCGAGCACCCGCAGGGGCCGTTCACGGCCGACGACGTCACCGTGGTGATGCCCGTGCTGGGTGAGGCCCCGGTGCCGCCACCGGGTCTGCGCACCATCGTCGTCGACGACGGCACCCCCACGCCGATCACCGCACCCGACGAGACCCCGGTGGTGCGACTGGAGACCAACCAGGGGCCCGGCGCCGCACGCAACGCAGGGCTGGCACTGGTCGACACGCCGCTCGTCGCATTCCTCGATGCCGACGTGACGGTCGACGACGGGTGGCTCGACGCGGTCCTCCCCCACTTCGCCGACCCGCGCGTCGCGCTCGTCGCACCGCGGGTGTGTGGCACCGCACAGTCGGGCGCGCTGGCCGGCTACGAGCAGCGCCACAGCCCGCTCGACCTCGGCGACGAGCCGGCGCGTGTGTCGGCCGGCTCGCGCGTCAGCTACGTGCCGGCGGCCGCACTGGTGTGCCGCACCGACGCGTTGCGTGGGGTGGGCGGGTTCGACCCGGCGATGCGCGTCGGCGAGGACGTCGACCTCGTGTGGCGCCTCGTCGCCGCCGGACATCGTTGCCGCTACGAGCCGATCTCGGTGGTGCACCATCGACCCCGCGCCTCGCTCGGCGGCCTGCTGCGGCAGCGGTTCGGTTACGGGCGATCGGCCGCGCCGCTGGCGCGCCGGCACCCGGGTGCGCTCGCGCCGGTTCGAATGAGCGGCTGGAGCCTCGGTGTGTGGGCGTTGGTGGCGTTCCGCCGACCGTGGCTCGCCGCAGCACTCGCCGGCGGCACCACCGTGGCGCTGCAGCGCAAGCTGCGCGACGTGCCGCCCGACGCAGCAGCGTTGCTCGCCCTGCGCGGCCACCTCGCGGCCGGTCGACAGGTGGCGAAGGGCATCACGCGAGTGTGGTGGCCGATCGCGCTGCTCGCCGCAGCACTGGTGCCGAGGGCGCGTCTGCCGTTGCTCGCTGCATGCGTCGGCCCATCCGTGGTCGATGCAGCGCGACGCCGATCCGCGCAGCCGCTGCTCGATCTGCCGCTGCTGCTCGCCGACGAGACCGCCTACGGCGCGGGCGTCTGGAGGGGCGTGTTCGAGGAACGCGAGCCGGGCCCGCTGGTGCCGGACCTCAGCGGGTGGCCGCGGCGAGGTGACGGCTGATGTCGCTGCACTCCAGGCACACCGACTCGGGCACGACGCCCCACTTCATCAACTGACCGAACACCACGCAGCCGAGGCAGAACGCGAACACGCTCTCGAGGGTGGCGGCGATGACGAGGCCGACGATGAGCACCGTCGCGACGGTGGGGGCATCGAGTGCGACGGCGAGCAGCGCGCCACCGCTGAACGCAAGGCCGACGCCCTGGGCGAACCGCTTGGGCGGACCGGCGACGAACTTGTGGTCGACGCTGGTGAGGCGCGGCGTGACGACCTCGGTGACGAAGCGCCCGAGCGGGCTGAACCGCGGGCCGGCGAGCACTCGGGCCAGGAAGCCGTAGGCCAACGGCACGAGCACCCACCACTGCTGCACCACCAGATACAGCACGCCTTGCAGGACCACGCCGGCCGCGACGAGGCGGGCCGAGGTCTCGTTGACCGGGTTGGGGAAGCCGAACCACCGTGTGCGCATGGAGGAAATCGTAGACCCATAATTCCGATCGGACAACTCGGGAATTCCGCGCTGCGGCACACTGCTTCCACCCGACCCCGCGCAGTACGGTGACGGCGATGACCGTGCGCCTGACCGTCGATCGTGCTGCCTGGACGGCCCACGTCCAGGCCACGGCGCTGGCGTACGGACACGGCCTGGTCCCCGTCGTGAAGGGCAACGGCTACGGCTTCGGTCGGCGAACGCTGCACGAGGCCGTGCGTGGGGCCGGCGCCGAATTCGTGTGCGTCGGCGACGTGCACGAACTCCACGACGTGCCACCGCGGCTCACCCCGGTGGTGCTCACCCCGGTGCTCGCCGCCCCGACCAGCGAGCGCACCGTCCTCACCGTGGGCAACGTCGCACACGTCGACGCGGTGCGCGGTTGGCGCGGCCGTGTGATGGTGAAGCTCGCATCGAGCATGCGACGGTACGGCGCCACCGTCGACGAGCTCCCCGTGCTGCTCGGCGCCGTGGCCGACGCCGGCGTCGACGTGCATGGGTTCGCACTGCATCTGCCGTTGACCGGCGACGACACCGCCCGTCTCGCCGAGATCGAGGCCTGGCTGCCGCACCTCCCGCCCGAGTCACCGGTGTGGGTGAGCCATCTCGCTCCCGAGTCGTTCCACACGCTGCAGGCCGCACATCCGGGCCACTCGTGGGGCGTGCGGGTGGGCACCGCGCTCTGGCACGGCATCCCGAAGGGTGACTTCCTCGACCTCACGGCCGACGTACTGCAGGTCACCCGCGTCACTGCGGGGCAGTCGGTCGGCTACCGCCACGCCACGATGCCGTTCGACGGCCACGTCGTCGCCGTCGGCGCGGGCACGGCGCACGGCGTGGCGCCGCTCGACCACCACGACGCGGCACGACGCAGCCCGTTCCACTTCGAACGGCGGCGACTCGTGTTGCTCGAGGCGCCGCACATGCACACCTCGCTCGTGGCGGTGCCCCACGACGAGCCGTGCCCTCGGGTGGGCGACCGGGTCGACGTGCAGCGCCCCCTCACCACCACCGTCGTCGACGAGGTCGAATGGACATGACCGACGTCGCCCCTCGCGTCGAGCACCACGACCGCGTGGTCGACCTCGACGTGATTCGCGCCATCGCCCTCATCGGCGTCTGCGTGATGAACTACCACGGCTACCTCATCCTGCGCGGCGGCAACCCGGGCGACGGGTTCCTCGCCGACCTGTTCGACCCGTGGAACGGACCGCTCAGCACGCGGTTCGCGGCGACCTTCGTCACGGTGGCGGGCATGGGCGTGGCGTTGATGTCGCGCCGCGCGCTCGCCGGACGCGATCCGAAGGCGATCAGCACGGTGCGATGGACGCTCATCCGTCGCGGCGTGCTGCTGTTCGCGTTCGGTTTCGTGCTCGACTGGATCTGGCCGGGCACCATCCTGTTCTTCTACGGGGCTTACTTCCTGGTCGGCGCCTGCATCTTCACGTTGCGCAGCCGATGGATCGCCGCGATCGGTGTCGCCGCGGCCGTCGGCGCAGCAGTGCTCCAGTGGTGGGGCCTGGAGCGCGAAGCCGACGGCCACCTCGTCGACTGGTTGTTCAACACCACCGCCGAGAACAACCTGTCGCCACGCGACCTCCTGCTCGACGCACTCGTACGCGGCACGCACCCACTGCTGCCGTGGCTGGTGTTCTTCTGCATGGGCATCGTGCTCGGCCGTGCGCTGCCGTTCAACAGCATCATGCGAGTGCAACTCGCGTTCTTCGGTGTCGTCTGCGTCGCCACCGCGTACCTCTCCGAGCGAGCGCTGCCGTGGCGTGCTGCGCTGCGCAGCACCCACCCGTTCGACCGCGGCATCCTCTACTCATTGGCAGCCGTGGGCACGTCGCTCGTGGCCGTGGTGGTGATCGGCGCGATCGCCGAGGCCACGTCGCGGTCGCGTGTCACCCGCGCGCTCGCCGTCACCGGCCGCACGACGCTGTCGCTGTACGTGCTGCACGTGCTGGTGTTCAACCTCGTGGTCGACTGGCTCGACTGGGTGCAGCCCGGTGGACTCGGCACCGCACTGGCGCTTGCGGTGGGCTACTGGGTGGTGGCCATCGTGCTCGCCAACGTGTGGCACCGCTCGCACGAGCACGGACCGCTCGAGTGGGTGTACCGCCGCTTCAGCGCCTGACCGCGTCGGCGCACGACCGGGTCAGAGCACTTCGGCGAACGTGTCGCACTGACGAGGATCGACCGTGGTGAAGCCGCGGAGGAACCACGAACGACGCTGCTCGGCCGAACCGTGGGTCCAGGCCTCCGGGTCGATACGGCCGGTGGTGCGTTCCTGGATGCGATCGTCGCCCACACCTTCGGCGGCGCGGATGGCTTCCTCGATCTCGCTCGGATCGTCGAGCAGCCCGCGCCGGTTGGCGTCGCCCACCCACACGCCGGCGTAGCAGTCGGCCTGCAGTTCCAGCGCCACCGAGTACTGGTTGGCACGGCCGGGGTCGCGGCGCGACGCGTCCTGCACCTGGGCGTTGGTACCCAGCACGTGTTGGACGTGGTGGCCGTACTCGTGGGCGAGGATGTACTGCTCGGCGAGGTCGCTGGTGTCGCCGACGAACTGGTTCTCGATCTGCTGCAGGAAGCCGAGGTCGATGTACACCAGTTGATCGGCAGGACAGTAGAACGGGCCCGTCTCGGGGCTGCCGAGGCCGCACCCGGTCTGGCGCGGTTGGTCGAACAGCAGGGTCTTCGTGACCACGTAGTCGACACCGAAGTACTCGGGCAGCGCCGCCGACCAGTAGCCCTGCACGTCGTTCGTGACGCCGCACACGATCTGTTCGAGCTCGGTGTCGCACGCCCCGTCACCCGGCAACTGGTTGCCCGCCACCGGCGTCGACGTGGTCGCCGGGCCGCCGCCCATGAGCTGCGGCAGCAGCACCGCCGCCAGCACGATGATGATGCCGAGCAGCCCACCACCTGCCTTCATCCCACCGGGGATGGGGAACCCACCGCCTCCCCCGCCGCCCATGCCGGGGAACGACATCCCGCCACCGCCGCGGCCGCCGCGGGCGTCGGACATGTTGCGCGAATCGGTGCTGCGGATCTTCGTCATCGGTCGCCCGAAACGACATCGGCGGACTGGCGGGACGACGATGCGAACGCGCGGGCCGACGCCCGCCGCGCCCGGTGCACACCACGGACGCCGACGGCACCGGCGCCGATGAGTGGACCGCGATCGCCGAGGCGTGCAGGGGTGATACGCGCGCCACGCGAGAACGCGAGCTTGGTGTGCTCGTCGAGCGTCTCCTGCGCGGAGTTGAAGAACGTCGCGCCGAAGCCGAGGGCCACCGGGCCGCCCACCACCACCAGATCGAGGTCGAGCAGGTTGCACACCGACGCTGCGGCGCGACCGACGAGGCGCCCGGTGCGCTGCATGCTCTCGTAGGTCGGCGACGTGTGCGGCCGCCCGGTGATGGCTTCGATGGCGAGGCCCGAGGCCTCGGCCTCCAGGCAGCCGCGGGCGCCGCACGTGCACCGGCGACCGTTCGGTTCGACGATGATGTGGCCGACGTGCCCGGCGTTGCCGCCGGCGCCGTCGAGCAACTGGCCGTTGAGCACGATGCCACCGCCCACACCGGTGGACACCACCATCGCGAGGAAGCTCTGTCGGCCCTGTGCCGCCCCGAGCCACCCCTCCGCGAGGGCGAGTGCCTTCGCGTCGAGGTCGCCGTACACGGGCAGCGTGGTGGCGACGGCCAGTCGTTCGCGCAGCGGGAAGTTGCGCCACGCATGGATGTTGAGCGGCGAGATGGTCTCGCAGTTCGGGGTCATCGGGCCGGCTGCGCCCACCCCCGTGGCGATGGGGCGCACGTGGTGATGCCCACGGGCCCGTTCCATCTGCGACTCGAGCAGTTCGCGCAGCGACGCGAACAGCGCGTCGGCCTGCTGGTCGTGGTTGACGTCGACCTCGTCGCGGTCGATGAGTTCGCCCTGCATGGTGACCAGTCCCACCGCGAGTTTCGTGCCGCCGATGTCGACGGCGAGCACCACGTCGCCGACGGGTGCGCCGCGACCACGTTTCGACGGTGTGGGATCGGCGGGGGTGTCGGTCACGTCAGCTCACTCGGCGGGCGTTCTCGACCAGGTTGATCTCGTACAGGACCAGGTCGAGCGCGTCGGCGCTGACCATGCCGGAGAACCGCTGCGGGTGCTCCGCGGTGACGCACGACGACAGGGGGTTCAGCAGGGTCCAGGGTGTCGGGTGGCAGAACTGGACCACGCTGTACCGCTCGCCCGAGTACCCGGGGCTGGCCACCACACGGTGCACGCCGGTGGGGATGACGCCGTTGGTGAGCCGCTCGAGCATCATCCCGGTGTTGATGATGACCTGGCCGGCGGGCGCGACGGCGTCGACCCACTGCTCGTCGACCAGCACCTGGAGGCCCGGCGCCGTGGCGCGGGGCAGCGCGGTGATGAGGTTGATGTCGCCGTGCGCCCCTGCCCACACGTGCGTCTGGTCGGGCGCCTGCTGCATCGGTGGGTAACGGATGGCGCGGGTGAGGGTGGCGCCGTTGGTGGTCATCTCGTCGAAGAACGTCTCGTGGCAGCCGATGGCCTCGGCGATGATGCGCAGGAAGCGGCGCTGGAGTTGCTCGATGGTCTCGTGGAAGGTGGTGAGCACCGCAGCGATGCCGGGCACGGCGGCCTCGGGCAGCACCTGCGGGCCGTAGCGGTGCGGGTAGCGGTCGCGCAGCGGATGACCCACCGGCAAGGAGATGCCCCAGTTCAGCATCTCCTTCCAGTCGGGAACGTCGCTGCTGGCAGCGGTCTCGACGAGGAGGCCCGTATAGCCTGTCTGACCGTGGCTCTCGGGCGCGACGAAGGTCTGCTTCACCTCGTGCGGCTGTTCGAAGAACGCCTGCAGCATGCCGTAGGTGGTGTCGAGCATGTCCTCCGACAGGTCGTGGCTGGTGTACACGAACCCGGTGGCCAGGCTGCGGCGTACGCCGTCGACCACCGCGCGCCGTTGTTCGGCCGTGCCACGTTCGAATGCCAGGAGGTCGACGTCGAGGATCTCGCTCATTCCCTCACGGTAGCGATTTCCAAGGGACGTCCAAGGCTCGGTCGGGTTTCGGTCGGAAAACTGGCCTCGCGGCCAAACCTCGGGCATCGTGCGAGCGTGTCCCCTTCGTGGAATTCCTGGCTTCAGGCGTGAGCGAGATCACCCAGCGCGCCGACGTGGTCGTCGTCGACGACCTCGAGGCGATGTTCCGCGCCCATTACGGGCGTCTGGTGCGTGCGCTCGCGCTCGTGGCCGGCAGCCAGGAAGCAGCCGCCGATGCAGTGCAGGAAGCCTTCGTGAAGGCTCACCTGCACTGGCGCCGGGTGCAACGCTACGACGACCCGGTGGGCTGGATCCGCCGTGTCGCCATCAACAAGCTGCGCGACGAGAGCCGTCGCCAGGGTCGCAAGGACAAGGCCGTGCAACGCATGCAGGGCGAGATCCGCGACGACGGGGTGGAGTGGAGCGACGGCGCCGATGCCGGTGCCCTCCTCGCCGGACTGCCCCGGCAGCAGCGGTTGGCGATGGCGTTGTTCTACGTCGAGGGTCTCAGCGTGGCCGAAGTGGCCGCCGCACTCGAGATCAGCGATGGCGCGGTGCGGTTCCACTTGCACCAGGGTCGCGCCCGCCTGCGCGGCCTGGTGGAGGAGACGAAGGAGACCCCCCGATGACCCACGAGTTCGACGACCCCCAGATCGAGTCGATGCTCGGCCGCCTCAGCGGCGCCTATCCCGACGACAACGTCGCCTTCGCCGCCGTGCGCGGCCGGGTGCGCCAGGTGAAGCGCCGCCGCGCCTTCGTCGCCAGCACCGCAGCCTGCGCCGCACTGTTCGGGCTCGCCACGTTCGCCGCCCAGGGTGGCGGCCGCAACGATCAGCTCTCGCCGGCCGACACGTTCACCGACAGCACCGCGGCCACATCCACCGACAACACGGTCGAGACCTCGGTGTCCACCGTCGACGGCGGCAGCGAGGGCGCCGACACCAGCGTCGCCGAGACCACCATCCCGGTCATCTCGCTCACCATCCCCGACCCGAGCACGTCGAACAACAG
>Ga0172374_1002788_pt1 | contig 10868 bp, 7 predicted proteins | sample LakKiv3m_FD_114536 | JGI IMG/M metagenome (GOLD analysis project Ga0172374, IMG submission 114536) | Freshwater microbial communities from Kabuno Bay, South-Kivu, Congo - kab_092012_10.3m | ecosystem: Environmental > Aquatic > Freshwater > Lake | place: Democratic Republic of the Congo... | reverse complement strand
TGTTAAATCTCTAATTTGTTTTCCTCTAAACATTGCTGTCAGGGCTTTGTCTATTTGGGTCCATCGTATTCTCATTTTATCTGTACTTCCTAGAGGGAGTCCTTTTGCTAATTCAATTGCACGAGACATTACAAGTCTGACAGATTGTTCACATTTTCCTTTTGTAAAAATTTCTGGATGCTGTTTCCTTGCAATTCTTGCTGCTTCAAGTAGATATTTTTGTAATTCTGGGTTTGTTCTTGCGATTTCGTGAGTTTCTTCTGTATCAGTAGGATTTGGTTGTGGTTCTGTAGCGGTAGGAGATGGATCCTCTGTAATTCCAGTTAACATTTCAGCTTCAAATTTCTTTCTAGATGAAATTCTAGCCGGAATAACTGGTTCTTTTAATATATCAAATGAGAATCTTCCTTCTGAAATGGAAGGGTTTGGTTTATCTGTGTCGGATTTCTTAAATGGATTTTCGATAGTCATAATTAATAGTATTATGCAGCTTCTTTTTCTGGACTATCTTCTCTAACCGATTGTCGATCTGGGACTTCAGCTTGTTTAACTGGTAAATCTTTTGGGATATCTATTTCTGTATCTTCATCTACAAATGCGTATCTTAAATTTACATATAGTCCTATTGCTAACATTCCAGTTCCTGCGACCATTCCAACTTTTTGAATTGTGCGAAGTCCTTTTATTAGGCGTGATCCTTCTTTTCCCATTTTGTTGTATTTCATTACTCTATCTCCAAATTTTCTCCAACCTCCCATTCTTGCTGCTATTTTTTCAATTCGTGGCCACATTTTTAAAGCTTTTGCTGCTACTTTTGATCCACCTTTTGCTGCCTTTGCAAGTCTTAAAACTACATTTGCTCCGATAGAAGTTCCTCCACTTGGGATTGCTCCTAGAACCGTAATTGCATCTCCAGCTAATCCTACAGTTCCCCAAAGTACATTACTCGCTCTGTCCCATGTTCCACTGACATCTCGTGTAGTTGCTAATTCCTTTCCAGAAAAAGCTGAATAATAGTTTGAGAATGTTCCTATAAAAGGTAATACGTCTATGAAAAGTTGGGCGAAATCTGGGCCTAGTTCTTCCATAACTTGTGTGAATTCTCTGTCAGGATCGTTTCTATGAATTATTTGATCAGTTACAAACATTAAGCTGGCCATTAGTACCATCATTTTTGCTCTGCCTTTTACTCCTTTTGCAAGTTTTGTAGTAAATGAACTTTCTGTTCCTTCAAGTACACGAATAAGTTGTTTTTTTACTCCTGGAGATCGCATTTTTAATGGAAGACTCTCATATTGTTGGAGTAAGGTTTTTATTTCGCGTTGTTTATGTTTAGCAAATGGTATTAATACATCTGTGTCGACTTTTTCTAATTTTGCCATTATTTCTGGATCGGTCATCTTTAATCCTCTGCGAGCTGCTTCTGCTTTTATTTCTTGAACGTCTCTAGTTAATCTGGCTTGTACACTTCTTTCTGCAGATTCAAGATCCATGGCTGCTTGTTCTATTTTTACGGCTCTTTGTGATTCTGTGAGTTTGGATAATACTGTTCCATCAACTGCTTGTGCTGTGGCTTTTTTAGGGTCTAGGAAAACTTCAATTGCATCTCTTTCTTGCATTTTTATTTTTTTGACTGGATCTGTGTCTGGTAATGCATCTATTTCTGATTTTAATGTTGTTCTTCTTGCTTCCAAGTCAGTTGTTGATTTGAAAGTGCCATCTGGATTTCTTAGAATTTCTTCGTGGTTCTTGAATGCTTGTGCGACTCCTTCTGGAGAGAGTGCTGCTCTTGCGGCTGCGCCTTCTGCTCCTTCTCCCTTTAAGAAATTTCTCATTTCTGTAACAGAATCGTCTACGGGTTTTTTTATTCCTCCTTCTGTTTTAAACATTACTAATTTTTTTCCAGTAGCTCGTTCATATGCTACTTGAAATTTTTCATAATAAGAGTTTCTAAGTCTCTCTAGCCTGTCAGTGCTATATAATCTAAATGGGGATTTTAATAGTTGTTTTGCTTTTTCTGTTGCTCTGTAACTTCCTCTTGCTTCTAGTTCTAGATTGAATTTTTCTGCCATCTCTCCATAAAATTTTGCTTCATTTCGAAGAATTTCTGGTACTGCTTCTTTTGCTGATGTCCATCTTTTTAATGTGAATTCAGCTTGTTTTGCTGTGCGGACAATGGTGGCTCCTGCTCTTATTGTCATTTTTGTAAGGGTAACAGGGAAGATGAACCCTCTTCCTGCGCCTTTCAAACTTTCTAAAAGTGTACTTTTACTTGAAAATAATCCTCTTGCTGCGCCGAGTCCTGCACCGATTAATATCAATGGGAATGCAGACTTTGTGTAGTTTGTTATGGCGTCTCCAAAATGTAATTGAGCTGTATCTTTAACAGCTTGTATTAATGGGAGCCAGCTGAATGTTGCAATCCATTTAACTCCTGTCCAAAGAAGCAAAGTTGTTCCACTTATGCACATTAATACGCCATCTTGTTTACAGGCTTCTACTAGTCTTGCCGAAAATACTCTGAAGCCTGTTATAGATTTTTCCCAACCAACTTTATTGTATTCATCAAAAAGGCCTACTATTTTTGGCTTATCCTTAAATTCTCTTTTTACTTGTTCTGCACCTGATCGATCTACTCCAACTACTCCATCGTTTGTTTCTACTGCTTCGTCCATGTTTTCTGGATTTGTTTCTCTACCTTCCTGGCTTTCTTTAGCAGTTCCAGCTGCTACGGCCGCTGCTCCTCCTACTGCGGCTGCTTCTGTTGCAGTTGCTGCTGGAGCTGCGCTTTTATGAAGAGCTTGAAGAACTTGGAATACTGTGGCGTCTAGAGGTAAGTTAAGAGCAGCTATTTCTGAAGTGTGATCGTTTAAATATTCTCTAATAGCTTTTTCTTCAGCTAATTGTTCTTTGCTTTTACCTAGGCCGATTAATCCCTGAGCTTTATCTTCAAGTGATTCTCCACCCATTAATTCTGTAGTCCAGCTTGTATAATCAATATAGCTAATATCTGCGATGCTTTTTATTGTTCCTGCGGAAATCGTTTTTCCTGTTTTTTCTGATAAAATTTTTGCCTGTGCTTTTTGTTCTTCTGTTGTTAATCCAGGGACTGCACCTTTAAATTTTTCCCACCATTCTTTCATTTTTCCTGGGCCGGCTATTGCTCCTGCGATGAAAAGTCCTGCAGCAGTTAGGATTCCTACTCCAAAAAGTTTTCCCCAGAATCCTGATTTTTTTTCTTTTTCTCCTTCAGAAGATTGAGATTCTGGTTCACCTGATGACGTTACCGATGTAACTTTTTTGTATATTTTATAAATTCCAATTGCGCCAAGAATTGCTATGCCTAGTGAAATATATGGATGATTTTTTACAAAAGTTTTTGTCTTTTCCCAAACTGATGAACCTTCTTCACTTTTCTCTTCCGGTTTAGCTTTTTCTTTTTTTGCTTTTACTTTTTCTTTTTTTGCTGATTTTTTTGATCGTGTAGTTGGCGCAACTGCTGCTGTTGCGGCTAATGCTCCAGCTCCTATTGCAGTACCTCTTCCCATTTCTTCAAAAGCTTCTGTTGCTGCTCTTGCATGCATTGATGTTTGAGAAAAATTTTCTAAAAGTGAGTTCCAGTTTGAAGAATAGTATTCGTATAGGGGAGTACCTGGTGAATTAGCAATTTCTAAGAGTTTATTTAATGCGACTTTTTCTGTAGGTGTTAATTGTTTTTCAAATCTTTCTTTTATAAATGGATAATTTTTCAGCGCAAGGATGTCTCTAAAGTTTGGAGCTTTTTCTTTTATATCTACTCCCATTTGTTCGGCTTTTGCCACAATTGTTGCACATGTTAGATTTAGCATTCTTATAGCTTCTCTTTGTGGCTCAAATTCTTTGTTTTCGTCGATAGACATGATTTCTTTTGCAGTATCTTTATCTGCTCCAAGAATATCTCTTTCGAGAGTATCACGTCTTACATCTGCTCTCATTTCTGCGGCTTGTTCCCTGGTTCTTTCTGTTGTTTCTGCTTTCTTTTCTCTCCTTTCTGCTCCCATAGCCGTTGTAGCTGATTCGAATTCTGTTTCTAGTGCTTCTAGATTTGGATCTGTTTGACGTTTTTGCGGATTTTTATCTGCCATTTTTATTTTTTATTTTTTATTCTTTAAATTATACCTTATTTTTGGAATTTTTTCTAGGGGTTTTATATTGAATTTTGGCTTATTCTAGTTTATTCTTTGTGAAACAAAATTTAATTTTTTTCTTATGGCTACTTCTATTGAGATTCCAAAAGGTGCAATTGTTATTTTAAACATTGCTATTTTTATATTTTCTTACTTTGTTCTTTTGGCGTTTGCTGGCGTGTGTAGCGGTATTTTTACAATAATTACAGAAATTAGTCTTTCTAATTTTTATTATGATTTGATGACTTTTGGATTGCTTGTTTTGTGGTTTTTGTTTTGTATAATTTTTAGAAAATCTTTATTTTTGAAAAAGAAATAAATGTTTGAGGTTATAATTTTGCTTGGAGCGGTGGTGCTGGTTTTATATGTTGGTTCTTTGCTTTTTACAACTGTTGTTTTAATTTTGGTGATATTGTTTGTTTTGTCTGGTGTATATTCTATGGTTTCTATCGCGCCATTTATTGTTACGACAAAGCGAAGAATCGATGCGACAATGAAATTAGGAAATTTTAAAAAAACAGACAATGTTGTGGAAATGGGATGCGGAGATGGAAGAATTATAAATGAGGTAGCTAAAAGGGGAGTTAAGTCTGCTGTTGGGTATGAATTTTCATTTTTTACATATTTATTTGCTTTGTTAAAGAAGTGGGTTAGGGGAGGGACTGAAGTTATAAAATTTGGAAATATTTGGAAACAGGATTATAGGCATGTAGATGCAATAATTTGTTTTTTGTCTGATAATGCCATGAATAGGATTAAGAAAGAAATTTGGCCAAAGTTAAAAAAGGGGACTAGGGTTATTTCAAATGAATTTAAAATTAAAGGTGTGAAAGAAGCAAATGAGGCTCATAGAGTTTATTTATATGTAAAAAATAATTGACTAAAAAGATATAATCCTTTAAGTTTGTTTGCGTAAAATTTTCATTTGGGCGATTAGCTCAGTTGGTTAGAGCGCGTCGCTGATAACGACGAGGTGTGAGGTTCAAGTCCTCAATCGCCCACCAGAAAGCGGAGAGGTAGCCGGTCCGAAGCTAAAGCAAAAGGAGCTTGCGACTTTTTGCTGAAGCGAAGGACTCTGTTTGATAAAAATTCGAATGTAATGAGAATTTTATCAAAACAGAGAGGCGGATCCCGTTGAGGCATAATGTTTATTATTTTCTAGGAAATAAAATTTGAAATTTCTTTTTATGGCATGTATTCTCATATTGTGAAAATCTTTGATAATTTAATTCTTATGAATATCTTTTTTGAAAATAGACTTGTATATGATGATCTTCCGAGTGGGCCGAAAGCTCCTGAGAATCCACAAGAATCTGAACGAGAGATTCCGAAAAAGCCTGAGGTTGGTCCATCTGCAAGATCTCGTGCGATGGGGGATAGTCTTGGGGAGGATCTTGCTTCTAAAGAGAGTCCTGAAAATAAATCGTCTTTTGATGCGTTTATGGCTAGATTTGAGAAGGGGGATGCAAAATCCAGAGAAGACTTTTCAGATTGGGCTAAGTCGCAGGCAGATGCAGAACTTTTGAGAAGAGGCAATGTTGATTCTAAGACGAATACTCAAGATGTTTTAGAGAAACATGTCCGTCTCTCTTCAGAGTATTTACAGAAAATGCCAAATGAAAATGGTCACTTTGTTTTTTCTGTAAATTTTAAAGGAAATGAAGTTGCTGAATGGAAAGTTGGAGCTGGGCATTTGTTGCCACCGGTTGTAAAGGCTATAAAAGTTTATGATGGAAAAACTGTTGTTAGTGAAAATGCTGTCAGGGGGATCAAAGATGGTAGAGTAGGATATTTTGATGCTTCTACTGGAGGTTATGTTGCGATTCATACTGGATATAAAATTGAGGTACTTGAAATTCAGGAGCCTGTTAACGAGGAGGTAAAAAATAGAGTTCAAGAGGAGAATAATTTATTCGATAAAGATGCAAAAAAAGTCGCTATAAAAGAGGCCTTGGGGAAGTTCTTTTCAGTCAATGGAAAGATTCTCCCTGTGAAGGTTGATGATGCTTATTTTGTTGGAAAGCTTGAGGGCATTTTGGCCCAACTGGACAAGGAAACCCCTGATTGGTTTGGAAAGTTTACAGATGCTGAATTTAAAACTTTCTTCGAAAAAATATTTACTCCGAAAGATATTACTTTTTTGCAGAATTTATGTAGACTTCGAGAACTTCGAGGGATCCAACAAGTCGATAAGACTTTTGAAAGAGTTCAGATGGATGTTACGATGAGTGATTTTGAAAGACTCAAAATGAATCCAAAATTTTCTGAATTTAGTGAGAGAGTTCTTACTGATGATGATTTGTATGATTTTGTACAGAAAGGGAATGATGAACAAGAAGAATATAGTAAGACTACACTTGATGGAAAAGAAGTGGGCGCTAATGAAACTTTTGTAAGTAGTACAGACCATTTTGGAAATACTTTTTATTTAAGAGCTTCTGCCATGGCTGCATTTAAAAGAGCTATGCAAATAGCTGAAGAAAATGTTCCTCCTGTTAGATTAAAAGTCACTTCTTCTCACAGAAGTATTGCTAAGCAGGAAGGCATTTTCAAAGAAGCTTGTGCAAAATATGGTAGTCCTGAAGCTGCTAGAAAATGGGCTGCTATTCCTGGATCTTCGCCACATCACACCGGTGGGGCTATAGATGTTGCTGCGATTGTGAATGGAAAAGGTGGAGTAAAAGATGATAATCAGAAATATCTGAAATCTATTCTTCCTCGTGCTGGATTTGTGAATTATAGTCCTGAGCCATGGCACTGGGAGATTTATTCAAAGAGATGGAAAGGTTTAACTGGAGCTTCCGGTCCAGTATATGCGAGTCGTTTAGCGGCCATAGGCAAAGGTGATGCGATTGCGTATGACGATTATGTGAAGGGGGAGACCGCAACTGCATAAAAAGTTCTTGCGCGAGAGTTTCTGCTATGTTAAATTTTTCTCCTGTTTTTTAATCAAACTTTTTTATGGCTAATGGGGCGGAAGATTTGAAGCGAATGGAAGCAGAAGATGCAGGACTTATATTGGAGGGAGGTAGGTTTTTTAGATCGGTGGTAACTAGCGTTCCAGAATTTTATCATGGTGGAGAAAAAACATGGGGGAGAGTCGAAGTTCCTGCGGCACAAGCTATTGAGGAAATTCGTGATGCTAGAAGTCGACGTGCAAGTAATGTTGTGAATGGAGTGCCAGTTTTTAGAAGTGAACCTGTAGGGAATGGTATCAGTTTTGATAAAACTATTTTTTATCAAGATCTTTAACTGTAGTTTAGATTTATATTTTGAATCTGCGTATTACCGAAAGCTATAAAATAAGCCATAACTTGTCAATCCATAGTTACTTTTTTGAAGGCATGTTTTTTGATATAATATAATGAATAGAAAAAATATTAATTATTAAATTATGGATCGTTTCTTTGTGTTTATCATTGGTTTCGCACTTGCGATCATAATTCTGAGATATAGAATTCAAATAAAAGATTTTATTGGAGAAGTAGGTTTTGCTGAAAAATATTTAGGGATCGGAGGAACTCATAATTTAATAATAATTATTGCATTTTTGGTTTTTATAGTTTCTTTAATGTATTCATTGGGTACTTTACAAAGCCTTATGCAAGCCACTTTAGGACGATTTTTCTAAAATGTATAAATTCTGTTGACTTTATGTATCTTGATAAATATAATCTTAACGCATTAAATGGTAATCGACACAATATTTTCTCAACCTTATGCGAAAAAATCGGCTACATATCCTCCAGTCTAACGACGTGAAGTTAGATCAAACGTCATCAGATTAGAGGGTGTGTAGCAAAAGCTCACACCCTTTTTTGATCTTTGAAAACCAGAAGTCTTAGTCGTCAAAAGTAAAATATGTAATCTAATCATATAGTCTTTAAGACACAGAAAAAATATATAAAAAAAGAAGAATGTTTTCTTCTACCAATTACTAGTTTAGGTAATTGGTTCTCTATAAATTAATAAAAGTTACTTAAGAGCACATAGTGGATGCCTCGGCTCCATGTTCCGATGAAGGACGTAGTTAGCTGCGAAAAGCTTCGGTGAGTCGCTAACAGACAGTGACCCGGAGATTTCCGAATGGGGAAACCCAGTAGAAGTAATGTTCTACTATCCGCCTCACGGCGGACGGACACCTAGTGAACTGAAACATCTCAGTAACTAGGGAAAAGAAATCAAAAGAGATTCCCGTAGTAGTGGCGAGCGAACCGGGAACAGCCTAAACTCTGGTATACGTACTAGAGGGTTGTAGGACCTCAATATGAAATTAATTCCTATTAGCCAAATGAGCCTGGAAAGGACAACCGTAGAGGGTGATAGTCCCGTCGGCGAAAATAGGGTTAGTTTCTAGAGTGTTCCTGAGTAGGATCGGACACGTGTAATCCGGTCTGAATCTGGGAAGACCACTTTCCAAGGCTAAATAGACATGGAGATCTATAGTGAACAAGTACCGTGAGGGAAAGGTGAAAAGTACCCCGGTGAGGGGAATGAAATAGAACCTGAAACTTTGTGCTTATAAGGGATAGGAGCCTGCGCAAGCGGGTGACTGTATACTTATTGGAGAACGGGCCAGCGAGTTAGCTGTACGGCGTATTGGTTAAGGGAGTAATACCCGGAGCCATAGTGAAAGCGAGGGTGAATAACCCGTTAATGTCGTGCACTAGACCCGAAACTGGAAGAGCTACTTATGGTCAGGATGAAGCGTTAGTAACATAACGTGGAGGTCCGTACCGGTTAATGTTGCAAAATTATCGGATGAACTGTGAGTAGGAGTGAAAAGCTTACCGATTCCAGAGATAGCTGGTTCTCCTCGAAATAGCTTTAGGGCTAGCCTCGTGTTAATAGTAGCAGGGGTAGAGATCTGTTTAGGCTAGGGGACTAAATAAGTCTACCAAACCTAGATAAACTTCGAATACTGCTATAACTTTCACGGGAGTCAGACGGTGACAGCTAAGTGCCATCGTCACAAGGGGAACAGCCCAGATCGTCATCTAAGGTCCCTAATAAAGATTAAGTGGAAAAGGATGTGAGATTGCGTAGACAGCCAGGAGGTTGGCTTAGAAGCAGCCATTCCTTTAAAGAGTGCGTAACAGCTCACTGGTCTATGTGGTCTTGCGCCGAAGATATAACGGGGCTCAAATCTTTAACCGAAGATGCGGGCGGATCCGCTTTTTGTGGATTCGCGGTAGAGGAGTGTTCTTGTCTGCTGTGAAGCTGAGTCGTAAGGCTTGGTGGAGCGTCAAGAAGTAAGAATGTTGGCATAAGTAACGCAAGACTGACGAAAAATCAGTCCACCGAATACCCAAGGTTTCCCAAGCGACGTTAATCGACTTGGGGTTAGTCGGTCCTAAGGTAAGGCCGAAAGGCGTAGCCGATGGATAACAGGTTAATATTCCTGTACAATCTAATTTTCGCCCGAGCAATACTGGATGGGCATAGTTGTCAAGTTTCTTAGGGTTTACCCTAAGAGATGAGACTTTTATGCACTGATAGTGGCGCTAGCTCAGGAGGGACGCAATTGGATAGTTGGAGCGTGTTAATGAATTCACGTGTAAGTTGTTAGCTTATGCTCTAGGAGGTAAATCCCTTAGAGTTCGCGAGCAACGATGCAAAATACTTCGTCTTTGACGGAGTGATTCCAATGACTTCAGCTGCCAAGAAAAACTTCGGTAGCGAGAAAATTAGGTTTCCGTACCAGAAACCAACGCCGGTGGGTGAGTCGAGAAGACTAAGGTGATCGAGATAACTACTGCTAAGGAACTCGGCAAAAAAGCACGTGTAACTTCGGGATAAACGTTGCCATTTGTTCACGTAAGTGGATATTTGGCCGCAGCTAAAGATTTCAACCAACTGTTTACCAAAAACACAGGTCTCTGCAAACCCTTTAAGGGGATGTATAGGGGCTGACGCCTGCCCAGTGCCAGAAGGTCAAGAGGAGAGCTTCACGGCTTGAATCTAAGCCCTGGTGAACGGCGGCCGTAACTATAACGGTCCTAAGGTAGCGAAATTCCTTGTCGGGTAAGTTCCGACCCGCATGAATGGCAGAATGAGTTGAAAACTGTCTCGGCAGTAGACTCGGTGAAATTACAGATCTGGTAAAAATGCCAGATAATCGTGGAAAGACGAAAAGACCCCATGGAGCTTTACTATAGTCTGACATTGATTCTGGATATAATTTGTGCAGGATAGGTGGGAGACGATGAAGGGGCGCCGCCAGGTGCTTCTGAGTCACCCTTGAGATACCACCCTGATTATATTTAGGATCTAACTCGTGTTGTTAATCCACCACGAAGACAGTGTTTGATGGGTAGTTTGACTGGGGCGGTCGCCTCCAAAAGAGTAACGGAGGCGCGCAAAGGTTCTCTAGGCCTGGATGGAAATCAGGCTGATAGTGTAAACGCATAAGAGAGCTTAACTGCAAGACCTACAAGTCGAGCAGATGCGAAAGCAGGTGTTAGTGATCCGATAGTTACACGTGGGTGTGCTATCGCTCAACGGATAAAAGTTACCCTGGGGATAACAGGCTGATAGTGCCCAAGAGTTCACATCGACGGCACTGTTTGGCACCTCGATGTCGGCTCGTCCTATCCTGGGGCTGGAGAAGGTCCCAAGGGTTTGGCTGTTCGCCAATTAAAAGGGTACGCGAGCTGGGTTCAGAACGTCGTGAGACAGTTCGGTCTCTATCTTCCATGATCG
>Ga0172374_1002787_pt1 | contig 10870 bp, 9 predicted proteins | sample LakKiv3m_FD_114536 | JGI IMG/M metagenome (GOLD analysis project Ga0172374, IMG submission 114536) | Freshwater microbial communities from Kabuno Bay, South-Kivu, Congo - kab_092012_10.3m | ecosystem: Environmental > Aquatic > Freshwater > Lake | place: Democratic Republic of the Congo... | reverse complement strand
GAAACCTGGCACCTGGACATCGAAGAATTCCTTGAACTGCGTAAGAACACTGGTGATGACCGTCGTCGTACCCATGACATGAACACTGCGAACTGGGTTCCTGACCTGTTCATGCAACGTGTATTCGAAGATGCTGAATGGACTTTGTTCACCCCTTCTGAAACGCCTGATCTGCATGATTTGACTGGTGCAGAATTCGCTGAGCGTTATGCACATTACGAAGCGATTGCCAAAGAAACAAACATGTTGCACAAGAAAATCCGTGCAAAAGATTTGTGGCGCAAAATGCTGTCTATGCTGTTTGAAACTGGTCACCCGTGGATCACATTCAAAGACGTATGTAACCTGCGTTCACCACAACAACACGTAGGTGTAGTTCACTCTTCTAACTTATGTACAGAAATTACGCTGAACACCAGCAAAGAAGAAATCGCAGTATGTAACTTAGGTTCGATTAACCTGGTACAACACGTTCAAGGTGGTGTTCTTGATCGCGAAAAACTGGCACGTACCGTTAAAACTGCGGTTCGTATGCTCGACAACGTGATTGACATCAACTACTACGCTGTTCCGCAAGCGCGCAACTCAAACCTGAAACACCGTCCGGTTGGTATGGGTATCATGGGCTTCCAGGATGCACTGTATGAGATGAACCTTGCTTATGGTTCTGATGCTGCGGTTGAGTTTGCTGATGAATCGATGGAAGTAATCTCATACTACGCGATTTCAACCTCTAGCGATTTGGCTGTTGAACGTGGTACATACGAAACATTCAAGGGTTCATTGTGGGATCAAGGTATCCTGCCAATCGACTCGCTTGATCTGGTTGCGAAAACTCGCCCTGAACGCATGTTCGAAGTCGACCGCACTCAACGTCTGGACTGGGACACGTTACGTGCCAAAGTTCAAAAAGACGGTATGCGTAACTCGAACGTGATGGCGATTGCACCAACAGCAACGATTTCAAACATCTGTGGCGTGTCTCAGTCAATCGAGCCAACCTTCCAGAACTTGTATGTGAAATCAAACCTGTCTGGCGAATTCACCGTGATTAACCCGTATCTGGTACGTGCGTTGAAAGAACGTGGTCTTTGGGATGCTGTGATGGTCAATGACCTGAAACACTTCGAAGGTTCTGTGCAGAAGATTTCCCGTATTCCTGAAGAGCTTAAAGCCATCTTCGCGACTGCGTTTGAAGTTGAAACTCGCTGGATCGTAGATGCTGCATCACGCCGTCAAAAATGGATCGACCAGGCGCAGTCTCTTAACCTTTACATCGCTGGTGCAAACGGTAAGAAACTGGACATCACTTACAAAATGGCCTGGTTACGTGGTCTTAAGACAACTTATTACCTTCGTGCATTGGGTGCGACGTCTGCCGAGAAATCAACCATTAATACGGGCGCATTGAATGCAGTTAAACCTGCAACAGTTGCGGCTCCTGTTGTAGCAGCAGCTCCTGTCGTTGAAGCACAAAAACCTGAAGCTCCTGCAGAGGAAGAAGGTTTTGCGCAAGCGGCTCCAGTGCCAATGGCATGTTCAATTGACAATCCTGATTGTGAGGCTTGTCAGTAATCTGACAGGTTTTAAATCCTCCCCGACCCTCCTTTGATAAAGGAGGGAGATTCCTCGAAGCAAATGGCGGGATGCAAGTCCCCCTTTGGAAAAGGGGGATTTAGGGGAATTCCAAACTGAATAAAATAAAAATAGGAGGTGCGAATTTAGAAGTTTATAAATTTTAAGCATTAAAAATGGCCTATCACAAGTGACAGACCATTAGTTTGAAAACCAAAGCTTTCAGAGGTTTTATAAACACTCTAGAAAGTAACCAAGGTAATCAGCGTTAAATTTTCGAAGAGATAACGCAGAATACTGTAGCAAAATTTAGAGTGTGAGTCACTCCTCTGAAAGCTCCATTTTGTAATTAGGAGCTGACCGATGAGTAAGTGTACTTACCCTCAAGACGTTAGTGTTCGCGCTTATGTTAGATACCGATTTAATCGGTGGGAAAATGTTTGTGCACACTGTCGCAGTTACCCAAATCAATTAAGTTTTTGGTAACACAATGAGAGGTTGAAAAGCCTCTCAATTTAAATAAAAGGAAACCTCAATGCCCCATATGACCCACAACTACATGTTAGGACTTGCGGCATTGCTGATTTCCTTTGGTATTACCTTTTACGCACCGATTGCTTATTTCTGGTTCAAAGTTCGCCAGCAGCGTAAGCAAAATAAGTAGTGTTGAATTTATAAGTACTAAACAACAATATTACTTCTTTTGGTTATTTTAGTTTTTAACTGATTACCGAAAATGAAAAAAGGGAACACCGCGTCAACGATGCTCCCCTTTTCCCTAAAGATCATCAGGCTGTCTTTAGGGCGATAACTTTTTTACCAAAAGCTAGGGAATATTCTGAACTAGTTTAAAGCAATCGTCAAATTAGCCTTTGTTGAAAGCTCAAATTTAGGAGTATTCTCATGAGCAAATCAAATGACCGTATGGTATATCAACGTGGAAATGAATGGGTAAATAAAGCAAATGGTAATTCTACCGCTTCATCCATTCACTCAACACAACGTGATGCAATAAACTCAGCTAGAACTATGTTAAAAAACTCTGGCGGAGGAGAATTGACAATCAAAGGTACTAATCAATTGATTCGTCAAAAAGACACGATTTCCCCGGGAAATGATCCAAGAAACATAAAAGGCTAATTTATCTCTTAAAAAAACAACCTCGATTTAATCGGGGTTGTTCTGTTTTTAAAAAACTATAACTTATTGATTTTATTATTTTTTTTAACGGAAAAACCAATAAAGAAATTCTACTTAAAAAACAAAAGAATAGAAGAACCATAGTCTTTTTTTTCATCAAAAAAATCTTATTACCTATTAAATTTTCGCGATCAAAACTACAATACATTCCAAATTTATTAAAACTAAATCGCCTCGCTTAACAAATGTTCGTTGTTTCTTTAAACACCAGATAGTCCAATGTACATAAGTGAAGCGTATAATTTGAGAGAATTGATATGTCTATCCTAAGTTGGGACGATTTCGAAGATGATTCGCAAAAACCGGCTGCACCTGAACAGCAGCCTGCGCCCGTCGAGCCGCAAAAAGCGACTAATTCACAGATGGTATCTGATGCAGGCAACGCATCGCCGGATGTGGCAGCTGCACAACCCCTTAGAGCCACTCAAAACCGAGGATCAAATCCAACCGATTCGCTGGCAAGAGCATCTGCTTCCCTAGAGCAGCTTGATGTAGCTCCAGGCCTGGAAGAGCTTGAAATGGGTGCGCAGCGTGTACAGGTTGATGACAAGGCAATGATCAACTGTCGTGCTGACTTGAACCAGCTTGTTCCATTCAAATACGAATGGGCTTGGCAGAAGTATCTGGACGGATGTGCCAACCACTGGATGCCGCAAGAAGTCAACATGAACCACGACATCGCGCTGTGGAAGTCTGAAAATGGCTTGACTGAAGATGAACGTACCATCGTAATGCGTTCACTCGGTTTCTTCTCGACTGCCGATTCACTGGTTGCAAACAACTTGGTACTGGCGATTTACCGTCACATTACCAACCCTGAATGCCGTCAGTACATCTTGCGTCAGGCATTTGAAGAAGCAATTCATACGCACGCTTACCAGTACTGTATCGAATCTTTAGGTATGGATGAAGGCGAAGTCTTCAACATGTACCGCGAAGTTCCGTCAGTGGCACGTAAAGCAGCATGGGGCCTGAAATACACTCAGTCTTTAAGTGATCCTACTTTCAAAACCGGTACACCTGAAAATGACCAGATCCTGCTTCGCAACCTGATCGCGTTCTACTGTGTACTTGAAGGTATCTTCTTCTACTGCGGTTTCAGCCAGATCCTGTCTATGGGCCGTCGTAACAAGATGAATGGTGTTGCCGAGCAATTCCAGTACATCCTGCGTGACGAGTCAATGCACCTGAACTTCGGTATCGATATGATCAACCAGATCAAGATCGAAAACCCAGGTTTATGGACCACTGAATTCCAGGAAGAAATCATCCAGATGATTCTTGAAGGTACCATGCTGGAAATCGAATATGCACGTGACACCATGCCACGCGGTGTACTTGGCATGAATGCTGGCATGATGGAAGAATACCTGAAGTTTATTGCTAACCGTCGTCTGGCGCAGTTAGGCTTGCCTGAACAGTTTGCTGGTGTGAACAACCCATTCCAGTGGATGTCAGAAATGATGGACTTGCGTAAAGAGAAGAATTTCTTCGAGACGCGTGTTACGGATTATCAGACTGGCGGTGCGTTAAGCTGGTAAGGTTTAGCTTAAAATGACACGATATTTGTTATTTTAACTTTAAATAAAAAGCCACCCTCTCGGTGGCTTTTTTCATGATCTAATTGATCAGCTTCAATTCTGGGATTTATTTCAACCGCTTCCCTGCTTCATCAATAATCATTTCCCCATCTTCCTTGCTAAAAGCTGCGCGCTGCGGAGCAGAAAGAATATCTAAAACAACTTCTGATGGTCGACACAATCTCACACCAAGTTCAGTCACCACAAATGGACGATTAATCAAAATCGGATATTGCAACATAAAATCAATCAGTTGATGATCTGTCCAATCACTGCTTTCCAAGTTGAGTTCTTCATAGGGCTTTACATTTTTACGAATTGCTTCACGTACCGACAGCCCCGCATCCTGAATTAACTGAATCAGCTCCTCTTTGGTCGGCGGTGTTTTCACATATTCAATCACCATTGGCTCCTCACCGGTATTACGGATTAAGGCCAAGGTATTTCGAGAGGTTCCACATTCAGGATTATGATAAATCTTGATCTTTTGCGACATGACTTTTCTCAGTGCATAAACAATATTGCTTTTATATATGGATATCCGTATATTCGCAATAGTCAATATATCAGGATATCGCGATGCACCAGACCGATTTTTTTAAATGTCTTGCCGATTCAACACGTTTAGATATTTTAAAGCTGGTCATGGCCAAACAGAATGTCTGTGTCTGTGAGTTCACAGAGCAATTAAATCTGAGCCAGCCCAAAATTTCCCGTCATCTGGCCCTATTGAGAAATCTGGGCGTTTTGCTAGATCAACGCCAAGGGCAATGGGTTTATTACCGTTTAAATCCTGATTTGCCGGTCTGGGCAAATGAAGTATTAAAAATCATCACACAAGATCCGGAAATTCAAAAGTTAAAATCTACCATTTCAGCGTCCTGCGAATTATCCTGAGCCAATATCATGTCTGCTTCAAAAATGTCATTTTTAGATAAGAATCTGACCATCTGGATTTTTATTGCCATGCTGCTGGGGATCGGGATTGGGGTTTTCTTTCCTCAAGCTTCGATCGCATTGGACCGGATGAGTATTGATTCGGTCAATATTCCGATTGCCATCGGTCTGATTGTCATGATGTATCCACCGCTTGCCAAAGTGGACTATGCCACCTTGCCGCAGGTATTTAAGGATAAACGCACGCTTACCCTGTCTCTGGTTCAGAACTGGCTGATTGCACCCTGCCTGATGTTTGCATTGGCGCTGATTTTTCTGCAATCCTATCCTGAATATATGACGGGTGTCATTTTGATCGGCTTGGCGCGTTGTATTGCCATGGTGCTGGTCTGGAATGGTCTGGCTTGTGGCGATAATCAATATGTGGCCGGACTGGTGGCATTTAACAGTATTTTCCAGATCCTGTTTTTCAGTAGCTATGCCTGGCTGTTTTTGACCTTCTTGCCACCTTATTTTGGTGTTGAAGCACAGGTGATTGATGTTAGCTTCTGGACGATTACTCACGCGGTTCTGGTTTATCTGGGTATTCCATTTTTGCTGGGCTTTTTGACACGTTTGATTCTGGTCAAGCAAAAAGGTCTGGAATGGTATCAGACGCAGTTTATTCCAAAAATCAGTCCGCTCAGCCTGCTGGCCCTGTTATTTACCATTGTCGCCATGTTTAGCCTGAAAGGCGGTGATGTGGTCAGCCTGCCACTGGATGTACTCAGAATCGCCATTCCCCTGACCATTTATTTCATTGTGATGTTCTTTATCAGCTTCTTTATGAGCAAGTGGATGGGCAATGATTATCCTAAAACCGCGGCTATTTCTTTTACCGCTGCCGGTAATAATTTTGAACTGGCGCTGGCAGTTGCAATTGCCACTTTTGGTCTCGCCTCCCCTGTGGCATTTACCACGGTGATTGGCCCTCTGGTTGAAGTTCCGGTTCTGATTGCGCTAGTCAGCGTTTCATTATGGCTAAGAAAAAAATTGTTTAAAGAGACATAACCCGATGGATCTCCCGAATATCAATTTGAATCTGCTAGAAACACCGACGCTGGATAAAGTTCAGGCCAAAGCACTGGATCATCCACCCCGGATTTTGCTGCTGTATGGTTCAAACCGTGAACGGTCCTATAGCCGGCTCGCTGTTCAGGAAGCGGGCCGGATACTGGAATATTTTGGCGCCGAAGTCAGAATCTTCCATCCCAAAGGATTACCCTTACCTGAAGATGCAGATACGAGCCACCCTAAGGTACAAGAACTGCATGAACTTTTGGTCTGGTCAGAAGGCATGGTCTGGTGTTCACCGGAACGTCATGGTTCGATGAGTTCGATTCTAAAAGCCCAAATTGACTGGATTCCTCTGGCAGCCGGTGCAATTCGTGCGACCCAAGGCAAGACACTGGCCGTGATGCAGGTTTGTGGTGGTTCGCAATCCTTTAATGCAGTGAATCAGTTGCGTGTTTTAGGACGCTGGATGCGGATGATCACCATTCCAAATCAGTCTTCTGTACCCAAAGCTTTCCTTGAATTTGAAGAAGATGGTCGCATGAAACCATCACCTTATTACAACCGCATTGTGGATGTGATGGAGGAACTCTACAAGTTCACTCTCCTCACCCGCGGTCAGTCTGCTTATCTCACCGATCGATATTCTGAACGGGTGGAAAGTGCCGGGGAATTATCAAAGCGGGTAAATCAGAAAACAATCTAGTATTTTCCAGACTGCTTCGATTCATCTTTTTAAAACCTCAATATTTAAAATCCCGCTTTAAAAGCGGGATTTTTTATTTTGAAAATTTAGCAGCCACAAATCATTTCAATTAAAACTCTTTTGTCACGCTCAAACCCGCACTCCAGTTTCGCCCTTCTGCTGGTTCATAGAAACGACTATTGCTTTCATTGACAATCACTGAACCTGAATAGTCTTTATCAAACAGGTTATCTAAGCGTGCAAAAGTTTTTACAGACCAGTCTTTCACATTCCAGTTATAACCAACGTTTGCACCAGCGACTGTGTAGCTTGGCGCATATTCAGTATTGGTATCATTGACATAAATACGATCTGAGTAACGCACGTCTAAACCCGCACTCAAACCATTTTCAGGTTTCCAGCCTAAACTTAAAAATGCCTGATTTTTGGCAATCCCCGGAATATAGTTTCCTGATTCAACTCTCGACACTGCAATACTGCCATTCTGATTTAAAATTTCAGGAATATCTGCATCAAAAGTTGCATCTATATAGCTATAGCTGGCCTGTGCAATTAGGTCACGCCATAGGTTTTTATTCCAGGAGAGTTCAATACCTTCTCTTAAAGTTTTATCGGCATTACGGAAAGTAGAGCGACCATTGTCATTACCTGCAGAAACAATGTCATTCTTCGTCTTGGTCTGGAAAACTGCAACAGTAAAATCACCTAATGTATTTGCAGATTTCAATCCCATCTCATAAGTTCTACTTTCTGCTGCTTTTAGATCAAGTGTGCGACTACTGCCATCTGCTGGATAAGACATTTCGGTAAAGGTGGGCGTTTCAAAGCCTTGTGCATAACTGGCATAAGTCATCAGCTCAGGAAAAATCTGCCAGCTTAACGCAGCTGAAGGCAGTAATTTCTGATAATCGGTTTTACCCGAATTATTGCCATTCGCCAGAAACTTGTCTTTAGACTTGAAATGTACATTGCTATAGCGCAGGCCGGCATCTAAAGTCCAATCGGGAGCAAAATGATAAGAAGCTTGCAAATACGGATCTAAATTCCACAGGGTATTATCTTCATCTCGACGCAGTTCGCCTTTGACTCCCAAGCGATCACCTAAAAAGTTTTGATAGCCTTTACGGTCTTCGGTCATGGCATCTACGGCGACACCTGCAATCAGTTTAGTATTTGGTAGAATATCTTTACCCGTCCAGCGTAAATCTGTCCCATAAAAATTACGGTCAAAATCAATGACACCACCGGGATGATTTCGGGCTAGTTGAACTGTATTAGGTTTACAAATATCAGTATTTTCTTCATATGCACACTTTGGAATCGACTGATATTGCGTGACTGCGCGCTGTCCCCAGTAGGCCATGCCATACAGGTCATGCTGGTCATTGATCGGTTTATTCCAGGTCAAACCTGTTTGCAACTGCTCAATTTCTTTACGTGCATTATAAAGAAGGACGTTGGTCGCGACCTGTCGGGGATTGACCTTCCACTGTTCTCGGGTTAAACCGCCCGGATCATCCGCTGCAATTTTAACGTAGTTATTCATCCAGTTGATTTTAGAACCATCTTCCAGATCCCAAGTCAGCTTGGCATTATGCAGAACTTTATGTGCACTGCTGTGGTCACGGTAACCATTGGTATCAAAATAAGAGGAGCTAATGACATAGCTTGGCTCTGAAGCATTCTCTGAACCGCCTTGCAAAACCAGCTTGGTCTGCCCTTTGTTCTGGCTCCCTGCAGAATGCCCCAGTTCAATTGAGTCAGCGCCTTGCCCTTCCCTTGTGGTGGTTAAAATCGTTCCTCCGGAAGAGTTGCCATACAGTGATGAAAATCCACCACCCAATACTTCAATATGGTCCAGACTATTCAAGTCAATATTCGAGGTTTGCCCCTGTCCATCCGGCATTGTTGCAGGGATTCCATCTACATATAACCGCACACCACGCACACCAAAACTGGAACGTGCCCCTAAGCCTCGCATCGAAATTTGTAGGTCTTGGGCATAGTTTTCACGATTGTTTAACTGTAATCCTGGAACGCCTTTTAATGTTTCCGAAAGATTCACATTCATGCTGTTATCTTGTTCTTGATTCAGATAATACACTGACGCCGGTGTGGTCAATCACTCCCGATCTGTACGGGTCGCTTGAATGACAATCGTGTCTAACCTTTGGACTTCTTGTGTATCATTTTCTGCATAAATGTTCTGACCTGCGCAAGCAATCAGGCAGGACAAGGTCGATCTCACGAATGGAAATTTCGGGCTTTGATACATAAATAACAGGCCTTATTTGAAAGTGGTTTAATGCGGCAAATACCTTATCGAGATGGCGTACATCTCATGATTCAATTCATTTTGTTTTAAGCATCGATATCCAATAAATGCGCTGATTCGATGACATATAGTTCGCTCAATGGATAGAAAAACTTTGAGCTTAAAATTCTGTGTTAGATAAATTTAGACTTAATTAATCCTTTATCTGAATTTCTCTTAAAATCAGCCATATACAAAGCATATTATTTTAATGCGATCTGAATGAAATTGAGCTTTCAGCAACAAATCAACATCATTTCTCTGTGTCCTTAAAACTCGATGTAGGCATTCAACAATAGCGTATAAAAAAGCCTGACGAATCAGGCTTCTTCATACTTAATTAGAGATTCAACTATTTATTGTCTGGCAAGGCATAAGCCACCAGAGAGTCACCCATTTTGGTGCCAAAGGAACCATGACCACCCGCCATAATGACCACATACTGCTTGCCATTGGCTTCATAAGTCATTGGCGTAGCCTGACCACCTGCAGGAAGACGGCCTTTCCACAATTCATCACCGTTGTTCACGTTAATGGCACGGATATAGTTATCTTGAGTTCCGCCCACAAACATCACGTTGCCCGCAGTTGAAATAGGACCACCCAACATCGGCACACCCATTTTGAATGGCGGCAATGGAATGCCCGGCATACTGTCACGAATGGTACCGATGCGGCGTTTCCATGCCACTTCATGAGTATTTAAGTCCACACCTGCAACAAAGCCCCATGATGGCTGTTTACATGGTAGACCGAATGGAGACAGGAACGCACTGATTTCAACGCCATAAGGCACACCATACATCGGTTGAACGCCGGCTTCTGTACCTGCACCTTTAGCCGTCTTAGGACGGTTCGGATCTTGAGGAATCAGTTTTGATAAAAATGGCAGGCCAATCGGGTTGGTTAATGCAATTTGACGGTCCGGATTCACCGACATACCACCCCATTCAAACACACCCAAATTGCCCGGGAAGACCAGTGTCCCATTTTCAGAAGGTGGTGTATAAATGCCATCGTAATTCAGTTTATGGAATGCAACACGGCAGACCAACTGGTCAAACATGGTCGCACCCCACATCTGTTTATCGGTCAATTTATCTTGTGGCGCCAGATTAAAATCAGAGAACGGTTGAGTTTTAGAATAGAACTCGCCTTTGGTTTGAGGGCCACGTTTCACAGATTGTGGTACCGGTTTTTCGGTAATCGGCACAATGGCTTTACCATTACGGCGATCCAGCACAAAAGCATTCCCGGTTTTGGTCAAGACATAAATGGCTGGAACCATATTGCCGTTTTTGTCTTTAATCTCGGTCAATGTTGGCTGTGAAGGTACGTCCATATCCCACAAATCGTGATGGGTAGTCTGGAAGTTCCATACCAGTTTGCCGGTCGTCGCATTCAAGGCCAGCATCGAGTTGGCATAACGCTCGTCCAGTTCAGTACGGTGACCACCATAAATATCCGGGGTACCGACACCCGTTGGTACGTAGACGATGTCCAGCTCTGCATCATAGGCCAAAGGTGCCCAAGCATTTGGAGAGT
>Ga0172374_1002785_pt1 | contig 10871 bp, 14 predicted proteins | sample LakKiv3m_FD_114536 | JGI IMG/M metagenome (GOLD analysis project Ga0172374, IMG submission 114536) | Freshwater microbial communities from Kabuno Bay, South-Kivu, Congo - kab_092012_10.3m | ecosystem: Environmental > Aquatic > Freshwater > Lake | place: Democratic Republic of the Congo... | reverse complement strand
TCCGACGCGCCGGGCGGGGGCGGGTAGAACCCCATCCGCTGGAGCGTGTCGGCGCGGTTGACCGCGGTCGCGACGACGTCGAGGAGGACCTCGCCGGCACCCGGGCGCGGGTCCTCGACCTCGCCGACGGACAGGACCTCGGGGCCACCGTCGCCGGTGGACACGACTGCGCGCACGGATCAGTCCTCGTAGAGGTCGTCGGAGTGGTCGACGGTCGAGTCGTCGGGGACCTCGTCGTCGATGTCGTCGGGGTCCGGCGCGTCCGCCGGCCGGTCCCAGCTCTCGGCGAGCTGCTGCGCCTTCGCGGCGAGCCGCTCGACGGCCTCCGGGTCCGCGTCGCCGGCGCCGGCGGCGAAGCCCAGCAGGTAGGCCGTGATGGGAGCCGCGGTCTTCTGCACGTTCTGGGCGGCCGTGCGCGCCAGGTCGAGGATCAGCCCCTCGTCGACCTCGGCCTCGACGTCGAGGACGTCGCTCAGCTCATCGATCCAGTCGTGGAGGTTCACGATCCCAATGTCTCGCACCCCACCCGGGTGCGGCAAGGGAGCCCCGGCTCAGCGGCGCAGGTCGCGCAGGTCGGCCCACGAGTCGACGTCGACCGCCTCGTCGCCGGCCGGCGCCACCTCCGCCAGGTCGAGCGGCGCCAGCAGTCGGCGCAGGGCCATTCCGTGCTGCGCCTCGAGACCGGGGCGTACGGCCTCCAGCCGGGCCGCGTCGACCACCCCCGCCAGCTGCCGGCGACCGTCGTCGTCGACGAGGAACGCCCCGTCGCGACCGGCCGCCGCGTCGCGCAGGCGCCGCATCGTCGCCGCGGTCACCCGGGGCATGTCCACCGCGAGCACCCCGACGAGGCGCGGCGCGCGCAGGAGTGCGTCGACACCGGTGAGCAGCCCCGCGACCGGCCCGCCGCGCGGCGGGTCCTCGGAGACGAACGTGACCGGACGGGCGGTCCGGACGCTCCCGGGCCCGACGACCACCACCTCGTCGGCGTCGACGAAGGCGTCCACGGCGTAGGCCAGGAAGGTCCGCCCGGCCAGCTCGACGCCCGCCTTGTCGACCCCGTCCATCCGAGCCGCCGTGCCGCCGGCGAGCACCACGCCGCAGAAGCCGCCGGCAGCGAGGTCGAGGTCCATGCAGTCATCCTCCCAGCCCGGGTGCGGGGTCTGGCAGTCTGGACGCATGGCCGACCAGCTGCGCGTGCGCGTCCACCAGTGGGCGAGCGGGCTCGAGCCCGCCGACAACCGCGTACGCCTCGCGCAGGGCGTCGAGCCCGGCGCGGACCTGGTCGTCCTGCCGGAGGCCTTCGCCCGCGACTTCGGCGAGGCGGGGTCCGACGTGAGTGGCTTCGCCGAGACGCTGGACGGGCCGTTCGCCGGCGAGGTCGCGCGCGTCGCGGCCGCCACCGGGTCGACGGTGGTGGCCGGCATGTTCGAGGCCTCGGAGGACCCCGCCAGGCCCTACAACACCCTCGTCGCGGGCGGCGCCGCCCCGGCGGCGTACCGCAAGATCCACCTCTACGACTCGTTCGGCTACCGCGAGTCCGACCGGCTGACGGGCGGGCCGCTCGAGCCGGCCGTGGTCGAGGTCGCAGGCTGGCAGGTCGGGCTGATGACCTGCTACGACCTGCGCTTCCCCGAGCTCGCCCGGCGCCTGGTGGACGCGGGCGCCGAGGTGCTCGTCGTGCCGGCCGCGTGGCTGCCCGGTGAGCGCAAGGTGGCCCACTGGCGCACCCTGCTCGCCGCGCGCGCGATCGAGAACACCTGCTTCGTCGTCGGGGCGGGCCAGCCCGAGCCGCGCTACGTCGGGCACTCGGCGGTGTACGGCCCCCTGGGCGACACGCTCGTCGAGGCCGACGGCCGCGAGCAGGTCCTCGAGGCGGTGCTGGAGCGCCACGACCTCGAGGCGGCCCGCCGCACCAATCCGTCCCTGGCCAACCGACGGCTGTAACCTCCTGCGTCGTGCCTTCCCCCTCCTCCGACAGCCCCCGCGGGTCCTCCCGCGGCAAGCGGGCTGCCGAGCGGCCGCCCTCGCGGCTGCGGCGCCGGAGGGCCGACACGTCGCGCGACCGCGAGACCCCGGCAGCGTCGACCCCCGCCGAGCCACCCGCTGCTCCTGCCGTCGAGCATCCCGCGCCCGCGCGTGAGCCGACGCCGCCACCGACGCCGACGCCGCCGTCCCCCGCCGCCCCCGCCGCCGCGGAGCCGGTCGAGGTGTTCGCGGGCGGCCCGCGCCGCTCGGTGCTCGCCATCTGGTTCGCCGTCCTCGTGCTCGGCGCCGCCGCGCTGGGCCTGTCCGCGGCCTCCGGCATCATCGGCGACCGCGAGCCGGTCAGCGACCTCCCGACAATCCCGGAGTGGCTCGACGGCGCCGGCGCGGTCGCCGTCGTCACGGCCCTGTCCTGGTTCCTCGCGACCCGCACCGCGGGCCGCGCCCTGATCTCCGCCGGCCTGGCGCTGACCCTCGGCGTCGCCAGCCTCGTCGTCGGTGGTCGCGTGCTGCCCACCGGTGCCGCGGTGATGACGTGCGTCGTCGGCAGCGTCTACGCGGTGATGGTGACGGTCCCCGCCGTCACCGGGCTCAAGGCGATGCGCGAGGCCCTCGTCGCGGCCCTGGTCGCCACGATCACCGCGTTCGCGGCGGTGGGCTTCGAGCCGACCGTCGCCACCGAGCGCTTCGAGATCGTCGCCCTGCTCCTGGCGCTGGCTCTCGTGCTGGTGATCGTCTACCGGCTCGGCGCCGGCCTCCACGGCCTCGGCCGGCGCGGGATGATCGTGGTCGCGATCGGGCTCGGCGTGCTGTTCGCGACGCTCGCCTACGCCGAGCTCCTGCGCCGCTACGGCGCGCAGACCTTCGTCTCCTCCGTGCTCGACTTCGCCGACTGGACCGCCGAGCGCATCGGCGCCTTCCCCCGGCCGCTGGTCGTCCTGCTCGGCATCCCGGCCCTCGTCTGGGGCACCCACGTCCGCGCGCGCCGGCGCCAGGGCTGGTGGTTCTGCGCCTTCGGGGTCGCCGCCACCGTGCCGCTCGCGACGGGCCTCGTGGCTCCGGACAGCTCCTACCTCGAGGCCGGCCTGCGTGCGGCGTACTCCATCGTCCTCGGCCTCGTCGTCGGCTTCCTGGTCATCCGCGCCGACCTCGCCCTGACCGGCCCGAAGGGCAAGCGCGGGCGCCGCGCCGAGGAGGCCGGGCCGCACCGACCCGAGCCCCGCCGCTTCGCCGAGCTGTGAGCCGGCCCGGACCCGGCGTACGCCCCGGTAACCGCTAGCGTCGACCGCATGGCCCGCACCACGTCCCTCGAGATCGTCTCCGAGCTGGTCGCCAACGTGATGGGCGTCGAGGTCGCCGAGGGCGACCGGGTGGAGGCCGGCGACACGGTCGTGCTGCTGGAGTCGATGAAGATGGAGATCCCGGTGCTCGCCGAGCGCGGCGGCACCGTCGCCGCCGTCAAGGTGACTCCCGGCGACGTCGTGCAGGACGGCGACGTGCTCGTCGTGCTGGTCTGACCCCTCCCGAGGGGTGGTCCCGGGCCCTACGCTCCTGCCATGACCGTCGAGCGCGCCGGGCGCGTGCACCTCGTCGTGGCCGCCGTCGCCTGGTTCGCCCTGGCCTTCCAGCTCGTGCTGGTCCTCACCGGGGAGGCCGTCCTCGTGGAGGAGGACCCGCCCGGTCTGGCGGCCAGGATCTACCGCTACTTCGCCTACTTCACGATCCAGAGCAACCTCCTGGTCGCGGTCACCTCGACGGTGCTCGCCCGCGACCCCGCGGCGGACCGGCCGGGATGGCGGGTGGCACGTCTCGCCGCCCTCGTCGGCATCACGGTGACCGGGGTCGTGCACTTCTTCCTGCTGCGCCCCCTCCTCGACCTCGACGGCGCCAACTGGGCAGTGGACAAGCTCCTCCACATCGTGGTGCCCCTCCTCGCCGTCGCGGCGTGGGCAGCCGTCGGGCCGCGGCCGCGCGCCTCGCTGCGGGAGTCGGCGTACGCCCTCGTCTGGCCGCTCGCGTGGACGGCCTGGACGCTGGTCGTCGCGCAGGTGGACGGCTGGGTGCCGTACCCGTTCCTGAACGCCGACGAGGAGGGCTGGGGCGCGGTGGTGGTCGCGTGCGTCGGGATCACGGTCCTGTTCCTGGCCGTCTTCGCGCTGTACGGCTGGCTCGACCGGCGGCTGCGACCGGCCCCGGCGGAGGTGCGGCGTGGGTGACGTACGGATCGAGCGGTGGTCGAGGCGCATCGTCCACCCGCGGCTGACGATGACCACGACCGACCCCGCCGCGACGGTCCTCGAGACCGAGTCCGCCCTGCGATCGAACGGCTTCCGCACCACCTCGACCGGCGTCGGGTTCCGGGCGAGGCGGCGGCCGTGGCTCTCCTGGCTCGCCGCGTCTCCCGCGAGCTCCTGCGTGCTCCTCGTCGGGCCGAGGTCCGCGGGCACCGTCGTCGTCGACGTCGAGGGCACCGGCACCCACCCCGCGCCCGACAAGGTGGCCGAGGCGCTGACCGCCGCCGTACGCCGCCTCGCCGCCGCCGGGGTCGAGGTGCAGTGGGGCGACTGGGAGGCGGTGGCGTGACCGGTCACCGCCGGGGCGGCTTGGACCGCCCTCGCTAGTGTCGGGAGCATGGAATTCCGATACCTCGGCAACAGCGGACTGAAGATCTCCGAGATCACCTACGGCAACTGGCTCACCCACGGCTCCCAGGTCGAGAACGACGTCGCCACGCAGTGCGTGCGGGCCGCGCTCGACGAGGGCATCTCCACCTTCGACACCGCGGACGTCTACGCCAACACGGCGGCCGAGACCGTCCTCGGTGAGGCGCTGAAGGGCGAGCGCCGCGAGTCGCTGGAGATCTTCACCAAGGTCTACTGGCCGACCGGGCCCGGCGGCAAGAACGACACCGGCCTGTCCCGCAAGCACATCATGGAGTCGATCAACGGTTCGCTGCAGCGGCTGCAGACCGACTACGTCGACCTCTACCAGGCCCACCGCTACGACGTGGAGACGCCGCTGGAGGAGACGATGCAGGCCTTCGCCGACATCGTGCGCCAGGGCAAGGCGCTCTACATCGGCGTCAGCGAGTGGACCGCCGACCAGATCCGCGCCGGCGTGGAGCTGTCGAAGGAGCTCGGCTTCCAGCTCATCTCCAGCCAGCCCCAGTACTCCATGCTCTGGCGCGTCATCGAGGACGAGGTCGTGCCGACGTCGGCCGAGTTCGGCGTCTCGCAGATCGTGTGGAGCCCGATTGCGCAGGGCGTCCTCACCGGCAAGTACAAGCCCGGCCAGGCCCCGCCCGAGGGCTCGCGCGCGACCGACACCAAGGGCGGCGCCGACATGATCTCGCGCTTCATGCGCGACGAGGTGCTCTCCGCGGTGCAGGACCTGGAGCCCATCGCCAAGGACTGCGACCTGACCATGGCGCAGCTCGCCATCGCCTGGGTCCTGCAGAACGACAACGTCGCCGCCGCCCTCGTCGGCGCCTCGCGCCCCGAGCAGGTGGCCGACAACGTCAAGGCCGCCGGCGTGAAGCTCGACGCCGATGTCATGAAGCGCATCGACGAGGCCCTCGGCGACGTCGTGGTGCGCGACCCGGCCAAGACTGCCGAGGGGATGCCGAAGACCCGCGTGGTCTGAGGGGCGCGTCCCCGTAACGGGTTCGTACGTGCACTCCCGCCCCCACCGATGGGGGCGGGAGTGCACGCTTCGGGCAGTTACCGGGAGTGCAGCAGGGCCCATCCGACGCCGGCGGCCACCGTGCTGCGTACGTCTCCGACGGTCACGTCGTGGGTCGTCCAGGTGTGCGGCGCCGGCACGGACGCCACGTCGCGCAGCCGCCGGTCGAGCTCGACGTGCGACTCCGGCGAGGGCACGTCCGAGGTGCCGGTGCGCGCGGCGATCCGTCGGCGTACGGTCGCGGGCTCGCTGAGCAGCGCGAGGACGTGCACCACCTCGTCGTCGACGGCGGCGAGCACCTGCTCGGGCAGGCAGATGCACGGCACGACCGGCACCAGCCCGCTCGTGCGGACCTCGCGGCACACCGCCAGCGCGAAGCGCCAGAACGCGACGTAGTCGCGGCGGCCGTACGCCGTGGCCGCCGCGCCGCGGCCGAGGACGTCGCCGTCGAGGACCACGAGGCCGTCGCGCCCGCGCAGGTGGTCGCCGATCGTCGACTTGCCGGTCGCCGCCGCGCCGGTGATGACGAGGACCTGGTTCGCGGACGACACGTGGTGACGGTAGCGGCCGCACCTGCGGACACGTGTCCGCGATGTCGCCCTCGATCCGGCGGCCGAAGGGCGGTTGCTCGGACACGTGTCCCGGCCCCGCCTCTCGGTGCGGCGGTTCAGGCGACCCGCGTCACCCGGTAGCGCACGAAGGCGGGCACGGCGAGCGCCGCGACGACCGTGAGGACCACGACCAGCACCCCTCCTCCGGCCGCGGCGACCGCTGCCCCGGTGGTCGCAGCGGCGGCCCCGTGCGCGACGTCGGCGATCCGGGGCCCGCCGGCGACCACCACGATGAAGATCCCCTGGAGCCGGCCGCGGACGGCGTCGTCGGCAGCGGCCTGGAGCATCGAGGTGCGGAAGGCCGCCGACGCCATGTCGGCGGCGCCGCCCACCGCGAGCATCAGCACGGCGACGACCAGGAGGAGCGCCGGCGCGAAGGGGGCGAGCATCGCGGCGACGCCGAAGCCGACCATCGCCAGGCCCCACACGAGGATGCACACGACCACCGCGAGGCCCTGCCGCTCGACCCGCGACACCCAGCCCGACAGCACGCCGCCGACCACGGCGCCGGCCGGGATCGCGGCGAAGAGCAGCGCGAAGGCCAGGCCGCCCTCGCTCGGTCCGCCGAAGTCGACGTCGGCCATCTCGGGGAACAGCGCCCGCGGCATCCCGAAGACCATCGCGATGATGTCGACGACGAACGACATCATCAGCACCGGCTGGGTGCGCAGGTAGCGGAAGCCCTCGACGACCGCGCGGATCCCCGGCGTCACGGTCGCGCCGATCACCGGCAGGGCCGGCAGGCGTACGACGGCGCCGAGCGTCGCGAACAGGGTGAGGGTGTCCAGCAGGTAGAGCCACGAGAAGCCGATCAGCGGGATCAGCGCACCGCCGACGAGGGGACCGGCGATGCCGCCGGCCTGCATGACGGTCATGTTGAGGGAGTTGGCCGCCGGCAGCAGCTCCTTGTCGATGATCCGCGGCAGCAGCGCGGAGCGGGTCGGCTGGTTGATCGCGAAGAACGCCTGCTGCACGGCGAAGAGCGACAGCAGCAGCCACACGTCCTCGGCGCCGAGGGCGGCCTGCAGCCAGAACCCCGCGCTCGTGGCGATCAGCCCCACGGTCGTGATGAGCAGCAGCGTCCGCCGGTCGAAGACGTCGGCGAGCGCTCCGCCCCACAGCCCGAAGACCACCAGCGGGACCAGCCCGAAGACGCCGGTGAGCCCGACGTACGCCGAGGAGCCGGTCATCGCGTAGATCTGGGCGGGCACGGCGACGACGGTCAGCTGGGCGCCGATCACCGTGACGATGTTGGCCCGCCACAGGCGCCTGAAGTGGGGGTTGGCGAGCGGGCGGGTGTCCGCCAGCAGCCGCTTCTCCACCTGCGCAGGCTAGGCGACGACGGTCGGGCCGCGGCGGGCGGGCGCTGCTCAGAGCAGCGAGGACCAGTAGTCCCAGAACCGCTCGAGGACCAGCAGCACCACGACCAGGAACGAGCCGAAGACCAGCGGGGCGCGCCAGTCCCGCAGTCCGGTGGCCAGCCGACCGCCCGGGGGCGGGCCGAGGACGCCGGCGGCCGCGTTGCGCGCCGTGACGTACCAGAACAGCGGGATCACCACCGCCCACACCACCATGCAGTAGGGGCACAGCGCGCCGATGCGGTAGAGGCTCTGGAAGACGAGCCACGCGACGAAGAGCATCGCCGCGGTGACCCCCACCTGCAGGCCGACCCAGTACCACCGCGCGAGCCTGGCCCCGGCCAGCAGGGCAGCACCGGTCGCGATGACGACCGGGAAGGCCGCCACGCCGATCACCGGGTTGGGGAAGCCGAGCAGTGACGCCTGCGCGGACTCCATCACGTTGCCGCAGCTCAGGACCGGGTTGATGCTGCACGTCGGGACGTAGCTGCTGTCCTCGGCGAGACGGATCCGCTCGATGAGCAGCACGGCCGCGGCGACCAGGCCGACGAGGCCGCCGACGAGGAGGCCGATGGCGAGTGGACGTTCGTGCGGCTCGCCGGGGGTGGCGTACGTGCTCATGGCGAGCGGGTCTCCTCGGTGCGGGGTCATGTCGCACCCCATCCTCCGGCATCTCGCCAACCGCGGGTGAGAGACTGTCCCGGGCTCGCGACCGACGCGGGGTCGAGGGACAGGGGTCCGCGTGACAGAGGCAGCGATCGAGCGGTCGGCGACGCCCACCCTCGCCAAGACCGCCAACGTGCTCGCCAAGGGCGCGCTCGTGCTCCTGCTCCTCTTCGCGGTCGCCTATCCCGACCAGGCCCACATGCGCGACAAGGCCGCCGGCATGCGAGCGATCGGCTACCCGCTGGTCTCCTTCACCGTGCCCGTCCTGTGGTGGACGCTGTGGCGCGACCGCCACCCGTTCCCGTGGCTGCCCGACCTGCTGATCACCATCACGTGCTTCACCGACATCCTCGGCAACCGGATGGACCTCTACGACACGGTCGTGTGGTTCGACGACTGGATGCACCTCATGAACACCGGGCTCCTGGCCGCCGCGTTCGTCCTGCTCACCCTGCCGCGCGACGTCGGGTTCGGCCGCGTCCTCGAGCGGGCCCTCGCCTTCGGGGCGACGGCGGCCATCGCGTGGGAGGTGGCGGAGTTCTTCGCCTTCATCAGCCGCTCCACCGAGCGGGAGTTCGCCTATGCCGACACCCTGGGCGACCTGAGCCTCGGCACCGCGGGTGCCGTGGTGGCGGCCGTCGTGATCCACCGCTCGTGGCGCCGCGGGCGGCTGCGGGATGCCCGGCCGCTGACCTGACGGTGTCTATGCTCGAAGGACGGGACCACCGTCCCGACCCCATCGAGCCGCAGGAGCACACATGTTCGGAATCATCGGCTTCCTCGTCGCCGGCCTCATCATCGGCGCCCTCGCCCGGCTCATCAAGCCCGGCCGTCAGAACCTCGGCCTCCTCGCCACCCTCGGCCTCGGCATCGTCGGCTCCGTGATCGGCGGGCTGCTCGCCTCCATGATCGGCACGGGTGACATCGGGGAGCTCAACGTCCTCGGCTTCATCTTCGCGGTCATCGCCGCCGTCCTGCTGATCGGCGTGGCCGAGTCGGTCGCGGGCAAGAACAAGTCCGCGGTGTGACCCCGACGGCAAGACCCGTTAAGTCGATCTGAGAACTTGACTTGGGCCGTCGGGCAACGGTTCCGTTCGTCCATGACCGAGCCTGCGCCCGTCGCGCACGACGTCGTCCCGCTCCGTGAGGCGGCGAGGACGTGGTTCGCGATCTCCCTGCAGACCTTCGGCGGACCGGCGGGGCAGATCGCCGTCATGCAGCGCACGCTGGTGGAGGAGAAGCGCTGGATCGGCCAGCAGCGGTTCCTCTTCGCGCTGTCCTACTGCACGCTCCTGCCCGGGCCGGAGGCGCAGCAGCTCGCGACGTACGTCGGCTGGCTGCTCAACGGCGTCCGGGGCGCGCTCGTCGCCGGGGTGCTGTTCATCCTCCCCGGTGTGGTGGCGCTCCTCGTCCTCTCGGGCGTGTACGTCGCCTACGGCGAGACGACCCTCGTGGAGTCGCTCTTCCTCGGCCTCGCGCCGGCCGTCATCGCGATCGTCGTCCAGGCAGTCCTGCGCGTGGGCCGCAAGGGGCTCGGCCATCCCGCGCTGGTCGGGCTCGCCGCGCTCGCGTTCCTCGCGCTGACCTTCCTCGACGTGCCGTTCCCGGTCGTGGTGCTCACCGCCGCGATCATCGGCTGGGCGCTGGGCCGTCGCATTCCCGGGTTCACCCGGCCGGCCGCGGCCGCCGTCGACGGTCCGGCCCCGTTGGTGAGCGACGACGCGCTGCACACGGAGCGACCGTCGACCAGGCGGGCCGCGATCGTCCTCGTCGTCGGCCTGGTCGCATGGTTCGCGCCGGTCGCGCTCGTCGCCGCGCTCGTCGGCCGCTCGAGCATCTTCGTCGACCAGGGCGTCTTCTTCTCGGGCGCCGCACTGGTCACCTTCGGCGGCGCGTACGCCGTCCTGGCCTACGTGGCCCAGCAGGCGGTCGAGGTGTACGGCTGGCTGGCGCCGGGCGAGATGGTGCGCGGGCTCGCGCTGGCCGAGACCACGCCCGGACCACTCATCATGGTCGTCCAGTTCGTCGCGTTCGTCGGTGCCTATCGCGCCCCCGGCGACCTCGACCCGTGGGTGGCCGCCGTGCTCGCCGCGGGCCTGACGACGTGGGTGACCTTCGTGCCCTGCTTCCTCTTCATCCTCCTCGGCGCCCCCTACGTCGAGCGCCTGCGCGGCAACCGCGACCTGGCCGCAGCGCTGGCCGGGATCACGGCCGCGGTGGTTGGGGTCATCGCCAACCTGGCGCTCTTCTTCGCCCTCCACACGCTCTTCGGCGAGACTCGACACCTCGTGGCCGGACCGGTCGACGCCGAGTACCCCGTGCTCTCCTCGGTGGACCGGGCCGCGCTGGCGATCACGGCCCTCGGCGCAGCCCTGATCTTCTGGCGCGGCTGGTCGGTCCTGCGCACGCTGGGAGCCTGCGCGCTGGCCGGGGTCGTGCTCGGGCTGGCGCTCGCCGCCTGACTACCCGACCGCGGCCGGCCCGGACTCGGCCTCGTGCGCCCGCCCGTTGGCCCACGCGTACGTCGTGAGCAGCGCGGTCACCGGCCACACCAGCGTCGTCACCAGCTGCG
>Ga0172374_1002783_pt1 | contig 10873 bp, 6 predicted proteins | sample LakKiv3m_FD_114536 | JGI IMG/M metagenome (GOLD analysis project Ga0172374, IMG submission 114536) | Freshwater microbial communities from Kabuno Bay, South-Kivu, Congo - kab_092012_10.3m | ecosystem: Environmental > Aquatic > Freshwater > Lake | place: Democratic Republic of the Congo... | reverse complement strand
CTCGCACAAACTACTGGTCGAACGCAGCACCGCGGTTTCGTTCGAAGAAGTCGACGGCGTGCTGCGGCGCTACCTGACGATGATGTCGCGGCGTTCTTTCCAGCTGACTGCCGTTCCCGGACTGTGGATGCGACCGCCGCTGGCGGCAGCCGACGACGTTACGCTGAGGCTTCCTGAGCGTATCGACCTGTTCGCGACTTTCGAAGAAAACCTGACGCTCTACAAGATCATCGTCTCGCACATCGCCGGTCGCTACGAGTACGGCACCTACGACTTTGACCTCGACGAACTCGAACGGCGCGGCTGGACCCCGCCCTGCATCGACGAGGCATCCGCCGACCCGGCCGCGCAGGCGCGCGACATAGTCGAATTCCTGGCGCGGTTCCCCAATCCGCTGCTGGCCAGCGCGCTGTTCGTGATGCTCGACGGCGTACGCATCGACGCCGCGCTGGGGCGTGACTTCCCGGGCCTGCGCGCGGATCTGGAGCGGCTCGGGCGAGCTTACGCCGCGACGATGATCCCCGGCGCCCGCGACCGTTACGACGAACGCCTGCTCGACGCGCTCTTTCACCTGAGCGTGGGCTGCAGCAAAGTCTCCGAACTCGAACCGCGACTGCGCGCCCAGGGCGAGTTCCTGGCCTCCAGCGTCGCTCTGCTCGGCGCGCCCGAGGCCGGCGTCTACGACAGCGCCGCACTCACGATCGCGTACTACGGAGGTCTGGCTTTCGCCGACAGCCGCGGCCGCGAAGAGGCCGACCTCGACGAGATGGATCTCACCGACATGGGCGGTGCCACCGTCGTCGATCCTTTCGAGCACCTCGACGGCGGCGAACGCGGGCAGAACGCCGCGCCGTGGCGCCCCGATCCAGCCCGCGCGATCGCCGACGAGTACAGTGAAGCCGCCTCGAAGCTCCAGCTCAGCGACGACGACGGCACACCGCCCGGCGCCGGAAGACCGCTGAGCATCGAAGAACTGCGCGCGCTGCTCGAGCGCGGCGGCGACCTCGAGATCACCGAAGCCCAGGGCGGCATCGAAGAAGGCCTCGGCCTCTACATCACCGACCTGCTCGGCAAGGTGCCGGCCGACCAACTGCGCGCGCTGCGCGACAAGATCGCCACCGGCGACGTCGCCGCGGTGCGCGCGTGGCTGACCCGTCAGGCGGCCGGTCCCGACGTCTTCTACGACGAGTGGGACTACCGCATCGGCGACTACCGCAGACGCTGGTGCCGGCTTCACGAACTCGACGGCGACGAAGACGCCGGCGAGTATTTCTCCGAGGCACTCGACCGCTCCAACCAACTCGTGCAGCAGATCAAGCGCGACTTCCAACTGCTGCGGCCCGAGCAGCTCCGCCGCGTTCCGCGCATGGAACACGGCGAAGAGTTCGACCTCAACGCGCTCGTCGAGGCTCACGCTGACCGCCGCATCCGCCGCACGCCGAGCGACCGTCTCTACGTCGCGCGCAAACCCCAAGAGCGCGACGTAGCCACGTTGTTCCTGATCGACATGAGCGCCTCGACCGACGAACCGCTGCCGGCCGCGACCGGCGCCCGCGGCCCGGGTACCCGTCGCGTCATCGACCTGACCAAGGACACGCTGGTGGTGCTCTCGCAGGTACTCGAAGAAATGGGCGACGCCTACTCGATCTACGGCTTTTCGGGCCACGGCCGCAACAACGTCGAGGTCTACCGGGTCAAGTCCTTCGCCGAGCGCCTCAGCGACAAGGTCAAGGGGCGCCTGGGCGGCGTGCGCCCCAAGCGCTCGACGCGCATGGGTGCCGCACTGCGCCACGCCGGCGAAAAACTCGCCCGCACTACCGCGCGCGCCCGCCACCTGATCCTGCTCAGCGACGGATTCCCCCAGGACTTCGACTACGGTGAGGACCGCCGTTCCAACGTGTACGGAATCCGCGATACCATGCAGGCGCTGAGAGAACTGGAAAAGCGCGGCATGCAGACCTTCTGCATCACCGTCGATCCGGCCGGGCACGACTACCTCGGAGACATGTGCCAGACTTCGCGCTACGCCGTGATCGACGACATCAACGAGCTCCCGCGCGAACTGGTGCGCATCTATCGGCGTATCACGCATGCCTGAAGTGACACGAGACGTGGACTGGAAGGGGCTGTTCGACGCCGCCAAGGCCAAGTGCCCGGTGGGGCTGTGGTCCAAGGGCGTGGAACTCGCCCGCAGCGGTGCCGTGACCGGGCAGACGCGCGAGACGGACATGCGGACGTTCAGGGTGCCGTCGGGCAGCCACCTGATCGCACCCACGGTGGCGCTGTATCCCGACGACGAAGAGTGGGACTGCGACTGTCGCGGACACTTCCAGGTCTGCGAGCACGTCGCGGCCTGCCTGATCGCGCTCACGCGCTCGAGCGACGCCGAAGCCGCGCTGTTCCACACCCAAGAACGCAACGGCAACGTGCGCTACGAGCTCACCCGCGGTCCGCGCGGACTGCTCCTCGAACGCTTCCTGGTCGATGGCGCGGCAGCGCCGCGGCACCTCAAGCAACCGCTCGTCGATCTCATCGCACGCGGCAATCCCGAATTGACGTTCGCACCGACCCACCGCGACCTGACCGTCGATCGCCTGATCGGGCGCTCGCTCGAATCGCCGTTGTCGTTCGACAAAGCCACCGCTCTGCTGCCGGCGCTGGTAGGCATCGACGATCTGTATCTGGAAGGCAAGCGGGTCCGGGCATCGCGCGAACCGCTGTTTCCCAGAGCCCGCGTGATCGACGCGCCCGACGGCGCGGTCGAGGTCGTGGTCGAACCCGACCCGGCGGTGACCGAGATCGTAGCGCCCGGAGTGCTCAGAAGCGGCGATACTCTGCATCCGTTCGGGGCTCACGCACGTTTCGGCCACACCTGGGAGCGGCTGCCGTTCCGCAAGCTGTTCGGCTCGGCACAGATGGCCGACCTGGTCGGCACCGTGATCCCCGAACTCGAGCGCCACATATCGGTCGAGATCAAGACCAAGCGGCTTCCCAAGCACCAATTGACGCTGGAGCCGTGGATCAAGTTCGACATCGACTTTCCCGATCGCCGCAGCGGCGTGCACGGCGTCGACGTACTGCCGTTGCTGGTCTACGGTGATCCTCCGGTAGCGCGCATCGACGACGGCCGCCTCAAGCACCTCAGGGGCGACGTTCCGCGGCGCGACGAAAAGAAGGAAAGGGCGCTGCTGCTGCGCCTGCGCGACGAACTCAACCTGGCGCCGGGGCGGCGCGTCCACTTCGCCGCAGCCGACGCCGCGCGCTTCCTCTCCGATCTCGACGCCTTCGATTCGGGACGGCCCCGTGGCGACGATTCCTCTCGCCGTCGCTCTCGCAGCGGCAATCGGCACGCCGAACTCGTCCCTCGCCTGAGCGTCAAAGGCGAGGAGTTCACGCTGATATTCGAAGCCCCGGGCAACTCCGCCAAACGCGGCCGGGGCAGGTCGCGACGCGCCGCGCGGCGCGCTACGGCGCCGGCCGATGCGGTGGTGGCGGCGTGGCACGACGGAATCGGAATGGTGCCACTCAGCGACGGCGGCTTCGCGCGCATTCCGGCCGGATGGCTCGATCTCTACGGGCACCTGGTCGCCGACCTGCTCGCCGCCCGCGACGAAAACGCGGGCAGGGTCCCGAAGGCGGCGCTGCCGATCCTCGGCGAACTGTGTGAGGCTCTGGATTCGCCCGAGCCTTTCCAACTTGCGCGGCTACGGCCCTTGCTGGACGCGGTAACGGCGGCCGAACCGGTGCGCGGCGAAACGGCGCCGCGCACCAACGGCGGCGGACCGGCCGCGGCAGCAAAGACCGACGCCGCCACGGCGGCGGCGGTGACTGCGATCTGTCGCGATCTACACGGCGAACTGCGCCACTACCAAGCTACCGGCGTGGTGTGGCTCGCGCGGCTGCGCGATGCCGGACTCGGCGCCATCCTGGCCGATGACATGGGCCTCGGGAAAACCATCCAGGCCCTGTGTGTACTCAAAGGCAAGACGCTGGTGGTGTGCCCGCTCAGCGTGATCCACAACTGGACCCGCGAGATAGAACGCTTTCGGCCGAAGCTCTCGATCCACCTCTACCACGGCCCCGGCCGCGCGCTCGGCGACGCCGACGTCACGCTCACGACCTATGCCACTCTGCGCAGCGACATCGACACGCTGGCCGAGTTTGAATGGGACATCGTCGTGCTCGACGAAGCCCAGGCGATCAAGAACCCCGACAGTCAGGTGGCACGCGCCGCCTACCGCTTGAGCGCGCGCTTTCGCCTGTCGCTGTCGGGCACGCCGATCGAGAACCGTCCCGACGAGTTGTGGAGCCAGATGCACTTCACCAATCGCGGCCTTCTCGGCGGCCGGCGCGACTTCGGCGAGCGCTACGAGAAACCGATGATCGAAGGCGACGAGGTGGTGACCGAGCGCCTGCGCCGGCGCATCCGGCCGTTCCTGCTGCGGCGTCTCAAGCGCGAAGTGGCCACCGAACTGCCAGCGCGCACCGAGGCGGTACTTTACTGCGAACTCGATGGTGAAGAGCGCGCCATCTACAACGCGATACGGATGGCATCGCGAGCCGATATCGTTCGGCGGCTGGCCGACGGCTCCAACGTCCTGGCGGTTCTCGAAGCGCTGCTGCGTCTGCGCCAAGCCGCGTGCCATACCGGCCTGTTGCCGAACCGTAAGGCCGCAACCTCTTCGAAGGTCGAGGCACTGTGCGACGCGCTCGAGGACGTCGTCGCCGACAGCCACAAGGCTCTGGTGTTCTCGCAGTGGACCGGGCTGCTCGACCGCGTCGAGCCGCACCTGAAAGAACGCGGCATCGCGTTCACACGCCTGGACGGCAGCACGCGCGATCGCGGCGCGGTCGTCGATGCTTTCCAGAGCGCAGGCGGCCCGCCGGTGCTGTTGATCTCGCTGACCGCCGGCGGCACCGGTCTCAACCTGACCGCCGCCGATCACGTGTTCCTGCTCGATCCGTGGTGGAATCCCGCGGTCGAGGATCAAGCCGCAGACCGCGCCCACCGCATTGGTCAGGATCGCCCGGTGATCGTCTACCGGCTGGTCGCAAAGGACACGGTAGAGGAGAGGGTGATCGACCTACAGAACCGCAAGCGACAGATCGCAGAGGCCGCGCTGTCCGGCAACGCCCACGGCGGCGCCGCCGCGCTGACTCGCGAAGACATCATGGCGTTGCTGAATTAGTAGCCTGTTGAAAATGGCCCACCTGCTGCGTTGCGCGCGAAACCACTCGCTACAGCGTACATGAGTACGCTTCCGCTCGCGGATTTTCGCGCGCGCCTTGCATCTGGGCCATTTTGAACAGGCTGATGGACGGTTTTTCGGCAGACTGTTAGCAACGTTCGGCGGCGCGGCCGCGGCGCCGGAAACCGAAGGGTCGGGCGGTGCACGCTGCCGGAGCACGCAACTGCGAGTGTTCGCGATGAACGGCTACTGATTCCGCCGAAGCCTTTGGATCGTGTCCTGCGACGCGCCGGGACCCGGAACCACACGCAGGTCGCGTGGTGACAGCGGACGACCATCGCTCGCGAGCAAACGCATCTTCGGTACTCGCCTGCCGGTGCGATGGTCCTGGACGATGACCGGTTCGTGCCCGCGCCCGAACACCCACTCGTCGGACCACTCGCGCAGTGCTACCAGCACCGGTAGCAGGGCCTCGCCCTTGTCGGTCAGCTGGTACTCGAAGTGGGTCCCCGTGCTGCCCACGTCCACCTTCTCGAAGATGCCGTGCGCGACCAGGTGATCGAGCCTGATCGTCAGGATGTTCTTCGCGACGCCGAGGCTTTCCGCAAAGTCACTGAAGCGGCGGATACCGAAAACGGCGTCGCGCACAATCATCAGCGACCACCAGTCGCCGACCGCCTCCAAGGCCTGACCGACCCCGCAGTTGATGTTCGCGAAGCGCTTCCTTCCCATGGGCTACACCCTACCAGAAAAATGACGGCAAAAAAATCCGGTTGCGTAACGCCACCAGATATAGTAGGCATACATTCATCACGCCGGGGGCAGGTCGCGTCCCGGCGCCGAAGCAGGCCGAATCGAGACGCGCCGTGCACGCGCGTATGAGTCCGGCATCGAAGCAGTCGTAGGAGACAGACATGGCAGAGAAGAAGAAGACCCGGTGCGTCCTGTGCGGAAACCTATGTGGGCTCGAAGTGCAGGTGGAAGACAACCGTATCGTCAAGGTCCGTTCGGACAAGGACCACCCGCGCAGCCAGGGCTACATCTGTCGTAAAGGCACATCCGTCGCCCATTATCAGCACCACGCGGACCGACTCCGCTACCCCATGAAGAAGGTCAACGGCGCCTTCGAACGGATTTCTTGGGACCAGGCTCTAGGCGAGATTGCCGAAAAGTTGAAAGCGATCCTGGACGCTCACGGGCCTCGCTCCCTTGCCCTGATGGGTGGAGGAACGCTGGGCAGCGTGATGCAGTTCGGGTTCGCGGCTTCTTTTCTGAACGGGTGCGGCTCGCAGTACCTCTACAGTGCCATCGCGCAGGAACTGACCGGCCGTTACTGGGTGGACGGAAGGACCTTCGGCCGCCAATCGATCCACCCGACCGTAGACGAAGAGCAGACCGACATGCTGCTCATAGTCGGAAAGAACCCGATGATGAGCCACCACTTCCAGCGAGCCCGTACCGTCTTGAAGGAGATGGCCAAGGATCCCAACAGGCTCCTGGTGGTCGTCGATCCGCGCCGCACCGAGACCGCGAAGATCGCCGATATCCACCTCGCCATCAGACCGGGGACCGACGCGCTCTTCTACCGCGCAATGATCTCGATCATCCTGCAGGAGGGCTGGCAGAATCAGCAATACATCGACCGGCATGTCAGCGGATTCGAGGGGATTCGCTCGTATTTCACCGATTTCGAAGCCAAGGCCGCACTGGCGGTATGCGAGCTCGACTTCGCACAGGTGAGAGAGGTCGCCCGGCTCTTCGCCACCCGTAAGTCCAGCCACGACAGCGACCTGGGTGTGCTGATGAATCGTCACAGCACCCTGGTGTCTTATCTCGAGACCATCCTGCGGGCGGTGTGTGGTCGAATCGGGATGCCGGGCGGAAACGTCCTGCCGCCGCGCACCGTGATCGGACTCGACGCTCACACCGACGAGAGAGATCCCGACACCTGGCGCTCAGTGGCCACCGACCTTCCGGCCATCAGCGGACTCTTTTCCCCCAACATCATGCCGGAAGAGATCCTGACCGACCATACCGAGCGGTTGAGGGCCGTGATCGTCACCGCGGCAAACCCGCTTCGCGCTTTTGCCGATACAACGGAATACGAGAAAGCGTTCGCAGAGCTGGACCTGGCGGTCACCATCGACGTCGCCATGACCGAGACGGCGGCAGCGTCTCAATATGTTCTGCCCGATCTGTCCGGATACGAGTCGTGGGAAACCGGACTCGTCTTGGGCAGCTACCCCAAAGTGTTCTTCCAGATCAGCCAGCCAGTGGTGAAGCCGGAGGGCGAGCAGATGTCGGCGTCGGAGATATTCACGGGGCTGGCGGATCGTATCGGTCTGATTCCAGACATCCCCGATTCGCTGTACGCGGCTGCGGAAAGCGGTGATCGACTGAATTTCGGAATGGCCTTGATGCAGTTCGTCGCAAGCAATCCCGATGTCGCGCCCAGCATTCCCTTCGTCGTGGCCAAGACCCTGGGCAAGAGTATGGGTTCGGTCAACCTGGCCGCCATCTGGGGCGCTCTGCAAGTCCTGCCTCCGGAAGTTCACGCAAATGCCGAGCGAGCAGGCTTCACCCCCGGGCCTTTCCTGGGCGAAGAGATTTTCAAAGCGAGCCTGGAGGCTCCGCAGGGAATCTGGATCGGGGAAGTGGACGAAGGCGAGAACCTGAAGGGATTGGCCACACCAGACGGCCGCATCAACCTGGACATCCCCGAGTTGAAGGCGTGGATGGACGAGGTCGATCCTGCCAAGGAAACCGAGGCGCTCGCGCCCGATCGGGCTTTCCCGTTCATCCTGTCGTCCGGCAATCACATGGATACGAACGCCAATTCGGCGATGCGCGATCCGGTCTGGAACGAAGGGAAACGAGCCTGCAGCTTGTACATGAATCCCCGGGACGCGCAGGAGAACGGTTTGAAGGACGGGCAGACGGTACGCGTAACCACCGAAGCCGGTCACGAATCCATCGAACTCGAGGTGACGGACGCGACCCGGCCCGGCTACCTGGTGATGCCGCAGGGATTCGGCTTGATCCACCAGGGCAAGACTTTCGGAGCCAATGCCAACCGTTTGGCCAAGGCCACCCATCGCGATCGTCTGGCGGCTACGCCCTACCACCGCCACATTCCCTGCCGCGTCGAAGCGGCGAGCTGACGCGAGCGCGGGATCTTCGAGCCTTTCGAAAACTCACAGAGGATGCTCATGGCGGAACTCAGCAAAGAAGTAGTGGATCTCTTCGATCAGCCTGGCCGGATCGGGACCTTGGCGACGGCTGACAGGCAAGGACAACCCAACACGGCGTATTTTGGCAGCCTAAGACCGATGGCGGACGGCAGCATCACAGTGGGGCTTACGAACAACCGCACGCTGAGGAACCTGCAAGAAAATCCGCTCGCGGTCTTCTTCATCGTCAAGGAGGGACCCGTTTCCTTTCAAACCCCAGGCTACAGGCTCTACCTCAAAGTGCGGGGGATCCATCGAGAAGGACCGGCCCTCGATGAGATCAAGGATTTCATCAGCCAACATGCCGGGCCGGCCGCGGCAAGTTCGATTGCGGCAGGAGTCGTGTTCGATGTCACCGAGGTGAGGCCGCTGCTAGCGATGGCCTGAAAGACGAGAACATCGACGGCAACGGTTCGGCACGCGCGCCATCGACGGCGGCAGCAGGAGCGACACGATGAGTGAAGACGTTTACGCGCGACTGCGCGAATTCATGGATTTGTTGCCGACGGGATATCCGTCCACACCAACGGGAGTCGAACTGAGGATTCTCGAGAAGCTGTACACGCCCGAGCACGCCGAACTGGCCATGCAGCTCACGCAGGATCCTGAGGAAGCCTCGGCGGTCGCCGCGCGGTTGGGCAAGCCCGGATCCGAGCTTGCGACAATGCTCGAGGACATGGCCATGAAGGGCCTGATCTTCCGCACCCGCGACGGCGACAAGCGCCTGTACCGTTCCAGCCAGTTCCTCCCAGGCGTCTACGAGTTCCAGGTCGGACGCATGGACAAAGAGTTCTGCGAGATGATCAACGAGTACTTGCCGTACCTCGGAATGAGCTTTGCGCAGGTTAAGACTCAGCAGCAGCGCGTCATTCCGCTGGAGTCGGCGCTCATCGACGTGCCTGCAGTCGCGACCTACAGCCGCATCCGCGACCTGGTCAAGGAACAGGAGCTGATCGCGGTAGGCGACTGCATCTGCCGCAAGGAAGCGGAGGTGCTCGGGCACAAGTGCGACAACCCCCGCGACCTCTGCTTTGCGTTCGGCGAATACGCGCGCTTCATGCTCGACAACCAGATCGGCCGCCAGATCGAGCATGACGAAACCTTCCGCCTGCTGGATGCCGCCGAGACCGCCGGGCTGATCCTGCGCCCCACCAATTCGGCCAGGGTCGACGCGGTCTGCTGCTGCTGCACGTGTTGCTGCGGCGGCCTGAAGGCGATCAAGCTCATGCCGCGGCCGTCCACGTTCGTGGTCTCCAACTACCAAGCGGTCATCGACGCGGACTCGTGCACGAACTGCAATCTATGCGTCGAGCGCTGCGGCATGGCTGCGATCGAGGAAACCGCCAGCGCCTACGGCGTCATCGACGGCCGCTGCATCGGCTGCGGGCTGTGCGTGGCGGGCTGCCCGACCAGCGCCATCACGATGGTCGAGAAGCCGAGCGTCGAGGTGCCGCCGAAGGATTTCAAAGACACGCTCGAGCAGATTCGCCTCGAAAGAGGCGTTGCGTAGGAGCAGTCGCCACAACGTGCTTAGACGATGAGGTCAAGGGTCGCGCTTGCGGCGAACCGCCGGTGGCACAATCACTGAGGAACTCGATGGCGAAGCAGGACAATCACGATTCTTCTAGTTCTCGAGACGTCGCGCTCATCGTTGGAGGCGGCCCCGGTATCAGCGCGAGTTGCGCCAGGCTGTTCGCGAAGGAAGGAATGCGGGTTGCGGTTGCGGCCCGCGATCCCGACAAACCTGTTCTGGCAGATCTGCAGAGCATGCACGGCGTGCGCCGCTACGCCTGCGATGCAAGCGTGCCGGCCGACGTGGAGCTCCTCTTCCGGAATGTCGCTGGAGACCTCGGAGCTCCGACTCTCGTCGTGCACAACATCGACGGACGCGTGGTGGAGATCCTTCGCAAGGGAATCGCAGAAGTGGATCCGGCTCTGGTGCTGGCTACCCTTCGGAACTCGCCGTTCAGCGCGTTTCTGGTAGCGCAGCAGGCAGCTCGCGTGATGCGGGAGAACGAGCCAGACGTCAACGGCGCCAGAGGGACCATCATCTTCACCAACGCGAGCGCGGCACTCAAAGGCTTCGCGCTCAGTGCTGCCTTTGCGATGGCATGTCAGGCCAAGTCAGGTCTCGCACAGAGCATGGCGCGGGAGCTGATGCCGCAGGGGATCCACGTTGTGAACGTGCCGATCGATGCGGCGATCGGCTGGACACGCCAAGACGGCAGCCGCGCGCATCAACTGGCGGGAACTTCCATCGACGACAACATGGCCGACCCGGACTGCATAGCGCAGACCTATCTTCAGCTGCACCGCCAGCATCGCTCGACTTGGGCGTTCGAAGTCGTGCTGCGGCCGTGGCTCGAGAAGTGGTAAGGGGCGCGAGGTCGCCGCGCAGAGGCGCAAACTCGAATCCGGAGGGACTATGCCTTGTTGTGCGTTTGCTGCCTTTCT
>Ga0172374_1002782_pt1 | contig 10874 bp, 9 predicted proteins | sample LakKiv3m_FD_114536 | JGI IMG/M metagenome (GOLD analysis project Ga0172374, IMG submission 114536) | Freshwater microbial communities from Kabuno Bay, South-Kivu, Congo - kab_092012_10.3m | ecosystem: Environmental > Aquatic > Freshwater > Lake | place: Democratic Republic of the Congo... | reverse complement strand
TGCACAGGAGACATCGATGACCCTCTCACGACTGGCCGAGCTCACCGCGGATCCCACGGCATCCTTCGTGCTGATCGCGCGCGACAGGGCGGACACGGTCGAGCTGCTCACGGGCGAGGTCGCGGACGTCGACCTGCTCGCCGACATCCCCCTGACGATCGACGGCACACCGCGCGAGGTCTTCGCCCTGGTCCCCTACCGGCAGGTGCGCGAGCGGGGCTTCGTGGCCCAGGACGACGGGGCGCCCCTGCGCTGCCTGATCGTCGATGAGCACGGCGAGATCGAGACGTCTGCGCTCGTGGATGCGCTCCCGAGTGCACCGGTGCCACTGCACGACGACGGCTTCGACATCGCCGACGAGGAATACGCCGCGATCGTCGAGAAGGTCATCGCCGAGGAGATCGGACGCGGCGAGGGTGCGAACTTCGTGATCCGTCGCGACTTCACCGCGAGCATCGACGTCGACGACCGCACGGCTGCCCTCACCTGGTTCCGCGCGCTTCTGACACACGAGCGCGGGGCCTACTGGACGTTCGCCGTCTTCACGCCGGGACACATCGCCGTCGGTGCGAGCCCCGAGGCGCACGTGGTCGCCCGCGGCGGCGTGGTCACCATGAACCCGATCTCCGGCACCTTCCGCCACCCGGCGGGGGGAGCCACCCGGGAGACGCTGACCGATTTCCTCTCCTCGACGAAGGAGACGGAGGAGCTGTTCATGGTGGTGGACGAGGAGCTCAAGATGATGAGCGCCGTCTGCTCCGACGGCGGCCGGATCACCGGTCCGCACCTCAAGGAGATGTCGCGCCTGACCCACACCGAGTACATGCTCCGCGGACGCAGCGGGCTCGACCCGCGCGACATCCTCCGGGAGACGATGTTCGCCCCGACCGTCACGGGCTCGCCGATGCAGAACGCGTGCGCCGTGATCCGGCGACACGAGCGGAAACCGCGCGGCTACTACTCGGGGGTCGCCGCACTGTTCACGCCGAACGCGGAGGGCGGCCACGACGTGGATGCGCCGATCCTCATCCGCACGGTCTACCTCCAGGACGGCACCCTCAGCGTGCCGGTCGGCGCCACGCTCGTGCGCCACTCCGACCCGCTGGGCGAGGTCTCCGAGACGCACGGGAAGGCCGCAGGGGTGCTGGGCGCGATCGGGGCCATCGACCGCGACCGGGTCGCCGAGGCGCGCAGCGACGCCGATGCACCCGGTGAGACCCGCGCCCTCGCCGACGACCCGGTGATCGCCGAGCTGCTGTCATCCCGCAACGCCCGTCTCGCCGAGTTCTGGCTCAACCCGCAGGGCGAGGACTTCACGGGACCGTTCGCGGGCCGCACCGCCCTCGTCGTGGACGCCGAGGATCGGTTCACGACCATGCTCGCGCACCAGTTGCGCCATCTCGGCCTCGGCGTGACGATCGCACCATGGAGCGAGGTCGCGGATGCCGATGTCGACGCGGCCGACCTCGTCGTCGCCGGACCAGGGCCCGGGGATCCCCGGGACACGGCGAGCCCCCGCATCGCCCGCATGCGGGACATCGTCGCCCGCCGTCTCGACGCCGGGGCACCGCTGCTCGCGGCGTGCCTCAGCCACCAGATCCTCGCCGATCGGCTCGGGATCGCGTTGACGCCGCTCGACTCGCCGCACCAGGGACTGCAGAAGTCGGTGCCGGTCTTCGGCGAGAAGGCCTCGATCGGCTTCTACAACACCTTCACTGCCCGCGTCGTTCCCGGAACGGAGCGCGTCGCGGGGGCGGAGGTGTCGGCCGACAGTGGCTCGGGCGACGTGTACGCCCTCCGTGGCGCGCACTTCGCCTCCGTGCAGGGGCATCTGGAGTCGATCCTGTCGCGCGACGGCATCCGGACCCTCGAGCGTCTCGTCGCGCACGCCGTCGCCTGATCACTGCAGCGCGCCAGGAACGCGCGCTCAGCCCAGCAGCTTCACCGGGTTGAACAGATCGGCGACCAGGAGCAGGGCGCCCATGCCGATCAGCAGCACCGCGACGACCACCGTCAGCGGTACGAGCTTGGTCGCATCCACGGGCGCAGGGGGCGGTCGCCGGAAGAGCTTCGCCCACACTCGCCGAACACCCTCCCACAGCGCCACCACGACGTGTCCGCCGTCGAGGGGGAGCAACGGGATGAGGTTGAAGACGAAGAGCGCGACGTTCAGCGAGCCGAGCAGGCTCAGCAGGATCGCGAAGCGGTTGAGCACGGGCGCGTCCGTCGCGGCGACCTCTCCGGCGAGGCGCCCCACACCCACCACGCTGAGGGGGCCGTTCGGGTCGCGCTCGCTCCCGGTCACGAGCGACACCCCGACGTCCCACAGGCGCACGGGCAGCGTGACGATCAGGGAGGCCACCCTGGAGACGTTCTCGGCAGCGAGCTGAGGGCCGGCGGTCAAGGGCTGCTGCACGTACCCCATCTGCGCCCCCATGCCGACATAGCCGACCTCCTTGACGACGGGATCACCGGCGTCGTCGAGCACGGGCTGTCCGCTCGCGTCCGTGAGGGTGCGCTCCGCGGCGATCGGCGTGATCGACAGGGTCTTCTCCTCGCCCGCGCGCCGCACCACCATGTCGAGCGTCTCCCCGGGAGCGGCCTGGACGATCGCGGTCGCCTCCGCGAAGGTCGACACTGGTCGCCCGTCGATCGAGACGAGGACGTCACCCGGTTGGATCCCCGCTTCAGCCGCAGGCGACGGCGGGTCGGCCGACGTGCACTCGGTCGCGGTGGAGGACGCCGGCACGACGCACTCGTTCACCGAGGCGATCGTCGTGGTCCCCTGCTGCACGCCGATCCCGGAGACGAGGACCGTGAAGATCACGACGGCGAGGAGGAGGTTCATCAGCGGTCCGCCGAGCATGACGATCACGCGCTTCCAGACGGGGAGACGGTAGAAGACCCGGTCCTCCGCGCCCTCCGCGATGGTCTCGTCGTTCGCGGCCCGCGCGTCCTGGATGAGCGATCGGAACACCCCGGACGCCGGCCCCGTGCTCTTCGACGGGGGATACATGCCCGACATCGAGATGAACCCGCCCAGCGGCAGCATCTTGAATCCGTACTCGGTCTCGCCGATCCGCTTCGACCACAGCCGAGGACCGAAGCCGATCATGTACTGACCGACGCGCACGCCGAAGAGCTTGGCAGGGACGAGATGGCCGACCTCGTGCAGACCGATCGAGAGGCCGAGGCCGATCAGCATGAACACGATGCCCGCCACGTAGAGCACGATTTCCACGTGCCAACGCTAGTGCCCGCAGCTAGGAATCCGCCCGGCGCCGTCCGCGCGGCTAGGCTTGCCGTGTGAACGCCCGGCAGCTGCGACTCGTCCGCGCTGCGGCCGTATCCTCCGTCGCCACGCTGATCGCCGCGGTCTCGCACACTCTCGGCGGCGGATCCGCGCCCGCACCGCTGCTGATCCTGGCCGTCACGACGCTCCTGACGCCGCTGTCCGCTCTGCTCGTGGGGGCGCGCCGGTCACGGGGACGTGTCGCACTGGCCGTGCTCATCGCTCAAGGCGCGTTCCACGTCGTCTTCCAGGTCCTCGGCTCCCCGAGCGGGTCCGGCGCCGCCTCCGCTCTCGGGCATTCCCACCACGTCGATCTGAGCCTGCTCGGCCCCGCGTCGCCCGCGACCGCACCCGGTGCCCTCATGCTGCTGGCGCACGCCGTCGCGGCGGTGCTCACCACGCTCCTGGTGTGGCACGGCGAAGGGCTCCTGCGCGCCGTCGCGCGCTGGGTCGAGGCGCTCCTCCTGCGGGCCGTCGCGTTCGCGTCGTCGGATCATCCCCGACCGCGGCCGCTGCGTTCGCTCCCGCTTCTCTCGATCGACGCCGCCGTCGCCGCGGCGGTGTCCAGACGCGGTCCTCCTCCGCTCGCCCGCGACTGACCGTCGCACCGGAACCCGTCGCCCATGGGCGGCATCACCCTTTCGCGGGGCCGTTCGTCGCGCCCCGCTCATTCCGAGCAATCAGGAGAATCCCGCATGTCCCGCAACACCTCTACCCGTACCCGCCGCACCGCCATCGCCTCCGCCGGCATCCTCGGCGGCGCCGCCCTCGTTCTCGCCGTCCCCGCGATGGCCGGCGCGCACGTCGGCGTCAGCCCCGACGAACTCGTCGCGGGCGACCACGGCGTTCTCACCTTCTCGTTCTCGCACGGGTGCGAGAACTCCCCCACCACCGCGCTCCGCATCACCATCCCTGACGGCCTCGCCTCGGTCGCCCCGACGATGGACGGCGACTGGGACATCCAGGTCGAGCGCGGCGATGACGGCCTGGTGAGCGCCGTGACCTACACCGCGCTCACCCCTGTCCCCACCGACCTGCGCGGAGCGGTCAGCATGTCAGTCGGCCTGGACGAGAGCACGCCCGAGTCCCTTGCGTTCCCCGTCGTGCAGGAGTGCGTCGAGGGCGCGACCGAGTGGACGCAGCTCGCGGAGGACGGGGAGGATCCGCACAGCCTCGAAGCTCCGGCCCCGGTCGTGACGGTCGCCGAGTCCCCTGCGGACGACGCTCACGGCGACCACGACGCGGCGGCGACGGACGGCGATGAGGCGACCACGAGCGATGTCGCGGGCATCGCTCTCGGCGCCGGCGGTCTCGTCGCCGGGATCTCCGCGCTCGTCGTGGCGATCCTCGCGTACCGTCGACGCGTCTGACGATCCGCGCGGCTCCTCGCCCGCCGCATCCGAGCGCGCGAGGAGTCGTGCCGCAGAGGGGTTCGCCCTGAGGCCGTGAGATCATGGAGACGACATGTCGATTGAACAACAACCGAGCCTGCCTCCCGTGCTCCGCCCCGCGAACCCGCCCCGGCGTGAGCTGTCCGAACTCGCATCCCGTTTCGCCCGTGCCGTCCGCGGCGATGTCGACGGCATCGCCCTCACCGGCATCACCCTCGCCACGGCCGACCTCCGACCCGGCGAGGCGTTCGTGGCCATCCAGGGAGTGAACCGCCACGGCGCCGACTTCGCGGTCGCTGCCGCCGAGAAGGGTGCCGTCGCCGTCATCACCGACGAGGCGGGCGCGTCGATCGCTGAGGCTGCGGGCCTGCCGATCATCGTCGTCGATGACCCCCGAGCCGTGCTCGGCGACCTGAGCGCCTGGGTGTACGGCACCGGGGCGGACGACCCGCTCCCGCTGCTGTTCGCGACCACCGGGACGAACGGGAAGACCAGCACCTCCCACCTGCTCGAGGGGATCCTCGATCAGCTCGGCGTGGTCACCGGTCTCTCCTCGACGGCCGAGCGTCACATCGCGGGCGAAGTGATCGTGTCGCGGCTCACGACGCCCGAGGCGTCCGAGATGCATGCGCTCCTCGCTCTCATGCGCGAGCGGTCGGTCGAGGCCGTCGCGGTAGAGGTCAGCGCGCAGGCGCTGTCTCGTCATCGCGTCGACGGAATCCGCTTCGACGTCGCCGGGTTCACCAACCTGAGCCATGATCATCTCGACGACTACGCCGACATGGAGGAGTACTTCGAGGCGAAGCTGCCGCTGTTCCGTCCAGACCGCGCCCGGCGCGGCGTCATCTGCCTCGACTCCCCCTCGGGGGCGGTCGTCGTGGAGCGCGCCGAGATCTCCGTCGTGACCGTCGGCACTCCCTCCATCGCCGCCGATCCCGAGGCCGCCGCCGCCGCGGACTGGGTCGTCGTGATCGACGAGGAGCGCGCGTCCGGCACGACGTTCACGATGACAGGGCCCGCCGGATCGCTGACGACCACGGTGCCCGTGATCGGACCGCACATGGCCGCGAACGCGGCACTCGCGATCGTGATGCTGCTCGAGGGCGGGTACGCGTGGTCGCGCATCGTCGAGGCTCTCACGCGCGACGGCGGGATCCGCGCCTACCTCCCCGGGCGCACGCAGCTCGTGTCCGGTGAGGCCGGGCCGGCCGTGTTCGTCGACTTCGGCCACTCCCCCGACGCTTTCGAGAAGACCCTCGCCGCGGTGCGCCGGGTGACCCCGGGCAAGGTGCTGATGCTGTTCGGCGCTGACGGAGACCGCGACGCGAGCAAGCGGTTCGACATGGCCCGCACGGCCGTCGAAGGAAGCGACATCCTCGTCGTGACCGACCACCACCCCCGCTTCGAGGACCCCGCCTCCATCCGGGCCACTCTGATCGAGGGTGCCCGGCGCGCCCGCCCTGATGCCGAGATCCATGAGGCGTCCCCGCCCGAGAACGCGATCGTCACGGCGGTCGGACTCGTGGGCGAGGGCGACGCGATCCTCTGGGCAGGACCGGGGCACCAGGACTACCGCGACATCCGCGGCGTCCGCACCCCCTACTCGGCGCGAGAACTGGCCCGCCGGGCGCTGCGGGCGGCCGGCTGGCCGGTGCCCGACCCGAAGTGGCCCGTGCCCTATCCGGACGAGGACTGAGATCGGGAGGGGCTGCTCCCCCGGATCAGCCCTTCTCGATCAGTCGATCAGCGGTCGTCCGCGCCCACGACTCCGCGGCGGCGAGCGTCTCCACCGTGAGAGACTCCGGTGCGTCGTGGGCATCGACCACGCGGGCGATCGTGTCGACGATGCCGAGGAACGACAGTCGACCTTCGTGGAACGCATCGACGGCCTGCTCGTTGGCGGCGTTGTAGACCGCGGGGAAGGTCCCTCCCGCGCGTCCGACGGCCTTCGCGAGCGCGACGGAGGGGAACGCGTCGGCATCGAGGGGCTCGAACGTCCACGACGTGGCGGAGGACCAGTCCAGCGGCCGCCCCACCCCTCCGACACGGTGGGGCCAGTCGAGCCCCAGAGAGATCGGAAGGCGCATGTCCGGCGGCGAAGCCTGCGCGATCGTGGACCCGTCGATGAACTCGACCATGGAATGCACGATCGACTGCGGGTGCACGACGACCTCGATGTCGTCATAGGCGACGTCGAAGAGCAGATGCGCCTCGATCACCTCCAGGCCCTTGTTCACGAGCGTTGCCGAGTTGGTCGTGACCATGCGCCCCATGTCCCACGTCGGGTGCGCGAGCGCCTCCGCCGGTGTGACCTCCGTCAGCTCCGCCCGGCTGCGTCCGCGGAAGGGCCCGCCTGACGCGGTCACCACGAGACGCCGCACCTCGGCGTGCGTTCCGGCGAGGAGCGCCTGCGCGAGCGCGGAGTGCTCCGAATCGACCGGGACGATCTGGCCGGGGGCCGCAGCGGCGAGCACCAGCTCGCCGCCGACGATCAGCGACTCCTTGTTCGCGAGGGCGAGCGTGCGTCCGTCCTGCAGCGCAGCGAGGGTCGAGCCGAGACCGATCGAACCCGTGATGGCGTTGAGCACCACATCGGCCTCGACGTCGCGAACCAGCTGCTCCGCCTCCGCCGCGCCGAGCGCCGTGTGCTCGACCTGGAACTGGGAGGCCTGCTCCGCGAGCAGCTCGGCGTTCGAGCCGGCGGCGAGACCCACCAGCTCGAACCGACGAGGGTTGGCGCGGATCACATCCAGCGCCTGGGTGCCGATGGAGCCGGTGGAGCCGAGGACGATGACGCGACGCATACCGCCAGCCTAGGTCACGGCCTGCGGCGGCTCGTCCGCTACTGCTGTGCCTGGACCGGAGTCGTCGCCAGGATGTCGACGACGAACACGAGGCTCTCGTTCTGCAGCTCGTGCCCCTCGCTCGCCCCGTAGCCATCCGCCGGCGGCATCACGACGAGCACCTGCGAGCCGACCTTCTGGCCCTCGAGCGCCTTCTGGAAGCCGGCGACCACGCCGGTGGTCTGGAACTGCGCCGGCACGGCATCACGGCTCCAGCTGGAGTCGAACTCCTTGCCGTCCGACCACTTCACACCGAGGTACTGCACGACGACGAGATCGCCCGACGCGACGGTGGCTCCGTCGCCCTGCTTGAGCACGGCCACCTTCGTCTCGGACGGTGCATCGCCGTCCGGGATCGTCACGGACGGTGCACCCTTGTCGTCGAGCTTGACGGTCGGCATTCCCGGAGTGGGGTCGACGGGAGTCCCCGTCGCCACCTCCGGCAGCTTCTCCACCGCCTCGGCGTAGACGACGACGTTGTTCTGGCCCTCACCGAGGACGTTGCCCGGGAGGGCGAGCGCGATGCGGGAACCGAGGGGCTTGCACTCCAGCGCTGCCACGAAGAGCGAGGACTGGTTGGTGTCCAGAAGCACGGGCAGCACATCACCGTCGCCGCGGGCTGAGGAGTCGAGCACCTGGTTGTTCGTGGCGTCGACGATCTGGTACTCGACCGACACCAGGTCGTTGACGCCGATCTCCTCGCCGTCCCCTTCCGAGATGACGGTGCGCTCGACACCGGCGAAGGCCGCGTCGGCCGGGATCGTCACCTTGGTGTCGGCTCCTTCACCCTCCACGACGACCGCGTCGGACGTCGCGCCCGGCTGAGCGTCCAGGGCGCACTGGCTCGCGGCGGTCGGCTCCGGCGTGCCGGAGCTCTGCGGCGCACCGCTGCCGGAGCAGCCCGCCAGCAGGAGGGTCGCGGCGGCGACGGTGGACAGGACGATGAGCGGACGCTTGCGCACAGTGGGACCTCGGAATCGCGGGCGGGAACCTCCATCCTGCCCTATACCCCTTTGCCCGCGCTGGGAGACGCGGCGCGAGGCTTCATTCCCACTCCGGCATGGATCCGGGAGTAACCTGCTCTGATGACCTCCGAGCCCGAATCCTCGTCAGAAGAGACTGCGAAGCCCCGCCACGCCGGGTTCGCGTACACGCTCGGCCGGAGCCTCATCACGCCCCTGGCCCGCCTCGTCTACCGCCCGCGCATCGAGGGGCGCGAGAACGTGCCGCTGGATGGTCCCGTCATCTTCGCCAGCAACCATCTGTCGTTCATCGACTCCATCGCCATCCCGGTGGCAGCTCCCCGCCCCGTGCATTTCCTCGCGAAGTCGTCCTACTTCGAGGGAACGGGCTTCCAGGGCTGGATGAGCAAGACCTTCTTCGAGTCGATCGGCGCGATCCCGGTCCGGCGCGGTGCGGGCCAGGCGGCGCTCGACGCTCTCGACCTGCAGCGTCAGCTCCTCGACGAGGGGCTTGCGGTCGCGCTCTACCCGGAGGGCACCCGCTCCACGGACGGACGACTGTACAAGGGTCGGACGGGTGTCGCCTTCCTCGCGCTCCAGACCGGAGCCCCTGTGGTCCCCGTCGGACTCATCGGCACGGACAAGGTGATGCCGGTCGGCGCGAAGGTGCCGACGCTCAAGGAGCGCATCACCGTCCGCTTCGGTGAGCCGCTCGATCTGTCCCCGCACGGTCCCGCCACGAGCGGGCGCGCCCGCCGCCTCGCGACCGACGAGATCATGGCGGCGATCCACGCGCTGTCGGGCCAGGAACTCGCCGGAATCTACAACGAAGCCCCCGCCCAGAGCACGATCGAGAAGATCAAGCAGGCACTCCCCCACGAGCGCCGCTGACCGCGCCGCCGCCTAGGCGAGAGCGGTCACCGTCGCCTCGTGCCGCACGGGGAAGTTCATCGAGTTGGCGATGAAGCACCACTCGTTGGCCTGCGCATGGGCGCGCTCGGCCGCTTCGATCATCGATGCCTCCGCCACGACCACCTCGGGACGCAGCGTCACCTCGACGAACGCCCCGCCCCCCTTTCCGTCCTCCCGCATGAATCCGGAGGCCGCGTCACGGTACGAGACGACGACGACACCCGCCGTGACGCACGCGTGCAGGTATGACAGCAGGTGGCACTCGGAGAGGGAAGCCAGGAGAAGGTCCTCCGGATTCCATCGAGACGGATCCCCGCGGAACGGCTTGTCGGACGACGCCAGAAGCTCCGGTTTGCCCGCGACCTCGATGGTGACGTCGCGGCGATAGTCGCGGTAGCCGCTGGTGCCGGTTCCGGTGTTGCCCGTCCAGGTGGAGGTGAGCGCGTAGTGGTGTTCCCCCAGGGCACGAGCTGTCGACTCTGTCATGCGCTCAGTCTGCCAGGAGGTGCCGACGCGGCACGAACGGCGGTGTCGGCGCGGTTAGAGTTGACGGGTGCTGGAGACTCTCACCATTCAGGATTCCGTGGAACTCGCCGTCGTCGAACGGAGCGGATTCGTCGAATCCCGTCATGCCGGCGCCGCCGTGGTGCTCTCGCCCGATGGGGATGTGCTGGCCCGTCATGGCAATGCGGACGCCCTGATCCTCCCGCGCTCCAGCCTGAAGCCGCTCCAGGCCGTCGCGTGCATCACCGCGGGCGCGAACCTGGAAGGCGAACAGCTCGCGATCTCGACCGCGAGTCACACCGGGACCGACCGGCACGCGTCCGTGGTCCGCGACATCCTCACGGAAGGCGGGCTGACCGAGGACCACCTCGCCTGCCCGCCGTCATGGCCAGGGGATACGTCCACCCGTGATGAGCTCGTGCGCGAGCACGGTCAGCCGGCGCGCGTGCGCATGAACTGCTCCGGCAAGCACGCGGCCATGCTCCGCGCCTGTGTGGCGACGGGATGGTCGACGGAGGGGTATCTCGACCCCGCGCACCCGCTCCAGGCCCACATCCGCGACGTCGTCGAGCGCCTCACCGGGGAGAAGATCGCCCACACCGCGATCGACGGCTGCGGTTCGCCCGTGCACGCGGTCACGCTCACCGGTCTCGCGCGCTCGATCCACCGGATCGGCACGGCCTCCGATCGCTCGCCGTTCGCCCTGCATCGCGTGGCCGGCTCGCTGGTTCGGGCGGTGCGCGAGCACCCGTGGACGTTGGAGGGTCCCGGTCGGCCGGACACCGTGGCGACGGAGCAGCTCGGAGTGTTCACGAAACACGGCGCCGAGGGCGTCATGGTGATGGTGGCTCCGAACGGGACGACCGTCGCCCTGAAGATGCTCGACGGAGCGACCAGGGCGTCCACCATCGTCGCCGCGACACTGCTCGCGCGCGCCGGAGGGCTCGGTGACGCCGAGGTGGCCGCCCTT
>Ga0172374_1002779_pt1 | contig 10882 bp, 7 predicted proteins | sample LakKiv3m_FD_114536 | JGI IMG/M metagenome (GOLD analysis project Ga0172374, IMG submission 114536) | Freshwater microbial communities from Kabuno Bay, South-Kivu, Congo - kab_092012_10.3m | ecosystem: Environmental > Aquatic > Freshwater > Lake | place: Democratic Republic of the Congo... | reverse complement strand
CGTTTTTTGGTCTTGTTGTGGGCGTGACTGACACTATATCCTAAAATGGGCTTTTTGCCGCAGATTTCACATACTCTTGACATGTGGCCATCTCCTTGCTGTTTCAGAATTTTTAGAATTTTGGAATATAATGGATGCTGGAATGAATATCAAGCATTTTTTCGTCTAACCTGAAGTTCGAAATAAACAACATTACATCATCTTTTGGAGGGCACGCTGCGTTGACCACCTCTCGAGAAGCAACTGAATGCGTTCTGCTGTCGCCTGATCTCAACCGTCTGCCCGATACCCTGCGCCATATCCACCTCATGGGCATCTGCGGGACGGGGATGGCATCCCTGGCCGGCATGCTCAAAGAAAAGGGCTATCGAATCACAGGGTCAGATAAAAATGTCTATCCCCCTATGAGCCTCTTTCTGGAATCGCTTCATATCCCGGTGTGCAATGGTTACCGTGCGGAGAACCTCCATCCCGAGCCGGACCTGGTCATCGTGGGCAACGTGATCACCCGGAAGAACCCGGAGGCCGTCGCCCTTGCCTCCCTCCGTCTCCCCTATCTCTCCTTTCCCCAGGCTATCGGGCACTTCGCATTAGAGGGCCGGCGATCCATTGTCGTCAGCGGGACCCACGGAAAGACCACCACCTCTGCCCTCATCGCGTGGATCCTGGAGCAGGCCGGCATCGATCCCGGATTCATGATTGGGGGGATCCCTGTAAACTTTGGGAAGAATTACAAGACAGGCAACGGCCCCTATTTTGTGATAGAAGGGGATGAATACGACACCGCTTTTTTCGATAAAGGGCCGAAGTTTCTACATTATCGACCATGGATCACCATCCTGACCAGCATCGAGTTCGACCACGCAGACATCTATCGCGACCTGGATCATGTGATCGACAGCTTTCGCAGACTGATCGCCCTGATCCCGTCCAAAGGACTTCTGATTGCAAACGGAGACGATGCGATCGTCAGACGGGAAATCAGCAAGGCACTATGCCGAACAGAGACCTACGGATATGCCGACGACAACCACTGGCGGGCTGAAGATGTCTCAATCCGGGAGGCCTTCACTCGACTGACCCTCCTGAAAGAAAGGGAAGTAATCCCCTTTTCCACATCCCTGTATGGACGGCATAATATGTCCAATCTCCTGGCGTCCGTGGTCCTCGGCCGCACCCTGGATATACCCTGGACAACCATTGAGGAAGCAGCCAGGACTTTCTTAGGGGTGAAGCGGCGGCAGGAGATCATCGGGGAACGAAACGGGGTCCTGGTATTGGATGATTTTGCCCATCACCCCACTGCGGTGAGGGAGACCCTCCGCGCCGTCAGAGACAAATACAGGGATCGGCGTCTGATCGCTGTCTTTGAACCCCGATCCAATTCCAGCAGGCGGAAGATCTTTCAGCGCCAATACGCCCTCTCATTTGACGCGGCAGACCGGACCTTCATCCCCGAGCCCCCCCTGATGGAGGGCATCCCGGTTGACGAACGCTTCTCGTCGCGCCAACTGGTAATGGATCTCAACCGGCGGGGGCTTGAAGCGTCCTACCATGAAACCACAGACCTCCTGTTAGAGTCCCTGGTGCAGGAGACCTGTCCTGGAGACGTGGTCCTCATCATGTCCAACGGCGGCTTCGATCGCCTCCATCAGCGCCTGCTGGAGGCCCTGGAGGAACGGGGGCGATGAGAGGTTGAGAGGTTAAGAGGTTAAGAAGTTAAGAGGTTCACAGGTTCTGGAAGGATATGCCGATGAAATACACCCTCTCCCGGGTAGGCGCAGGGATGGGCGTGGGCTGGTTCGCCTGCGTGCCGGAACCGGAACGTACATTCGAGGAGGCCCTCCTCTACAGCCGAGAACATCCGAATGACCTGTTCATGCGCAGGCATCTTCTGAATATGCTCCGCGACGTTGAGCCCAATGACATGACAGCGGTTATTCGAAATGCCGGGAGCAGCGACAGACATCTCCTCGCCCTCGTCTATGAGGCCTGCATCCTGAATATCCGGTTCGAACCCCTGAAAGGGCATTTTCAGGGGGTGGATCTCCAGGCCCTGACTGAATGCACGCCGATGATCGTCATCCCCTCAACCGTGAGGGACCATCCTGAACAGAACTTCTACTGGCTCAAACAGTTCTCCGCGAATACAAACCTGCTCAGGCCCCTCCCCTCCCCGGATCAGGCGGAATTTCCCCTCCCCTTTGACCGGGAGGCGATTGATGAGTGGGAGCGGAGGACAATTTCTATCAGAGATATGGCCTCGCCTTCAGTGAAAGACAAGATAACCCCTGACAGCCCCCCTCTCAAGGAAATGACCAAACGACTGAGGAACAGACTGGAGCAGCACGGCATCCTCACCGGCTGGGATATGCGGACCGAGGCCACGCTTAGCCCCTTTGCGGTGGAAAGGCCCTGGAACCTCGATATCAGGGTGGATGACGAGAGAAACCAATGGGAATTGTCCGGGACCCAGACCGGATACGGACGGGGGCTCAATATCTCCCAGGCCCGCATATCATGTCTCATGGAGATCGTTGAGCGCTATTCGGCGTTTGCCGGCATCCAATCCGGCAGGGTCCTGGGCTGCCAGAAAGATCACCCACTCATTCGGGGATCCTACGACGATCTCGTGGCCAAAGGGCTCAAGGCAGTCAACCCGAATGACATGTGCCTGGAGGTCCCCTACCGGGGGCAGTCGCTATCGTGGATCGAGGCCGAGCGCGTCTCAGGCGACGGGAGAGAGACCATCCTCGTCCCGGCACAGATGGTCTTTCTCTTCTCCAATCTCGACGAGGTCGGCCTGACCAGCGGCCTTTCCTCCAACGGTCTGGCGGCAGGGAACACCGTTGAAGCGGCCAGGCTTTCGGCCCTCCTGGAGGTCATTGAAAGGGATGCGGAAAAGGTGGTCCCCTACACGAAAGATCAAGGCTTTCTTTTGAGGTCGGACGACATGAAGGTGAGCAACATCCTGGAAACCTGCGGCCAGAAGGGGATCCAGATCCAGTTCCTCGACATCACGCCGGAAATGGGAATCCCCTGCTACAAGGCCTTTGTCCAGGGGCCCGGAGGCGTTATCCTCAAGGGAACCGGGGCGCATCTCGACGCAAAGCGCGCCCTCCTCTCCGCCATGACCGAAATCCCTTACCCCTACCCCTACTGGTTTGGCTCCATGCCTGCGACCGAAGGACTTGAATTCATGCAATACGAAGACCTGCCGGATTACGCCTCAGGCGATCCTTCTGAAGACCTTGCCCTCTTAGAGAGGCTCTTGATCCTGAATGGCTACACCCCGGTTTACGTGGACCTGACAAGAGAAGATTTGGGAATCCCGGTCGTCAAGGCCCTGGTCCCCGGCCTGGAGATCATGACCGTCCTGGACCGCTTCTCCCCCTTAGGCCTCCGCCAGTTCGGCCATTACCTGGCAAGGACAAGAGAAAATGGATAGAATGCTATAGACCGGCCTGCTCAAAGAGTCTGGGCAGATTCAAGGCGTTGACCATATCGGTAAAGATCTCGCCCATGACGGTGTCTGCCTTGTCCCGCCCGACGAGTTCATAACGTTCCGCCTCTCCATTGACGAACTGGGTTGCGACCGCGCCCCTCTCTCCTGTCAACTTGGCCTCATAGCTTATCTTGCCCAGCCAATCGCGTCCCACCCGGTCGAGAGAAAATTTTTTCACGACAATCACCAGAATAGGCGCTCCCGCGGTCTTGTCTGGAAGAACCTTCACGCCCGAACGCGCCAGCCTTCTTTCGAAGGCCTCCCTCATGAGAGCAGGGACCTGAAATATCCCGACGCTCGATCCCTTTTGGCCGGTCTGTGCCACGCTTAGGGACACGCTGTTGGAAAAACCCTTAAATTCCTCGTTGGCTCCTTTCCCCAGGATTGACTTGTCTCCCCGCTGATCCTCGATGCTCAGCCACACCGCCCGTCCCTTCAGTTGATCCGACTGGGGAGGCAACGTGTACTGGACCTGCAATTCGGGGATGGTCGTCGCGCACGAAACCATGCTGAGCAAGATCAGCAGGGCTGGCAGCCCCTTGATGCCCCTGCAAAAAAACACTCGATTCATCTGTTTCACTGTCTATCCTCCTGTTTGGATAAATAATTGACTTCTGACTATCGAAAAACCGTCAACATTCAATTCCTCAATCAGATAATTTCCCAATCCCTCAATTCACAATCCTACAGAAGGACACCCCGATGTCAAGCAAAAGGCCCCACAAAATAAACATAACCGCTTTCTTTGCCGTCCTGTCTCCGATGGAACCCACTCAGGAGTGTTTTCTTCGTTGATTTTTTCAAGTAATCATCCAGAGCGGCCTGAAGCGTCTCTTCGGCCAGGCGGGCGCAGTGGAGGTGATCAGCAGAGAGGCCCCCCACCGATCGCTGGATCAGGTCCGTATCGATCTCCAGGATTTCATCCGGGCGTTTTCCCCTGGCAAGGTCTGCGGCAGAGGATACGCAGTTGAAGCTGCAGGTGCATCCATCGGTCCAGTGGGAGGTCTTTTCGACACGGTCGCCCTCGAATTTCAGGCAGATTTCCATGGTATCGCCGCACGACCCGGTAATTCGCGCCCTTCCGTCAGGATGTTCCACATGGGGGGTAAGCCAGTAGGTGACGGCAACCCATAGACCGACGATCACAAAGAGAACTCCGCCGATAAGTAAAAACCAAAGGATATCGTCGATCATAGTGTTTTTGCCAAGGGCTGAGGATTTCGCAACCGGTTGTGGCCGCAGGTGTGATCAGCTTAGGATTGCTGGTAGCTTAGACCAAAGACAGGGCGATAGTCGAGCGGAAAAAGGGGGTGGACATTCCAACATTTTTCCTTGACACCCAAGGATGGTGTGTGGCATGAAACGAATTCCACAAGATTGCTCAGTCGCGAAATTTCATACAGTTTTCCACAAAATAAAACCGAATCGGTCAACAAGCAGGAGACTTAAATCATGGGTCAAGACAATCTTAAAGGGTCGGTCATGGTTGTCGGTGCGGGTATTGCTGGGATTCAGGCATCGTTGGATCTGGCGGACTCCGGGTATCTGGTTTATCTGGTAGAAAAGAAGTCCGCCATTGGCGGTGTCATGGCGCAATTAGACAAGACATTCCCCACCAATGACTGCTCCATGTGTATCATCTCGCCGAAGTTGGTGGAATGCGGGAGACATCTCAACATCGAGCTTATGACCATGACGGAAATAGAGGAGGTCACCGGCGAGCCGGGTAATTTTCAGGTAAAGCTACTGGAGTCTCCCCGCTATATCGACATGGCAAAATGCACCGCATGCGGCGAATGTACAAAGGTTTGCCCCATAGATGTGCCCAACCTGTTTGATGAGTCCCTGCGTGACCGCAAGGCGGCGTTCAAGCTTTACCCGCAGGCCATGCCCAGCGCCTTTGCCATTGACAAGCGCGGAACCGCGCCCTGCAAGGCCACGTGTCCCGCCCATGTGAGCATCCAGGGATATATCGCTTTAATCAACCAGGGAAAATATCGTGAGGCACTGGCGCTCTTCAAGGAATCACACCCCTTCCCTGCGATCTGCGGCCGGGTATGTCACCACCCCTGTGAAGGCGTCTGCACTCGGGAAGGCGTGGAGGCGCCATTGGCTATCCAGTACCTGCACAGGTTTCTGGCCGATGTGGACCTGGAAAGCGGTGAAAAGTATGTCCCGAAGGTGAACGAAAAGAGGAAAGAGAAGATAGCGGTTATCGGTTCCGGACCGGCCGGGCTAAGCGCGGCCTACTTCCTTGCCCGGGAAGGGTATGGGGTGACCGTATTTGAAAAGCTGCCCGTGGCCGGGGGGATGATGGCCGTCGGGATCCCGGAATACCGTCTTCCAAGGGATATACTGGCTGCGGAGATTCGGGTCATCGAGGAGATGGGGGTTGAGATCAAAACCGGCGTTTCATTCGGACAGGACATCACCTTGGACAGCCTGAAAGCGGAAGGCTTCAAGGCGGTCTTTTTAGCCACCGGCCTTCATAAGAGCCGGGCCTTGAACATCGAAGGGGAGGACCTGCCGGGGACCCTCCAGGGCGTTGACTTCCTCCGTGACGTGGCGCTCGGCAATGCGCCGCAGTTGGGGAAGAAGGTGATTGTTATCGGCGGCGGCAACGTAGCCATCGATGTGGCCCTGAGCGCTAAACGGGTGGGGGCGAAAGAGATCACCCTGGTCTGCCTCGAAAAGAGGGAGGAAATGCCCGCCTGGGATTACGAGGTGGAAGAGGCTCTTGAGGAGGGAATCGTCATTCAGAACAGTCTCGGGCCCAAGCGCTTCCTGGAAAAAGAGGGGAAATTCTCCGGGGTGGAGTTCAAGGCCTGCACGGCTGTCTTTGATGACCGGGGGGCCTTTCGTCCCAGCTATGACGAAACAGACCTCTCCACCCTCGAAGGGGATACCGTCATTGTGGCCATCGGTCAGGCTGCAGACCTGTCATTTGCTGAAAAATGCGGTATCCACATCACTCGCAGGGGCGGCCTGGAAGCGGATCCGGTCACCCTGGAGACACCCCTGCCGGGGGTTTTTGCCGGGGGCGACGTCTATTATGGACCCAAGTCGGTCGTAGAGGCGGTCGAGGCAGGGAAAAACGCCTGCGAGAGCATCCATCGATACCTGAACGGGATGGACCTCCGGGAAGGCCGGGAAAAGGAGTGGTTGTACGAAAAGCCGGATATTGAAGGCGAACCCCTCAAACCGAGAACTCCCATGAGGATCCTCCCCCCCGAAGAGCGAAGCGGCAACTTCAACGAAATCGCCCTCGGCTTCAGCGAGGACGACGCCAGGAAAGAGGCGGAGCGTTGTCTCAAATGCGGCATCTGTTCGGAGTGTTACCAGTGCGTGGGCGCCTGCCTGGCGGAGGCCATCGACCACGAGATGACGCCGAAGGAAAAAACCGTTGAGGTGGGCGCCATCGTGCTCGCCCCGGGATTCGAGCCCTTTGATCCCACCGTGTACGATACCTACAGCTATTCCACACACCCCAATGTGGTGACCAGCATGGAGTTCGAGCGGATACTCTCCGCCTCGGGCCCCTTTGAAGGCCATCTGGTCCGGCCGTCAGACCACACCGAGCCGAAAAAAATCGCATGGCTTCAGTGCGTGGGCTCCCGAGACATCAATCGGTGCGATCACGCGTACTGTTCGGCTGTCTGCTGCATGTATGCCATAAAGGAAGCGGTGATTGCAAAGGAGCACAGTCCTCATGAACTGGATGCCGCCATATTTTATATGGATATGAGGACCTATGGAAAGGACTTTGAAAAGTACTACAACAGGGCAAAGGAAGAGTCGGGGGTCCGATTTATCCGCTCCAGGATTCACTCGGTGGACCCGGCGGAGGATGACAACCTGATCCTCTCCTATGCCACCGAATCCGGGGAGATCAAGGAAGAAGCCTTTGACATGGTCGTGCTCTCGGTCGGTCTGGCGCCGAACAAGGATATTGTCCGGTTAGCCGAAACGCTCGGGGTTCAGTTGAACCAGCACCAGTATGCGGAGACTACCAGCTTTGAGCCGGTCAGCACCAACCGAGACGGGGTCTATCTATGCGGGGTGTTTCAGGGCCCCAAGGATATCCCCCAATCGGTCATGGAGGCCTCTGCCGCAGCCGCCAATGCCGGCCAGATCCTGAGCCCGGCAAGAGGGACCCTGACCCGCACCAAGGAACTTCCGGTTGAAAAGGATTTCACCGGCGAGGAACCTCGGATCGGGGTGTTTGTCTGCAACTGCGGCATCAACATCGGAGGTGTTGCAGACGTTCCCGCTGTCAGGGAGTATGCCAAAACTCTCCCCCACGTGGTCCATGTGGAGGACAACCTCTTCACCTGCTCCCAGGACACCCAGGACAAGATGAAAGAGGTCATCCAGGAGATGGTCATCAACCGGGTAGTGGTGGCGTCATGCTCCCCCCGGACCCATGAACCCCTGTTTCAGGAGACCATCCGGGACGCAGGTCTCAATAAATTCCTCTTTGAAATGGCCAACATCCGGGACCAGGATACATGGGTCCATATGAATGACCCGGAAAAAGCCACGGAAAAGGCAAAAGATCTGGTCCGGATGGCGGTCGCCAAGGCCGCCCTCATCGAACCGCTGCAACAGATCAGCCTGGGGGTGAATCATTCGGCCCTGGTCATTGGCGGGGGTGTCGCCGGCATGGAGGCAGCCCTCGGCATCGCTGAGCAGGGATGCCAGACATACCTCGTGGAAAAGACAAAAGAACTGGGAGGCGTGGCCCGCCGGCTTCGATCCACATGGAAAGGCGAACAGGTGGCGCCCTATCTCGAAAAACTCATCCGGAAGGTCCAGGACCATCCCCTGATCACGATCTTCATGGAGTCGCGGGTCAAAAGCACCTCTGGAATTGTCGGCAACTTCAGCACCACGATCGAACCGGTCAATGGGGGTGGATCGGTAGCGGAGATCGAGCATGGCGCCACCATCATGGCCACCGGCGGTCAGGAATACCGGCCTCGGGAATATCGGTATGGTGAGCATCCGGATATTTTGACGCATTTAGACCTTGACGAGGCCGTCACCCAAAACGACCCGCGGATCAGCAAAGGGAAAGCGGCGGTTTTCATCCAGTGCGTGGGGTCCAGGATACCTGAGAGACCCTATTGCAGCAGGACCTGCTGCACCCACACCCTGGAAAACGCCCTGACCCTCAGAAAAATGAATCCGGAGATGGATATCTACGTCCTTTACCGTGACATGCGATCCTACGGGTTCCGGGAAGACCTCTACAGGGAGGCCCGGGCCAAAGGTGTCACATTTATCCGGTATGATCTGGAAAATCTACCTGAGGTGAATATCAATGACCAAAAGGAGATCTCGCTAACGGTGGCGGACCATGTACTGGGACGCCCGATCGAGATGCTCCCGGATCTCGTTGTCCTTGCAACGGCCATTGTTCCCAACGCAAACAAGGAATTATTCGAATTGTTCAAGGTTCCGGTGAATGGCGAAGGCTTCCTTATTGAAGCGCATATGAAGCTGAGACCGGTCGATTTTGCCTCTGAGGGGCTCTTTATGGCTGGTCTCGCCCACTATCCCAAACCGATAGATGAGAGCATCGCCCAGGCCAAGGCTGCTGTAGCCAGGAGCATGACGATTTTAGGGAAAGAAAACATCCTTGTGGGCGGGATCGTGGCCGAGGTCAGCCCTGAGAAGTGCGTCGTCTGTATGACCTGTGTCAGGACCTGTCCGTACGGGGCCCCCCATATCGGCGATGAGGGGCACGCGGTGATCGATCCGGCGGAGTGCCGGGGATGCGGGGCCTGCGTGGCCGAGTGTCCTGGAAAGGCCATCACCCTTAGACATTTTACCGATGCTCAGATCATGGCCAAAGAGGATGCTCTCTTTCTAAGCGGATCAGAGTAAAGGTCAGACCGGCATCACACATCATCATGAGCAGTGAAGGAGGAGACATGTCAGACACCTTTGAACCTAAGATCCTTGCCTTTTGTTGTCAGTATTGAGCGTATTCTGCAGCGGACCTGGCAGGTTCGATGAGGCTCCCTTATCCCAGCAATGTAAAAATCATTCAGGTTCCCTGTTCCGGCCGGGTGGACATCCTGCATCTCTTGAGGGCCATTGAGGACGGCGCGGACGGGGTGTATGTGGCAGGCTGCCTTGAGGGCGAATGCCATTATATCAGCGGCAACCTCAAGGCCAAGAAAAGGGTCCAGTATGTAAAAAAGGTCCTTGAGGAATTGGACCTGGAACCGGAGCGTGTTGAGATGTTCAACCTTTCCGCGGGTGAAGGCCCCAGATTTGCTCAAATCGCAAGAGAGATGGTGGAAAGAATCAAGGGTCTGGGCCCCAGCCCGGTTAACGCATAGACAACCCGTATAGAAGAGGTAGACGAAAATGATAGTTGCTGATCGAAAACCGCTCAAGGAGATCCTGGAGATGCTGAAAGGGTACAACAGGATTCTCGTTGTCGGATGCAAAGGATGCGTCAGCGTGTGCAATGTCGGGGGGAGCAAGGAAGTCGGCATCCTGGCATCCATACTGAAGATCGCGGGGAAAAAGAACGGCCTAAATCTGAAGGTCGATGAAAAGACCTTAGAGAGGCAATGTGATCCCGAATATGTGGAGTTACTTAAGGACATGGTCGACGATTATGATGTTATTCTCTCCATGGCATGCGGCGTCGGACCTCAGTTTCTGTCGGAACGTTATCCCGAAAGCCGATGCCTGCCCGCGGTCAACACCACCTTTTTTGGAGGAGCGGTGCAGCATGGAGTATGGAGCGAGAGGTGCGCCGGATGCGGTACGTGCGTCATCCACTTTTTTGACGGCATGTGCCCGATTGCCCGATGCTCCAAGAGCCTTCTCAACGGCCCCTGCGGCGGTTCGGCAGATGGGAAATGTGAAATTTCAAAGGACGTGGACTGTATCTGGGACATGATCGTCCGAAAGAAGATGGAACAGGGCCGTCTTGACGATCTCCTCAAGTTCATGCCAGCCAAAGATTGGACAACCGCCAGGGATGGGGGACCCAGAAAGAGTGTGAGGGAGGAACTGGTACAATGAGCGAGCTGAAATCCGGAAGCAATCTCGAAAAGGTACTGAAAGCGGGTCATTTCGCCTTTACCGGAGAGTGCGGGCCCCCGAAGGGCGCCAATGTGGAACACCTGAAGAAAAAGATTGCGCCGTTGAAGGGAATGGTTGATGCGGTCAACGTGACCGACAATCAGACGGCCGTGGTCAGGATGTCCAGTTGGGCCGCCTCCACCATCATGTGTCAGGAAGGGGTGGAGCCCAATTTTCAGATGGTATGCAGAGACAGGAACCGCCTGGCCATCCAGAGCGACATCCTCGGGGTATATGCGATGGGGATCCGGAACATGCTCTGTCTCTCCG
>Ga0172374_1002775_pt1 | contig 10891 bp, 15 predicted proteins | sample LakKiv3m_FD_114536 | JGI IMG/M metagenome (GOLD analysis project Ga0172374, IMG submission 114536) | Freshwater microbial communities from Kabuno Bay, South-Kivu, Congo - kab_092012_10.3m | ecosystem: Environmental > Aquatic > Freshwater > Lake | place: Democratic Republic of the Congo... | reverse complement strand
GTCCTCACTCGTCATAATGGTTTGGGGTGACGGAACAAAAAGATCACGCATTCCCGAGACCCAGGTATTATGAAAGCGGAAAATATCCGGACCGGTGCCATTTTTGGTTCTTTCGATAATTCGCTCACGATAGTTATCCTTGGCGTCCATTAGCGTATATTCAATCTGCACATTCGGGTGATCGGTATTGTAACTTTTGATCAGTTCTCCAAGATTATTTTCTGCCTGATAGAGCCCCCAAAAAGTTAACTTTACCGGCTGCTCACTCCTGTTTGAGTTTCCAAAGAGCTTGGCAAGAAAGACTATCAGAACCAAAAAAACCACAATTGCCACCACTCCAACAATAATTAATGGAGTCTTCTTCTTTACGGTTGCGCTCAGATTTCCTCCGCTGCTGCTCTGAGCGGGATAGAGATCCTCATCGGTTAAATACTCTTCCGGAATAGAACTAGTTTGATTTTGATCAAAAACCACCCCTGATTCTGCCGCACTTGTAGGCTCTTTAGCCGCTGTTGGCGGAGGTGATGGCGGAGTATTTGGCGGCGTCACTATTTCTTTGGTATTATCACTCATTTTTTCGATTTTTTATTATAATGTAAGAGGTATGCAAAACTACACCCGAGGATTGATCGTATTTTTGCTAATTGTTTTGGCGGCTTTTGGAAGCTGGCTAACCATTTTCCGCAAAAACTTCCTCTCTCATTCTCAAATAATCTTACCAAATATTTATATCGACGGGCATTCTGTTGGTAAATTAACCAAGAGCGAGGCAGAAAAACTCCTGAAAAAGAACTATCTCAAAGAGACAGTTTTTAAAATGGAGTTTAATTTTGAATCAAAAAAAATTGCCACCCTTCCGGCTAGCAAGTTAAAGTATGAGCTACCTTTTAAAATGGCGGTTGAGCAAGCTTACTCTCTTGGTCGCGGACCGGGAGTAGCCGGACTTTACCAACAACTCGCCCTAACACTTAACCGCGAAAAGTATTATTTTGACCTTAACCCAAGCTACGATCAAAAAGTACTTTCTAAGCTACTTGAAGAGCTTAACGAAGCTTACCGGCTCGAGCCAATTAATGCCCGTTTTGATTTTCAAGATAATAAGGTACAGGCGTTTCAGGTTGATAAAAACGGCTTTGAACTCGATACCGCCACCGCTTTAACACGGGCAATGGTTGCCCTCAAGCAAGAACGATTTGCACCTCAGAAGCGGATTGTTATTAACATTCCTCGGCGAACGGTTAACGCAAAAATCCGCCTTAAAGAGATTAATAATCTAGGAATAAGTGAATTAGTTGCTCAAGGGAGCTCGCGCTTTGCTGGATCAATTTCGGAACGGGTACATAATATTATGACTGGCGCCTACCGCCTAAATGGCCAGATCATTCAACCGGGAGAGGTATTTTCTTTTAATGAGTTCCTCGGAGAGATTTCCGGGCGCACCGGCTTTGCTCCGGCTTACGTAATTAAAAATGGAAAAACCGTGCTCGACGACGGCGGAGGCATTTGCCAGGTTTCAACAACAATGTTCAGGGCCGCTCTTAACGCCGGATTGCCAATTATCGAGCGGACAGCTCATGCTTACCGGGTTGGCTATTACGAACAAGATGCTAAACCGGGACTCGACGCCACCATCTATCAACCGAGTGTAGACCTTAAATTTAAAAATGACTACGCTACCCCCCTTTTAATCCAGGCGGTAGTTGACGAAGCGAATATGTCGATGTCATTCTTACTCTATGGAAAAAAAGACAGTCGCCTTGTGGAGCTTTCTGAGATTACCCTCTGGAATATCGCCCCGGCCCCTCCTCCAGAGTATGTCGACGACTTTAGCTTGCCCGAAGGAGTTACAAAACAGGTGGACTTCGCCGCCAGTGGCGCCTCCTCAAAGTTTACTTATCAAGTTACTTATCCTAATGGAGAGGTTAAAGAACAGGAGTTTGTCTCAAATTACCGACCCTGGAAAGCAATTTACCTGGTAGGAAAGAAAACCTAAAACCCCCCAATTTAACGTTTAGGCGATTGGCGACGGCGACGGGCTTTTCCACCCATTCCCACTTTGCGTCGTTCCCGCACACGGGCATCAACAGCTAGCAGCCCTTTGGCTTTAAGAATCGGTCTAAATTCGGGATTTACCTTTTGTAGAGCTCGGGCAATTGCCAATCTTAAGGCTTCAAGTTGACCAACTAACCCACCTCCCTTAACGGTTGCCGTTACCAAAAACCGATCGACCGAATCGGTAAGTACAAACGGCTCAAGATAGGCCTGTTTGTTCATTGGTCCGGTAAAGTAGTCATTAGCGTCTTTCCAATTAACAAGAAATTCCCCTTTTTTAAGTTCACGCTTCAGTTGCTTTAAGGTTTTTGTTCCTAAATAAAGGCGTAAACGACAAACTGCACTTTTACGCCGTCCTACTGACTGAAAATAAGAGATCTTTTTTTTAGTTGTTTTGACAATTTTATCCATTTTTTGGTACTAACTTCTGAATCTCCTTAGGGAGTTGAAACTCACTATGAGCAAAAATAAATAACCTTTTAAGACGTTCGGTTTTAAGCTTTGTGTCGGGAAGCATTCCCTTAATCGCCAGTTTGAGAGGTTCGGTAGGGTTCTTTTTCTGCATATCCACCAAAAGTGTCTTTTTCTGTCCTCCTTGATAACCGGAGTATCGATTATACTCCTTACTCAGGAGTTTTTTCTGGTCAATATCGAGCAAGCTCGCGTTAAGAATGACTACATAATCCCCCAGATCGATATTGGCAACATAGTTCGCTTTATGCTTACCAATTAGAAGTGTCGCCGCCCGAGTTGCCAGACGCCCAAGCTTTTGTTTATTAGCATCCAAAATTACCAACTCTCGAGTGAGGGTTTTGGCACTGGGTGTTTCGGTATAGTGAGTTCGTTTAAGCATTTTTTGTCTCTTTCTTGACAACTTTTTTGGTTGACTGGGGGGCTTTTTTTACAAAATCGATAAGCTCTACCCTTACAATTGGAGTATGGTCCCCTTTGCGAAAACCAGCATGAACCGCTTTAGTATAACCACTGGTACGCTTAGCCGCAACAGTTTGGGCAAAGGCATAGATCACCTTAGAAAGAGCAAGGTTGCCAGTTTTGGTCTGAAGATATCTCAAAGCTGTTAAGAGAGACTTTCCCTTGAGCCGAGCTATCATCCGATCGGTTGCCCGCACAACTTTTTTAGCTTCGGGAATAGAAAGAGTGATGTAACCATCCCGAAAAATAGATTTCAGCTGGTTAAGCACTTGGCTTTTATTTCTTCCTTTTTGCCCCAGTAGTACTTTTTGGATCCGTTTTTTCATTTAAAACTCGGTTAATTTCTCTTTTAACTCTTCAATTGATTTTTTCCCTAAACCACGAACCTGAGAAAGCTCTTCGTCTGAAAGATTTTTCAGCTGGGTAACAGTCTCAATGCCGTGCTTAATGAGCGCATTAATTACTCGAGTGGGCAAATCCAACTCGTCGACCATCATGTCACTTCGCTCTTCATTTGCGTTTTCGGAAACGCGTTTTACGGGAGCTTCGACTTTAGGCATCTCTAATCCACCCGAAACTATCAAACTGAATTGCTCCACCATTACTGCCGCAGCCTTGTTAAGCGCTTCTGAGGGTTTGATTGAACCATCGGTATCGATGGTTAAAATCAGTTTGTCGTAATTGGTTTTACGCCCTACCCGTGCCCCTTCAATTAGCATTTGGACTTTGCTAATTGGAGTATAGATAGAATCGATAGGCATTAAACCAAACTCCCGTTCCGCCTTCTCATCGGCAGGGACAAAACCAATGCCATGGTTTACATAAAGTTCTACTTCAAGAACCCCATCCTTTGCAAGTTCACAAAGGTAAAGCTCTTTGTTTTGAATCTCAACTAAAGGATTATCAGCAATATCTGCCGCAGTTACCACCTTAGGACCCTTAACTTTGAGCACTAACTTCTGTTCTTCGCTCGCAGAGAATTTAAATTTCAGCAACTTCAGATTTAAAATAAGGTTCAGGACATCCTCCTTAAGCCCTTTAATAGTAGAAAAAGGGTGAGAGACTCCCTTGATTTTTAAATAATCAACCGCCGCCCCCTCAAGAGAGGCTAATAGTGTCCGACGAAGAACGTTACCAATGGTCGGACCAAAACCCCGGGTTAAGGGATAAAGCTCAATCACTCCGTGATTCGGGGTTTCTTCCTTAATTTCCACAAAAAAATTTGCTTTTTGCATAGATTTAAATCAAATTTATAACTTTGAATAAAATTCAACAACAGCAGCCATGTTTACCGGCTCAGCATAGTCCTCGGTACTGACCTGATCAACAACCTCTCCCACATTTTTTGCCCGCTTTAACCATTTGGGCAACTGCTGGTTTTTTTCGTCCAGTAGTTCCTTAATGTAGGGAATCTCAGCTGTCTTTGGATTAAAAAACTCAATCTTTGCCCCTTTTTGGAGGCTCAGAGAGGGAACATTAATTCGCTGATTATTAACTTTGATGTGCCCGTGAGTAACCAACTGGCGCGCAGCAGCACGGGTTGGTGCCATTTTAAGACGGAAAACGACGTTGTCGAGACGAGACTCCATCTCATTGATCAAAAAATTGTAGGTGTTTCCATGGGTTTTTACCGCTTTCTCATAATAACGCTTAAGTGCCTTTTCTGAAAGTCCATAGATCCGTTTTACTTTTTGCTTTTCGCGCAGCTGTTTACCATAATCAGAAGTTTTAGACATACGCCGAGTAGCACTCTTCTTTCCGGGAATAATTGAAATCCGGCGTAAAAGAGAGGCCTGAGCCTTAGTACCAAATGTTTTTAGTGAAAGATCGACTCCTTCACGGCGGGCAAGCTTATTTTTGGGGGTTAAGATTCTTCCCATTTAGACTCTTCTCCTCTTTTTTGGTCGGATACCGTCATGAGGGACGGGAGTAACATCGACCAATTTGCTAACTTCTAAGTCAAAATTGCGTAACACTCGCAGAAGAGAATCGCGCCCTGGGCCCGCTCCTTTAATGTAAACGGCTACTTCAACTAACCCGTACATTTCTTTGGCATCTTTCAGAGTTTTTTCGATGGTTGAAGTCGCTGCAAAAGGAGTTGATTTGCGGGTACCGGAGTAACCCATCTTTCCGCAGGATCCCCAGTGAATTACTCCACCATTGTCATCGGTTACGGAAACTAAAGTATTATTGAAAGTCGCGGTTAGGTAAACCCGCCCCTTAGGAATATATTTAGGTTGCGGTTTAACTGCAGAATTTCCTTTTTGGTTTTTTTGTTTGTTTTCTTTCATTTGTTTATTTATTTACTTTTGTTTTGCTGAGCGGCAACATCTACCTTAGCCCAAGCTTCCTTTGAGAGAGCTCCGATAGTATGCTTCCTACCCCGACGAGTGCGGGCATTTGAACGTGTCCGTTGGCCTCGAGCCGGAAGTCCGCGAATATGCCTAATTCCCCGGTAAGAGCCAACCTCTTTTAGCCGTTTAATATTATCGCTAATTTCGGAACGCAGATCTCCCTCAACTTTAAACTCTTTTTCAACTAAGTCTAAAATTCGCTTCACATCGGCCTCTTTGAGCTCACTAACTCGCAACTGGCGATCAATTTTCAGTGTATCTAAGATAAAGCGGGCACGCGTAAAACCGACTCCGTAAACACCGGTTAAAGCAAAAAGCATGCGGTCGGTTTCTTTAAGGTTAATTCCAAATAAGCGCACCATTTTTAGCCTTGTCTTTGTTTGTGTTTTGGATTCTCACAAATAACTTGTAGCCGCCCACGGCGTTTAACCACTAAACATTTCGGACAAATTGGTTTAACAGATGCTCTAACTTTCATTTTTTACATTCGATAAATAATCCTCCCTCGATACTTATCGTAGGGAGTAATCTCAATTTTAACTTTGTCTCCCGGAAGAATCTTAATAAAGTGCTTGCGCATCTTACCGCTCAAATAACACAAAACTGACTTCTCCTCCGCTCCAATCTTTACTCTAAACATCGTGTTGGGTAAGTTTTCCAATACCTCCCCAACCAAAACTAAGTTATTACTGTTTAGCATAGAGAAAACAAAATTATATCATTAAACATCTAAAAATAAAACTCTAATTTATCACTTTATAAGTCTCCGTCTCGGTTACAAAGAGGGTGTTTTCCCAAAAGGCGCTCAGGCTACGATTTTTGGTTCGTAGACTCCACCCGTCGGTACCCGATTCACGAATTTCGGAGTCGTTAAAGGAATAAATAATCTCAATTGCATAGGCTGTTCCCGCCTCAAAACGGGGAGTTTTTTTCAGTGGTTGCTCCAAAAACTGAGGAATAAGCGGATCCTCATGAAGTTCGCGACCAACACAATGACCGGTAAGATTGTAGATAATCTCGTAGCCAGCTTTGTGAATTGACTTCTCAATTAAATCACTCACTTGCCCAATATACTGCCCGGCTTTGACAAGCTTTATGGCCTGATTGAGGGTTTCCTTACCCGCAGAGAGAAAATGGGCGATTTCCGGGGTAGGTTGATTACCAAGACAGTAAGTATTGCCATAATCGGTATGATAGCCCTCATAGAACACTCCAATATCAAATTTTAGCAGGTCGTTTTTAGCGAGCTTGTAACGATTAGGAATGCCGTGAACAACAATCTCGTTTACCGAGAGACAGGTGGCCCAGGAGTAACCGGGAACTTTTTTAAAGCCTGGTTCCCCACCATACTTGCGAATTAGTTGCTCCGCTTTGGCGTCTAACTCCAAAGTAGTAATTCCAGGAACAATTTGTGGCTCAATCTCTTTAATGACCTTGGAGAGAATTGCCCCCGCCGCCAGCATTGAGCGTTGTTTAGATAAGTAATTCATTAGGGCAAACCAAAATAAACTTCGCGGTAGACCTCCTCCAGCTGATCCTCAAAATCCACTCGAGTCCCGTTGTTAATGATAATTTTATCGGAGAGAGCAATCGTTGGACCCATATTCAAATTGATCACTTCCTGAAGATCACGTTTTGGTCCGCTGAGATTACTCCGTGATTTACGACGCTTTAGTCTGGAATAACGTACTTGTTTGTCTCCGACGATTGCTAAGAGAAAGACATTCTTAAACTCATTTTGGGCACAAAGATACTCCTCATAAGAACGCATTCCGTCTAGTACAACCACCGAACTAATCTCAAAACTCTTTTTAATTTTCGCAAAGTTAAGCTTAATATAGGCATCCATTCCATGTTTAGAGCGAATCTCTTCTCTAATTAGGCGATTATTGTCGTTATTGTTCTCCAAACCTCTCTCCTTAATAATATCGTCGGTAATTTGACCAAGGCGAATTACCGGAAAATCACGCTCCTTATAAAAATCGGCCGCGACACTTTTGCCGGCACCGGGCAAGCCAACAATACAGAGCAACACTTTGCGGCGTTTGTACCAATTGGTTAGTCCATTTTTACCAAGAGTCTTTCCAACCGACTTAAGAATAAATTCATTTACCTGTTTAATCGACTTACTACCATCAATCTCAATTAGGCGTCCGGCTTTGCGATAGTACTCTAAAACCGGCCGAGTTGCTTCGTGGAAAATATCAATCCGTTTTTTGACAGCTGCAATCGTATCGTCGTTTCGGCCTTCGTCAGAGCGCCCGGCAATTCGCCAGAGAGACTCCTTATCGTTTACTTTAAGATATAAAACATAATCGACGTTATTTGTAAAAGCGCGCGCTTGAAATAAGTTGCGTGGAAATCCATCGAGGATATATCCAGACTGGTACTCTGGCCGGTTGAGATACTCATTAACAATTTCAATCGTTTCCTTGTTTGGAATCAGTAATCCCGCGGCCATTGTTTCCTTAATAAACCGACCCCATTTGGTTTTTTCCTGAGCGATTTTGCGAAAAATATGCCCAGTGGAAAGATAGGGAATGTGCAGTTGTTTGGAAAGCAAATTTCCTTGAGTAGATTTTCCCGCTCCAGGAATACCAAAAAGCACTATCTTCATAGTGAGGACTGTAACTTGTCATAACTTTGGGTAAACAGCTGTGCCTGAACTACCTTGTAGGTTTCCAAAATTACCGAGACCACAATTAAAATACTGGTTCCACCAAAGAAAATCATCTGTTGGCCAGTGACAGTTGAGAGAATATTGGGCAAAACCGCGATTACCCCGAGAAAAATAGCGCCAATAAATGTAATTCGATAAAGAACCGCCTGGAGATAATCCCGGGTATTTTTTCCTGGCCGAATCCCGGGAATAAATCCGCCGTATTTTTGAATTTCATCGGTAATCTTTTGCGGGTTAAACACCACTGAAGAGTAGAAAAAGGTAAACAAAACCACCAGGAAAAAATAAATAATGTTGTAGACCGCTCCCTGGGAATTAAAAACTGATACTAAAAACTGACCAATTCCGGCGAGTGCGGCATTGGCGGAACTTGCCATAAAGTTACCTATTAATTGCGGAAAGAGCACGAAGGAAACCGCAAAGATAATTGGAATCACCCCCGCCTGACTGAGTTTGATGGGCAAATAGTTGGTTGAGCCTCCATACATTTTCCCTCCCCTAATTCGCTTGGCATAAAAGACGGGAATTTTTCGTTGGGCCTCGTTCAAAACTACGACCGAAAAAATCACAAAAAAGGAAATTAAAATTAGGATTAAGCTGGGAATAAAACTCTCTTGATTAATGGTTGCAACCGACTGCCAAAGCATTATCGGAATTCGACCAACAATACCGGCAAGGATAATAAAAGAAACTCCGTTTCCAATTCCAAACTCCGAGATTAGCTCACCCAACCACATTAGAATGAAAGTTCCGGCAGTTAAGGAAAGTGAGAAGGCCAATAGTTCCAGAAAGCTTAAATTGCCAATTATTCCCTGATTTTTTAGAAAGAAAAACATCCCAATACTCTGCAGAAAAGCAATTGGTAAAGCAATAAACCGGGTATATTGATTAAGTTTAAATCGCCCGAACTCGCCCTCCTTTGAAAGTGCCTCAAGGGGCGGGTAAACCATTGAAAGTAGTTGAATCGCAATTGAAGCATTAATATAGGGATTCAAACCAATTGCCAAAATCGAAAAGTTCACCAAAGTGCCACCACTAAAAATATCTAAAAGTACCAAAAATTGATTTCCGGCAAAAAGCTCCTTTAACTTAACCAGATTGATTGTTGGGATAGTGACAAAGGCAAACAACCGGAAAATAAAAATGATCGCCAGAGTAAAGAGAAATTTATTACGTAATGCCCGATTATTCCAAATATCTTGGAAAATTTCTTTAAGGTTGATATTCACCCGAGGCTTTTTGAACTTTCTCAACCGCTTGTTTGGAGGCTTTGATTTTGATAATAAGCTTCTTAGTGAGCTTTCCTTTTCCTAAAAGCTTAACTTCTTGATTGTTTTCAATAATGCCTAACTTTAAGAATAACTCTCGGTCAACTGTTGTTCCGTCTTTTATCATACTTAAAGACTCCAAATCCTCAACATTAACAATCTCCGGTTTGGCAAAAATTACTTTGTTTTTTCCCTTACCCCGAAGCATAGGGAGATGTTGATTAATTTTAGCTTGTCCTCCTTCAAAAAGCCATTTAATCTTTTCGCGTGATTTCTGGCCCTTGTTTCCTCGTCCGGCATACTTCCCTTTGCCTGAACCCCAGCCACGACCAATCCGCTTGGCTTTTTTCTGAGCAATGGCTACTAATTCGTGTAATTTCATAGTTTTAGACTAATTACTTAAAAGTTTCGTAAATTAACTGGGCTAAATTGATTTTGTTGTTTGAACCATAAATTTTTCCGGAAAGATCCTTAACTCCGGCAAGCTCCATTAGGGAACGAATTACACTTCCCACCTTTAGACCGGTTCCTTCTGGCGCCGGCTTAAGTAACACCCTAGTGGCATTGTACTTAATTTTCATGTCGTGCGGAATGGTTGCCCCATTCATGGGAATAACAATCATTCTTTTTTTAGCTTGAGTAAGGGCTTTATTTATCGCTCGCGGAACTTCCAAAGCTTTTGCTAATCCAATTCCCAAACTTCCCTTACCATCCCCCACCGCCACTAATGCGGAAAAGGAAACATAATTTCCACCCGGAACCTTGCGGCTCACCCGGCGAATTTGTAAGACTTTCTCCTGTAGTCCAGAGGTATTTTCTCTCATATTTTTTAAAATATTAATCCGGCTTCACGAGCCGCTTCTGCCAAGGCTTTTACCCGCCCATGAAACTTATACCAGTTACGATCAAAAACCACTTTTTTTACTTTCTTTTTCAAAGCAAGCTCGGCAATTTTTTGGCCAACAAATTTTGCCTTCTCAGTTTTGGTTAGCTTATCTTTAATTGTGCTGTCTGAAGCGGCAACAATGGTTTGCCGTTTCTGATCATCAATAATCTGGGCATAAATATACTCATTGGAACGAAAAACACTTAGCCTTGGCCGTTCCCGATTGGCTAAAATTGGCCGACGTACCTTTAGCACTCTTCTCGCACGTTGTTTTTGAACTTTTTTTTGTAAATTACTGATTTTCATTTTTTTGCTTTATTTCTAACCTGCGGTCTTGGCTTTTTTACCTGGCTTTAATTTGAGAACTTCACCCTCATAACGAAAACCCTTACCCTTGTATTTATCCGGACGACGTATCTGTTTAATAATCGCGGCAACTTCGCCTACCCGTTGCTTGTCAATTCCCGATACTATAACTTTGTTGCCGTTAACTGCAACTGTAACGTCGGCGGGAACCATAAACTCCACCGGATGCGAAAATCCAAGTTGAAAAACAACCTTATTACCCTCTAATTTGGCTCGAAAACCAACTCCATGAATCTCTAAAGTTTTTTTCCAGAGCTCTTTTACCCCGAGAACATAGTTCGCCATTAAGGTACGAATTAGTCCATGAAGCGCCTGACTTTTTTTATCTGTTCCTAAATTAGTAAAGTAAAGC
>Ga0172374_1002774_pt1 | contig 10896 bp, 8 predicted proteins | sample LakKiv3m_FD_114536 | JGI IMG/M metagenome (GOLD analysis project Ga0172374, IMG submission 114536) | Freshwater microbial communities from Kabuno Bay, South-Kivu, Congo - kab_092012_10.3m | ecosystem: Environmental > Aquatic > Freshwater > Lake | place: Democratic Republic of the Congo... | reverse complement strand
TTTCGAACGGACTTACTTTTGCAGGGCTGACCCAACTACAAAAAGAAGAATCCTACAAAGATGCGCAACATCGAGCCAAAGACTTTGTAAGTGACTTTGCTCTGGGTGGCGCATTCTCTATTGCTGGTATGAAACCTTCTTTCCTTAAATCCTCAGCAATTATTGGTCCCGCAACTTATGTCACCTCGCTCATCAAAGGCGACTCCAATGAAGATGCTCTCAAAAATACTGCAGCAATGATTGGACTTCACTCTCTCAACTTTGCCGTAGCAAAATATTTACCCAATAAATCTGCAGTGGAAAGCCAGATAGAAAAAGCGGCCAGTGAACAACTGAGAATAACTAAAAAACAGGCTCTCAATTATCTTGGCGTAAATGAGACTGCAACAGCAGAACAGGTCAAGCAAGCATGGAAAAACAAAGTAGTCGGCATTACTAAACAGTTCCCAGCCCAAGCCAACCAAACACCACAAGAGATGGGTCAATTTAATCAGGCTTGGAATACCGCCAATAGAGCCTACGAGTTCCTAGCAAAAGTCAGTAACCCAACCGGATATACCGGCAAATCTTTCAGACAAGAATTTCAAGACCTTTATTACGATCTCTGGAAAAATGTTCCTGACAAAAGAGCGTTGGTCATCAGGGCAGTTCGCAATATGCCTGCAGGACTCTCAATCAGAGCCACGCTTAAAGATGCTCAAAGAAGCGAAATTGTAACTGCACTTGGAGGACAGGATGCGAAAACCCGTCTCGGTCGAGTTGCAGAACTAACAGACGCTGATTTAGTGACAGTGGCGATGGAAAATAAAATTCCAGTTACTCCTTCAAAAACAACTCAGCCTGAGCTAAGCGCAGAAACATATAAGCATGGCACGCCTGTCCCAGAGAAGATATTAAAGGAAGGATTTAGTTTAGCAGAGTCTGGAAAAACAAGCGGTTATGGTGGAGTTATGGGTAAGGGTGTTTATTTGGATCTTACCCCAGGTGGTGAAGGAGCAAAATTATACGGAACAGTAATCGATACAAAGATTAAAAAAGGGTTAAAACTTTTCAACTGGTCAGGCAAAATTGACGAACTCTACTCTGAAGCCACGAAGTATGGGGATCCTGAAAAGATTACTGAAGTTCTACAAAAGAAGGGATATGACGGTGTTAAAGGCCTGAACCAAATGGTCATTTTTGACCCACAAAATGTAGTACCAATAGTTGATGGCAAGACTTCCATTCCACTAACCACCTCTTTCTCTGTTTTAGATCAAAAAGCGGCCAAGGCTGCAGAAATACGAGAGAAATACCGAGTGCCTGGTGAAACCGAGCTAGAAAAACTTGAACGTACTAACAAGGATGTATCACAGACAACTCTCATTCAAAAACGACGCCAAGGTCAAATAGTTGCACCAGATCAACCGCGAGCGGATGAGGTGAAAGATCCACCGCCTGGTAGTCCTCCTAGACCTCCCCAAGAAACACCTATTGGTTCTGATTCACCACCTCCAGAAGGGAGTGCTTTAAGCCAGATCGATGCGATGGTTGGAAAGCTTTCTCCTGCCGCAAACCTCTTGGACAAGGCTAAAAAAGCAATTCAGGTTTTCCCGCGTCTTTTTACTGACCGCTTCGCTCCTATTCGGGAGTTTGAAAACAAAGTAAGTAAACTGCAAGGCAAGCCTATCGATATCAATTCCAGTCCTTATGTGGGCGCCCGAATGTATGCTGGACGCTTCGGCATTGTAGAAGGAAGTTTCCGAGATTTGTACACCGCACTTCAACCTGTCAGAAAATTGCGGGCAGACTTTACTCGCTATGTACTTGCCCAAAGAACGGCAGAAAGAGCCGCCAGAGGTGTTGAAAATCCACTTGAGGTCACTCAAAAAACTGCAGAAAAAGCACTCCAAGAACTAAAAACTAAAGTTGGTGACAAAGCATTTAAAACGTTTGAGCAAGTTGGTAATGGAATGCAGAGTTGGGCAGTTAAAGCAATTCTCGAACCCATGAGGGATTCTGGAATTTTAAGCAATAAAGCCTTCAACGCTGTTGTTGAGAAAAACAAAAACTGGCTTCCATTCCATGTTTTGGAATACATACCTACACTAGAAGAAGCAGATAAAATGGCAGTCGGGTCCGAAACATTTTCCGTGAGTAAGCAAGGTGTTGTTAGTGCTCTTGAAGGAACGGACAAAGTTATTCGGGATCCATTTATCTCCATAATAGACAACCTCACGAAAGCAGTCAGTCTTGTTGAACGAAATAAAGTAGCCCTGAAACTGGTAGAGCTTCGCAAGACTCACCCTGACGCGACCAAAGGGTTGATTAGATTCTTACCTACCAAAGAAAATGCCCCGCAAGATTGGGAATCAATTAGCGTATTTATCGGCGGCAAGGTAACGCGCTGGGCTGTGCCAAAAGAATTATCTGAAGCCATGCACGCCATGAGTCCGGCAGAGTCAGGTTTGATGGGTAAGTTAGTAATGATGTCTTCAAAAGCATTCAAAGCAGGTACGACTACGCTCTATTTCCCATTTACGCTCTCGAATGCAGTCCGTGACTATCAAACCGCAACGATGGTTTCCAAATATGGCTTTAATCCTGCTGTGTGGCTATCAGGATTTAAAGACGGTTTCCGCTCGGCATTTAAATGGGAATCCAAAGCCTATGACGAATTTATGAGAAATCAGGGTGGCTATGGGAGCTACATTGAGTCAACCAAAGGTTTAGCTGTTGCCTCTGAGCAATTATTCCGACCCAGATGGATGGAAAGAACGAAAGCTGTTGTTAATCCCTTTGAGTTAATAGGAAACTTCTCCGAAGCCATAGAACTTGCTCCGAGACTTGGAATCTACAAAAAAGCTCTCAGTAAAGGAGCCAGTCCTTTGGAAGCTGCATTTGAGGCACGAAACGTGACAGTCGACTTTGCCAAAGCAGGAGTTGAAGCCCGACTGATTAATATGTGGGTTCCGTTTGTAAATGCACGATGGCAGGGCTTATTAAATGTCACCCGTGTCATGAAGGACAATCCTGTCCGGACTGCTGCGAGAGCTCTTGCCATGACTGTTCTTCCTGGAATTGCTACTTACTTTTACAACGTCATGAACCATGAAGATCTTTGGGATGATATTCCTCAGTGGGCAAAGGACACCTACTTCATCATTATTGTCGGAGAAGAAAAAGATGAAGATGGTAATAAAGTTCCAAAAGTAATCCAGATCCCTAAAGGTGACGTTGGAACGATTTTCTTCAACCCTTTGATGTACTCGTTTGAATATGTTCGTAAGCAAGAACCTCAAAACCTCTTCAAGCTCGGTCTAGAGTGGATGAGTCAATTAGCTCCGGTTCCATTTACAAGAGATGGTGAATTATCTGCTCAAGCATTCTTCTCCGGAGCCTTGCCACCTATTATGCGTACTCCTTTGGAAATAGCGACAAATACAAACTTCTTTACTGGATTTCCAGTGATCCCAAGAAAACTGGAAAAAGTTGCCCCATCAGAGCAATACGATAGCAGAACACCTGATTTAGCAATCACCATCGGTCGTGCCTTGGGAGTAAGTCCGATGAAGTTGACCCACGCAGTCTATGGATTGACCGGCAGCTTGGCTAGAGAGCTACTTAGCCCTGCAGATGTTCTAGGTCTGACAATGGATCGTTTTTATAGAACTCAAGGCGGTGAGAAGCAACGTAGAGCCTGGGATGTCAAATATGAAGCAGAGGTAGGCTACAACACCACTCGACTGCAAATGAAGAAGCTAGTCGAAGCAGGTGACCTTCAAGGAGCACAGCAAATGGCACTGAGATGGAATGAAGAAGCAGAAAAACTAATTCCACAAGTTGTCCCTCTTTTAATGAAAGATGATCCTAAAGAAGCTTCTCTCTTCCAGAGTAGTATCACTTTTAACGCCAGCGATTTGCAACGCTTATTAAAGACGACTCTTCCTGGTGGTATTCCTCAGGAAACTGACAATGGTGAACAGAAATCACCACTAAATCCATTGAAGAATGGGCCCAATTCCACAGACAATCAAAGTATTAAGAGTTTGATTTATAGATAAACAGCTATGGCAGATATAATAAGACCAATCGAACCATTTGAACTCAACCAAGGCTTTGGAGAAAATCCTGCAGATTATGCCCGGTTTGGACTTAAAGGACACAATGGTTGGGACTTAAAAACAAAATTCCCCGATACTCCCCAAGGCTTCCGAAATATTCTCTCTTCCTGGGCTTCTAAATTTTATGCACAAGGCAACGAAGGTAATGACGGCTTTGGCTTGTATTTTGAAGTTATCGTACAACTCTATAACACCTACAAGCTGACCTATGCCCACTGCAAATCCATTGAGAGTTTTGAGAATAAAAATGAAAGCGATACGATAGCCATCAGTGATAACACCGGCAATAGCACCGGCAGTCACCTCCATCTCACAGTCAAACGTGGTCAGCTCCAAAACGGAAAGTTTGTAAGCGATAACTACAACAACGGTTACTTTGGAGCAATTAACCCTCAAGAGTTCTTTGATGAACTCAGAAAGTATAAAAAAGAAAAAGGCACAACCTCCACCCCTGAGGGCTGTCTGGTACCAAACACACCTGAATGGCGATCCAAATACGAGCAGGTAGTCTCTTCCGCAACCAAATGGGCTGATACACTCAAGATTTTAGAGATTACCGACGACCCAAACACTACCCCCAGCGACAGAATTAAGAGTGTAGTCGGAGGGTATAAAAGTAGGGAAACTGACCTATCTAACAAGCTAAACGAGAAGTCTGCTGACCTCGACAAAGCCAACCAGGAGATCAGCAACCGCGTAGAACAAGTTGGCAGACTCGAAAAGGATTTGCTAGAGAAGGAAAAGTACTACAAAGCCCTGATCGACGCATTAAATAAACAGCTCAAAAACGGCTCAGATGCGCTCCCCTTGGCTCAGGCTCGTATAGGGGTACTGGAAGGCGAGCTAGATGATGCTAATAAAGCCAAGGGCAGAGCTCTCAACGATGCACAACAATACAAAGGTCAGTTTGAGGCGTGCCAAAAGGGTACTTTGGTTCCGACTCCTCAATTGATTTTTTCGCTGATTGTTCAGTATTTCAGTAATAAATTACCTAAAGGAGGTGAAAAATTATGATAGTTACCAGTCCAAAATATCAGCTGACAATTGACGACTTTAAGAAACTTGGTACAGGTTTAGGAATTGCGCTACTCGGAGCAGGTCTAACATATTTAACAGAACAGATTCCCAATATCGATTTCGGTCAGTGGACTCCAATTGTTGTAGCTTTCTGGTCATTTGTTGTCAACACAGTTAGGAAATGGTTAACAGCAGGTGAATATATTGAGAAATAATGTCCTATGAGTGATAAACCAGTCGATACCATCAACATGCTCGAACGTGTTGCCAAACTCGAAGAACGAGTCGATGGCGGGTTTGGTTATGTAAACAAAGAGTTGAAAGAAATAAAAGACAATCATCTCCATCAACTACAGACTGACGTGAGTGATTTAAAAGTAAAAGTGAGTACCCTGGCGGTGAAGATCAGTATTGCGGCAGCAGTGGCTACGATATTGGGAGACTTTGTTTTCCGCCTTATATTTAAGTAGGATTACTTCTTACCCTTTTTATCTGAATCTTCTTCTGACTTGTTATTGAACACAAGGTTGTTTAAATCATCGGTAAAGCCTTTGAAAGAGTTAGCGTTCAATACATGGAAATATCCTGATTCAGGATTGCCGGTGAAAATAAGGGTATCGCCAGGTTGAATGTTCTGCGCTTTGCGAAGTTTTGCAGGTATAACAATTTGACCGCGTGAACTTACCGGGGCGGTCCCGAACACTGTCATCTTTGCTTGTGGCTTCTTTTTTAAGCCTTTATCTTTCATAGTCATTTAAAAAACGGCAACTGCCTACCGAGAAATTTATTCCTACAATAAAGAAAAATCTTTAATGTAGGTTACAGGTATTATACAATACATCTATCTCGAGGTCTTCGCAACATCAGAAAATGACAGAAACAACCTTGTATGAACAGTGGCAAATAAAGTAAAATAGGTATGTTGGGATCGTTAAAAAGTGGCAAAAGAATCAATGCCCATTCGTTCTTTAAGAGATTGGAGCTGAGAGAAAAGATCTGGTGTGATATAGTCGCCCAGGCTAAAGTGGTTCGAGCCAATTACGGTCACCAGCTCTCACTGCCTCAAATTTAATGAGGAAATATTTTTTTATCTTCGCTATCTGCTGGGTTATATTTCTTATTCATGCAATAAGTATTAAGCATGGAATTTATGGGGATGGGGGCGGATACTATGTTTATACCCAAGCACTTTTTTTTGATAAGGGACTGAATTTTGGTCCAATTTATAACTTCATGCAACATTTCCAAGGAGTTAAAGGAGAATTTAACCGCTTGTTTTGGGACACTCCATATAATCCTTATCCGATAGGCACGGGTCTTATTTGGATTCCTGCAATGGCTGTAACCTCACTATTTTTTCAAAACAGATTTAGTCTTATTTATGAAATTGGTCCCGGTCTTACCGGGATAATTCTCGTTATTGGAGGTTTATATTTTCTTGAGAAATATCTACAAAACTTTTTTTCCAAAAAAGTTGCTACGGCTTCCGTTATTGCGATATTTCTTACTTCCAATCTTCTATATTACTCTTCTTTCGAGCCGGCACTTTCTCACCAACCCGCATTTTTTATTATTGCTTTTCTTTTATATAAAACCTACAAGATGAGTGCGTCTTTTCATAACTATTTACTAGTGGGTGCTCTTGGAGGATTGCTTTTCACAATCAGAATTCCGGATTCAATTTTTCTTATTCCAGTCATTTATCAAATCCTAGAAAATAGACCTAAATTTAAATTTATTATTGTATCCCTAATAAGTGCAGGTCTCTTTACCATTCCCCTTTTCTGGAGCTATTACATAATGACAGGAAATGCTTTTAGAATGCCATACTTAACGGGAGATGTGGGTAGTTTTTCGTATTCTTTTAAAAACTTATACAATTTCTTTTTCACTGCAAAGCGTGGACTTTTTACTTGGACACCTGTTTATCTATTTGCAATATTGGGTTTAATTAAATCACGAAAATATATCTTTATTTTAACACTAGGTTTAATTATTTTTGTCAGCTCTTCGTGGGCAAGCGTTTCTGTTGCCTTCGGACAAAGATTCATTCTTGCCGGCATTCCCTATTTTGCTTTTGGAATTGCCGAGATCATAAAAACAGTTAAATATAGATATATATCCATATTATTTATATTTCTCTTTTTTTGGAATTTACTTACAATTTTCCAATTTTACTTTAATAAGACCGAGGTCATAAAAGATGACAATTTAACACTAAAAACATTTATCATCGGTCAATTCAAAACTCCAATTAAAACTCTCGGTCTGATTAAAGATGAAGGTTTAAACCATGTTTTCTACAACAAACTTCTTTATTAAACCTAGCTTTTTTTGGCTACAATTGCTACATTTGTAAAAAGATCTCTCCATCCAAAATAATATTCAATTATTCGAAAACCACATTTTTTGAATAGCACTTCAGTCCTTTTTTTTGATCTTAATCTGGAAACTTCCGGAGGATGAAATTCAACATTTCTAATAAAAAATATGTATTTTAGGACAAAGATCAAAGCTTTAAACACAAATACGCTGATGCCGTATTCAGGAGGCCAGAAAATTATTATTGTCCCGTCTTTTTTCAAAACTCTATGAAAATTATTTAATATATTTTCAATATCACTGATTTCAAAATGTTCCAAAACACCAAGATTGTATATACCGTCAAATGATGATTTATCAAATTTAAGATTTCTGATATCACCCAAAACAATACTTTTACTGCCACCATATCTTTTTTTGTACTTTTTAAGAGCATTCTGGGAAAAATCCAATGCAGTAATCTTCAAATAATTTTGGATATCCGAGTCTACTTCTCCACCACCACAACCAGCATGTAGTACTTTTGCATTTTTGACAAAGTATTTCTTTATAAAATGATTAAGGTCGGGCTTAAGAAGAATCCGTCGATAATAAGTGGCTATAAGGTCATATGCATAGCGCTTACTACGAATCCCTCTCCCTTCCCAATAATGGTCCCAAGATCTAATTTCATCAACCCGGTAACTTTTTTTCACCAAGTCATTATAACCAAACTTTGTTAAATAATATATTTTTAATAATTTATCTTCTTATCCAAAAACACTTGTGCCTGAAAATGATATAATTCAAGTATTGCTGGTTCCGACGAGCCGAGGTAGCTCAGTTGGTAGAGCGGCGGTATCGTAAACCGCAGGTCGTGGGTTCGATCCCCACTCTCGGCTCAAAATTGAAATGAGAAAATTATCAAGAAAATTTGTAAATTTGGAGGAAAAAAGTAACACCCGCAGGGCTGTTACATTCGTGTTTTTGACTATTGCCGCGATTGCAATTATTTACTTTTTAGGGATACCCCTATTAGGAAAAATGACCGCTTTTGTTTCAAGTCTTAAAGGTAACAGTAACAAGATAAACTCTTCCGATATTACCCCTCCCCCTCCTCCTAAATTTAAATACTTTTCTGAATATACGAATCAGCAAAGTCTAACACTTGAAGGCAACACCGAAGCAGGTGCAACTGTTAAACTGACATTTAACGGAGATTTCCAAGAAACACTATCAGATGCCAATGGCCAATTTATCTTTCAGGTTAATTTACAAAACGGAACCAATGTTTTTGCCGCTACAGCCCAAGATCAATCCGGAAATATAAGTCAAAAATCAGAAGATTATCAGATCACATTTGACAATAAACCACCAGAACTGGAGATAACATCTCCCGGAGACGGTTCAAGTTTTTTTGGTTCTGCACAAAGACAAATAACTATTGAGGGGGCGACCGATCCAGGCTCTCAGATAACTGTTAACGATAGAATCATTTCTGTTGACGAAGAAGGAACCTTTCAATATACAACAACACTTAATGAAGGATCGAATAGTTTTAGTGTCAAGGCCACCGATCAGGCAGGAAATTTCACCGAGAAAAACATATCTCTCAACTTCACTCCTTAATATTAGTAGCCAAAAGAATAGCCATATAACCCATTACCCAAGGGAAAAAAAGTGAGTTAGAAAATAAACTGTGAACAAAAAGAGCTACCGTGGATGCTATTACGACTTGATTATTGCGTTTTCGTATAAACAATTTGAATAAGTTGAATGTATTTTGTAAAAAAACAAAAAGGCCAACAATTCCTGTAGTTGCCAGAATAAAAAGAAGGCTTGAATCTGATCCCGAACATGCGTGTGATGCGAAGTCCTGGAATCCTACATATTTCTGATAGGCGGCGCACATATTATTGTAGCCGACCCCAAAGACTGGTGAATGGGAGTAAATTGCAAGAGTAGTCTCATAATTATCGATTCTACGGGTTATTGAAAAAGTCCTAAAAAATTCATTACTGTGATTATTAATTGTTGGTATGGCTATAACAATTGTCAAAAATACCATAATTGACAAAACAATTTTCCTTAATCTTTTTTCCGTTAAAGCCCAGGCACCCGCACCAGCCAACAGAGCGAAATATCCAGCCCTGGAATAGGTGAAGGCAATTGATATAAGAAGAAAAAATGCTAATAACAAATATTTTTTCTGCTTCGAATTAATAAATAAACCGATTGAAATCAATAATCCCAAAACAAGTACTATGCTTAAATATGTTGAATCCAGAAATGCCCCAACCAGACGGAATAAATGCATATCCCAACCGTAAACTATAAACGGTTTTATGTCGGGAAAATAATAAAACTGTATCCACCCAAATATAGCTGAAACGATCGAAATCGAGAGTAGAGATTTATAGAGAAGTTCCTTGTTTTGAGGTTTCTTTTTAACAAAATTCCAAACGTAATTTAAGAAAATAGCATAGCCAGCAGTCCTAATCAAATAAAAAAGGCCATATAAAGATTGGAGTTTAAAAGTAAATATATTCAAAATATAAGAAAAGATTGCCACCACCAAAAAGTAACCTATATATGCCAGTGCTTTCGTTTTATGTTTTTGAAATATTACTGAATAAACGGTCGCTAACCCTACAACTATGTCAATTGGTTGAAGTGGAATATTGTAACCGGCAAAATTAAAACTTAACCTTATAATCTGACCGAAAGGAAAAAGTATTAAAAAAAGGAATAGAAATATACTTTCAAAGTTTATTTTTTTTGTAATTCCCATAATTTTGACCAACCCAAAAATGAATGAAATGATTGTAGCATGCTAAAGACCATTCCACGCCCTTGAAAAAGATTTTTGATAAATTTAGCTTTCGGATAAAAAATCATTTTTAGTAAACTTGTTTCCTTTTCCTCCTTTAAATTTTCTTTTGCATGTAAATCAGAGTATTTATTTATTTTTGAAATATAAGAATGAAGGTCTTTAGATGTGTTGTGTATTATGTAGTTCTTTAAAATACCAACCCTTCCTTGTATTTTCCAGGTCTCGTGAACTTTTCGAACCCACCTACCCGCTGACTTTTTTGCGAGTCTTAACACCTTATCTTCACCAATCTCCTTACCCAAAAAAACTATTTTTCTTTTTATGTAAAAACCATTAAACCTGTTTGGTTCAAGATTGTCAATTTCTTTTTTTAACTCATCGGTAGCTATCTCGTCGGTATCTAAAAACAAAACCCACTCGGATTCTGCCGTTTCCAAAAGTCTATTTCTGGCGGCGGCAAAATCGGTAATATTACTTTCATTTAAGGTTAGTATTTGAATATTTTTTACTACGTAAACTTCATTTTCCGAAAAAAACATGTCCCCTTTTATTTGTTGATAATTATTTTCACCCTCAACTATTGTATATCGCAGTTCAGCCTCGTTGACAACTTTAGCCCCCCTAGCTGTTAAAAGATATCTA